>JAEEGG010005963.1_pt1 | contig 28684 bp, 20 predicted proteins | sample 9134161 | NCBI WGS metagenome assembly JAEEGG01 (sample SAMN16246543, study PRJNA631951) | gut metagenome | biome: gut microbiome; feature: rumen; material: CR-attached | host: Bos | place: Iran: Karaj | collected 2018-10 | reverse complement strand
CGATCTGTGTGCAGACCTTATTGAGGAAGTATCTGTCGTGGGATACAACTATGACCGTGTTGTCAAAATTGATAAGAAATTCATTGAGCCAGCTGATGGCTTCGAGATCAAGGTGATTCGTAGGCTCGTCGAGAAGGAGGATGTCGGGATTACCGAACAGCGCCTGTGCGAGAAGCACCTTGACTTTAAGGGAATCCTTGAGCTGCGACATCATCATGTGATGATACTCTGTTTCAACCCCGAGACCGTTAAGAAGAGTGGCTGCTTCCGACTCAGCCTCCCAACCGTTCATGTTGGCAAACTCAGCCTCAAGCTCACTCGCTCTGATGCCGTCCTCATCCGAGAAGTCTTCCTTGGCATAGATAGCGTCCTTCTCTTTCATAATCTCGTAAAGACGCTTATTTCCAAGGATTACGGTGTCCGTCACGTCATATGAATCATATTTGAAGTGATCCTGCTCGAGGAACGAAAGTCTCTGTCCGGGAGTGATAACAACCTCGCCTTTCGAAGGCTCGAGCTGTCCCGAAAGTATCTTGAGGAAGGTGGATTTTCCCGCTCCGTTCGCTCCGATGAGGCCGTAGCAGTTTCCTTCCGTAAATTTGATATTGACGTCCTCAAAGAGTGCTCTCTTTCCGAGGCGCAGTGTCACGTTGCATGCTGCGATCATGTGTATCTCCTTATTGTAACTGTAAATTGCGAATACTGTGCGCTGTGCGCATACATATTTATTGTACTATAAAAATCGCAGTTTTACAAGTTCAGGAATTCGACCGTCTGTTCACAAACAAGCTTGTAACAGACGGCTTTCGTTTATCGCACATCGAGTAGGATGACTCCTACTCGATTCGATGGGTCATCTCGCGTACTAGTCCGCTCGATGACCGTTCACTCAGCCGTCTGTTCACAAACAAGCTTGCAACAGACGGCTTTCGTTTATCGCACAAAAAAGGACTCTCGATCTCTCGAGAGTCCTTCAGCAATATTATAATTATCAGATCTCTGCGTAACGCTTGATGTTTGAAGCATTGGCATACTTGGTTCTCTTACCGTTCTGCATGACCACAAGTGTGGGTGCGCTCATGATACCGAACTCCCTTGCCATCTCGGGATTCTCCTCGGCATCGATCACTGTGTAATCAAGTCCGTCAAGGTACTGTTTTGCGAGCTTGCAGTTCGGGCATGTCTTGGTGGTGAAGAGATAGAGGCCGTCTCCCACAAGCTCGGAAACGTGGCTGTCTGTTGCCTCCGCCTCGGGCTCACAGCAAACCGTGCTGTCCTCTTTAACCTCGTTAATATTGAAGCGGTCGTACTTCATGGGCTTGTATGTAGTACGGTTCTTGTATTCCTGGGACTTGCCGATATTCCAGTTCTTAACCGGTCTGTAATATCCCGTGATCCTTGAATAAACCTCGGCCTCCTCGCCGCAGATAGGGCAGACGCTCTGTTCTCCGTCAAGATAACCGTGCTTAGCGCAGATCGAATATGTAGGTGAGATCGTATAATAAGGAAGCTTGTAGTTGTTGGCTATTGTGCGGACAAGCTTAGCAGCCGACTGCCATGTAGGCATCTTCTCACCAAGGAATGCATGGAATACAGTTCCCGATGTGTAAAGTGTCTGGAGTCTGTCCTGGATATCAAGTGCTGCGAAGATGTCCTCCGTATAATCAACAGGCAGGTGGCTCGAGTTGGTGTAGTAAGGAGCGTCGCCCTTAGCGCCTGCCGTCCTGATATCGGGCCAGCGTGAGCGGTCATGCTTTGCAAGTCTGTAGCTGGTGGACTCTGCGGGAGTAGCCTCAAGGTTGTAGAGATCACCGTACTCCTCCTGGTAGTCGGAGAGTCTCTCACGCATATGATTGAGGACGTCGATCGTAAAGTCCTGGGTTCTCTTGTCTGTCATGTCGCAGCCGAGCCACTTGGCATTCAGACCAACCTCGTTCATGCCGACAAGACCGATGGTCGAGAAGTGGTTGTTGAATGTTCCGAGGTACCTCTTTGTGTAGGGATAAAGACCCTCGTTAAGAAGCTTGGTGATGATCTCGCGCTTAACCTTAAGTGATCTTGCGGCGATGTCCATCATGTGGTCGAGACGCTTATAGAATTCGTCCTCGTTTGCCGAAAGGTATGCGATCCTGGGCATGTTGATGGTAACAACACCGACAGAACCTGTGGACTCACCCGAACCGAAGAATCCGCCGGACTTCTTACGAAGCTCACGAAGATCAAGTCTCAGGCGGCAGCACATCGAACGTACATCCGAAGGCTCCATGTCGGAGTTGATGTAGTTGCTGAAATAAGGTGTGCCGTACTTGGCTGTCATCTCAAAGAGAAGTCTGTTGTTCTCTGTGTCTGACCAGTCGAAATCACGTGTGATCGAATATGTGGGGATGGGATACTGGAAGCCACGGCCATTGGCGTCGCCTTCGATCATGATCTCAAGGAATGCCTTGTTGACCATGTCCATCTCTTTCTTACAATCCTTGTAGCAGAAGTCTGCTTCCTCACCGCCGATGATGCAGTGAAGCTCTGCAAGGTCTGCGGGAACGGTCCAGTCAAGAGTGATGTTCGAGAAAGGAGCCTGTGTTCCCCAACGGCTGGGAGTATTCACACCGTAGACGAAGCACTGGATGCACTGCTTAACGTCATGGTAGCTGAGGTTATCTATCTTAACAAAAGGTGCGAGGTATGTATCAAATGAGGAGAATGCCTGTGCGCCTGCCCACTCGTTCTGCATGATACCGAGGAAATTAACCATCTGGTTGCAAAGAGTGGAAAGATGCTTTGCGGGTGAAGAAGTGATCTTGCCGGGAATTCCGCCGAGACCTTCCTTAATGAGCTGACGAAGCGACCATCCCGCACAGTAACCTGTGAGCATGGAAAGATCGTGGATATGGATGTCCGAATTCTTGTGGGCATTTGCGATCTCGTCATCATAGATCTCGGAAAGCCAGTAGTTGGCCGTGATGGAACCCGAATTATGGAGAATAAGTCCGCCGACAGAGTAAGTAACGGTGGAGTTCTCTTTAACACGCCAGTCCTCTTCCTTAACGTAGCTGTTCACAAGCTCCTTGTAGTCAAGGATGGTGGACTTCATGTTCCTGATCTTTTCTCTGTTCTTGCGGTAAAGGATGTATGCCTTTGCCACTTCGTTGTAGCCTGTCTGGTTGAGAACTTCCTCAACACAGTCCTGGATCGCTTCCACGCTGACGGTTCCGTTCTCGATCTTACTCTGGAACATGGATGTAACCCTCAGTGCAAGAAGGTTGATGATGTCGTCGTTGTAGAGTTTTTCTGTGGCGTTGAATGCTTTTTTGATTGCGCTTGAGATCTTGTCGAGATTAAATTCGGCGATCTCCCCATCCCTCTTAGTAACAGTAAAGCTGTTCATTTACTTCTCTTCTCCTCTCTATAATCACGGCCGAGCCGCTTACATAAAGAGTGTAGCAAAGTGGGGTTCGTGTGTCAACAGAAAAGCACAAAATATATGCGAGAAATTTATGTTTCACCACTAGATATTGTGGTGGCGTGTTTACTGAACCTATGTAATAAAACAAGCCCCGAAAGCGCTTTTTTATGCGATTTCGGGACTATTTTCATCAGTAGGAGGGGCCCTCATCGGGTTTAAAATCTGCTTTCCAAAAATGCCTTTTCCTTGATGGCTTTTTGGTCGTCTTTGCAGTGGTTGAGGTAAACTCCGAGAAGCCTTATCGCGACATCCGTCTGACGCATCCTCTCGGCGATCACTATCTTATAACGAAGCTTCTGTTCATAGGTCAGACCCTTATCACCCGCAAGTGTGATAAACTCCTGCGCCGCATTGTAGTAGTCTTCGGGTGTTTTGTCCGATCCCGCATAAGCGGCAGCCTCGGCGGTATCGAGGATGACTCCGATAGCCGAAGGGAAGTTGTCAATGTGAGCCGATCTTCCTCTCATGTATATGATCATGTTGTCGGCAGCCGCGAGCATGCCCTTATAGTCTCCGCCCGATCGGTAGCTGTTCACGAGTGCTACATATTCGTTGCCCGCATATACCGAAAGATCTATGATATCCGAAAGTGCCCGTCTGTAGACGTCTTCGAACTCTATGTTGTCCTTGTAGAGCTCTACATAGACCTTCGCGCTCTTGAGGCGGTACTTTTCCTTTTCCTCAGTCGTTCTTGCCAGATAGATGAGCTGATCGGAGATATATGCCGCATTGACCGGCTCTCCTTCCTCCATATAAAGATCGACAAGCACGTCTCCGAGATCGCAGATAAAGTCGATATCACTCTCGTCCACCAATCCGTCAAGGAACCTGCTCTCGTAGATCGGCTTCAGCTCATCGATCGCTTCCCGGGAGCGTCCGAGCATGGCGAGGTTGAATCCGTGTCCGACTCTGAGATCGATATTGTCGGGGTTCTTCTCGATCGCGAGCTCAAACTGCTCCTCGGCTGCCCCATAGTCACCGCTCTCATAAAGCGTCGCTGCCTTATCGAATGAGCCCCTCGTCTCGCAGCCTGTCAAAAAAAGCGAAAAAAAGAGCAACAGCATTATGATCACTACTGCCTTGCTCTTTTTGTTCATCGCTAATCTCCGTTTCCTAATCAGGTTTGTACCGTGACAGATCACTTGTTTTCCTGAGGCTGTGCACCCTTCTGTGCATCCTCGTGTCTGATCTGCGCACGCTTGATCTTTCCACCGAGTGTCTTGGGAAGCTCCTTAACGTACTCAACGATCCTGGGGTACTTGTAAGGAGCGGTGTTGTGCTTGACATGATTCTGAAGCTCTTTCGTGAGTTCATCGCTGGGCTCGTAACCCTTCGCGAGCACTACGGTTGCCTTAACTACCTGGCCTCTTATGGGATCGGGTGCTGCCGTGATGGCACACTCGATGACTGCGGGATGCGTGATGAGCGCACTCTCAACCTCAAACGGTCCGATACGGTAGCCGGAGCACTTGATAACATCATCATGGCGGCCTACGAACCAGTAGTAACCGTCACTGTCACGCCATGCAACGTCCTTGAGGTTATATGCGCCGGAGCCGATCGCTTCCTTCGTAAGCTCCTCGCTTCTGTAATATCCGATAAACAGTCCTACGGGGTACTCCTTGTCGAGATTCCTGATCGTGATCTCGCCCTCCTGACCGTCTTCCGCCTCACAGCCCTCACTGTTCCAGAGCTTGATATCGTAGATGGGCGAAGGCTTGCCCATGGAGCCTGCCTTGGGCTCGAACCAGGGGAAGTTCGCAACAAGCACGGTACCCTCGGTCTGACCGAAGCCTTCCGCGATCGTGTGACCCGTGAAGGAACGCCACTTGTTCACAACCTCGGGGTTGAGAGGCTCTCCTGCGGTACACCAGCGCTCTACGCTCGAAAGATCGTAGGACGCAACATCCTCCTGAAGCATGAATCTGTACATCGTGGGAGGTGCGCAGAATGTTGTGAGCCTGTAGTTCTGAATCTTCTCAAGAAGGTTTGCGGGAACGAACTTCTTCATATCGTAGCAGAAGACCGTCGCTCCGCAGATCCACTGACCGTAGATCTTGCCCCAGCCGAACTTTGCCCAGCCGGAATCCGAAACGCTCATGTGGAGCTTGTTCTCCTGAACACACTGCCAGTAGCCGGCTGTTACGATGTGTCCGAGGGGATGTATATAGTTATGGCAGACCATCTTGGGCATGCCTGTCGTGCCCGAAGTAAAGTAGATCTGCATGATGTCGTTGTTGTGTGTTGCCTGATCGCCTGTGGGGCGCTCGAGGATCTCGCTCTGATCCTTCATGCCGTCATGAAGATTGAGCCAGCCTTTTCTGTGGCCGTTAGCGAGCATGATGTGCTTAACGCTCGGTGACTTGGCGCTTGCCTTCTCAATCTGCTCAACCACAAAGTCGTCATCAAGGCCGATGAACATCTCGATGTCGGCCGCCTGTGCTCTGTACACAAGGTCATGCTCCGTGAGCTGCAGTGTTCCGGGGATGATGATAACGCCGAGCTTGATGAGCGCAGTAGCGCAGATCCAGTACTCATAGCGTCTTCTGAGGATCATCATTACGACGCTTCCCTTTTTGAGACCGAGGGACTTGAAATAATTGGCTGCTTTGTTCGAAAGCCTGCTCATATCGGCAAAGGTGAAGGTTCTTTCTTCGCCTTCGTCATCACACCATACAAGTGCTCTGTTGTCGGGCTTCTCTTTTGCCCAGCCGTCCACTATGTCAAATCCGAAATTGAAGTTCTCGGGGATCGTAACTTTATAGTTCGCTTTAAAGTCTTCGTATGAATCAAATTTCGTACGCGGTAAAAATTTCTCTAACATCTCAATCTTCCTTTCACTTTCCTTTATTGAAGCGTTGCCCTGCGAGTCGCAACTCGGGGAACTGTCGGCAAAAGGCCGCAAGTCACCTGTCGGCCCGGGTGTGTTCCTTTGATCGCCCTGTAAGTCTGCACCGGAGTTAAAGCACAGGCTCTGCCCAGGGCCCTCACACCTCGCTGATCACCGTAAGGAAAGTTGAAGGTTTGTCACATCCGCATCTCTGTCCGTGAGGGATCGTGGGATTGAAGTAAACGCTGTCGCCGGCTTCGAGCGTGAGCTCTTTGTCGCCGATCGTAACGATGATCGTTCCTTCGACCACGTAGTTGAACTCCTCACCCTTGTGGGAAACAAGGTCCGCGGTCTTGTCCGAAGGATCGATGGTAACAAGGAGGGGCTGCATGATCTTCTTCGGGAAGCGGAACGCAAGATCCTTGAAGATGTAGCCGGGGTATCTGTCGATCGACTGTCCTTTGCCCGCACGCACGACATGATACTTGTCAAGATTTGCAGACTCGCCCGTGAGTATCACAGCGAAATCGACTCCGCACTTCTTGGAAATATCATAGATAACGCTTATGGGAATGTTTTTTCCGGTTTCCTCATACTCGGCATAGACCTTCCTGTCGATCCCGAGTGCATCGGCAAACTCCTCCTGCGTATACCCGCAGGCATCCCTCAGTCCGCTGATCCTTTGTGCTATCTCTCTGATCTCTTCTTCCATAACAACTGTCCTCTTGTCTAAAAATCTCTCTCAAAATACATTAAATAAGAAAAAATAACTTTCCCTAGTATAGCGCAGCCCCCAAATTTAATCAAGCCCCCACTCATTTACACCCCATGTACAGCTCCTGACGACAACAACGCAGATCGGCGTTTAGTCGAGCCGTAGCGCTCCTTTGGTGTATTCGACTCCGGCGTTCCACAACAACCACGATGTGTATCCGCTGTCATAAACCGCGTTGATCTGATCCCTGACCTCCTTAGGGCCGTAGTCAAGGTGATACTTAACCCACGAGGCCGTGAAATCCTGCAGCCACGGTCTTACGTCGGCCTTGTTGCCGTCCGAATCTATCATGTAGAGCACCTTACTCGCATCCATGAGTGCGTGATTGACAAGCTCGTAGGGATGCATGTCGGGGTGGTCGAGGTTGTAGTAACCGTCCGCATAATGGGAAGGGTAGACCATGGGGCAGATATAATCAAGGTATTGCGCCATCCTGTAGAAGCTCTGTCCTACTATCTTGGCATCAACCGTACTGGTGACGATCGCGCCGTAGACATCGCACGAAACGAATGCGCCCATCGGCTTGATCTCCTCGCAGATCATCCTGATACCGTCCGTGATCGCGTCGATCCTCGTCCTGTCGCCGGCATCTTTTGAGAAGTCCACGTCGTTCATGCCTTTGCCCGTCGAGAAACGGATGTAGTCGAAGTTGATCTCGTCAAAGCCGGCCTTTACGCATTCTTTCGAGATCTCGAGCAGGTAGTCCCAGACTCCCTGCTTGAAAGGATTGAGCCATGTCTTTCCCGCGTTGTCCTTAAAAAGAGTTCCGTCCTTCTTGGTAACAGCAAGCTCAGGGCGGTTCTTTGCGAGCTTCGGATCCATCATGGATACGATGCGCGCTATAACGTAGATGCCCTTATCCTTGAGCTTCTTCAGTGTTTTGTTGATATCGGGGATCGAATCCGTCAGGGCGCCGATCTCGCGGGCAGTGTCACTCTCCATCTTGAAGGTGATGTACCCGTCCTCGGTCTTTACGTCGATCACGACAGCGTTGAGCTCCGTGCCGTCGACAAGCTCGACAGCCTTATCAAACTTGGACACAAGATAGTTAGATGAGATATAAAGGCCCTTGGCCGTGACACGGGGCCTTTCGTCCTTAAAGTCACCCATCCACAGGTGTTCTTCGGGATGGTAAACAGACTCGAGTTCATCCGTTTCCTGCTGTTCCTGCGAACTGTACCAGAGCCCGTAGACTCCCGTCTGTGCGTATGCTCCGTCGTCCTGCATGTTCTCGGCAACGCTTATGGGAACCGGTGTCGCGTACCGGCTGTTGTCCTGCTCGTCTATGACCTCGTAGTAATATGAAGATATAAAGAAGACGGCAAGTCCCGCCGCTGCCGCTATAAGCATTATCACGATCGCGGCTATCGCTGTCTTCTTTCCGGCCGAACGTCTTCTGTTGTGACGTCCGTAATCAAGGTAATCGTTTCTCATAAGTAACGTGTTATCTCCTCAGGTCGATGATCTGCCACTCCGGGATGTACTCGTCTTCGTCGTCGATCTCCATTCCGTGATCCGTGACAACAAGACGTCTCTCGAGCCTGAGCATGATGTCCACCAGATCCGGATCGAACATCCTGCCGGACTGGGCTTTTATCGCCTTGAGGGCTGCTTTTTTGCTGTATGGTTTCTTGTAGATGCGGGGTGCGGTGAGCGAATCAAACACATCGCAGATCCCGACGATCCTTGCGGGAAGCGGAAAGTCCTTACGGGTGTGGTCGCTCTCGTCCCATCTCTTGTGGTGGTAGGTAACGATGTCCATGGCCATACGCAGGAAAATGTTTATGCCCGAACCGTTGTCCGAAAGCGATTCGACGATCTTGCGTCCCTCTTCACAGTGTCCGTACATGATGTCGGCTTCTTTGCTTCCGAGCCTGCCTTTTTTGAGGATGACCTTTTCGGGAACGGCAAGCTTTCCGACGTCATGAAGCCTGGCGGCGATCTCGATCATGTCTATAAAGCTGTTCGTGATGACCTTCTCGTACTTGGGGGTAAGAGAAAGTCCCATCGCGATGAGCTTGCTGTTGGCTGCGATATTGTCCGAGTGGTGGTAGTTCTCGGGGATGTCCCTGTCCTCGCAAAGGTTCGCAAGGCAGGTGATAAGATTGATACGCTCCGTCTCAAGCTGCTGGAGCTGCTTGCTGACAAGGATATTGAGCTTCTGGTTTCTGATGTACAGATTCTTCTGCATGTGGTATTCCTTGAGATGCGTGTTGATACGCATCAGGACTTCCATGTTCTCAAAAGGCTTGGTGATAAAATCAACCGCACCGCATTCGAATCCGCGGATCCTGTCCTTGGCTGCGGTAAGACCCGAGATAAAGATCACCGGGATATTCCTGGTACGGATGTCCTTTTTGAGGATACGGCAGTAGTCGTACCCGTTCATATCGGGCATGGTCACATCAAGCAGGATGATGCTCGGGAGCTCCGCGTCAACGGCTTTCATCGCATACTCCACACTCTTCACGGGTCTCGCGATATACCCTTCGTTACGGATAATCTCCGAGAGCGTGATAAGGTTCGAAGTAACATCATCGATAAGAAGAACATTGTCCTTTTCTACTCGTTTGAATTCCATATGGTTCTCCTGATCTGTTCTGTCTGTTCAAGTACTTCTTCCGTTTTTTCTTTTCTGGTATTCAAGAGGAGCGCAAACACCTTCTTGGTAAGATCCGGATTGTAGTTCGCAACAAGCTGCTTGAGAGTCGTCGCGTACCCTTCGGCCTTCTCCCACGCCCCGAGTTCGGCGCTGATCGAAAGCTTCTCGATACAATCCTTCATCTCCTTCATGTCAGCTTCTTCTTTCGGTATGTAAAGCGGGATGCTCTGACCCGAACCCGTGAGGGTAAGAGAAGAAGCTGCGTTCTCTTCTTCGGGGCCCGCAAGGAGTTCGTCTTCCTCCTCGGATTCCTGGCTCATCGCCTTTCCGAAGACATGTGAGTACTCCGACTTTCCCTGAGGGAAGTTTATCAGGTCTCCTCGGTTGCTTCCGAGTCTGAGCTTGACCGAGAAGTAGAAAGTGCTGCCCTTTCCTTTTTCGCTCTCGACACTGACCGTTCCTCCCATCATGGAAGCGAACTGTCTGGTGATCGCCAGTCCGAGTCCGGTTCCGCCGTAACGTCTGGTGATCGAACCGTCCACCTGCGAGAAGCTCCTAAAAAGCTTGTCCTTTTCTTCGGGAGAGATCCCGATACCGGTATCGATGACCATGAAGAGCAGCTCCACATAATCCTTGTCGACACTCGTGGCGGTAAGGTCAAGTCCAACATAGCCCGTGCTCGTGAACTTGATGGCGTTTGAAAGCAGGTTGCTGAGTATCTGTCCGATCCTGAGCTCGTCTCCGATGACGGCGTCGGGGACCTTGCCGACTATATTGACGATGACCTTGAGTCCCTTCTCGACGGCCTTTGATATCTGGAGGCGGAGCACGTCGTTTATGACGTTAGTCAGACTCATCTCCCTCTCCTCGAGGGTGATCTTGCCCGCTTCTATCTTGGCATAATCAAGTATATCGTTAATGATCTTGGTCATGTTGTCACAGCTGTGGAGCACTATCTTGACGCACTCCTGCTGTTCGACATTAAGAGGAGTCCTCTTGAGGTCCTCAACAAGACCCTTGATCCCGTTGATGGGAGTCCTGAGCTCATGCGTGATGTTCGCCGTGAACTGGTCCTTCATGCGGGTGGCTTCCTCGGCGTCCGCAACGATCTTCTTGTTCGCACGCTCGTCGTCGTAGTGCTGTTGATCGTTGATCGCGTAGGCGACAAAATACTCCGAGTCTTCGTCAAGCTTGTGTACCGAGAGCTTGACGGGGTAGCATGTATTGTTGCTGCGGTAAGCGAATGTTCTTCTGTCCCTGATCGTACGGTTCGACCAAAACACCCTGTTGTCCTCGGTAGAATGGATCATCCTCGGAAATATCGAAGAAACGTTGACACCGTTGAAGTCCTTGTATTCGAGTTCGGAACTCGCCGCGTCGTTATGGTAGATGATCTTTCCGCTCGAATCGAATAAAAAGACAGCCTCACCGACACCGTCGAGTAGTTTTTTGTATGTTTCAATCTCTTGAATCACGGTTTACCTGTCCTTTCCGTCGCCGTCTTCGCACAGTCCGCAAAGCGACGTCTGTTTTCTGTACTTTCTGTATTATACTTCACCGCACGTCCGGAGTAAAGGAGGGTTCCCTTGCAACGCATATGTGAGTCCGCGGGCTTTCTCGGCTAAAACGGTTCTCTTGCGGTGCTTGCGCGCCCCTCTTTGAGAGGGTATAATTACGGTATATTCTGAAAGGAAAGCGTTTATATGGCGGACAACACGATCTACGTAACAACACTCGGTGACTTCTCGATCAGGTACAACCATACCGTCGTATCCGATTCGATCAACAGAGCGCACAAGCCCTGGAACTTCCTCGCGTATCTCACTGTCAACAAAGACCGCGAGATCCCCTCGGCCGAAATCAGCTCTCTTGTCTGGGACGAGAAGAAGGAAAGCAGCACCCGTGGCTCCATCAAGGTGCTTGTTCATCGTGTTCGCTCCTTCCTCGCTCCTCTCAGCAGTGGGAAAGACTTTGCGCCGATCACCTTTAAAAAAGGCGTATTCACCTGGAACTACGCGGACCGCACCGTCATGGATTTCGAGACCTTCGAGGCACTCCTTGCCGAGGCGAACAAAAAAAGCACATCCGATACACGCCGTTTCGCTCTCTACCAGGAAGCGCTCGCCATTTACAAAGGCGACTTTCTTCACACCAACAGATCCGTCTGGACAAGCTCCATCCGTGACAGGCTTCATACTCTCTATGTAAACACGGTCTGCGATTTCGTCCTGATGTGTTATTCGAAGGGAAAGTACTCTCTTGCCCTCCAGGCATGTGAGAGAGCCATGTATCTCGAAAAGAACGACGAGCGGCTCTATTATCTGCTCATCAAATCCCTGTACCTCACCGGCGCACGCCGTGAGGCCCTTGAGAAGTACCACGAGACCACCGAAGTCTTCTACAAAGAGTTCGGTATAACTCCTTCAAGCGAGATCAAGCTTCTTTACAGGGAGATAACGAAAGCGCTCAATGTCACCGAGAAGAGCATCGATCTCGTACAGGCCGAGCTTCAGGAATCTCTTGGCAACACAGGCGCATTCTTCTGCGAATATGAGATTTTTAAGGATATCTACCAGCTGACGGAGCGCGGATGCAGACGAAGCGGCGATACCGCGTATCTCTGCCTTCTCACTCTTTTCTCCGATGTCGACGGCGAGATCACTCCCCCCGACATTAAGTATTACAACCGCTGCATGGACGAGCTCAAACTCGTTGTCCAGGAAACTCTGCGCCGGCGCGATGTTTATGCGCGTTACAGCCTTACGCAGTTCATAGTGCTCCTCAGCGATGTGACGATGGAGAACGCTTCGCTTATTTCGGAAAGGATCATCCGTTCGTATAAGCGTTTACATCCCGTCAAGGATGTAAAGCTCGACTTCAAGCTTGCCGCGATCGATGTTTCGATATCGTGACTCGCTGTTACTTCACGTCTTTCTTGCTCTTCGAAAGCCTCGAGAAGAGGCCGATCAGGTAGATCACTACACCGAGCAGGAAGCTGACCGTCAGAAGGCCTATCACATACTTTCCCGAACCCTCGATGTTAAGGAAGGAGATCACTACAGCCGCAACGATCAGTCCTCCCATCAGGATCACTGCCACGAGTGCGGCTATCCTCACCGCCTTCGGTCTCTCGATGGTGTTGTTTTCTTGTGTGTTCGGGTTCATAGATCATCATCCTCGTAGGTATTGTTCTGAATAAAAGGCGTCGTATCGATATCGTACGTGAGCCTGATGTCGGGATAGTCGATGCTCTCGTAAAAGATCTTTCGTATCCTCTCGGCTATGAGGTAGCCGTTCTGTGTGGTCGATTCAAGGAGTATCGCAAGATACTGGCTGCTGCTGTAGTTGGTCGTAACGTCCCCGCTTCTGATCGCGGAGGTGATCGCGCTCTTCAGGTGGATCATCGCAGCCTCAAGGATCTCGCTGTTGGCGGGCGAACCGTCCTGTGCGGTGATCGTAAGGAGCAGCAGGATAACGGGACTCGATGTTCTTCTCTGCGCACGGCCGAGGAATCTGAAGATCTTCTTGAAACTCTCGTACTCTACCATGAATCCGCCCGGTGTCGAATCCTTCTCCGAAACGAACTTTTTGAGGTACTCGAGGTCGATCCTCGTGCTGGCAAGCGTGTGACGCATCATGCTTCCTTCATCCGAGAAGAAGTGGTAAGAGTGCTTGCCGTTCTCCTTGACGAGGTAGAGCGCTTTGTCGGCCTTGTTGTAAAGAGTCGCAAAATCCCTGCCGTCCGTCTGTGCGAGCGTAATGCCTATAGACACTGAGATACGCTCATCCGAAACGGGGTTCTTGAGTCCGTCGTCGAGGTAGAGGATGATCTCCTCCGCCTTCGCGGTTGCGAACTCTTTGCTGCCGCCGTCCTTAAAGAAGAGGATGAACTCATCGCCTCCCACACGACAGATGATGTCGTCGTTTCGCATCATCTCTGAAAGGATGACCGAGATGTTCTTGATAACCGAATCACCGACGATGTGACCGAGATTGTCATTGATCTGCGAGAAGCCGTCGATATCGACGAGCATAAAGCAGCCGCTCGCGCGCTTTTCGGAGAGGTAATTGTCGATCTCGTCCATGGCGTACGAACTGCTCCACAGACCTGTAAGGGGATCACGTACATGGCTTCTGCGCGGTCTGTCGGTGTATGTCGAAAGAACGTCCTGCAACAGTCTCGAGCTCTCGACAGCGAGCTCTTCCTCACGGATAACATCCGCTTCGTCACGCTTGAAGTTGTCATTTGAGAGCAGGTCAAGCGCTATATCCACAAGCTCGGGGTCAAACTGTGTTCCTCTGCCCTTCGCGAACTCGTTTAATACTTCCTCGCGGGTGAGCTTCTTACGGAATGCCCTGTCTGTCGTCATCGAATCAAATGCATCGGCGATCGCGATGATCCTGGCTTCGATCGGGATGCTGCGTCCCGAAAGGCCGTTTGGGTAACCCTTGCCGTCGTAACGCTCGTGATGTGTCTCGGCCACTTCGGCCGCTTTCCTGATGACTGTCATGTCGGCAAGGATGTTCCTGCCGAGAGTTGTATGCTTTTTAACGGTGTCATACTCCTCGGGAGTGAGCTGTCCCTTCTTGCGGATGATGGTCTCGGGAACTCCTATATTGCCGATATCATGGATCAGCGCCAGATTCTGGAGGTTATAAAGATCGTCCGTGCTCCATCCGAGCTTCTTGGCGATCTCAACGGAGAACCACGCCACGTTGTTCGAGTGCTCGGCAGCGAGCGGATCTTTTTTGTCCACGGTATTGGCGATCATCATCATGGATTTGAGGGAGATGCGCGCTATCTGCTTTGTCTTTTCGAGGAGTCTGCCTTCAAGATCCTTCCTGAGTGAAACAAGATCGAGTGTTCTGGCGACCCTGCTGCAGAGGGTGATCTTCTGGAAAGGCTTAACGATGTAGTCAAATGCTCCCATCTCGAAGCACTTGCGCTCCGTTTCGGGGTCTGCGTCCGATGTAAGGAAGATGATAGGGATATTGATGTGCTCCGGCATCTCACGGATAAGCTTCAGTGTTTCAAACCCGGACATGTCAGGCATGTTGATGTCAAGAAGGATGAGATCGACGTCCTTCTTCTCGAGGAACTTGAGTGCCTGCTCTCCCGAGATGACGGCATAGATCTCATACTTGTCGCCAAGCATATTTTTGGCGAGCGACAGGCTGACATTGTTATCATCAACAAGAAGGATCTTCTCCATGTATTTACCCCTTTATGATCATCTCTAAAAAAGAAGAGGGTCCGAAAACGCTGTTTTCAGGCCCTCGGGCTTCACTGTGTCAAAAAGAAGCTCGTTATTCGTTCTCCTGCTTGTAGATCAGGTAGTTAACGTAGCTCCTGACCTCCTCTGCACTCTGGCTGTTGAGCTGCTGGTAGAGGTTAAAGAATTCAACGATCTCCTTGTCAAGTACTTCACCGACGATGGGAAGATATGCATCGGAAACACCGAGCAGGTAATCACACGAAACATCAAAATACTTGGAAAGGGCAATAAGCTTGTCGAACGAAGGCTCATTACGCTTGGACTCGTAATTTGAAATCGCTGTGGGCTTAAGGCCGAGGATGTCGGCGAGTTCACTTTGTGTGAGCTTGTTCTTCTGTCTGAGCTGCTTTAATCTTACGTTAAAGTTCATATTGAAACCTCCTGGTTTTGGATCAAAACGAAATGTGAATTCGGTCCATTTCTGCCCTTTTTCGATTATCGCAATTATATCTCACGTTATGTAAGTTTGTCAAGAAAAAATTAACTAATTATGTACTTTTGTTTCCCGTTCTTCTTGCCAATTGATCCGAAGACCTCTATAATTACAGTGTTACGAAATTTGCCGGGCAAATTCCCCGGCACGCTCCCCAAAGAAATTCTTCCTGAGAGGATGACCAAATGGATCTGTTTGAGTACTCGGGTTCTCTTTCCCGCGAAAAAGAATCTCCGCTTGCCTCCCGAATGAGGCCCACGACCCTTGACGAGATAGTGGGACAGCGCGACATCATCGGCAGGGACAAGATGCTTTACCGCGCCATAAAAGCGGACCGTCTCAGTTCCGTTATCTTCTACGGACCTCCCGGGACAGGCAAGACCACACTTGCCAAAGTCATCGCGGGTTCCACGAGCTGTGAATTCAAGCAGATAAACGCGACATGTGCCGGCAAGAAGGACATGGAGGATGTTGTCGAAGAAGCAAAAAGAGTCTTCGGAGGTTTCGGAAAGCGCACGATCCTCTTTATCGACGAGATCCATCGTTTCAACAAGGGCCAGCAGGATTACCTGCTTCCTTTCGTCGAGGACGGAACCATCATCCTCATCGGTGCAACGACGGAGAACCCGTACTTTGAGGTCAACAGCGCTCTTATCTCACGTTCTCTCATCTTTGAGCTTCATTCTCTGACTATCGAAGATATCAAGACTCTGATAACGCGTGCGATCACCGACAAAGAGAAAGGACTCGGAGGGTTCAATATCGAGATCACCGACGAAGCGTTAAACTTTATCGCCGATACCGCGAACGGTGACGCCAGAAACGCTCTTAACGCCATCGAGCTTGCGGCACTCACCACATCAAAGTCTGACGACGGCAAGGTGCACGTTGACCTTCAGGTCGCCGCCGAATGCATCAGAAAAAGAGCGATCAACTACGATAAAAACGGAGACTCGCATTACGATACGATCTCCGCATTCATTAAAAGCATGCGCGGTTCCGATCCGGATGCCGCTGTTTACTACCTCGCCCGCATGCTCTATGCCGGAGAGGACATCAAGTTCATAGCCAGAAGGATCATGATCTGCGCCGCAGAGGATGTTTCTCTTGCCGATCCGAATGCACTCACAGTGGCGGTTGCAGCGTCCCAGGCAGTCGAAAGGCTCGGTATGCCGGAGGCAAGGATAGTCCTTTCAGAAGCCGCGATCTACGTAGCCACGGCTCCCAAGAGCAACTCTGCGATCTGTGCGATCGACAAAGCGCTCGCCGAAGTCTCCTCGGGTGTGACCCCGAGAGTCCCGGCCCACCTTATGGATGCCCACTACAAGGGTGCCGCCAAGCTCGGCCACGGGCTTGACTATGTCTACCCCCACGACTACGAGGACCACTACTACCCTCAGCAGTACCTCCCCGATGCACTCAAAGACAGGCAGTACTACTTCCCGGGTGAGCTCGGCCACGAGGCACAGACGCAGGAGCGTCTTAACAGGATAAAGGGAAAGTACAAAAGCTGATATATGCGTTAAAACGGGTCAGTACAACAGTCGATACAAGAAAAAAGCAGGGAAGACGGACTTTCCTGCTTTTGTTTTGCGATATCGGTCATTGCGGCCTGACGGGAGGTCAGCCGGCGGGTACATCGTCTGCCACGACGTCGCCGCCCTCATCATTAAACTCCTGCGTGGGCGGAGTCTCCTCGGACTCTTTCTTTGACTTCCCGCTCTTTTCTTCAGGCTCTTCATCCTCCTCATCGGCAGGAACGAGATCACCGTTCTCATCGAGCATCATGCCGTTGGGGAGATGCTTGTCGCAGAGCTCGTCGGGATGGTATACATAAGGCGAATCCGCTGTGGTGATAGGCCACTTGTATTCTTTCTTGAGGAGTTCTTCCCACTCGGGAGGATACTCATAGTTCTCATCCTTCACAAGAAGCACTACGCTCTTCTTTTTCTTGTCGGGACATTCGTCTCGCGCGATCTTCTTGGACTTGCTGCAGATCGTCACACGAACGTGACATGTACACTTCTCTGTGGGAACAGTTCCCTTGGCAAAGAACTCCGACGCTACGCACGATCCGCCTTCCGCCTCGTCGCACAGGCCCGCAACAGCAAGCTTTCCGCACTTGGTACAGATATTGGCCTTCACGATCGAATCGGGCATCTCGAATTCCTTGTCGGGGAGCTCGAGAGTCGAATGGATCTCTTCCATGATGTTGCGCCACAGATCCTGCTGGTAGGACTTGTCCTTCTGCTCGAAGTTGTGGTCGAATCCGGTCCATACGGCTGCCGTATAGTAAGGCGAGTATCCGACGAACCAGAGGTCGTTGTTCTTCGAAGCCGTACCGGTCTTGCCCGCAAGATGCATCTTGTAGTTCTTGAACCCGAGTCGCGAGCCGGTACCGTTTGTGATCGTATCCTCCATGGCATCGGTAAGCAGCCATGCGGTCGATGTCTTCATGACCTGAGTGGACTTTGTCTTCTTGCTGATGAGGAGATTGCCGTCGTGGTCACGGATCTCGGTGTACATGATGGGCGTGTTATAAACACCCTTGTTTGCGATCGCTGCGTACGCCGCATTCAGCTCCAGATTGTAGACACCGTCGGTAAGACCGCCGAGTGCGATCGCGAGGTTGATATCGGAGTAGAAAGTACCGTCATCCATCTTCTTGGACTTGACGAGTGTCGAGAAGCCGAGCTTCTCAAGGTAGCTGTAGCCGAGGGGCGCACCGATCTGCTGAAGGGTGCGGACCGCCACGATATTGAGCGAGCTCGAGATACCCTTTCGGATCGTCTGGAGTCCTCTGAATCCGGTGTTGTACCAGTTGTAAACTTCCTTGGTAGTCTGCGGGTAGAAGAACGGCGAGTCATCCTGAACAGACGCAAGCGTCAGTCCCGCTGCGTCGATCGCGGGCAGGAAGGATGCAAGCACCTTGAAGGTAGATCCTACCTGACGGGGGCTCTGCGTAGCACGGTTGAGCGTTCTGAGACCTGTCTTGGGTCCACGGCCTCCGTAGACTGCCTTGACCTCACCGGTTGCCTGCTCGATGACCGTGAACGAGGACTGGGGCTGTTTTACGAAGTCCTTGCTCTCGATGTATTTCTCGCCTTCCTTGACAACGGAATTACGGAACTCGTCGATCTTGGCATTCATGTCGTCGGGATCGAGGAAAAGCTCGTTGATGCCTGTCCTGCCATGCTCATGGTAGTACAGACCTTCCGCATCGTTGTAGTCCTTGAAGTAATCAAGGAGATGATATCTTTGATAATGAGTGATAGTCTCGTCATCATGGTAAACGGACAGCGAGTAGTTAAGCTCATAACATGATCCCGTAGAGCTCGTGAAACCGAATGCCGGGAAGTTCTCATCGTCCGTGTAGTACTTGTCGACGATCGACTGGATCTGTCTGTCCTGAGTGGTATAAATGTTTATGCCCTCGAAGTACAGCTTGTGCTGAGCCTGCTCGGTCGTGATGCCGAGTTCCTTGGCAAGATCCTTTGTAACCTGATTGATAAGCTCATCGGTAAAGTATGAGAAAGTGGTAACACTCGACGATTTCTTCCTGTTCGCAATGTCCATGATCCTGGTGTAGACATCGTCGGCAAGTGCCTCGTCAAACTCTTCCTGCGTGCAGTAGCCCGCCTGCTTCATGTTTTTGAGACAGCTCTCGCGTCTTTCGGCATTGAGTTCGGGATAATTGATGGGGTTACGGAGCGTCGGCGAATAAGCTGCCGCAGCTATGACAGCGGCCTCGGAGATCGTCAGCTCCGAAACGTCCTTGTCAAAATAGCTCTGGGCGGCTGCCTGGATACCGTATGCTCCGTTTCCGAGATTGATGTAGTTGAGATAGTTCTCGAGGATCTCGTCCTTGCTCATGTAGTCCTCGAGCTTAATAGCCAGATACTGTTCCTGTACCTTACGGATGATCTTGTCAAGGTAATTGTCCTCGTTACCTCCCGCGAAGATCAGGTTTTTGAGGAGCTGCTGGGTAATGGTACTTCCTCCGTAGCTGAGGTCACCTTCCTTAACTACCGAGAAACCGGCTCTCATGATACCTTTGATATCGATACCGCTGTGTTCGTAGAAACGGATGTCCTCGAGTGCGACGAACGCATGCTGGACCTTAAGAGGGATCTCGTCTATCGTCACGAGCACACGGTTCGCCTGTGCGCCCGCAAAAACCTGAGCCACCGTACCGTCGGAATAATATGAAGTTGAACTGTAGCCCATCGGCTTGAGGTCGTCGAGCTTGATCTGAGGAACGGTGTCTATAAGCGCATTGACCGCGCCGAAACCTGCCGTTATCAGACAGATCGCCGCTCCGACGATACCTATGATAAGAAGTCGGAATACTACGATCCAAAACTTACTCTTCAGCTTTTTGAGCGGAGATTTCAGCTTACGAGCGTAGCATTTCATTCCGTATCTGCTGTAGTCCATATTGCTCCTTAAAATAATGATGATATATTTCAAGTCTCACCCTCGCGGGACTTGACACATTTATCCACTATGCAGGATTATAGTTTAACGCACTTTCACATGCAATCATTTTCTTGTTACGAAATTGTTACATATTCGAGGCACTCACAGCTGACCCTGCCTTCCCCGGCGGTTGCCTCACCGATCGCGGATGTGATCACGGGCAGCTTTTCTTCGCTGCAATGGAAGAGTATTTTCACTCCGTCCGCCTCATAAAATGTTTCTTTCGGTTCTATCCCTTCGGACGAAAGGATCCTGAGCATCCTGCTCTGACCGGCGTAGTCGGTGAGCGCCAAGGCTCTGCACATAAGCATTCGCTTCCTGATCACGGATCCCGCGATACCCTGCACCGCCGCCTCCCGGTACGCACGGGTCAGGCCGCCCGTCCCAAGGAGCACTCCTCCGAAATATCTTGTCACCACACAGCAGACATTCCTGAGTCCGCTGTCCTTAAGTGCCGAAAGGATCGGCATCCCGGCCGTGTGAGAAGGCTCGCCGTCATCACTCTGGCGCTCTAAGGGATCTTCCGTTCCTATCACATAGGCGTAACAGTTATGCCTGGCGTCCCAGTACTTCTTGCGCAGCGCTGCGATCTTCTCTTTCGCATCGTCCTCGCTGTCCGTATAAAAAACCGTGGCTATGAAGCGGGACTTCTTCTCAACAACAGTCCCGACACCTTCGCCTTCAACAGTCAGAAACTCTTTAACCACTAAATACCCCTTAAAGATTATTTTAATGCGCTCTCGATAAGCACAAAAAGCTCGAGTGCGCTCCTGAAATTCGCTGTTTTGTCACTCTCGACCCATGTGACGGTCCCCTGCCACGAAGCGTTCTGCCTGTAGAGGATGTTCACGAGGAAGGTCGCAACCTCCCCGCTGTAGCCGCCATGATCGTAGTGGGGCTTGGGGAGTTCGTCCTTTTTATCCTTCTTATCGGCATCCTGCTTGTCCGCAAAGGTCCTGTATTCAAAGAAAGGATGCGGAACGCCGGCCGTTTCGAGGGCTTTGCTCATCTCGGCGATGAGACCGTGGATGCTCTTAAAAGGACGTGCCTCCTTAAAGACCGAAACGTACATACGTCCCTCAAAAGTGTCCGTGGTATGTGCATCCAGACATATCCCAAATGTACCCACTTCATTAACTCTCATGCTTTCCTTCCTTCTTGACCGAACATTTAAGTCTTCCCTGCCGGTTGAAACGGTTTTATTGATATCGACGGATTTTTCGTGTATAATAGCTCCACATTTGTCGTATAAAAGGAATGGAGTATCAACAGTCATGTCAACCCGCAATTATTTGTGGCGCAGGGTCTTTTCCCTGCTCCTGCTCATCATTATCACCGTAAACGCCCCCGTCGGAGCGTCTTCGGCTGTTGCGGCAGAGAGCACCGCGGAGGTCTTTGAGACCGAAACGCTCAAAATAATCAATCACTTCGACTACTACACCGACAGCATTTCTCCTCTTACCGACAAAACAATGAGCAAATCAGAGATCACCGAAGCGATCGCGCCCTACGGCAAGTACCTCGGAACGCCCGGCATGCCCATCTACGCCTACCGCGATGCCATGGAGCAAAAGTGGGAGGACGTTACCGAACGCAATAAAAAATTCACCGACGTCGAGATGGATCTCGAAAAACGCTATACATACAACAGTCTTGTGAACATCATGAAAAAGCTCTCCCGTATCGACGGGGTAAACCTCTACAAGATCGGCAAATCCACTGAAAACCGCGACATGTACGCGATCGAGGTTGATATCCCTTCCGACGCGGAGAAGGACACGATCATCCTCACCGGTACGATCCACGCACGCGAGACCGCGGGCTGTACTTACATCCTCAAAGAGCTTGTCGACCTCCTGCAGGACAATTCAGCGAAAGCCCGCAAGACTCTCAGCCGCACCCGCTTTGTTGCCGTGCCCTGTGTCAATCCGGACGGCCGCGAGGGCGTGTGCTACAATCCCGAAACCTACTCATACAAGAAAGGCGAGCTCTGGAAGGCCACCACGAGCGGCACAGACATCAACAGAAACTTCCCCGGTCTTTCCTGGTCCCAGCTCAAGAAAGGCTACGACAAGTCCGACTATCTCAGTACTTCACCCGACAAGCTTTATTACCCGGGTCCCTTCGCCGGATCGGCCCCCGAGACGCGTGCCATGATGAAGTTTCTCTATCACTACGTGGTCATCGAAAAGGCTGCCATGTACATCGACTACCACCAGCAGGGCAGGATCATGTACACCGAAAAGCCCTGGTGCAGCAGCGAACAGCGCAAGCTCAGCAAGGACGCTGCCGATCACTTCAAAGAATTTCTTAACAATGGACAGAAAAAATCGAGCAAGAACAAATACACTGCCGTCAAGGAAGACAAAGAATACGGTCTTAACGGCGTAGGCTCCACGATGACGGATTATGCCTGCTCGATCGCTAACGGCTCCAAATACAGCCGCGCATATGGATTTAATGTTTATGTTACAAAAACGAACGAATACCCTCTGATCATGATACCCCGTCTCGATGATACCCGTAAAAAGCTTGTCGAGGCACCAAATCCCACGCTCATCACCTTTACCTTTGAGATCGGATGGGGAAAAGATTCACTCGGTTATTCCGCAAAAGCGCGTTCCCTCATCGCCGACGAGTACACGACCTTCCATTATGACAAAGCTCTTTTTGAGATGTCGGAGTATGTACACGGACTTCGCGGCTGATCATTCGCGGACCTTCTTCTTTTTCTGTTTGATCTCGTACATGCAGTTATCGGCACGTTTAACCAGTTCTTCGAGGCTGGTGCTTTCTTCCGCGCTGTTGTTTATAACAAAGCCCACGCTTGCCGAAACTGCAAACTCAAGCTGGTTGTCATGGGTGTAGTTTTCAAGGAACCTGTCAAGAGTCGCGATCCTCGACTTGACGTCCTCATCGCTGATGAACGCACCCATAACGAGGAATTCGTCGCCACCCATCCTGACTCTGATATCGGTGTCTGCGAAAGCGGTACAGATCGCGGCTGCGATCCCCTTGAGAGCGACATCACCCATGGCGTGTCCGTATTTATCGTTAATCTTCTTAAGGTCATCAAGGTCGATATAGACGATGTAGACCCTTCCGAAATTCTTCTCGAAGAAGTGCCCCGCATAGGCGGCATAGCCGAAACGGTTCAAAAGGTCGGTAAGCGAATCCCTGACATAGAGCTTCTGGAGCTTAAGGTTGACGCCGTTGATCGCGATCCTCTGGCTGATATTCTCAAGCGCAAGAGAGATACTGTTCATGAAAGTTCTGTAGTTACCCGACCTGAAGAATGTCTCGTCGTACTCCGATATCGTGTAGCCGAAGCTCTGGCTGCCGAAGTGCAGAGGCGAAAGGATGAAGATCTTCGACTCATTCTTGCTGTTCCAGTAAACAGGGAAGATGCCTTCCTCCGAACGCTTGAAGTTGCCGCTCACGTTACTGCTGTAGTAGTTCATGCTGTCCGTGAAGCCCTTCTGCTCTTTCTCGATCATGCCGTCAAAGAATGACCTGTTGATGCAGATCGCCATCTCTTCGATCTTGAATGCTTCGCATCCCTCACCGAAATCGAGCATGAAGCCTTCGAAGCTGTTCTTGCTGCAGAGGTTGTTGCGGACATACTCCTGAATATTGCTCATGTTCTGGTTGAACTCGTTGAGGAGGATCATGTCCTGATAATCTGCACGATAATCACGTCTCGACCTGCAGCCGCAGCTTTCGTTGAGCTTGATACGTCCCTGGATGAGGACGGGCTTCTCCGAAGGACCGTTCTTGATCATCTGCATGAGGCGTTTTGTGGCTTCGAGACCTGCTTTATGTCTGTTTCTGTTGATACTTGTAACCGAAGGATAGAAGGTCTGGCCGATATTGACATTATCAAATCCTGTCACAGCGAAGTCGTTCGGGACGTCGTGTCCGTCACGCATGGCTGCCTCGATATAACCGACCGCCATGTAGTCGTTGGCACAGATAACAACGTCAGGGGCTTCCATCCCCATCCTCTTGAAATCCTCGTATGCGAGCTGTCCGTCCGCACGAAGGAATCTGTAGTTGCGAACACGCTTGGGATCAAGCTCGATCCCGTGCGCATCAAGGCAATCCTTGAGTGCGCGGAGTCTGCTGATGTTCTCCTGATGGTCCTCGGGACCGCCCACATAGTTGATAACCTTGGCTTTATGATCTATGACCATGTGCTCCACAAGCTTGTACATTGAGGAGTAATTGTCGATACCGCAGAACGTGGCACCCTCGATCTCCTGATCGATGCTTATAACAGGCTTGCCGGCCTCTATGTAAGGCCTGACAATTCCCTCAACGGCACGCACGGAGTCGTTGCCGTTAAGCGCAAGAATAATACCGTCGTAACTGTCAACATCGGGAAGCAGGAAAATCTCGCCTTCCTTCTGATAGTAGGACGATGTCTGTGCCGACTCGAAAGCGTTGACAACGTGCACTTCAGTATTCGTGCCGATAACGGCCTCTTCAACACCGTCGATCAGCTCGCTTGTATACTTGTTGTCCCATGTAGTTGAGAACATGAGTATCTTCTGCACTGTTCTGCTCCTCTCTCTCTAAGACTGTGTCGCCCATCCGGCTTATCCCCTTACGGCACAACATCGGGCCACTTTGTGTGGTCATAGTCGTGCGAACCGCCGTTGGCCTTCGAATATTCCATAAGTTGGTTGTCGCCCCACATAAAGAAATAGGGCTTATCTTTTCTGGGGCATGTATCGTAGTGGTACCAGCCCTCTCCGAGATCCACGAGATTCCAGTAATGTCTCGCGGTCCTGATCATATCGTTCTTGAATCCGGCGCGTGTGAGGAGTTCCTTCGATGCACAGGCATAGACGTAACAGTCTCCTCTCTCGTAAACGAGTCCTTCCCATGCTGCCGAGATATCATCATTCTGTTCGAAATAATTGACGTAATGGATGTTCTTCTTGGTCCACTTAAAAAGTGTCTCAAGCGACTCCATATCGCGGGGTGCGTCGCCGAGGACCTTCTCGATTATCTCGTCTGCCTTCGCATCGAGCATCTCCTTTGTGACTTCCTCGCGTTCCCTGACAACCACCGTTACTTCACATGTTGCACTGTTCCCCGCCGCATCGGTAGCGGTGTAGATCAAAGGGTACTCTCCCGCCTCCTTGAGATTGACCTGCGAAGAATCTATCGTAAGGACGGGCTCTTCGCCGCTGTCGTCGGTAAGGATCACGCCGCTCCTGTACGACACGGTGTCACCGATATAAACAAGATGACTGCGGTATTCCTTAAAAACGGGAGGTGTCGTATCGGGAACCTCCGGTTCCTCCGGCTCGTCCGGCTCATTCTGCTCTTCCGGAACGCTTTCTTCCGGCTGCTCACTGTCCGGTGTGACTGTCTCTTCTGCTGTGCCGACAGTCTCGTCCGGTTGTGTATTCTGTTCCGTCTCACTGACGCCTATGCCGGCTTGTGTGGGTTCACCGATCGATTCATCCGACTTCTCAGCGACGGGCGAAGGAGCACTCTCACTTTCCTGTGCCACCGGTGTCTCCCTCAGAGAAGCACCTGACGACGCAGCGGCAGGGTCATCCGTCCCTGACGAACAGCCCGTCATAAAGCAGCTCCATGCGATCACACACACAAAAAGGCATAAGGTCACGAGTACGGTCTTGTTTCTTGAAGTACTCATTGATCTTTTAACCCCTTATAATCTATAACATTATGACAGATTATGGTGTTTCACGCAACCCCCAAGGTGATTCGATCAAAATATGGTGATAGGGCGGTGTTCGTCACTCACATGTCGATATGCCTCACATTCGGGGCGGTGTTCGTCACGTCGTCATCACACTATAGGTTCAAAGCGGAGTCTCACGGACGGCAACTCCGTGAGTGTGAAGTAGTAGTTCGTAGCCCAGTCGTCTCCCTGCGAGGGATCGTTCTCTCCCGAAGCGGGCGGTGCGAACAGGTTAAGGTTGAGCTTGCATGCACCGTTCAGCTTCTTCTTATAAAATGCCGGCATGAGATCGACGAATCTCGCTCCGGGTGCTTTACGGAACCAGCGTCCGTTGATCTCAAGCATAAGATTGGCCGGTACGAGCGACTCCGGGAAATTCACCTCAGCAAAAACGGGATTCTTCTCCATATCGAGCTCTATCGCGATCCCGTCTGAATCTTCCGAGCTGCCCCATCTGAGCGTTACGGGGAGCTTCTCGGTCTTCCCCTGCTTTAGCTGCGGCGTAAAGAACGGGTCATTAATGATCTCCCTGTACGTGTCCATAAGCGGCCACTCGATCCCGACAGAAGGATCGGAGGGGTCCGTAAACTCAAGCCCGAGCCTTCCGTCGTCCCTGAACTGATAAAGCGTGATCGCGCTCGCCCAGTGCTCGGGATCCTTTTTAAACAATGTATAAAAGTCCTTCATCACCTTCGCCTGCTTGAAGGGTCCGGCAACGTCTCCGTCGGCATTGACCTCCGACATAACGAAAGGTTTCTTCGTGCCATAGATCTCGCAGTAACGCTTGTAGCTCATCTTTGTAAGCTCATAATTCTGTTTTGCGCTCTCAAGCCTGTGAGCGTGGTTGTCCTTCTCTGCGACCTCGAAGGGCCAGCCCCAGTTAAGGCCGATATACCTGTCGATACTCCAGATGTCGGCAACCGCACCGGCTTCACCAAATTCCTTTTCCATCTCAAGCTCGGGGTGATCCTTGTCCATAACGGCACCCGCGCAGAGGATCATGCGGACGTTTGGCGCATATTCATTCATGATCTTTTTGAATCTCACGAAGAAATCCGCGATCTCCTTATAAGAAGCTCTCTTGGTGAACGAGAACCAGTTGCCTGTGCACTCATGGTTCATCCTGAGCATGATCCGTCCGAAGGGTCTTAAATCCTTCGCTATCGCGATGATATGCTCATCTCCGACCTTCGGATCGACCGTGAGTGTCAGGATGACCTCCTGCCCATGCTGCCTGATATCACGCATGCAGGTAAAGGGCTCACCATCCGTACTTCCTCCGAGCCCTCCGAGATAAGGAAAATAATCATCATAAGGATAGTCCCACGCAAATGTGACCTCCTTATCGGGATACGCCTCGCTCGCGCGCTTGGGCCATGCCTCATCAAGCGGATAATAGCAGTACATGATACTGACCGCCCTGTGCGGCCTCCCGAGCTTATTCAGGATATAACCCTGCCCGACGTAAGCCCCTCTTTCGCTTCCGTCTCCTATATCAACCGAAACCGTCGCCGCTGAGAGATGTACTTTTTTTATTCCGAGGATACTATTATCCTTTAAGCTTTTTTTAGTCTTGGAGTTCTTTATATCCTTATGAACTTTTTGCGTTTTGGAGTCCTTCGCCATCTTATTCCTCTTTCTATGTTTTTGAGCGTATTTTTCCGCTCTTGAGCCCATTTTCTGTTAATACTATCAAAACCATGCCGATATAGCAAGGTTTCGTTAGTTATCTCTATTAATTTGCCCTTCTAACTTACTCCTTCGATTTACCCTTTTTTTCTCCATATTTATCAAACTAAAATAGGCTCGAGCGCGCCCGTCGGTTTTTCCCAAACCCGTTGAGGACGTCGGTACTTAGTGACCGTCTTATGGTCACTTATGTACCGCTACGTCCGAATACAGAGTGAGAACGTGTTTGGAAAAAATACGACGTGGCAGCTCGAGCCGGTTGTCGCTTATTATAATTTTCAGCCTGGTACTTTATTGATCCGAGTTTAGATCAAAAAGGGTAGGATTCTGCTACTTCAGACCGTAAAGATGAGATAAGTCACATAAGCTGCGAGCAGGATAATACCTTGAACCCTCGACGCCTTCCTGCGGATAAGCAGCGGCACGATCGCGAGCACCGTCACTCCGAGGCAGACCGGCATATCGATGTGAGCACCCTGAGGGCTCACCGGAAGATTCTCTCCGGACACAAGACTGCAGAGAGGAAGGATGAGCGAAAGATCGATGATGTTCGCTCCGACGATATTTCCGACCGAAAGACCGTACTCCTTTTTCTTTATGGCTGTGATCGTTGTTACAAGCTCGGGGATCGATGTTCCGATCGCTACGACTGTCACCGCTACGATCCTCTCGGGAACACCGAGGAGTGCCGCAAGGTCGCTTCCGCCGTCCACAAGGAATCTCGAACCGACCACGATGCCTGCCGCTCCGCCGACGAACTTGATGATGTTGATAATAACAGTCTTCCTGTCCTTCGGGACTTCGGCCTCTCTTTCTTTGCTTGCCGCGCTGTGTCTCTTTGCAAGGCGCACATTGACGATCATGTGGATCACGAATATCGTGATGAGCACAATAGCGGCCCATGTTGAAAGCACATCATTCAGGCATCCGAGGATAAGGATACCGCTCGTGAGAATGAGCAGGATACACTGCACAAGATAATCCTTAAGGACTATCGTGATCTTCATGAAGACAAAAGCTATCGCCATGATCATGGCCGTATTGGCCGTAACCGAACCGACCGCATTTCCGATGGCCATCTCCGTCTTGCCTTCAACAGCGGCCATCACAGAAACTATGATCTCGGGAAGTGTGGTAGCGAGACTTACGATCGTCGCACCGACGATAAAGGTCGGGATACCCGCAGCCTTAGCCATCCAGCTCGCGGCATCCACAAAGAAGTCTCCTCCCTTAGCAACCAGAATTATTCCGGCAACAAGCGATGTGATCGCCAAAAACCACTCCATTACGCAATTCCTCCTGTTCTAAAAACGGTCTTATCCGCTTGTGATCCGTGCCCGACACTTAACCAAAATCTGGGGCTGTTGTTTTTTGGATCTGTATTTTATTACAAAACAAAAGGAACCGAAGCACTTCGG
>JAEEGG010005960.1_pt1 | contig 28695 bp, 20 predicted proteins | sample 9134161 | NCBI WGS metagenome assembly JAEEGG01 (sample SAMN16246543, study PRJNA631951) | gut metagenome | biome: gut microbiome; feature: rumen; material: CR-attached | host: Bos | place: Iran: Karaj | collected 2018-10 | reverse complement strand
AAGGAAGAATTTGCTGACGGAGTTAATGCTCTTAAAGGAAAGAAAATCGTAATCGTTGGTTGCGGTGCTCAGGGATTAAACCAGGGCTTATGTTTGCGCGATTCTGGTTTGGACGTCAGCTATGCATTGCGTGATGCTGCTATTGCAGAAAAACGCCAGTCTTGGAAAAACGCTACTGAAAACGGATTTAAAGTTGGTACATACGACGAACTTATTCCGACTGCTGACCTCGTAGGAAACCTTACTCCGGACAAGCAGCACTCAAACGTAATCGCTGAAGTTCAGAAAAGAATGAAGAAAGGAGCTGCCCTCTGGTATTCACACGGCTTCAACATGATTGAAGAAGGAATGCAGATCCGTCCGGACATCACTGTTGTAATGTGTGCTCCAAAAGGTCCTGGTACTGAAGTATGGCACGAATTCCAGCGTGGATTCGGTGTACCTGACCTTATCGCAGTTCACCCTGTAAACGATCCTGAAGGAAAAGGATGGGCTATTGCAAAGGCTTTAGCTGTAGGTATGGGCGGTTCAAAAGCCGGTGTTCTTGAAAGCTCTTTCGTTGCAGAAGTTAAGTCTGACCTTATGGGCGAACAGACAATCCTCTGCGGTATGCTCCAGGCAGGAACAATCGTATGTTACGACAAAATGGTAAGTGAAGGAATCGCTCCTGAATACGCTACAAAACTCCTTATGCACGGCTGGAACGTAATTTCTGAAGCCCTCAAATGGGGCGGTATCACAAACATGATGGACCGTCTTTCTAACCCTGCAAAAATCAAGGCTAACGAACTTTCTAAGGAAATCAAAAAGCTCCTTGCTCCGCTTTACCAGAAGCACATGGATGACATCATCTCAGGCAAATTCTCTTCTACAATGATGGAAGACTGGAAAGCAGGCGACAAAGACCTCCTTACATGGCGCGAAAACACAGGAAAACTTGCTTTCGAAAAAACAGAAGAAGCAAAAGACGAAATCACAGAACAGGAATACTTTGACAAGGGCATCCTCATGGTTGCAATGGTAAAAGCAGGCTGTGAACTTGCATTCGAAACAATGGTTGACGCAGGAATCAAGGAAGAAAGCGCTTACTATGAATCACTCCACGAAGTTCCTCTTATTGCAAACCTCATCGACCGCAAGCGTCTCTACGAAATGAACCGCGTTATTTCTGATACAGCAGAATACGGCTGCTACCTCTTTGCAAATGTAGCTGCTCCGATGATGGCAAAAGACCTCATGCCACACCTGCACACAGACGTAATCGGTAAAGGCTTAGACGTTAAAGACAACTCTGTAAACAACACAGAACTCGTAAACGTAAACGCCGAAATCCGCAACCACCCGATCGAAGTTGTCGGAAGAAAGTTAAGAGCTTACATGACAGCTATGAAACCAGTTTTGTAATGAAATTATAAAACTGGTAGGCACGGGCAGTTAATTCATCGCATCAGATGACTTACACCCGTGCCGTATGACAGCTATGAAACCTGTTTTGTAAAGTAACAAAAAAAATACCGCGGGTTTTACGAAAGTAAAATGCACATATCCCGGGCATTAAATTGAAGTGCACCCCAATTATTGGACACTTTAACTAGGCTGATTTTAAGGACTGATTCCTAAATTGTAAAGGGGTCAGTCCTTTTAATTTAACCTTAATTCTTTTTTCGTTGTACCAAGACAAGTATTCAATCAATTCTTTTTTAAAATGTTCAACAGATTCAAACTCCTGTAAATATAAAAGCTCAGATTTTAATAAACCAAAGAAATTTTCCATCACCGAATTATCAAGACAGTTCCCTTTTCTGGACATGCTTTGTCGGATTCCTTTTTCTTTCAAACGCCGCTGATAATCATACATCTGGTACTGCCAGCCCTGATCAGAATGAAGAATCAAATTTGTCCCGTTAGGGATTTTCTTGAATGCCTTTTCAAGCATATCAACTGTCTGAGCATAGTTCGGACTTTCAGAAAGATTCCAGCTTATCAATGACTGGTCATGTAAATCAAGAATCGGAGACAGATAAAGCTTTGTTCCAAACAGATTGAATTGTGTAACATCTGTAACCCATTTTTCATTAGACTTTGTTGTACTGAAATCTCGTTGTAAAAGATTAGGAGCCACTTTGCCTATCTGACCTTTATAGGAATTGTATTTATGCTGACGAACCTTACACACAATATGTTCTTCATGCATCAGTTTCTGAATTAATTTGTGGTTTATTATAAAACCTCTGTTTCTAAACTCTAAAGTAATCCTTCTGTAGCCATAGCGTCCTTTATTTTCATGATAAATCTGCTTGACAAGTTCTCGCTCTTCCTTGTGCTTATCCTGTTTCGGATGCGTTTCTGAGTAATAAAATGAACTTCTTGGCAAACCTGTAAACTTTGTTAAATCTGAAACATTGTATTTTGACCTTAGTTCTCTGACAGCATCGATTGTTCTCTGTCTTTTTTCTGCTGCTGTTTCTTCCTGTCGTCTTCCTGAACTAAGGCCAGATATTTTTTTAGGAAATCATTCTCCATACGAAGATAAGCAAGTTCTTCGTCTTTTGTCCATTCTTCTCTAGGTTTGTTTGGTATTAAACTTTTCTTTGGCATTATTGAACGCCTGCCTTGTTTCTGAAACAGAGCTTCTGTACCACCGGTAATATACTTCTTTCTCCATGCACAGATTGTCGCCTTATCTGTTATTCCAAAAATCAATGCCGTAGATTGATCCGAAAGATTATGCTCTTGCTGATAGTTTAACACTTTTAGCTTAAAATCTCCGTTAAAATGTCGTGTTGGTTTGGTAAATTTTCCATTTAATTCGTACTGGGCTATCCATTGCTCTATGCATTTACGGTCTGGACCATAAATATGAGAAAGAACGCTGGCTCCGAAACCTTTGATCTTATGATCTAGAACAATTTTAATTTTAAGTTCTTCTGAGTATTTAGACATAAAAAATGCACCTCCTAAAATTGAGCTTTATTTGTCCAACTTTAGGGGTGCACTTCAATTTGAATACCGGGGTTATAAATTGAATTTTATTTTTCAGTTTCTTACTGCCTGTTTTTGAGCTCTGATTTGTCAGAATCCTGGGAACAGGAGTTTTTTTCTTTACTCAGTTTTATCAGGTGATAAATCTGAATAATTACAAGAAACAGGTTCAGCAGAATATTCGGAAAGGAGTGGATTAAAACTCCATACAGAATATAGAGTGCTGCGCCTATGGCGTCAAGGATACGTATAATCCGGATATCCTTAAACATAAAGGCGCAGATTATTAAAATGCTTGCTAAAATTCCGAGCGCTTCAATCAACATTAAAGTGTTACGCCGTCCTTAAAGATGGCAATTTCACGGTAACTGTTCTGTTCGTTTTTAGTTGTTTCGCGTCCAGAAACAATATCGCAGATCTGTTTGAGAAGAGCATCGCGTACTTCATCTGCCGGTTCATCGAGAAGGCGTGCAGCATCAAAATCAATCCAGTTGTGCTTGTTCTGTGCAAGAGGATGATTTGTAGCGATTTTTACAGTTGGAACAGGAGCTCCAAGCGGAGTACCGCGTCCTGTAGAGAACAGGATGATGTTTGCGCCTGCAGCAGTCATGTCAGTTGTAGAAACAATATCATTACCCGGTCCTTCAAGGAGGGTTAAGCCCTTTTCTGTAAGGCGTTCGCCGTATTTAAGAACACCTGTAACCGGAGCCTTGCCGCCTTTCTGAACGCAGCCGAGAGATTTATCTTCGAGGGTTGTAATACCGCCGGCTTTGTTTCCCGGAGATGGATTTTCGTAGCATACCTGATTGTGTCTTGTATAGTAATCTTTAAATCCGTTGATAAGATTAACTGTTTTATCAAAAATTCCGCGGTTTACTGCACGGTTCATGAGCATCTGTTCTGCACCGAACATTTCAGGAACTTCAGTAAGCATTACGCGTCCGCCCATACCAGTCATAGCATCACAAACGCGTCCAATAAGGGCATTAGCTGTAATTCCAGACATACCGTCAGAACCGCCGCATTTCATTCCAAGAACAACATCAGAGAGAGGTGCTTCCTCACGCTTGAACTGTTTTACGTAAGAAACGAGTTCCTTGAGGATTTTTTTACCTGATTCAAGTTCATTTTCACACTGCTGGGTGGTCATGAATTTAACGCGGTTTTCGTCGTATTCACCAAGGTGTTCCTTAAAGAAAGGAATATTGTTTTCTTCACAGCCGAGAGAAACAACTAAAACTCCGCCTGCATTCGGGTGATGAACAAGGTCAGCAAGAATTTTTGCAGTAGTTTCTTTATCGCCGCCCATCTGGGAACAGCCGTACGGATGAGTCCATGCGAAAACGCCTTCAAGACCGCCTTTTTTATTCGGCTTTGGTTCTCCGTGAAGGAATTTTCCGTTTGCCCATGCAGCGAGGTTTTCAGAAATTTTATTTACACAGCCAACGAGAGGAACAATCCAGATTTCGTTGCGGCTTCCGATTTTTCCGTCCGGGCGTTTATAAACATTAACTGTCGGAACATTTTTTCGGAGATTTTCTGTTTCTTTATACCAGTTGTCATAAGCAGCTTTTGCTTTGGCTTCATCGTAAGTATATTCAAATTTTTCAGAAAGAAGAGTGTGAATATTGTGTGTATGAACATGGCAGCCTTCCGGAATATCTTCAGTGGCAGCTCCAATCGGATAACCGTATTTGATAACCGGTTCATCTTTTTTAATATTGCGGAGTGCAAATTTGTGTCCTGCAGTAATATCTTCCTGCAGAGTAACTGTAACTTCCGGAGCGTTTTCTGAAGCTTCAAGAGTTACTTTAGTTCCTTTAGTAAGCGGCTGAAGTGCAACAGCAACGATGTCAGCCGGGTTGATTCTGATAGCGGATTTGCTCATCTGGGTACCCCTGTATGACTCCCGGTTTATTTATGGGAGTCCTTTAATAGTTTGAATTTAGCATAAATCAGTAAGTTTTGGAAGAACAGGAATTTTTAAGTATAAGAGGGTGTATCCCTGGGGATGTTCATAAAGCGTACAGAATATTGCTCTGACGGGAATTTTAATGATTTAAACTTTTAAACATCCCCAGGACCGGGCCTTGCGCCCTTCCGCTTATCGCTTCATCAAAAAGTGCAGGCACTTTTCGACGCCTCCGGCGGGGCTCCAGTCCCTTACACAAAACTAACTAACGGTAGTATTCTGACGAACGTTAGTTAGTTATAATTAAATTCACTGTCTTACGGATTAATCGGGCTGTTTTTCATCCTCAATAATCTTATCCATATTGCATTCAGGCGGAATTCCGTCTTTTGTCTGAGAATTGCCTGCATTAGCATAAATATTTAAGAGGGCAGCTCCTGTTTTCGGATTGAGAATAACGCTTGGACCTGCAATACAGCCTCCTTCACACGCCATTACTTCGATTAAGTTCGGGCAGTCTTCAGGAGCAGGGACTTCGCCTGAGTTTATTTTTCCGTAGTTCTGCAGGTTTTTGATTCCCTGTTTATCAAGACCGTTAATAACAACAGGACGCAGAATCGAATTATCTTTTAAGCGCAGCCTTACGCTTTCTGCAACTCCGCCTGTTTTTGCAAAATTTCTTCCTGAAACAGTAGGATTATATTTTGCAGGCTTTGCTTCCATTTTTGTAATATCGATTTCTTTTGCCGTAAAGAAAGCATTGATTTCTTCAACGGAAAGAACATAATCAACAAGGTCACTGTCAAAGCCTTCACGGCGTTTTGCAAGGCATGGTCCGATAAATACTGTTATACAGTCAGGATCCGCTTTTTTTGCAAGTTCCGCGGTATAAATCATAGGAGATTTAGTTTCGCTTATACAGTCTGAAAGCTCAGGGGCGTAAAGATGTACTGCGCGGACATAAGCAGGACAGCAGCTTGTAGTCATCATTTTATCGCCTCTTTTCATTCGTTCTGCAAATTCTTCAGCTTCTTTGTCTGCGGTAATATCTGCACCGATTGCAACTTCCCATACGCGGGAAAAACCGGCTTTAAGAAGTGCACCTTCAAGCTGTCCTGGTTTAGTTCCTTTAAACTGCGCACCAATTGCAGGAGCATACATGGCAACTACTTTTTTGCCGTTCATGATGTGTTTGATAACATCAACAAGCTGTGATTTATCCATGACGGCGCTGAACGGACAGGAACTCATGCACTTTCCACAGAAAATACATTTATCGTAATCAATCTGCTCATGACCTGTTTCTTCATTTCGTGTGATTGCACCTACAGGGCAGGCTTCTTCACATGGAATCGGAATTTTTACGATAGCGTGATAAGGGCAGTTCTGCATGCACAGACCGCAGTTAATGCATTTGTCAGGATCAATTACAGCCCTGTGATTAATGATTTCAATTGCTCCTTTAGGGCAGTTCATTTTACACGGGCGGGCAAGACAGGCCTGACAGGCATTTGTAGGAAGAAACTTTGTTTTTACACAGCCGTTGCATGCCTGATTTAAAAACGTGAGCATAGGCCAGGTTGGTTTTTCTCTTGCCAGAGCTTCCCTTGCATAAACAGACAGAGGGTTGCGTTCTGTGGTGTTTTCAATAGAAAAACCGAGGCGTGCCAGTACGCGGGTGCGGATAATTTCACGGTCGTGGTAAATGCAGCAGCGTACCGGGGTGCTGCCCTCAGGAACAAGTTCGCGCGGAATGAAGTGAAGACCTTCTTCAAGCTTTCCTTCGAGCTGAAGGCGTGCAATCCTTACGAGAATTTCCTGTTTTAAATTAAATGCATTGTTGTTGATATTTAACATTTTCTGTTTTCCTGAAGCAGTTCAGTCCCGTTATTCATAACGATAAGGTTCTCTTTCCTCATAGCTTGTGTGAAGATACTTTTCACTTTTTTCACTGAGAGGTTTTTCAAAGAACTCATCGTATATCTTTTTGATTTCAGGGTTATTGTGGCTCTGTCTTATAGTGCTCTTTTCATCATCACCATAAAGTGCGGCTGCACGTTTTTTACGAAGTTCGTCTGTAACTCCATAAGGCTGACCGCCTCCGCCTACACAGCCGCCGCGGCAGGCCATAACTTCAATAAAGTGCCAAGTAGGCTCTTTACCTTCAGCCAGGTCTTTGCGTACCTGTTCAACGACAGCGTTTACATATTTAATCTGGTGAACAACTGCAACACGGACTTTTGTTCCGTTGATGTCTACTTCTGCAGACTTAACGTTTTCAAGACCGCGGACAGGAGTGTATTCAACAGGACCGAGCTCTTTATTTGTAAGAATAAAGTAAGCTGTTCTTAAGGCTGCTTCCATTACACCGCCTGTAGCACCAAAAATAGTTCCTGCACCTGTGTATTCACCTAAGAGGCTGTCGCATTTTCCTTCAGGAAGATTTGCAAAATCAAGGCCTGATTCACGGATGAGCATTGCAAGTTCACGGGTTGTAAGAACCATGTCATTGTCCTGCGCACCTGAGCTTGCCATTGATTTGTTGCGGCGGCTTTCCCAGAGTTTTGCAGTACAAGGCATAATTGAAACGCTGAAGATTTCTTCAGGCTTTAAGCCCATTTTCTGAGCAAAATAAGTTTTTGTAACGGCGCCCTGCATCTGCTGCGGAGATTTTGCAGTAGAAAGGTGAGGGAGCATGTCGTGGAAATTCTTTTCACAGTAATCAACCCATCCAGGGCAGCAGCTTGTGAACAGAGGAATCTTTCCGCCGTTTTTGAGGCGTTCAATGAGCTCTGTACCTTCTTCCATGATTGTAAGGTCAGCAGCAAAGTTTGTATCAAATACATACTTGAACCCAAGTTCGCGGAGGGCAGTATAGATTTTTCCAGTAGTAATTGAGCCCGGTTCCATTCCGAACTCTTCTCCAAGTGCAGCGCGTACTGAAGGAGCGATTGCGGCAACGGTTGTAAGGTTTTTGTCAGAAAGTCTGTCAAAAATCACTTTAACCGGATTTTTAAAGGTGATTGCATCAACCGGACAGTGAACAGCACACTGACCGCAGCGTATACACGGGCTGTGAGAAAGGTCTACACCTGCAACAGGACCGATAACAGTTTTGTCTCCGCGACCATTGTATTCAAGGGCAAAGACACCCTGCATTTCCTGACAGGCAGTAACACAGCGTCCGCAGTTAATGCACTTTGTGCGGTTAAGAACGATTTCGCCGTAACTGTCGTCGACCGGCAGATTTTTTGGAATTTTAGGGAATCCGGCGCGGCGAAGGCTCATTGTACTTGCAATTTCCTGCAGGTCACAGCGGTGATTTCGTGCACACTGAAGACAGTCATCAGGATGGCTGCTTAAAATCAGTTCGAGGACAGTTCGTCTTGCTTTGATGATTTCAGCATCAGTTGTGATGATGTTCATGCCTTCAGTTACTTCAGTTGAGCAGGCACGAATCATTTTAGCTCCGCGCGGAGTAATGTTTTTTACTGCACAGATACCGCAGCTTCCCCACGGCTTTAAATCATCGCAGTGGCAGAGGGCCGGAATTTTTATACCGATGGTTTCGGCTGCTTTGAGAATTGTAGTTCCTTCAGGAACAGAAACAGGTTTATTGTTTATGGTCAAATTAATCATCTTGTTACCTCACTTAAAAGGACTGCATTAAGCCTTAACGATTGCGTGGAATTTACAGGTTGCTTCACAGCTTCCGCACTTTACGCACTTGTTCTGATCAATAACTTTCCATGGAAGTTTTTTGCCTTCCTTAACTTCATTCCACGGGTTGTTAGAGATGGCCGAAGCAGGACATCCGCGTTCACACATACCGCAGCCGATACACTTTGTTTCATCAATGTTGAAGGAAACAAGACTCTTACATTTGTGCGCAATACACTTTTTCTCCTGAATATGTTCAAGATACTCTTTGTTGAATTTTCTGATAGTCGAAAGAGTCGGATTAGGAGCTGACTGGCCCAAAGCACAGAGGGCGCTGTTCTGCATTGCTTTTCCGATATCTTCAAGCATCTGAAGGTCGCGCATGGTACCTTTTCCGCTGGTAATTTTTTCGAGAGTGTTGAGCATCTGTCTAGTACCGATACGGCACGGAGCACATTTTCCGCAGCTTTCATCAACACAGAATTTCATGTAGAACTTGGCGATATCTACAACACAGTCGTCTTCGTCCATTACAATCATACCGCCTGAACCCATCATTGAGCCGAGCTTAACGAGAGAACCGAAGTCGATAGGAGTATCAAGTTCATTTTCGCAGATAATACCACCGGAAGGACCACCGGTCTGAACGCCTTTAAATTTCTTTCCGCCTTTAATTCCGCCGCCTACATCAAAAATGATTTCACGGAGGGTTGTTCCCATAGGAACTTCAACCAGGCCGGAATTGTTGATTTTACCGGTTAAGGCAAAAACTTTTGTACCTTTGGAATCTTCGTCACCGATAGTATTAAACCAGTCTGAACCTTTATAAATAATCTGTGCGATGTTAGCCCAGGTTTCAACGTTGTTGATAACGGTAGGTTCTTCCCACAGACCGCTCTGAGCAGGGAAAGGAGGTTTAGGAGTCGGCATACCGCGTTTACCTTCAATTGAGCGGAGAAGGGCTGTTTCCTCACCGCAGACAAACGCACCGGCACCAAGACGGATTTCAATTTCAAAGTCAAAACCGCTTCCAAGAATATTTTTTCCTAAAAGACCGGCTTTTTCTGCCTGTGCAATAGCAACTTCCAGGCGGTGAACTGCAAGAGGATATTCAGCACGGATGTAGATGTATCCTGCATGGGCACCGATAGCTTTACCGCAGATAGCCATAGCCTCAAGAATTGCGTTAGGATCGCCTTCAATTGTTGAACGGTCCATGTAAGCACCAGGGTCACCTTCGTCAGCGTTGCAGACAACAAATTTTTCTTTGCTCTGAGATTTATAGCCTGCTTCCCATTTTAAGCCGGTCGGGAACCCTGCACCACCGCGTCCACGGAGACCGGATTTTTTGATTTCTTCGATAATATCTTCGCTCTTCATGTTGAAAAGGGCTTTTTCCAGGGCTAAATAACCGTCCTGGCCGATATATTCGTTGATATCTTCAGGATTGATAACACCGCAGTTTCTTAAGACAATGCGGAGCTGTTTTTTGTAGAAAGGAATTGATTCCGTGCCGTCAGGATTTTTTTCGATTTCATCGTAAAGCAGGCGTTCAACTTCTTTACCGCCGATTAAATGCTGTTCGACAATATCTTTTACATCTTCTGGTTTAACATGCACATAGAAAGAGTTTTCAGGCATTACTTTTACGATAGGACCTTTTTCACAGAAACCAAAACAGCCGGTACAGACAATTTCAATGCGGTCATTAAGTTTTGCTTCGTTTATAAGTCTTACAAATTCTTTGTGAATGGCATCGGCCTGGCTTGATTTACAGGCAGTTCCGCCGCACAGAAGAACAGTTTTTTTGTCAGTCCTTAAGTTCTTAAAATCCTCCGGCCGTCTTACAGCAAGGAGTTCTTTGTATTTTTTATTTATTGAATGTAATTCTTCGCGGGTCATGGTTATCACATCTCCTTACGCTTATTTCTGGTATTTAGCAAGAATTCCAGGCAGCTGTTCTTTAGTAACACGGCCATAAACTTCGCCGTTTACAGAAATTACAGGAGCCATACCGCAGCAGCCGATACAGCGGACAGATTCAACGGAGAACTGGCCGTCTTTAGTGAGGATATCGTCAGCATGCATATTTAAAAGACGATGGATTTCATCAAGAAGTTCCTGACCGCCTTTAAGGTAGCATGCAGTACCAAGGCAAACCTGAATCTGGTTGCGTCCAGGAGGTGTTGTTCTGAAGAAAGAATAAAATGATACAACGCCGTGAATGCGGGCAACAGGAAGACCTGTTTTTTCAGAAACTTCAGCGACGGCTTCGTTAGAAATGTATCCCATTTCCTGCTGAACACGATGCAAAATCATGATCAGGTTACCTTTTTTACTTTTCCACTGCTCAATAAACTCGTTGAGTTCAGTCGAAAAAACAGACTTTTTTGTCATAAAATGTACCTCTAGGATATATTTTAGCACAGAAAAAAAATAATCAAATTTTTAAAAAATAAAAATTATTTTACGTAAAGACGGGCGTCTCCCGGCTGCAGGGTAATTACAGCAGATACACTCATTCATTTGTGTTTTGTTTTTAATACAGAATTTTTTCAGCTGTTTCTGACCGCCGGGCCGGCCGTTCCGCAGCTTGCGACCGCGCGGCCTCCTCGCTTTGCTGCGGTGGCTGCCTTACGGCACTGCTCCATGGCCTGATGCGGGAATTATTTGCCTGTCTAAAACTTAATGTCTATAATATCACTATGAAAATGAACTGTGTGTAATTATTGCACATATAAAGGAGAAAACAATGGAATTTGATTCAAAAAAAGCAGTTATAGTGCCTGAAGGAGTATTTATTATTGGAACATACGATGAAAACGGAGTTCCTAACGCAATGAATGCGGCGTGGGGTATTCAGTCAGACTTTGGTGAAATTGCCTTGTTCCTTGCAAAACATAAAACTACAGAAAACTTAAAAAAGACAGGTGCGTTCACCGTTGCCTTTGCTACAAAAAATACTGTTGAAATTTCAGATTATTTCGGACTTGAAAGCGGTGCGGATGTAAATAAAATCGAAAAAGCGGGAGTTCATGTTCACAAAAGTGCTCATGTAAATGCCCCGATAATCGAAGAATATCCGCTCGTTCTTGAATGCGAAGTAAAGGAATGGAACGAAGAAAAAGAAATGCTTACCGGAAAAATAATTGCCCAGCAGGCAGATGAATCAATTTTGACCGACGGTAAGGTAGACCTCGGAAAACTACAGCCGATAATGTATGATGCCTCTTTTCATGTGTACCGTGTAATCGGAGAAGCAGTCGGAAATGCATTTAAAGACGGAATGAAGATTAAAAATAAATAAAAAAAGCGGTGGCTGGTTAAGTCACCGCTTTTTTGTGCTATTTTTGTTGTTACTATTTATTTAACAATATTAGCAAGAGCTTTTTTCATTCCGTCTTTCTGAATGTTAGCCAGATGTCCTGCAACTGCAGCTTCAAGGCCGTTAACCTTTGTAAGGTCTTCTTTCCAGAAGTCAACATTTGAGAGAACCTTGTTTGCGATAACTTTTGCATCCTTTGTTGACTTGTTGAGTGCAGCAAAGAATTCGAGAACAGGCATTGTGTCCTTGTTCGGGTATACACCGTCGTCGCGTTTAGATTCCAGGTATTTAGCACCTTTTTCGTCTGTCTTGATTTCTGTACCGTTGTAGAAAGCGATGAGGGCTGCAATTGAGAAGCCGAGGAGCTTTGGAACTGAACCGTTCTTTTTGATTGACTGAAGAACTGACGGCAGACAGCGTGTCCAGTATTTTGCAACTGAGTTCAAAGAAATTTCAATCAGGCGGTGAGGGTTGAACGGATTCTGGAAGCGTGTCCATACATCCTGTGCGTATTTTTTAAGGTCTTCCTGATCGCCGTCGATTGATGGAACGATTTCATTGAAGATAACGTCGTGCATGAATTTCTGTGCATCAGCGTTTGGTGTGTTGAAGCCGCTTCCAACTTTTTCTGAACAAACGATGTCCTGAACGTAGTTTGAACCTGCGAGGAATGCAGCGAGAACTGAAGATGTGTGTGCACCGTTCAAAATGCGTACCTTGCGTGTGTGGTAGTAGTCCATGTTCTGAACCCACTTAACCTGAAGGCCTGCCTTAACGAGTGGAAGTTCATCTTCGTGTGATTTTTTAGATTCAATAACCCAGAAGTGGAAAAGTTCGGCTGAGTCGAGGAGTTTGTCTTCGTAGCCGAGTTTTTCGCAGAGGTTTTCTGCCTGAGTCTTGCCGTTTTCTTCTTTTGCAAGGAGAGGGAAGTATCCTGGAACGATGCGGTCAACGAGACATGAACAAACGTCACATGCTTCGTCGAACCAGTTAATGAAGTCCGGTCCCAGCTGCCACATTTCTGCGTAGCGGAGACTGTTGATGCGGAGGTTAAGACCTGCCTGGTCAGAAAGTTCACAAGGAATAAGAATCATACCTTTTGAAAGGTCGCCCTTAAATGCCTGGAATCTCTTGTAGAGGAATGCAGTTACTTTTGCAGGGAAGTTCTGCTGTGGTTTCTGATCGAGAGTTACAGGAACTCCGTTGATATCTGCGTCAAAGCGGATACCTGCTTCAGTTGTATTAGAAACGATGAAGCGGAGATCAGGAGCAGAAGCAAGTGCGATGTAGTCATCGTAGTTTGTGTAAGGGTTGATTGAGCGGCTTACAGAATTGATGCAGCGTGTTTCAACTGTCGGTTTTCCGTCTTTCATACCGCGGAGAACTGTTGTGTAAAGGTTGTTCTGATCGTTCATTGCATCGATCATACCTTTTTCCAGCGGCTGTACGATTACAATGTTGCCGTTGAAATCTGTTTTTTCGTTTACAATATCAATCTGCCAGTCTACAAATGCGCGGAGGAATCCGCCTTCACCAAACTGTAAGATTTTTTCCGGACGTTTAACTGTTTTAACAACGTCTTTAATTGACTTAAGAGCCATAACTTGAACCTCCAGGAGTTCATAAAAATATTTCTTTTATAGTATCAAAAATCAAAATCTGTGTCGATATTTGCCTTTTTGGGCGGCTCCCTCAGTCCGCTTCCGCTTCCTTCAGGACCGCGCTTTGCAGGGTTCCGCAGCCGGGCTGCTCCATTCCTCCGGAACCGCTTTGCGGCCCTTCCAATCGCTGCCGCACTAAAAACCGTCTTTTTTGACGGATAGTGTGATAAATTTGAAAAAAATTTTTGTACATAAACGAACTACTTGTAAAAAAAACGACATCATAATAAAATTGTTACCACTGTCACAAAGGGGTATTTTGCACGATATGAAATTAAACCGTTCAGGAAAAAGAATTGGATTTGCCTTAAACTCAATTCATTTTGGAGCTGCACTAAAACTCTGGAGAAAGCTTGCAAATTATGCTGCACAGGAAAACGGTTCCTTCTTTATTTTCCCGGGAAGTCACATTCATAATAACGGTGTAGATAATCTCCGTAATGAAATTTATAAACTTGTAAATTCAGAAAATCTTGACGGTCTTATCAGTTGGGCTTCAAGTATCAGTAACGGTGCTGAACTGGATCAGATTACTGATTTCCACAGAAAATTCGGAAATCTTCCTTATGTAACAATCGGACAGAAAATTCTTAATCATACGGATGTTGCCTTTGATGCTTACACAGGCATGAAAGACCTTACAAAACATCTTATTGAAGTACACGGAGCAAAAAAAATTGTTTTTATCCGTGGTCCTGAATATCATGATTCTGCTGAAGACAGATATCACGGTTATTATGACGCCGTAAATGAAGCAGGCCTCCTTAACGAAAACCTTATTACAACCTGTTTTGACTGGCAGGAAGGTGAAAAGGCTGCCCGTCAGATTTATGAAGAACGCGGACTTGTCCCGGGCAAAGATTTTGATGCCCTTTTAACCGCCAGCGACATGATTACACTTGTAGCCGTTGAATACTTTGAAAAGCGCGGTTACAGAATTCCAAAAGATTATATCTGCGGCGGCTTTAACGATTCTACCGAAAGTCATATTTATTCAACTTCATTTTCAACTGTTCATATGCCGATGGAACGTCTCGGTATTCTTGCCTACGAAAAACTTTTCCAGGTGCTTTCAGGTAATCCTGACGTTGCAGATGAAGTTCTTCCTGCTTATCCTGTAATCCGTGAAAGCTGCGGCTGTAACGGAATTAAGCAGCTTCAGAATTTTTATGATTCAAAAATCCGTGTTAAATCCCGCGACCAGTTTATCGATGATATTGTAAAAGTATTCAAAGTTGACGAAGAAACCCGTCAGACTGTTTTTGTTCCGCTTTTTGACGCCCTGTTTGAAAACAATCAGACAGAATTTTTCAGGCTTTTAAATGAAAATCTTATGGCTTACTTCAGAAATGAAGGTGAGCTTTCAAATCTTTTTGCAGCAGTAAAACTTCTGCGCAATTCAAGCTGTCTTCCTGAAGAATATGTAACAAAAATCATTAACACAATAAATCTTATGATTCCTCAGGTGCAGGGACGCATTTCAGAAAATAAAATTTATGACAACGAAAAGCTTTCTGCCATTATCAGTGCATTAAAAAGTGCGCTTCTTTCAGCACACGATTTCAATACTTTAATAAAGATTCTTGCAGAATATCTTCCGCAGATTGGAATCCGCAGTTCAACTCTTGTTCTTTACGAAAACGAAGATATTTCAAAATATATCGGCGGCTTTAACGATGTAGGTGATATACGTCTTGAAGAGGTTCTTTTCCCTTCAAAAATTCTTGTTCCTACAAAATTCTCAAAGGAATTTGAATACGGTGTTTATATCGTTCAGCCTCTCTTTATGGCAAATCATCCGCTCGGTTACATCATTACAACATACACTGACTGCGACGGAAATGTTTACGAAGATTTAAGGACTGCCATCAGTAACACAATCCAGAGCATTTTCCTTTTTGAAGAAATCAACAAGGCCCGCCGTCTTGCAGAACAGGCTGAATTTGCAAAGACAGAATTTTTTGCAAATGTCGGAAGTGACCTCTGTGACCCTCTTAAAGATTTAGCAGCAAAAGTTATTCAAATGGAAGGAAATATCGAAAAAGGTATTCTTGACCAGGATATTTTAACTGAACAGCTTTTGTTCCTCCGCTCACAGATTCAGTCACAGCTTCAGAAGACAGAAACTCTTGTAGACCTTACCCGTTCTCAGGTTGATGATCTTCCGATGGATAAAAAACTCTTTGATATTCGTCAGGTTCTTCCTGGAAGTGTAGTTGCAGGAATCAATACAGATATTCCTCTCGTATACGGTGATCCTGACCGTCTTAAAAAGGCCGTAGTTACTTTATTCGGTGAAGGCGAAGGTTCAATGACAGTTCATCCTGAAGTGGACGGACTTAAAATCAACGTTAAATCTAAGCGCCTTGACTGGCAGAAACCTGAACTTCTTCTTGCAGAAAAAATTATTCTCCTGCAGTACGGCGAAGTAAACAAAATAGATGAATATTCTACTATTATCACACTTCCATGGCCGAACCTTGCTGGACTTCCTCCTGTCAAATCAGAAGTTGAACCAAAGAAAATCATCAATCTTTCAGCAAAACTTCCAAATGAAGAACTTTTTGGTCTTCCTATGGAATCAGCAGGAAGTGAAAATGCATCTGAGGCTCAGGATGAAAGTGCGATTCTTTACTGGCGTCCGGATAATGCCCCTATTGATGAGTGGGTTAAGGTTTACAGTCTGCGCCACAATGACCGCCTTTTCCGTACTCCGCTTCTGTGTTACAGCCATGAGCTTATCAGCCACAACTTTGTTGAAATGCTTGAATCTCAGGTGCGCACACAGAAATCGGCTCCGGTACTTTTTGTAAATGCAAAGCATACCCGCTACGGAACCTGGGCAACAGATTCAAACAGCGTAAGCATTCAGTCAATGGCTGAATTTGAACATATCTTAAGTGAAATTACTCCGTCGCTCATTGTATTTGAATCAATCGATGAAGAAAGCATCCGTTGTATCCGTCAGAATTCAAAGACGGTACTTGTTCCTATTATTGTTCTTCCTGACTCAATTCTCCAGGAAGAAGAAGTTGAACTTCTCTGTTCACATCCAAGGATTATTCTCTGTAACCGCGGAGCTGCAGAATCGGAACAGTTCAATGACAGAATTCATGAAATTCTTAATGGAGATGAAATTCTTCCGCCTCATACAGGAGCTCTTGTTAAAAAGGCAATTCTTTACCTGAACAGAAATGCATCCCAGCAGATTGTACGCTGGAAGCTTGCAGATACAGTTCATGTCAGTGAAGACTATCTTACAAGAATCTTCCATAAGGAGATTGGACTTTCTCTCTGGGAATATCTGAACCGTTACAGAATTTATCTTGCAACAAAAATGCTGCTGGAAACTAACGATACTATCTATGAAATTGCCGAGAATTCGGGATTCCAGGACCAGGCATATTTCTGCCGCGTATTCAAGAAAATATATGGCGTACCGCCTGGAAAAATTCGTACAAAACAGTAAGAATTTTGTAACTATAGTTCGTTATTTTCCAATAACACTATTGTAAATTTGTCAGAAAAAAATATAAAATAATGGAACTGAGGTTTAAAATGATCGCACAAGAAAAAACTGATCTTAAAGCTCCAAAGAAAAACCTTTGGAAAGACATTAAGAGACATTATTCTGTTTATGCACTGCTCGTTATTCCAGCTGTATACTATGCTATCCTTAAGTATGGTGCAGTAATTAACGGTCAGATTGCTTTTAAAAGCTTTTTGCCGCAGGATGGTGTTTGGGGAAGTACCTGGATTGGTTTCAGTAACTTCATCGACTTCTTCAAATCATTCTATTTTGGTGAACTGCTTCGTAACACACTTGGTTACAGTTTTGTTAAGCTGATTGTTGGTGTTCCACTTTCTATCGTACTTGCTGTAACACTTTACGAATGTACACGTGATGTACTCCGCAGAGTTGTTCAGACACTTGCTTACCTCCCGCACTTCCTTTCATGGGTTATTATGTACGGTATTCTTCTTGTACTTTTAGCTCCAGGCGATGGTCTTGTAAACGATATTATCAGAACTGTTACAGACAATCCTAATGCTGGTATTGACTTCTTAAACGATACCGGTACATTCCCTGCAATCGTTATTCTTTCAGATGCATGGAAGGAAATGGGTTGGGCTGCCATCATCTTTATTGCTGCCCTCATGGGAATTGACCCTTCACTTTTCGAAGCTGCCATGGTAGAAGGTGCTTCTGCCGTTCAGCGTGTATGGTACATTACAATTCCTTCAATTAAGCCTGTAATTGTAACAGTAGTTCTTCTTAAACTCGGTAAGATTCTTGATGCCGGTTTCAACCAGATGTTCATGCTCTATTCTGTAACTGTATATTCTGTTGCTGATATCATTGATACATGGGTTTACCGTCAGGGTCTTCTTCAGTTCAAGTTCGCTCTTGCAACTGCTGTAGGTATCTTCAAGGGTGTAATTGGTATGCTTCTTGTAATGACTTCAAATGCCGTTACAAAGAAAATCGCTGACTCTTCACTTCTGTAATTAAAGGAGACTTAGATAAATGGCAAAATCGTCTAGCAATGCAGTTAAATTAACAGCCGGTGACAGAGCCTTCTATGTAATAGTAAATGCATTCCTCATTTTCATCGGACTTATTATTGCAATCCCAATGATTGCTACTATCACACAGTCTGTTACACCTAACGGTTACAGATCTTCAACTCTGGACAAGATTATTCTTAAACCTTTTGGACTTAAGGACCATTCTTTTGCTGAGGTAAAAATCGAAGACGGTACTTATGTATTCAATATTGAAAATTACGGTGAAACAGAAATCAACGTAATCGATGGAAACGGTTTCACAACTGCAGATATCCCTGAATCAAAGCAGCTTGTTGTTGTAAACGGCAAGAACAGACTTCAGGAAACTTTCTACGGTGCTGAATTCAACGGAAAAAAATATAAGCTTGCAATCCGTGAAGTAATGGATGAAGAACGCGGTCATCTTGTAGCTGTTGAAAAAACAGGTGTTATCTGGGACAACGCAGCTTATACAGCCCTCCTCGGAAACGACGGATTTATTAACGCTTTCTGGAACTCAATGAAGATTATGATTTTCGGTGTAATAACATCACTTCTTCTTACAATTCCAATGGCTTACTGTATGTCTATCGGAAGTCTCCCTGGACGCAAGTTCCTTAACTACTTCGTTCTTATTCCGTATCTGTTTAACATCGGTGTAATCCCGACTTACCTCGTTGTAACAGGTCTTCACCTTACAAACCACCTTGCCGCAATCTTCCTTCCTGGTGCTATTGCGACATATAACTGTCTGATTATGCGCGGATTCTTCGAAGGTATTCCTGAATCACTTAAAGAATCAGCTCGTATTGACGGTGCTTCAGAATGGTATGTACTTGTTTCAATCATTCTTCCGCTGTCAAAACCAATCATTATGACAATCGGACTTTACTACGCAGTTAACTTCTGGAACGACTTCATGCACGCTATGCTTTACTTAAACGAAGCATATCTCCAGCCGCTTCCAATCCTTCTGCGTAACATCCTTATGGCTTCAGGTATGAATGAATATGTAGAAGTTTCTGCATTCGGTTCAGCTTCAGTATCAGCTATCAAGGCTGCATCTGTATTCATGTCAGCTATTCCAATGATGCTTGCTTATCCGTTCATCCAGAAGTACTTCACAAAGGGTACAATGCTTGGTTCTGTAAAGGGCTAAGTTTTAAGGAAATTACAGATATTTTTGTAACTATTCGACCAGATGATAATTTTTTTATTGTCTGGTCAATTTTTTATGGTATAATAAAAGAACCGTTATAATCTGCGGTACTTTTTATTTATTAAATTGTTTTCATTAATATTCAAAAAGGAGGATAAAATGAAAAACTTTTTTAAGAATCTTGCTCTCATCGCTTTGATTCTTGCAGTTGCTTCTCCAGTTTTTGCTGCAAAAAAATGGAAGGTAAACAAGGACGGTACAGTTGATATCGAACTCTGGTACGGTGCTGCTGTAACTGAAGCTGGTCCGCCGCCTGCAGACTGGGTTGCTTACGACATTATCAAGAAGAAGCTTGGTATTAACCTTATTATTACAGCTCTTCCTTCGAACGAATCAGATCAGGATACCAAAATTAACGCTGCCGGTGCAGCTAACTCACTTCCTGACCTCTTCATGTGTGGAGATAACTGTTTCCAGATCTTAACAAAACAGAAACTCCTCGCTCCAGTTGATGACATGTATGCAATGATGCCTAACCGCACTGCAAAACTTTATGACAAAGACTCACGCAAACAGTCAACTGTAAACGGTGTATGCTATGGTCTGTGTCAGCCGGGTACAATCGTTCGTAACGAAGGTGTACTTATCCGCAAAGACTGGCTTGATAAACTCGGTCTTAAAGTTCCAAAGACAACAGATGAATTCTTTGAAGTAATGAAAGCTTTCACATTCAAAGATCCTGATGGAAACGGTAAAGCAGATACATACGGTCTCGGTGCTTATATCGAACTTAAACCTTCTTCAGAAGGTCTCGGATGCCGCTTTGACCCATGGTTTGGTGCTTTCGGTGTTGCAGGTACATGGTCTATGGCTAAAGAATCTGCAGGTCTTAACATCAATAAACCTGAATACTACGATACACTCGTATTCCTCAAGAAAATCATCGATGCTAAAGTAATCGATCCTAACTGGACTGCTTACAAGAAGGATGACTACCGTGCTTCTTGGAAACAGGGTAAATTCGGTATCTTCCGTGAACAGAACGCTGCTGCTTACGCAGAAGCTAACTATGCTCCATTCGATCAGAACTTCCCTAAGGGAGAACTCATCATCATCGATCCACCGGTTGGACCAAAAGGCAAATCAGCTGCAGGTGTTTATGACCAGGCTTACCGCCGCTACTGTGTAGCAGCAGCTAATGCTAACCAGACAATCAAAAACTGGAAAGATGTAGACGGTTCAAAAAAGACCATCACAAAGAAACAGATGATCGCTCGTCTTCTTGAATGGATGTCTTCAGATGAAGGTTACTTCCTCCTCGGATACGGTGTAGAAGGTGTTAACTGGATGAGAGATCCAAAAACTGGTGCACCTACAAAAGACGGTATTCCAGACAAGAACCTTGCTTATTCTAAGCCAAAGATGCAGCCACTCACACAGCTCCGCAACATGGTTTACTACAACTCTGATATGGAACTTATGGCTCGCTATCCAACATATACAACTGCAGTTTCAAAGAAAGAACTTTCTTCACTGAAAGCTCTCCGCACAATGCAGTCTAAACCATGGACACCAGTAATTGGTGCTTCACTCCTCCCTCTTCCAGATGCTGACCTTCAGCGCTTCTATGAACAGGGTGTAGTAGAATTCATGACAGGTAAACGCCAGCTTACAAAAGCTAACTGGGATGCTTGGCTCGCTGAATTCAACAACATGGGTGGAAAGGCTTGGGAACAGGCTGGTATTGCTAAGATGAAGGAAATGAACCTCCTTTACTAGTTCTTAGTAACTTTAAGCCGGTAATTAAAACGGCTTAAACCCAAAGACGGTGCTTATGAGAATTATTTTCGTAAGCACCGTTTTTTTATGCACAGGTGTTTTTTCAGTCGGTTCATAAAAACCTTTCCAAATGAAATTTCCTGGCAGACTGAAAGGCTTTGCATTTCAGATTTGAAAAGGTCATGACATTTATTCACTTTTAATTTATATTTGTGAATATGAAGAATACACAGAAAAAAGAACTTGCTGTCTGCGGTTTTGAAGCAGTTAAAGCACTTGCTAAGGAAAATCCTGGAAAAATCAAACGTTTTTATTATACAGAAGAAAGGCAGAATGTTTTTGCTGATTTGTTGAGAAGTCTTGCAAAAAGAAAGGTTCCATACAATAGAGTAAAAGACATTAAGGAACTTGAAAAAATCTGTGGAAGCGTTCACCATCAGGGCGTTGTTGCAATGATAGAGGAACCTGAAATTGAAGCGCTTAATTCAGAAATTACTGACAGATGGCTTCATAACAAAGAATCAGCCCTTTTGCTTGACCGTGTTGGTAATGCAAATAATCTTGGTGCAATTGTCCGCAGTGCAGCTTTTTTTGGCTGTAAAAATGTTATCATTCCGCTTGACGAGGCACAGAGTTCAGTAACGACAAGCAGTTACCGCGTTGCGCAGGGCGGCATGGAATATGTTAATGTGTATTCAGTAAAATCAATTGCAAGATTGTTAGAGGCAATGAAAGGCAAAATGATTCGTTTTGGAACTGATGTTAATGCCTCTCAGTCAGTTGATAAAATTAAAGAATTAAGCGGAAAAAAACCAGCACTTATTGTTCTTGGAAATGAAGAGCATGGTATCTCAAAACAGGTAAAAGAAAACTGCGATGAACTTATAATCATTCCGTTTACGGACAATCCGGACAGTGCGGGTGAACGCCCGATTGAAAGCCTGAATGTTGCACAGGCTGCAGCGATTGTTTTATATGAAATGAGAAAGTAGCTGTTCTGCATTAGCGATGGGAGCCCCGCCTGAGGCGTAAAAAAAGCTGTGGTTTATCCACAGCTTTTTTTATGAAGCGTAAAGCGGAAGGGCGGAGGCAGCGGGAATGCCCTTATTAAAAAACTAACGGTTCATTTCTGACTGTTTGCCTTTTGTATGATGTGCCTTGATGATTGCTTCAATTTCGTTAAAGTCTGAAACTGGAAGATCACCGAAGATTGTGTTTTTTGTAGCACAGGTTGCGTTACCGAATTCTACTGCTTTCTGTGCATTATCGTATTTTAAGAGACCGAAAAGAACTCCTGCACAATAAGCATCACCTGAACCGATTCTGTCTACTACATCAATATCTTTATATGGTTCTTCGCGGTAGAAGGTATCAAGACGCTTGAGATAAACTGTTGAGCCGAAGGAATGTACTTTAGGACTGATAACTTCGCGCTGAGAAGTGGCAATCAGCTGGATGTTAGGGTAGTCACGGCAGAATTCACGGTGCATGTCTTCAAGAGTGCCTTCTTTCTGGAACATGCGGCGGCAGCTTTCTTCTGAAATAAAAAGAACATCTACAAAAGGTAAAATTAGTTTGATTGTGTTTCTTGCAGTTTCTTCATCCCAGAGATTTGCACGGTAATTTACATCGAATGCAATCTGTGCCCCTGCATCCTTGAATTTTTTAATCATATCTATTGCGAGTGTACGTGTTGCTTCGCTTAAGGCAAGAGTGATTCCTGAGGTGTAGAACATTCTTGTTTTACCGTAAATGTCTTCAGGGATTTCTTCAGGTTTGATTTTGGTTATAGAAGAATTTTTTCTGTCATAAACAACTGTAGGCTTACGCGGGTAAGCACCATTTTCGTAGTAGTAGATTCCGACGCGGGCTTCAGGAGAGTCATCAAAAATAATGAAGTCATCGCTGACAGAAGAAGAGCGGATTCTGTTTTTAATGAATGTTCCCAGCTGGTTTTTTGGAAGGCGTGTGATGATACCTGAACGGCAGCCTAAAAGTGAAACTCCGCAGGCAACGTTAAGTTCTGCACCGCCAGCATGTTTTTTAAATGAATCACTTTTGCTGATGAGTTCATTTACAGACGGCGAAAGACGCAGCATTGTTTCACCAAAGGTAATTAAATCAAATTCTTTCTGTTCATAAAAGGCATCTTTTTTTGTCATAAAATTCCTCAGTTTCAGTTATGTGCCGGTTAAAATGAATAAAAACCAGTAATATTATTTTAATCATTAACTCTTATTGCAACAAGTGGAAAAAAGAATAATTTTGAGGACATAATATTAATTATTCTTCAACAAAAAATGTCTGTGTCTTTTTTTATAGTTTCTGCTGCCTTCAGCACGGATAGTTTTTAACCTGATTTAATCTGCTTAATGGACTTTTAATGTTCAGTCAATTATACTATTAATATGGCTAAGAGAGATAAAAAAAGTACACAGACTGGACTGGCACTTGCATGCTGGATTCTTGGTTTTTTAATTTTACTGATAGTTTTTCTGATTAAACAGGATGATATTTATTCAAATTTAAAGACAACCCGTTTTTTTGAAAGACTTTTTGGAACAACACCAGAATTTATTGAAAAGCATGAAGTAAAGGAAAAGCCGCCTGTTGAAGAAGAAACTATTATCACTCTTAAAACTCAGGACAAGCCGCAGACTTCACTTCCTGAAAGTTCATATACACCTGAACCGGAGGTAAAAAAGCAGCCGGAAGCAGAAGTTAAAAAAGAAACTCCTCAGGAAAAAGTAAAAACAGAAAGCCAGTCACAAAAAAAAGAAGAACCAAAAAAGACAGTGACAGAGCCTGTAAAAGAAACAAAGACAATAACTGCAGTAAATCAGAAGCTCTATTTTGTATATATTGGTGAGGACGGAACCTTAAGCCGAAAGATGATTACCCGTTCCGTAGAAAAAAATGATTCACCGCTTGTTACAAATATCAACCTTCTTTTAAAAGGACCGCTTTCTTCAGAAAGTTCAAAAGGATACAGAAGTCTTATTCCTTCTGGAACAAGGCTTTTATCTGCTTCTGTACGTGATGGAGTTGCCTATCTGAATTTTAATGAAGACTTTGAGTTTAACACCGTAGGAATGGACGGATATCAGGCTCAGTTAATGCAGATTGTTTATACTGCTACAGAGTTCAGTACAGTAACAAGCGTTCAGTTTCTGATTGAAGGCCAGAAAAAAGAGTATCTTGGAAGCGAAGGTGTCTGGATTGGAAGCCCGCTTTCAAGGGCAAGTTTTAAATAGTAAAGCGCTGCAGCTTTTTATTTAAATGGACTGCCCGGGCTGATTTTAAGGACTCTATACTATTACCCAGCTGCTTTATTTTACAGAATAGGAAGCAATGATTTTTTCAAAGTATTTTGAGTTATGGCTCCAGGCTTCCTGAAATACTGTTAATGTCATTAAAGCATATTTATCATTTCCAAGGGCAGTAATTATCTTTAAGTCTTTTGTAAATGATTTTGAAACTTCATTGTAAAAAAGATTCTGGAAAGTCTGTGTGTTCTTTATGTTTGAAATCTTTGTGAGTTCGGAATAGGGATAAGAATCTTCTGATCCCAGGTTAAATTTTCTTTTTAAAGAGTTAATGTAGATTTCTTTTTCTGATTCATTTACTGCTGAAATATCGATAACATCCAGGGCAAGTACTGCATAATTTGAAAGCATATATAAATTTTCTGCCTTTGCCTGCCATTGACTGTCCAGAATAATTTTCTGTGTTACAGGCTTTTCTTTTGTATATGAGATTTTTTTAGTCTTTGCTTTTTTAAGTTCAAGCTGGTGAGTTGTATCGTCTGTTTTGAGGGGGAGTCCTTCAAATGTAGAGAATGACTGATCCTGGGAGTTTTTAAGCTGGCCCTGTGTATAGAGTGAAAATACTCTTTTTCCCTGTGAGTCATTAATATTTTTAATATTGAAAAGCGGAATAAGTGAATCAAAGTTAATTGTAACTGTACCGCCGAACTGTTCGTAATCCTGTTCAATTGAAGCTGTGTTTTCGATAATACCTGCCTTTCTGCGTCTGGCTGAAAGTTCACAAATCATGTCATGAAGATAGTTGATAATGTCAGTATCTTCAGGGGTAACTGCAGAAAGGATTCTTTCGCCTGTGAGTTCTACGTATTTTCTGGTGCTGTCCAGACTGAAAAGAATGTGAATGTCTTTTTTGGGGAGAAGAGGTTTAACATCAGTTCTTGCAGGTGCAAAGTAGCGCAGGCCGTAAGTTCCTTCATCGTAATAAATTATTCCAAAATATGATTCGCGCTCGAAGGAAGTATCTTTGTAATAAACAAACTGACCTGAAACATCTGGAATGCTCTGTGTTATTCCAGGAAGGGCATATACTGAAACTGAAAGTAAAAGAGTAATGATTATTGAAAGATACTTTTTCATAATTAGATCCTTTTTAAGCAGGCGCTGTAACCGAGTTTGCGAGGCAAACATCGCGGCGGCGTTTGAGCCCGCAGAGGGGGTAATGTAAAGGGGGATATCTATTCCTGAATGTAAAAGATTGGCGTGTCAGGTACAATACTCACATTTAATTTTAGACATCCCCCTTGGAATGAGGGGGAGACTTCCCCCTTTTATTTATGAATTGAGCTTTGCAAGTTCATCCTGAACGAATTTAACTGCTTTTTCTGCTGCTTCGTTAGCCGGAACAAGTTCTGCTTCCTGTGCGGCGCGCGGTTTAAATTCAACATTCGGGAGGTTTTTGTCGCCGACTGTAATGCGGAGCGGAATTCCGATAAGTTCCATGTCTGCAAACTTAACGCCCGGGCGTTCATTTCTGTCGTCCAGGAGGACTTCGATTCCTGCTTTGCGGAGTGCTTCATAGATTTTGTCTGCCTCTTCCTTCATGGCACCGTCATATTTAATCGGAACGATACAAACCTGGAAAGGAGCAACTGTCATCGGCCAGATAATTCCTTTTTCGTCGTTGTTTTTTTCGATAATTGAAGCGAGGGTGCGGTCAACACCGATTCCGTAGCAGCCCATTGTAGGTTCTGCAGGCTTTCCGTTCTGTGCGAGGAAAGTTACGTGCATTGCCTTTGTGTATTTATGTCCGAGCTTGAAAATGTGTCCAAGTTCGTTTCCTTTGCGTGTGTAGAATTCACCGCCGCAGCATGCACATTTATCTCCTTCTTTTACTGTACGGACATCAGCATTGATGTATGGAGTAAAGTCGCGGAGCGGTTCAACATGTTTTACATGATAACCGTTTTTGCCGGCACCCGTGATTGCATCGTGCATGCGGGCCTGTCCGTCTTTAATTACTGAATAATCAACGAGGAGAGGGCATTTTGAAGTCATAGGACCAACAAAGCCGTGTCCAGCCTGTGCGTATTCAAGTATTTCTTCATCTTCGGCAAGAACAACTTCACTTGCCTTTAAGTTTGCGGCAAGTTTTGCTTCATTTACATCAAGGTCAGCGCGGATGCAGACACAAACGTAGCTTACAGGGTAGTAATCGCCTGCAGGGTCTTTTACCCGCTTCCAGTTTTTTGCTGCAGGAACATCTGAAAAATCGAGGGAAGAGTTGATTACGCGGTAAATGAGGCATTTGATGAACATTTTTGGTGACTCATCAAAGAATTTTTCCATGTCTTCGATAGAGAAAACGTTCGGAGTTTCAATCATTTCAGGTTTTTTGTCTGTAGCAGCTGGTTTTTTACCTTTTTTGTTTACGCTGTCATCAAGGGCACATTCTGCTTTTTCAACGTTAGCGGCGTAACCGCATTTTTCGTTAGGACAGATGATGAGGGTGTCATCGCCGATCGGGCTTTCAACCATGAATTCTTCTGAACCTGAACCGCCCATTGCACCCGAATCTGCGCGAACCGGGATGATTTTAAGGCCCAGGCGTTTGAAAATACGGAAGTATGCTTTTTCGTATGCTTTGTATGATTCATCGAGGGATTCATCATCTGCATTCATTGTGTAACCGTCAGCCATGATGAATTCGCGTCCGCGCATTACGCCGTAACGAGGGCGGATTTCGTCGCGGTATTTAGTGTTAATCTGATAAAGGTTTACAGGAAGCTGCTTGTATGAATCAAGTCCGTCACGAACAATTGCTGTATAGGCTTCTTCTGCAGTAGGTGAAACAACCATGTCCTGTTCGCCGCGGTTTTTTGCCTTGAGCATCTGAGGGCCCATTGTTTCCCAGCGTCCGGATTCTTTCCAGAGTTCTCCAGGAATTATTACTGTAGGTTTAAATTCAAGTGCACCTGCTGTTTCATTCCATTCTTCACGGATAATGTTTTCAAGTTTGTAAAGAGAGCGTACTCCAAGAGGAAGATAAGTATAAAGACCGTTTCCCAATTTGCGTGTGATTCCTGCACGGAGCATTAATTTGTGACTTGCGATAACTGCTTCTGAAGGAGCTTCGCGAAGTGTTGAAATATAGAATTTTGATGCTTTCATAATAATTTATTTTATTGAAATTCAGTGTCTGTTACAACAAGAGGGAAAACTGCATCAAAACTCAAAATTATCCAGTATTAATTTAGACTGGTATAAAATAGGAATCTTTCTAACACAAATTTAGATGAAGAATTTCAAAACAGGTTTATAATTAAATTTATAGATAATAGTTATCTAAAAAATGTCTTTTTACGAAAAAGACAAAAAAAGGAGAAGAAATTTATGAAAAAAATTATTGCAGCAGCATTATGTGCTTCACTTGCAGCCGTTAATCTTTTTGCGGCAACTACAATTAAGCTTGGTTATTCAACAAATTCTGCTGACCCTCGCGGTGTTGCTTCAAAGCTTTTTAAGGAAGAAGTTGAAAAGAACTCAAAAGGCAATATCAAAGTTGAAATCTATGATAGTGCAAAGCTGGGAAGCGATACACAACTTATTGAAGGTGTAATTTCCGGTTCAGTTGATATGACAGTTTCAAGTGCCGGAAACTTTGCAGTATATGCTACAAATGTTGGTGTTTCAGCACTTCCGTTCCTGTTTACAGATTTTGCAAAGGCATGGAAATTCATGGACAGCCAGATTATTGCAGATGTAAACAAATCACTTGAAGATTCAAACATCGTTGTTCTTGCTCACTATGACAATGGTTTCCGCTGTGTTACAACTTCTAAAAAAGCTGTAAACAAAGTTGCTGATATGAAAGGACTTCATATCCGTACACCTGCAAATCAGATTGTAATGGAAACAATGACAGCTCTTGGTGCAAATCCTGAACCTCTTGATTTTGGTAAACTTCCTGCAGCCCTTAAGGCAGGTCAGTTTGATGCACAGGAAAACCCGATTCCTGTAATCTACAACAATAAACTCTATGAAGTTCAGAAATTCCTTTCAATCACAAACCACAGTTATGATGCAATGCCGTTTGTAATCAGAAAAGACCTCTGGAGCAAGCTTTCAGCAGCAGATCAGAAAATCATTAAAGATGCTGCAGTAAAGGCACAGAACCTTAACCGTAAGATTGTAAAAGAACAGACAGAAAGTCTTGTTGCTAACCTCAAAAAAGAAGGCATGACAGTAACAAATCCAAAACTCGCAGAATTTGCTGCTGCAACAAAGAGTGTTCTTGATATGTTCTCAGATGTTTACGGAAAAGAACTTATGGATAAAGTTAAGGCATTCACAAAATAAAACTTTGAACATAAACTGTCTGTCGTGTTAAAGAGCGGCAGAAAAAT
>JAEEGG010005959.1_pt1 | contig 28696 bp, 20 predicted proteins | sample 9134161 | NCBI WGS metagenome assembly JAEEGG01 (sample SAMN16246543, study PRJNA631951) | gut metagenome | biome: gut microbiome; feature: rumen; material: CR-attached | host: Bos | place: Iran: Karaj | collected 2018-10 | reverse complement strand
GCTTACCATGTCGGGATAGGAAGAAGAAAGCCTGTAGTCTATGTAACAATCCTCAAAGCCCCATGAGATGGAAGGCATGAAGACAGCATTACTTCTATGGGGAGTCTCATTTAACTGGTCACGATGATAAGTGAGATTATCAATACGCCATTCCACCTCTGGACGAATGTCTATTCTGTGGCTTGGCAACTTACCCGGAAGCCAAAATAACAAGCTTACGCCCACATGGTGTACCAGAGTGTTCAATCTGGACGTATAGGAGTTTTGTGAGTCCATACAACTCATCAACGTAGAAATAGTAGAGGGAAGTTCGCTGAGCGACAGAGGATTTCCGCCCAACTGATCCAATCTGTATAGCGATAGAGCGGCATCACGATATTGCTCCGTCATTTCATAAAAGGGCGTTACCGTTCCCCATTCCGGGCGGTACTTGTAGGAGGCTTTCAAACTCGCATCAAGAGAGACAACGGGGGATGTCTGGTACTGATTACGATAATCCTCACCTTTCCCAATAGATGGGTTATACAAGAGATGATAATCGGAAAATGTCGTGGCCTCTTGTTTCTGTACCCGAAGGTCTGCCGAAAGATTGATGTAGTCGGGCGTATGTGGAATCTCTATGTAGCCGTTCATACTGACAGAGCCGCCCCAATGATTGGCGTTCGCCAGACTCTGTTCCATTCGCCTGTGAACAAACATGGTAGCGAGTCGTTCGCTGGTTCCAGAGAAAAGACTGTCAAGCGATGCAGCACGATAACGGTCATTCGGGTCATTAGTAAACTCCGCTTCCCAACGGTTTGCTTGATTTCTACTTCTGTGATAACCCGCCTTACCGTCAAGTGTTATGTAGCCATGTGGCTTCTTATAACTAAACTGATGCGCAGTAGTTACATCCATTACTCTATTTATATTCTCGTTTTTCGAGCGTTCATAAGTGTTCCCGCTCAGCGCTGGTTGGAATGTTTCTACAGAGATTACACTCTGATCATCCGTTTTTCGATGAGCCGCTTTCACATTACCCGTGTATTTCCATACGCCCTTCTTGTCCTTTATCAAGGTTTCCAGTCCACCTGTCTGCAAATCAGTGCGCCCAGATGCGGCCCCCTGGGCATTCCATTCTCCTGTAGTACCAGGTTCGCGCGTGTCGTTTCTGTTATTGGCATTTCCGAATAATGCCAGCCTTGAATTGTCCGTAAACCTAAGCCCGAACAGTCTTGCCAGATACCTGTTGCTCAATCCATATCCTGCACTTGCGTTCGCCACCCACCCAATGGAATACTGGCGTTTCAGATTCACATCTACCACTAACGGAAGTTCCCGTATGTCTTTTTCTCTTGTAATATAACTATATTCATGCTCCTTATGATAGACTTTAACTTTGTCCACCATATAGGCCGGCAGATTCTCTAAGGCAACACGTGGGTCGCCACGGAAGAAGTCTTCTCCGTTTACCAACAGACTGCTGACAAAGTTGCCATTAACACGTATCTGCCCGTCCTTGATTTCAAAACCTGGAAGACGTTTAATCAGTCCGTCTAACATGGAACCTTCAGCCAACTGGAAGGCATCGGCATTGTAAACTATCGTATCACCTTTTACAACCATTCTAACCTTTGATGCTGTAACAGTTACTTCATCAAGTTCACGTTCCAAGGCTCTCGGCTTCTTCTTCAGAAGTATTTCACCAAGAGAGATGCGCGTTTCGCGTTTACCGATGTCTTTTTTCCGAAGATTGACAATCAAGGGCAGATAACCCTCTTTGGAAAATCTGAATATGCAATCCGTTCGTGGTATGTACAGATAGCCTATTCTGTCAATATTGTGGTAATAGCCTCCATATCGATATATCTGATCTACTTGAAATTCATCAATCGACGTACTATCGGAATTCATTATTTCAACATGTACATCCTTCAGAATTTCGTGTGTAAAACTGTCTTTCACGTTGCCATAAACAGCAACACTATCCTTCTGGGACTGACCGAAGGTGTTGGTACAAATAAATGTGGTATATAGAGTGATTAGAATTGTACGTCTCATGGGCATTAGTCTTTCTTGGTTTTGGGTTGCTTGTCAAACCGATATACAAGGCGCAGCATGACGTAGCGCGGGATGACGTTGGTGTAGTATTCCCAACGGCTTCGGCTGTCGATGCCGGCGTTGACGTTGGAGAGGTTGCCCAGGATGTCCCAGGCATCGAGCATCAGATTGAGGCGATTCTTCATGACCCCCTTCGAGATGCGCGCATTCCACACCAAGTCGTCGCGGTTCATGGTGGAAGATTCGTAGCCCCGGCGGGTGAACATGGTCAGTTCGGTGGATAGTTGGAACGCCCACGGCAGGTCGATTACCGCGTTGGCTCCGTAGTGGATGTTCCAAGTGTTGGCATTCACGAAATCGTTGCGCTCGGCGGTGGCATGGTTCCAGGCCGCGTTTCCTTTCACACCCACGTTTACTTTCCGGTAGCGGTAGTTTAACCGAAGCGTCTCACTGAGCACGGCGGTTTGTGTGGTGTTGCGCAGGGGCGTGGCGGCGGGATTGCTCCCGGAGAAGTCAACGAGGTGGTAGTAGTTGGCCGCCGTGTTGGTGGTGAGTGTCAGGCGACGCGCCTTGTCCAGCGGAGTGACATAGCCCACATTGAGCCAGGCGTTCCAGTTGCCGCTGACGTTGACGGGGCGGCTGGTGGTCACGCCCGTCTGTTTGTCGTAAACGTAACTGACAGAGATGGCATTCGCGGCACAGTGCCACCCGGCATTGCCGTAGAGTTGCCGCTCCTGGTGTTGCAGCCAGCGGTCGGATTTGTAGTTGAAAGAGAGGTCTATATCGGTGCGCTGCTTCAGGTCCGGGTTTCCCAGCGTCACGTTCAACGGGTCGGCCGCAAAGGTCTTGTTGACCAGATTTGTCATGGATGGCGAACTGCTGTTGAGCGTTGCCACGAAGTTCAGCTCATGACGGAACTCCTGCGTGTTGCGCTTTAGACTGAAACGGGCATGCGGTAGCACGTAGGTCTTGTGAATCTGCTGTTCATTTTTCCCCACGACGTAGTCCGTGAATCGGAATCGGTTGTCCTCCAGTGTAACGGACGGACGGAACTGCACGTTCCAGCCCGACGTGCGTCGCCCTTGCGGTGTCTTGCTGTAGTGTTGCCATTGCCAGTCGAGCGTCAGGTCGTGACGATAGCGGTGCAGCAGTCCCTCGTAACTGTTGTCCGAATCAAGAGCCTGCATCAGCATGGCGGCTTCGGAAGGGAGCCAACCGAGAGGCTGGTCTGCACTTTCGTCAAGCACGTCGAGGCGATAGTGCATACGGTCGCCCGACTCGTACTTATAATTAAAGGTGTAGCTGGGGTTGAGCATGATTTCCTGGTTCCAATGCCAGAAGTACTTCGTCCGCACCTGTGCCCCGAAGTCACGCTGAGGCGATTCGTCGTAACGGTTGCGCCAGTCGGTCTGCAGCGCTCCGCCCTCGTAGTGGTTGTAGAGGAAATGGTTGAAGCCGTCCTGCCGCTTGTCGTTGTAGGAAAGGTTGCCGTCCACCGACACGCCGTCCTGCGAAAAAGGAATCTTGAAGAAACTCCAGAAGGACAGGCTGCCGTTCGTCGTGCGGCTGTTGCCCACGGCTTGCTCTCCGTTGCGGCGGATGAGGTGGCGCACGGTGGTAGTCCAATCCGGCGAGAAGAGGCTGTCGAGCACGGAGGCATAATCGCCAGCCGGACTCACGCTGAATGTTCCGTTCAGGAAGTTATAGTTGTAATCGCTCTTCTGGTAGTTGAAAGCGGGGGAGAGACTGAAGGCGTGGTGCGTCTGCTGGAAGTTGAATTTCAGGTCGTGCTGTGTGCTTATGGAGAGGTTGCTGCTGTTCGTGCGGCTTGACGTAACATTGAAGACATCGCCGCCCGGGAGGAAGTTGGTTGAACTGCCGCCCCATGCGTTCTCATTGTCCGTGTAGGTAACATCCGCGTTGCCTGACAGCTGGAAGCGGTCGCGCTTGTCGAACACGGAATAGTCCAGGCCACCGCGCTTTGTGGATGTCAGTCCGCCCGACACGTCGAAGTCGCCCCATCCGCCGTTGCCGTCGGGTTTGCGGCGATCGTTTACATTGTTGAGGTTACCAAAGAGGGAGAGGCGCGACTGCGGCGTGTAGCGCATGGCAAAGAGGCGACCCAGATAACGGTTCTTTGTGCCATATCCTGCCTCTGCGTTGGCCAGCCAGCCGATAGCGTATTGTCTTTTCAGTCTCACGTCCATCACAAACCGTCCGTCGTCCACCTTGCGCCCTAGCAGTTTACTCGTCTCGCTCTCTTCTGTATATACTTTCACCTGATGCACCATATAGGCTGGCAGGTTGTCGAGCAGCACGGTGTTGTCTCCCTTGAAGAAGTCACGCCCGTTGAGCAGCAGACTCTCCACAAACTTACCGTTCACCATGATGCGCCCGTCGGGCTTCAGTTCTGCACCTGGTAGTTGCGCTACGAGCGCGTCGAGCATCGAGCCTTCTTGCAGTTGGAAAGCATCGGCGTTATAGACCAGCGTGTCTTCTCTCGTGTAGAACTTAATCTTGGTGGCTTTCACAGTGACTTCGTTCAACTGCACCTCGTCTATTGCTTGTGAAGTGCGGCGCATGGGAACATTCCAGAGAGAAACCTCAATCGACTTCGATTTCCACACCAATTTGGTGGTTTTATAGACGGTCTCATACCCCTTGGCCTCCAGTTTCACGAGGAAATGGCCGTCTGGCTGCCAGGGAACATCAAACTTGAAGAATGTGCGGACGGTGCCGTTGCCCCGGTCCGTGTGCTCATAGCTTTTGGTGGTCATTACCACAGTGCTGTCTGGCCTGAGTAACGAACAAGTCACTTCGCCTTTGATGGCTTGGCGCGTGAAAGCATCCACAATGGTGCCGTTGAAGTTCACAGGTGCTTTTTGCGCAGACACGGTGAGGGCTGTGCTGACCAATGCGGTCAGCAGGAGAAGTCTGTATTTCATAATGTTTATGTGTGGAGCTTACTTCTTCATTTCTGGCAGTGAAAGACTGGAATGTGGGATGCAGATGGAATATGGCTCAAGACCATCAGCCCGCTCCAGAACGAGTAGTTGCTGGTGAATAAAATAGTAAAGGTAGAAGGCGTGGTAGCAACCTTTGCCGTCCATCCAGCGGAGCACGGTTCTGTTTGGACTTAATTTTTCGTCGCTACCAGATTCCACATTGCTTAAAGTCAGCAGACGAGCACTCAACGCCTGGTATTCCTCTCGTGGGCAGCGGGTGCGCACGATTTGGGCTTTTGTCGGACACGGCCCATTTAATCCCATCCACCATTCGTGTCCCTCGTGGTCGTTGCTGACGAAGAGGGTATCAACGACTTGAGCGTCACTACGACCGCGCATAGTTTCCATGAGAGTCCTCAGTTCTTGATTCAGTTCAGGAGAGATGTCATTCATCGGCTGTGCGTGTTTTGCCTGGCCTCGCAGGTGGTCTATGAGTTCTCTGGTATCTGGCACCGTGTTGCAATGCTTCCACGTTGGCACAACGACGCGCACCACGCAGATACATTCCTGATAATAGACAGCGTGATAGAGACAGAAGGCTCCTCCAGTGCAGAACGAGGCAGTGGCGCAGATCTGCAAGATGTTGCCATCCTTGTGCTTGGAACTTTTATATATGGTGACATCGGGATTTCCACTTAAAGGAGCAAGCGCTTCCGTCCATGCAAGGAAGTCTTGCTGCTGCACGCCTTGCAGGAGCACGACGTGAGCTGGCGTGCGGCTGGCATCGCCCTTTGCACCCATCCACCAATCGTAATTCTCATTCTCAGAATAGCAGAATACGGTGTCAATCACCAGTGCTTCCTTTCTCTGCTCCATCTGTCTCAGCAGGTTGGCAATGGCTGCCACACTGTCCTTGGGCAGATCACGATAGTTGAAGTTCGGCTTTACATCTGAGGCTAGCTCCGTGACGATATTGATGCTCTTGGGGCTGTTCACGCCATAGCGGAAACTTACCATTGTACGGTTATAATCCATAAGGAAGAAGGCAGAGGTGTCTCCTTGCTCTGGGTGCAGACGCATGGCAATGCGGCCCTTGAAAATCTCATCTGCCTGTTCATCGGTCATGCGATGCTTGTGAGGCAGACGGTTGATGAGTGGTGCGATGCCGTCAAGAAGCGTGGCAGTAGCGTGAAGCGGGCCGTTATTGACCACATAACTACCGTATATCGTGTGGTTACGACCACAAACGGCATCAGTCACGGCACCTTCGAGACAATGCTCATTCAGATACTCGGCAATAGCTTCCACGGTCTTGTCCGTCTGGCTTTGTGCCGCCATGCCAAGAGGAATGACGAGACTGATGATAAGGGGAAATAGTCGTTTCATATCGTTGTTTTTTACATGTTTTCAAATTCATTCACCATAGCCAGCATCTTGTCCTCCATCGTCTGCAATTCACAGTCGATACAGACGTCTTCCTGCAATTCGATGGACTTTGTAGGAATGATATTACTTTTTGGCTTCTTGGTCGCTACTGGTTTGTCACTCTTTATTATTTGCCGTTCCATATTATTGGGGCGTGAAGTTTGTGTCGTCTGCACACAATCTTCTGCTTGTGCTTCATGTGGCATCTTTTCTGTTTGTAGGACAGTCCCCACGGCAACAGATTTGGATGGTTCAACACCTCTGTTATTTTTATGCAAAAAGAACAGTCCTGTACCAAAAATGATTGCAATAACAGCCGCAGCAGCGCTCCATTTAAGCACATAGCTTTTGTGAAGTGAGACGGACTTGGGCCTGTCTTGTCTGAGACCTCTGAACAGGATGGAGAAGTTCTGCCATTCAGCAGGAACATCCCGATGTGTGCAGAAATAATCGGCAAGCAAGTCTTCCTCTTCTCGCGTCGTCTCAGCAGCCAAGTAGCTGTCAAGCAACTTTTGTATGTATCCTTTTTCTATATTCATGTTATTCTGCCTAATATTTGAAGTAATCTTGACCGGGCTTTCGACATCATACCTCGGCAGGAGGATTCAGTAGTTCCAAGCACTTCGGCAATCTCTGCAAAACTCATTTTTTCATATTCTCGCATCTCAATAATTTTCCGCCAGTTGTAAGGAAGCTGGCTCATAGCACGATGAACGATGTCACCAGTTTCTTTGTCTTCCACATACTGCTGAGGGGTGAACGGTTCGGGTACGTCGGGTATGTTGAATGTCTCGACATCGTCCTTCTCCCGTCGATGGAAAATCCTCATTATGGGATGTCGTCGCCGCTGTCGTAGAAGATTCAGTGAAAGATTCCTAGCCATCAAGTTTGCCAAGTGCTTCACTTTGTCTGCGTCATTGTGCAAATCCTTATGCCCTTCCCACAATCTCAGCAAAACCTCTCCAGCCACATCCTCTGCAGTATCATAATCGTCGAGCAGCGTCAATGCTTTTGCCACGGCTATCTGCCGTAGCTCCACTACCAACGATATGTACTTTTGACGTTCCATACTTATAATACACCGAACCTACTCAAAACGCTACGCAAAAATCAATATTTTTTTACTTGCTATGTAAATTGACCCTATCAAGTCTCGAAAAAAGGTCGCTTGATTCCTCTCAAACGACCTTCTATTGCCTTATTATTGACAATTGTGTTCCGCTCATTTCTTCGCATTCCATTCTCTTGCATCAAGAAGTTTCGAATCTTTTCTTTGCTTGGCAGCTGTAACTCATATCGGGCAACAAATATTGGGGAAATGGGGTAAGTCAATCATTCTGGTCAACTCGCCCGTTTCCCAAGCATTTCGCCGCACTCTATCATGCGTCGCTCCTCGTGCTCCATGCAGTACTCCCGCAGGAACTCCAGGTCCAGCCCCTCCTTGTAAGTGTTGAATTGCTTGTTCTGTTGGTGGGTCATATTCGTCATTTTTTGATTTGTGGGTACAAAGTTAATCATTTTTCAACACAAATCGTTTCTTTTTGTTATACCACAGCCTTGTTTTAGACAAAATTTGCTTAAATTACGCGCGAAACAATAAACGAATGCCTAACTTTCGATAAAAATGAGTACCTTTGCAAGGTAAAATTAGAATCAATATTCGGAAAGCAAAATATAGCACTGTATTTGCCAGCAGAACAAACGAAGGCAATTATGGCTCATAATTAAAGAAATGATAACAATACAAGATTTATACAATATAGTAGTGAAGAAGGTTTCTAATGAGACGCAGAAAACGATTATTAGAAACAATTTCCCTCCACAGATAGCAGAGAGGATGTGTTCTGCTATTGATAGGCAAGAAAATACGGAGCATTTCATGCGGTTATTGAATGAGTATAACGAGTGGATGGTACAGCAACAGCGGCAGCATGAGGCTGTGATAGAGTTTTTGAGGCAGTATAGAAGCTGAATGTGGTAATCATAGCATCGGTCTAAGACCGTGTCTGGTTGTTGTTAAAGAAAAAACATTTAATTACCGATGAGCAAAGCGAATGGATAAATATGGAACCTGTGTGATTTACATGATTAAACAGAAGCATCGGCTCTAAAAGGTCGCTAGGGTGTGAACGCCTTGAAGTCGCACAAGTCTCTCTACGACCTTGTGGTAGTTGACTCAAAAGGCATTTAGATGGACTTCGCTAATCAGTTGGAATCGCGTAATGAGGTTGCTGTCTACACGAAACTTCCCAATGGCTTCTATATCAATACGCCTGTCGGTCACTATAATCCAGACTGGGCCGTGGTATTCCATGAGGGCAGCGACATCAAGCACATCTACTTTGTGGCTGAAACGAAAGGCTACGACAAGGATAGTCTAAAAGACTACCGTCGAGCCGAAAGCGTGAAGATAGAATGTGCAAGTCGGCACTTCGCCACAATCTCAGATAGTCATGTCACATACGATGTGGTTAAGAACTACGATGAGCTTTGGGATATAATCACTAAGCCATAAGAATTTAACTCAGTTCTGTAATTTTATCTTGGGCGGAAACTGCGATATTTTGCAAGTTTCCGCCCGAATTGTTATACATGGTTTCACCTGTTATAAAACTTCAATTATTATTCCATTAGTCTTGTGAAGTCGCAAATTTTATCGAATCCAACCTTCTTTTTCTCCAGTTATGCACATTTCGGTAAAATATAACATTCAACTGAACATAAAATCACATACCAATGTGGTGTTTCGTTAATAAATTAGCGGAATCTTTTCTTTTTTATGTCTTTCCGCTTGTTTTCTCACGAAAAAGTATTATCTTTGTGGCGAAATTCAAAATTAATGGATGCCATGCTGATTGGTCGAGAAAAAGAAAAACAAGTATTACAGAATGCTCTCAACGAAGAGTACTCTCAGTTTGTTGCAGTGTATGGAAGACGTCGTGTTGGCAAGACTTTTCTAATCAGAGAAGCCTTTGAGAACCGATTCGACTTCCAATTTACCGGTGCTGCAAATTTGACTGCAAGAAAGCAGTTGGTACGCTTCCGTCGTGCCCTCAAAGAACATGGGCAGAAAGATACTCCAGAACTAACCAACTGGGGTGATGCTTTCAGTGAACTCAAACGATTTATCATGAATCTGCCTGAAGGCAAAAAGGTCGTTTTTCTTGACGAGCTTCCATGGATGGATGCTCCACGCTCTGGCTTTTTATCAGAGCTGGAGTCTTTTTGGAATGGATGGGCATCCGCTAGAAAGGACATCGTTTTTGTGGTATGCGGAAGCAGTACCTCATGGATGGTCAAGAAAATCATTAAGAATAAAGGTGGATTACACAATCGTCTGAACCACCGTATTTCTCTCAATCCATTCCCATTGGGATTATGCGAAAAGTTAGCTCATTCACGAGGGCTTGTGCTGAACCGCAAACAGATACTTGAAGCCTATATGATATTTGGCGGTGTTCCATATTATTGGAGCTTGTTGCAAAAAGGTACAAGCATAACTGCCGAGATTGACAGACTTGTTTTCTCGCCTGACGGAGAACTGCATGACGAATTCGAGATGCTGTATGCTTCCCTGTTCAAAAAGCCTGAACCATACGTTCGTGTTATTGAGTTGTTGGCCAAGAAAAAAATGGGCATGACTCGACAAGGGTTGTTGGCGGCAGGAAGATTTGAAGACAACGGAGCATTCTCTGACATCCTGAAAGATTTGGAGTGGTGTGGCTTTATTCGTAATTACACTATGATGGGGTATCGGACAAAATCAGATATTTTTCAGTTGATAGACCATTATACATTATTCTATTACGAATACATAGATGGAGTACGCCAAGGTTCAAACTATTGGAGATCAATGTTGGGCACCCCAAAGTATAATACTTGGTGCGGCTTGGCATTTGAGCGCACTTGCCTATGGCATGTTGACCAGATTAAGAAGAAACTTGGTATCAGCGGAATCCTTACAAATGAATATGCATGGCGTTGTCTGCAGGATGAGAGCATCGGTAGACCAGGAGTTCAGATAGACCTGCTTATAGACCGTAGCGATGGAATCATTGATGTGTGCGAAATGAAATACTCAAAGGATTCATACACCATCACTTCCGATTATGCAGATGAACTTGCCCGCAAACGAAATGTTTTCCAGACCGTAACAGGCACCAAAAAAGCCATTCATTCCATCATGGTTACCACCGATGGCCTAACTCGGAATGAATATTGGGGAGACATTCAAGCAGAAATACAACTGGACGATTTGTACGAACTGTAGAAAAACAGTATCTGTATTAGCTCGGTGTGGTTCACGGACTTTTATCATCTAAAAGGAAAGGTTTTCAGACATTAGATTACAATCACATAATATTATAAAAAGGAATATGTATCTTTCAATACTCAGGTTATGGAATTTCAGAAAGTATGGAACTGGGGCAGATAATGCACCTGGACTTGAAGTGCACTTTCATGAGGGTGTGAATGTACTAATTGGAGAAAATGATTCTGGCAAGACAACTATTGTAGATGCTATCCGTTATGCATTGAAAACGCAAAGTGGAGAGTTTATTCAATTTGATGACAAAGATTTTTATCAAAATGTCCAAGGCAACAGGATGGATGAATTCAAAATAGAGTGTGTGTTTGATGGACTAAACGAACAGGATTCTGGTTTGTTTTGGGAATGGTTATCTTGGAACGATGACAAGACAAGATATTTGTTGAAGGTATGGCTTTATGCAAAGAGGAAGGACAATGTTATTATACCAACATTCTCTGCTGGTATAGAAGGATTGGCAGAAAGAATGGATTCCGAGGCAAGGGATTTGCTGAAGGTGGTTTACTTTAAGCCGCTTAGGGATGCCCTTACAGATATGACTCACGGCTATAAGTCTAGGCTAGCTCAGATACTTGGTGCACACGAATTGTTTAAGACACTGAAGGATGAACAGGGAAACAATACAAAGCATAAACTGGAGACCGACTATGAGCATTTGAAAAACGAGATAGAAAACTATTTCAAGGATGGCGGTCGTGGAGCCATTATCACTGGGGATATAAATAATTTTCTAAAAGAGCACTTCTTGCTAAAAGGTGACCCGCGAAATGCCCAGATAAAACTGACAGGAGGGGAGTTGGCAGAGATTTTAAGATTACTCGACCTGATTATGGAGGGTAACAAGTCGGGGCTTGGGACTCTTAATTTGCTTTGTATTGCAGCAGAAATGCTTTTGTTCAACAACCAAAAGAAAGGTTTAAAACTTGCTCTGGTTGAAGAATTAGAAGCTCACCTTCATCCCCAGTATCAGTTACGCTTGATTGATTATATATCCTCTCAACAGAATAACGAGCAATTCATTCTTTCTACACACAGCATCACATTGGCATCGAAGATACGGCTAGAAAACCTTATTGTTATGAAAGACAAGGAGGCATACCCAATGGCTGCAGATTACACGATGATGAATCCCGCAGACTATAAATTTCTGGAGAGGTTCTTGGATGCTACAAAGGCTAATCTTTTCTTTGCAAAAGGCCTTATTATGGTTGAGGGGGATGCTGAAAACCTTTTAATTCCTGCCATTGCTGAACTTTTGAATAAACACCTGCATAAGCATGGCGTCTCTATTGTCAATGTGGGTAGTACGGCATATAAACGGTATGTGAGTATTTTTAAGCGTAAGGATGGAAAGACGTTTGACATGCCAATAGCTGTTGTCTCAGATCTCGATGAAAGGGCGCTTGAGTATTACGATGACAATAGTAAAGACCGTAAGACTCCAAAATATTGGTTGAAAGATACTGTTCTTCAGGATTTAAAAGCTATCACAAATGAAGTGAATTATGACTCTATGGCAAATACTTTTCGTAGTTTGAGTGCTTTTGAAAAAGAGGTGCGAGCAAACAAGACGGATAACTTTGCACCTATCGAAGATACCATCAATCGCATGAAAGCGGTTTTGAATGAGGATAAAAAAACAAAACTGGACGAAGCAATTCTCATGATTATAAGGGATGAAAAGATCAAGCGTTTGGAGAAAGAGATAAATATAGGAAAGACAGAGATATTCTTGCCCAAAGATTGGACTTTGGAATATGAAATTGCTGGGAGCGGTCTTTACAGGCTCCTTGAATTGGCTATAAAGTCTGCTTATATAGAAAAGAACAACCCAGAATCTGAGTTAACAGATGAACGGTTGCTTGAATTGTGGAGCGAAGTAAAGGAAAACTATCATGATGACCATAAACCTTCAAGAGAAGACTCTTATAAGATATTTGCGCCACTTAATGATGGTACTGTTAGCAAGGCAATTACTGCACAATATTTGGCGGGAATGATTACTGGTCAGTTGCCACCAATAAAAGGGAATGATGACTTAAAAAAGAAGGTAAAAGGCATTATTGAGAACGACGAAAGGCTGGAATATATTAAGAAGGCGATAGAACATGTTACTGCATAATCCTTAATAAATGATTGAAGTATGGCGTTTGCTACAGATGAAGAAATAAAAATGGCTCATGAAGTTTTATTGAAAGGGAAAGATCCTTTTGATGAAACGAGGGTAGATATTATCAAGAATGATAGTAGTTGCTATGTTCAGGCCAGCCCAGGAAGCGGCAAGACGACAGCCTTGCTAGCCAAACTCGTTATTCTTGCAAATAAACTTCCTTTGGCCGATGGTAAAGGTGTATGCGTACTGACTCATACTAATGTTGCCATAGATGAGATAAAAGCGAAGGTTGGACCTAAGGCAGAAGCACTTTTCAATTATCCTAATTTCTTCGGAACTATACAAACATTTCTGCATAAGTATGTTGCAGCTGCGGCCCTTCATTATTTCTATGGTAGTAAGATTCAGTATGTGGATAATGATATTGCTATGGCTGTGTTGTTGAAAAAGTATGGTAAGTTAGAGTGGAAAAACAAATTGAAGGGTTTTATCTACCGTCAAATTCAATCGAGGGAGCATATTGCAACGGATGATGAAATAAATGCATGGGGAGGCGTGGATGCTATGATTGCGGCTAAGGTCATTAAAAAGAAAGGCCCCAGGTCAAAAAAATATCTGTTTCAATTAAAAGGCTATGATTTTGCAAATATTGCCACAGATATTCAAAAGACAATTCGCTTGAAGAATAAAAGCATCGTAGATAAGGAGGAAAGAGAACTCATACTTAGCACAAAGATAGATTGGTTTAATAATAAAGTTATTATAAATCAACACGTAATAGGCTTTGTTTCAGAATCCGGCAATGAATTTGTTAAGATTAAAGAGGAAATGTTCAAAGAGGGCATTCTTTCTTTTGAGGATGCATATGACTTGGCATTTCGGTATATTCGAGAAAAAGGACTTGATTTCAGCAACTTCTCAGATAAGAGGTTCAAATACTTGTTTATTGACGAAGTTCAAGATTGTGACAAACAGCAGGTTGAGTTGATAAAGCATTTGTTTTCAGATAATAAAGTTGTTGTTCAGCGGTTTGGGGATTATTGCCAAGCAATTTATGAAGGAGATGGAAGCGATGGGAGCGATATTACTGAATTGAGAGATGAGAATGTACTATACATACATAATAGTAATCGATTCGGAGAGAAAATAGCCCGGCCATTACGTTCTTTGTGCATGGAAGACAATCGTCTTCTTGTTGGAAATGAAGATGTATATTCGGTAAAACCTGTCATCATTACCTATGAAGACCCGTTGACCGTACTACCCAAGTATGCAGAATTACTGAGAACGATAACCATTCCTGAGTTGGATAACATATCAGTGCTGAATTTGGCCAATAAAGAAAAGAGCGAAGACCCATTGCACAGAGTAAATATCAAAGCATGTGGATGGGTGGGTAAGAAAGGAGCCTATGAGCAAAAGAGGTATATAGAATCTTATTATCCATCATTTGAAAAGAAGAATGCTAAAACAAGGATGGTGGCAGAGTCATTTGATGAATTCTTATACAATAATCCTCAAGGAACAGTAAAAGATTGTGCATCATCTATTATACAAGGTGTTATTGAATTCTTAAACTTGTGTAATGTAAATAATGATGCCAAGCGCTATACTAGAACATCACTGTTTGACTATCTGGCATCAACAGACGCTAAGGAATTATTTCTTAGCAACGTGATGAGTTGGGCTATGCTTGCAGCAACAAGAAATAACGCAGAAGATAAACAACATCTAAAAGAGGATATTTATCAGTATTTGTCGAGTACACTTCTGCCTCTATTTGATAAAAATGAGGTGTCAGTGGCAGCTAATACTTTCTTTAATGCCGTTGCAGAAGGGAACCAAGGCGGACAAAATCTTGAGCATGGAAATATTTATAAAGAAGATGACGTTGAGATTGAAGTTGCCACAGTTCATGCTGTGAAAGGTGAAACACATGCTGCAACGTTATACCTTGAAACCTTTTTCAACAAGTATTATGAGTCAGAACGACTAAAAGAACAGTTTAAGGGTATTGCGTACATGGGAACTGATGATGATACACTAAAAAGCCTAAGAGTGGTATATGTAGGCATGAGCAGGCCTCGGTATTTGTTATGTGTCGCCATTCAAAAGGATAGATTTCACACTATAGACTGTCAAGAGTTGAGAGAAATATGGGATGTCGTAGATGCATAAATTTCAATTAGTAGTATAATTTGGCATGAGTTATTCGCCCCCCCAAAAAGATACAAGCGTTAGTACATCTCCATATTATTTGTTACTCTATATGAATTCTTGTAACACTGTACTCATGAATTCGCAATTACTAGCGCATCTATTAAACATTGTCTGGTTATTTGAACAAAACCAAAGGGAAGATTCATAGATTGTACCGTGTTATTAACAAAGTTATTTCTAAAATCTGGAACAAAGCCTTTTAGTGCCATTGCAAACATGTTGGTAAATGTCATCTTTAAAGTATTTGTATCAATCTCTTTATGCGCAAGACTCATACATGCGGTTATGGCAACAGATAATTGAAAAGGATTATTATTCATATTCTGCATTACAGCTACTAATTTATTCGTCTTTCCATTTCTTGCCTTCAGATATTCATTACATATATAATCAGTATCAAGTTCAACACCAACAAAACTATGATCCAGCAAGAACTCAGAATATTCTTTAGAAACTTGTTCGTCATTAAACAACCTCACATATGTTTCTGTTGTTATTATTTTTGCCATTGGTAGCATTGAAGCGATTTTGCTATCGTCAGTAACAAAATAATATTTTTGATCCAAAAGTAATGACAACGAACTAAACAATTGATCTTTCAAAGGAGTGTTATTTCCTTGTTGTAATAATCCTAAAGCCTTATCAGCAATTACATCCGTACAATTAGCATCAGTCCATTCTAACAACTTTTGTATATGTTCCTTAGCATCAACATCCACATATTCGCTATACTTAATAAGATTTCCTCGACTCATTGCCTCATAAAAATCTCCATCAGCAATATGAATTGCCGATTTATTAGCAAATCTAAGATACTCGTGTAGCAATTTTGTAATTGTTTTCTGACCTTTGATTTGATTGCCTGTTTTTGCTGTGAACTCGGCAAATGTTATTATCGTTGGCAAATCCAGTACGAATTGAGTGCCAACAGGTATTTCTGTAATCTTATGTCTTTCCTCCGAACTTATGTTAACATGTACACGGAACGGAGTAAAAAGATACTTGTAGTAACTGGATAACATATTGTTGTCATCGACTAATTGAAGTAGCCCTATCTCCCCTTGTTCATACTTTGCATATGCAACCTTTCGTCTCTCTTCAGGAGTTTGAGTGTCTTTTGACATTTTGCGTATAAAACTCTCTAGACTTTCCAAAGGATGTTCCATATCAATCTCAAAAGGAACAAGACCAGGATTGCTACCGTCCATAGATTCACGCATTATGTCTCCTGCGAGTTTGTAGTATTTATTATATATGCCTATAACTTTTAGTTTTATAGGCTTAAAGCCTATCTCCGTATCAATCTCGTCATCTTTCTTCGCTCCAAGCATTGCTTTTGAAATACTACTGCCGTTGTCTGATGCAAGGTAGAACAAGCGTTGTCCATCTTTATCGCATAGCACATAGTTTCCATCTTCTGCCACATCATACTCCTTTCTAGTAATATTGCTAATCATACCATCAAGAGTCTCATTGTGATAAAAGGTTCTGAGTCCATAGTCATCACTAGCTTTAGCTGCATTGTACAACAATTCTGCAGCGGTCTCAATATAACCATTCTCAGAAAAAGCCCTATACGCCAATTTAACTAACTTTGAATCTGGAATTTTCAAATCCAAAGCAGTCTTCTCATATTGCTTAATCGACTCTGGACATACATGACCTGTAGTAAATATGAAATGGACAAAAATCTCTGTATTTTCTGGATATCTCTCATATAACATAGTAATTGCGGCAAGGGCATTATTGTAGTCTCCAATTTGAGAATCGAGCAGATATTCCTTTTTTAACAAATGATCATCGCAATAGTTGCCTGCTTGTCGATTTTTTATAAGAATACGATACAGCTCTGGTGATTTTTCTTGCATTTTTTCGAGCACAGATAGAAATATATGTCGTTTCAGATCTGGCGTACTTTCGTCAACAATCGGTTTCAGCATATCAAATGCTAATTCCGTATCACCTACAAAGGCAAGTAGGTTAGCTGCATATGCTTTCAACTCGTCACAGAATTCGGACATCGTTTTCTTAATCTGTTCTATTATGACTTCTTTGCCAGAATTGAAATTGGTAAGTTGTATTAAGAGCTCCTTAACGGATTCCTTCTCAAATTCAATATTATCCAATTGTCCTCTTATCAACTCTGCATTTTTCCTTTGCATGGAATGGGCTAAAAGCACAGCTATCTCATCATTTACTTTTATCTCTACCTCCTTCATCCTCCCGAGAACCCAAGCCAAATGCATTATGTTGTTGGTTTGAATAAACAACATAATAGCAACTCGAATAATATTAATATCAAGTTCCGTACTTGCAGATACTAAAGCTGTAAATGCCTCTTCATGTCTTCCTAATAGCACATAAACAGATGTTTCCATCAAATTGAACACAATCTTCTGATCACCGAAATGTGCTCGGTCTATTGATAGAAATGAATCTGCCCATGATTTATCTTGTGTGCATACAAGGTTCCAATAACTATGTAAACAAGCTATCAGAGGAAAACACCCTTTTATCTCAGTTTCTTCAAGTTTCCTCCAAAAGAGGTTAACCGCTTTTCGTGCTGATTTTACATTGTCAATCTGAGGAGCATCAAATGAAAGAGCAATAAAGTCTCCTGTTTCATACCTGATTTTTGAAAGTAAGAATAACCATTGACAGATATTTGATAGTTTTAATGATTCAGGAAGAGCCACATCTTCGCAATCAAACAAAAATGCACAATTCGCATCCTTCTTCACAACAAGACTTTCAAGCACGATTTGACGCACTTCCATGTCTCTCTTAATATTCTTTGGTATTACTGCGAATACAGAAGAACTGTTGTCAGAACTTACTACATCAACAATTGCTTTATACCTTTCGTCTCCTAATTCTTTAGAGAGTTTACTTGCTGTTTCATAATCGCATTTTGTTAAACATCTTCGTATTTCCCTCTGGATATAAATAGGCTCATCTTGACAAATAGCATATGCTTCATGCAATAACTCTATAGCCTTTTGACTTTGAGAGAACAATAAAGTCAAGCCTTTTCTATATGCTATTTCAGACCTTAACGCCTTGTTGTTTTCTATCACAGAAGCAAACTGTTCCTCAATTTCTTCAATGACCCTTCTGCCTGTGGTTAATTTGAGATCTTCAATCAAATCGGCAATACTTCCACGTAAAAGAGCAATAAGTTTCTTTGCTTGATCAATTGTTCCATCTTTTGTTAAGGCTTGCATTTGTGTCCGCAAGAATTCCATCATGTCATCTTGTTTTCTCAACATGCTTTTCTGTTCTTCCGCTATTTTATTAATAGTCGTCTGAATATCGTTCTTCAGTAAGATTAACACATCATTGAGTTTGCAGTTTGCCACATCCTGTTTGTGAGTAATTATGTAATTTGTACAAACCTCGTCGTTCTGCATTTCTTTAATCCACAAACGAAGTAAATCTTTAATCTTAGGATTTATCCCTTTTGCAGGTTCAGATAAAAAGATTGCAAGATCAGGATAGTATTTAAGAGACTCACTATGTAAAATATTACGAGTTTCCTGAGAGACCTCCCATTTATTCAAAGCATTATTAAAGCACTTGTTCATTCTTGCGTCTAAGTCCTTATTGCTTCTGATATCCTCTATCAGATTGTTTACAATGCCTGCTCCGACAGACACAGCAAAACTAATCATTATATCGTCTAATCCCATCATATTATTTTATATTCTTTTGTAAAGTCATCGAACATATAGAAGTTGACTATAGCTCTTGAGTGGTCAATAACTGCGACAGCTGTCGCAGAATTGCATCATATTCGGATTGTTGAATCAGTATGATATCTTCCATGCTTTCAATCTTTGCCCGTTATAAGTTCTCGCTTATCAATGTCAAGTAATGTTGCTATTTTGTCTAATGTGTATAAGTCTGGCTGAGACACATTGGTACACCATTTGCTCACAGTTGCGGGGTTTTTACCCAATTCCTCTGCAAGCCATTTAGCCGTTCGCTTCTTTTCAACGAGCACAACTTTGATACGATTTAGATCTTTCATTTGCAAATATCTTTAATTTGAACGCAAAGATACACAAAATAATCGACAATAAAAGAACTTTCACTCAAAAATAACGTTTATGAATATGTTTTTGAGATTATTAAGAGTTTTTGTGCCTTGTAGGCAATAAAAGAGCTGATATAGCCAGAGTTATTCCTTGCAAGAATAACTTCTGCACAAAATTTGCACACCGTTTTCATTTTTGTGGTTTACAAAAGTTAAATACGTTAAATCTTCGACTTTTTCATCCTCCATTAAATCCATGCAATCACTTTCCTACCGTTTTAATCAAAACAAATTGGCACACAATAAGTTATAAATTCCGTGATTGCAGCAGCCTGACCTCCATCACCATCCCCGAGAGCGTGACAAGCATCGGCAGCTCTGCCTTCAATGGATGCACCAACCTGACCTCCGTTACCATCCCCGAGAGCGTGACCAGCATCGGCAGCGATGCCTTCTCTGGTTGCACCAGTCTGACCTCTGTGACTCTGGAAAGCAATAATATCGTCTCTGCAGCAAGAGATAAGTATTCTTCTATGAAAACAATCTTTGGAAATCAAGTTGAAGAATATATTTTTGGCAATAGCGTGATCAGCATCGGCGACTATGCCTTCTGTGGTTGCAGCAGCCTGACTTCTGTCACCATCCCTGAGAGCGTGACCGGCCTCGGCATTCAAGCCTTCCGTGATTGCAGCAGCTTGACCTCCGTCACCATCGGAAGTGGCGTGACCAGCATTGGCGGCTCTGCCTTCTCTGGTTGCAATAGGCTGAACTCCATCACCATCGGAAGTGGTGTTACCAGCATCGGCTACTATGCCTTCTATGGTTGCAGCAGCCTGACTGATGTTTATTGCTATGCTGAAAATGTTCCAAGCGCAATTATTGTTGGTTATACGTCGTTTAGTAGCACCCCCATTTGGTCTGCCACGCTCCATGTGCCTGCCGGGTCTGTTAGTGCTTACAAGGCAGCATCTCCTTGGAGTGGTTTTGGAAGCATTGTGGCGATAGAGTGATGTCATTTCGTGGCATACTGCAACAATGCAAATCAGGAATGTCGGATATTATTGCCCGACACTTGAGTTTTCGAAATAGATAGAGTGCGGCGAGGTTCTACATGAGTATCGTCCCGACGATGCCGCAGATGATGCCGATGAGGGTGCCGCCGAGGACTTGGCCGAGGGTGTGCTGACGGAGCACCATGCGGCTGGTCATGACACAGCCTGCTACGAAGATGGCCAGGCAGAGCCACCAGACGGGATTGAAGTTAAAGATGGCCGCGTATGCTATGATGGCGCCTATGACGCCGCCTGCGCCTGCCGAGTGCATGCTGACCTTCCACCAGATGTTGATGATGCTGCAGGTGCACTGGATGAGCAGCGAGATGCCGACGATGGCCATGAGGAAGTGCGGCATGTGGGTGATGGCGAAGATGTGCATGAGGCAGAGGTAGCAACATATATTGATAATGTATGGCACAACGCGTTTGTGGCGTTTGCGCAGCTCCAATGCACTCCATCCATGGAGGCGGCGATAGATGTAGATACCTAAGGCTGGCAGGCAGAATGTGAAGACATAGACGAGTGCAAGAATCCATAGCTTGAATGTCCACGGGAAGAGGCTCAGGTAGGTGAAGCTAAGCAGGATGAATGTTCCGACTGTCGGATAGTACGACGGACGGAAGATTGTGGAGAAGATGCGTGCTAAGAACAGTGCACTTTTCATATGCCTTTTGTTTAGTTCCTCTTGAAGGGGGCAGGTGGGTCCTTACTTTCTCATTCTGGCAACGGGAATGCCCATCTGTTCACGATACTTTGCTACTGTTCGCCGAGCTGTGTCGAAGCCATCGGCATGAAGCATTTGTGAGAGGCGTTCGTCGCTGAGTGGTTGTCGTTTGTCTTCTTGGTCTATATAGCGTCGCAAGGCAGCCATAATCTGTCTTGCTGTTACGTCTTTGCCCTCGTCATTCTGTGTGGCTTTGTGTGTGAAGAACCATTTCAGGGGGAATGTTCCGAAGGGAGTCTCCACATATTTGCTGTTCGAGACGCGACTGATGGTGCTGATGTCGTAGCCCGTGATAGCAGCAATGTCCTCGAGCTTCATGGGTCGGAGCAATGTCTCGTCGCCTTCCTGGAAGAAGGGCTTCTGCAGTTTCACGATGGCCTGCATGGTTCGCATCATCGTCTCTGCGCGTTGGTTGAGTGCGTTGATGAACATCTGTCCGCGTTCCACATAATGACGGACGAAGGCATCTTGTTGCTTGCCGGCATCGGGACTGATGATGAGCGAGGGCTGGTTGCCGCTGCTCAGGGTGACGGTAATCGTTCCGTCGGCATCTGTATCGACCAGGAAGTCCGGAACAATGCTTTGTGCTCGGTCGGCGCTCTTGGCTCCAAGCGTTCCTCCTGGCCTTGGATTGAGCCGCAGAATCTCGTGTTGCAGTTCTTCGGCTTGTGCCTGATTGATATGCAGACGCTGCTGTATCCGTTGCCAGCGCTTGTGGATGAAGTCGTCGAAGCACTTGTCGAAGAGTTTGATAAGCAGGTCGCGATTGGGATTGTCCTCGTCTCTGCGAACTTGTATGAGCAGACATTCTTGCAGGGAACGCGCTCCGATGCCAGGCGGATCGAACTGCTGTAGGACTTGCAGCACACGCTCCAGCTCCTCGACATTCGTGTCGAGGTTTTGATAAATCTCGGCTTCGTCGGCCAGGATGGCGAGGGATTTCTTCAGGAGACCGTCTTCGTCGAGCGAACCGATGAGGTATTCCATGAGCTCCTTCTCGTGGTCTGTCAGTTCGAAGTCCGCCATCTGTTCCCTGAGACGGTCAGTCAGGGAGAGTGTGTCGTCATAAGCCATGAACTCGGCAGCATTGTTGCTATGGCTGGCACCAGCGAGGAAGTCGGGAATGTCGTCCTCGCTTCGGTAGTCGTAGGCTGCCTCCCCCAACCCCTCCGAAGGAGGGGAGAAGAGATCGTCTCCCTCTTCGCCATTCTCTCTTTCTTCGGAGGGGCTGGGGGAGACTTCCAACCACGGGTTCTCCATGCACTCCAGCTCCACGCGATGCTGCAGGGATTCGACAGGCATCTCCATCAGACGAACGAGCATAACCTGCTGAGGCAACATCTGTTGTACCTGAACTTGCTGCTGTGTCTGTTCCTGAGTCTGTATGTTTCTTTGAATCATATTCGGTGTCGTTGTAAAAGTGCTCGTGTGATGTTGTAAAAGTTCACGTGTGATGTTGGGGAAATTCACGTGTGAAATTTGCAAAGATCACGTGTGATGTTTCAGGTTGCTTGCTGAGGTGTTGTTTTGGGCATCAGGTTTAGTTCTTTCGCTTTCTGTATCATGAACTGGAAGGCAGCCTCGTGTTCGTTCGGAATAACCGAGTCCCAGATGGCGTCTTTGACTGCTTGCTTCAGGATGCCTATCTCTCTGCAAGGCTGCAGACCAAAGGTCTCCATGATTTCCTCGCCTGTGATGGGGTTGTGCCAGGTGCGGTAGTTGTCGCGGGCTTGCAGGTCGATGAGCTTCTCGCGCACCAGCTGGAAGTTCTGCAGGAAACGCTGCTTCTTCTCGCGATTCTTACTTGTGATGTCGGCTTCGCAAAGGCACATCAGGTCGTCGATATCCTCGCCTGCCTCGAAGAGCAGGCGGCGGACGGCGCTATCGGTCACCTCATCGTCGGCAATCGCGATGGGGCGCATGTGTAGGCCCACGAGTTTCTCGACATAAGCCAAGCGCTCGTCGAGGGGCAGCTTCAGCCTCCTGAAGAGCGGCGCCACCATCTTCTGCCCGATATAGTTGTGGTTGTGGAAAGTCCAGCCAGCCACATTGTCCCAGCGTTTGCTGCGAGGCTTGCCGATATCATGCAGAAGGGCAGCCCAGCGAAGCCAGAGGGAAGCCCCCTCCCCGCTCCCCCTTTGGGGGAGTGCTTCATTCTCGCGGCCCATTCGCTCGGTACGTGAATCAGGCTCCTTTTTAGCGGCTTTGTGGCACTCCCCCAAAGGGGGAGCGGGGAGGGGGCTTACATTATCCAGCACCTCGAGCGTGTGGTAGAAGTTGTCCTTGTGTGCTCGGCCGTTGCGCGACTCGACGCCTTCGAGGGCAGCCACTTCGGGCAGGATGATGGGGAGCAGGCCGCTGCGGCTCAGCTCTATGAAGCCGATGCTGGGCACGGGCGCCATCATAATCTTGTTCAACTCGTCGATGATGCGTTCCTGTGAGATAATCTTGATGCGGTCGGCGTTGCGTTTCAAAGCCTCTGCCGTCTCTTCCTCTATCTCGAAGCGCAGCTGTGTGGCAAAGCGGATGCAGCGCAACATTCGCAAGGGGTCGTCGCTGAAGGTGATGTCAGGGTCGAGTGGTGTGGCGATGATGCCGTCCTCGAGGTCGAGCAAGCCGTCGAAGAGGTCGATGAACTCGCCGTAGCGACTTTCGTTGAGGCAGAAGGCGAGCGCGTTTATGGTGAAGTCGCGGCGATGCAGGTCATCGTCGAGCGTGCCGTCCTCCACGACAGGCTTGCGGCTTTCGCGATGATAACTTTCGCGACGGGCGCCTACGAACTCCACCTCATTATCGTGCCACTTGAGCTGTGCTGTGCCGAAGTTGCGGAAGATGCTGACGTGAGCGCCTCTGCCGAGCTCTTTGGCAAGGGCTTGAGCGAGGCGGATGCCTGGCCCAGAGGCCCTCTCCCCGCTCCCCCTTTGGGGGAGTGCTTCATTCTCGTGGTCTTTTCGATCAGCACATGACCCAGACTCCTTTTCTGCGGCTTTGTGGCACTCCCCCAAAGGGGGAGCGGGGAGGGGGCTTACTACGACCACATCAATGTCCTTCGAGGGCCGCTCAAGAATGATGTCGCGCACATAGCCGCCCACGACATAGCATTCCAGCCCCAGCGCATCGGCCACCTTGCCAATGCGGTGCAGCAAGGGATTGTCAATAGCTCGAAGCGAGTCCGTCTGGCGGGAGCGTTGCCGGAAGTCGTCGAATTCCTTTATAGCCTCTTGTATGGTCATCTTTAACTTTTCACCTTTTTACCTTTTCACCTTTTCTTCAGGTCTTCCTGGAGTTTGCGCTCGAAGAACTGTTTCTTGACGTTGAGGCGTTCCCATTCCTCGCCGGTTACCAAGCGAAGGCTGTCGGCTGCGGCATTCATCTCGATACTGTCCAGCAAGAGGATGGCTTGCTTGCGAGCCTCGATGGCGGTGGGGCAGTTCTTGCGGAGCGAGTAGATTGTGTCGCGAGCCTCGTTCCAGAGATGGTGATGCAGGGCATAGCGAGCCTCTCTCAGCATAGCCGCCGCACGCTCATCCGGCGAGTCCTTTGTGCAGGCTACCAGCAGGGCGGCGATTATAGGGATTAGGATGATATGCTTTTTCATAAGCCAAAGAGTGGAAGGATGAAGTTGCGAACATCGTTGCTCATGGCGAGAATCATGAGGGCGAGGATGATGAAGAGTCCTATCTTCTCTATCCATTCCATTGCCTTCTCTGAGGGCTGTCGACCGGTGATGCCTTCGTAGAAGAGCAGCACGATGTGGCCGCCGTCGAGCCCCGGGATGGGCAGGATGTTCATGACTGCGAGGATGATGCTGATGAAGGCAGTGAGCATCCAGAACTGCTGCCAGTCCCATGCAGACGGGAAGATGTTGCCGATGGTGATGAACGAGCCGACGCTCTTCGCACCGTCCGCGCTTGCCACATACTTCAGGTCGTTGACATAGCTCTTCAGCACGCGCCAGCCATAGCTGAGGCCTGCGGGGAAGCAGCCCAGCAGGTTGTAGCTGAGGTGCACTGTCTTGTAGTCGGGAATGTGGCGTGTGACGCCCATCATATAGTTCTTGTCGAGTTGCAGGCTGATGGTGTCTGTCTGGCTCATGTCGGCAGAGGCCACGACGGCCTCGAGTGTGCGCCAGCGGAGGCTGTCCTCGGCCGTGCAATCCGGAGAGCCGAGCACATCCTGACGCCGCAGTGTCACCTCGTAATCGAAGTCTGCCCAAGTCTTGATGTCCTTTCCGTTGACTGCCATCAGCCTCATGCCTTTCACGATGCCGGCCTTGTCTGCAGGGGAATTGGGGACAACGGAATCGATGAAGGCTTCTGCCAAAGGTGTCAGGAACTGCGGTTGCGACTGCAGCATCTTCAGCATCGAGAGTCCGTCCTCGGGCATTGTCAAATCAATCTTCTCACCCTGTCGCAGCACAGTTACGGTGGAGGCGTTGGAGATGGTGCGCATCACAGGTCCGAGACTGAACTCGACAATCTCCTTGCCGTCGGCTGCTATGGGAATGTCTCCATCGAGGAAGCCGATGTTGTGTGCCTGCTCGTTATACTGGAAGCCGTCCTCGATGCTGGCCATCGGATAGTAGTCGCGTCCCCATGCCAGGAGCACGAATGAATAGATGACCCAGGCCGTGATGAGGTTCATCAGCACGCCGCCGAACATGATGAGGAAGCGTTGCCACACAGGCTTGGAGCGGAACTCCCAAGGCCTCTTTTCTCCCGAAAGTTTCTGATGCGTCTCGTCTATCATGCCGTCGATAGCCACATAGCCGCCAATGGGCAGCCAGCCTATGCCGTATTCTGTGCCGACCTCGGGATCGTATTCCTTGTTGCCGATGTTTTCGGTCACCACCTTGTCTGCCTGACCGGTCAGGCGGTAATATTTGTTGCGGAGCCAGGCGAAGAAGTTCTGCCCTTCCTTTCCGCGTTTTGTGACAAGAGGCTTGCCCAGGAGGCGGCGGAACCAATTGTCGTAGGTGCTGAAGAGATGGAAGCCGTAGTTGGCAAACATATAGAAGCGGGTGACGCGTGTCTTGAAAAGCTTGGCGAAACCGAAATGGCCTGCTTCGTGCAGGACGACAAGAATGCTGAGGCAGCAAAACAGCTGCAAGGTTTTTATGAGAACTGTTTCCATTTATAAATGATTTTTCCTAATGCTTGTTTTTGCTCTTCCGTAAGTGTCTGATTATCAGGGTGCGTGCTGGGCCTCTAAACGCCGCCTGCGGCGATTGCAATTTCCGCGTGCGGCGATGACCATTTCCGCGTGCGGCGATTGCAATTTCCGCGTGCGGCGTTTGGCACCGTCCCATAGGGGAATGAAAATCGGGCTTTGAGCAATGTTATTTTTTCTTGTTAAGAGGTTATTATTTCGTTTGCCACGATGCGCGACTCGCGGTCGCAGTCGAGGTAATCTTGCAGGGTTGGTCTGTCCTGATGCGGCACGCGACCAAGCGTCTCCCCGATGATGTCTGCCATCTGCAGGAAGCCGCATCGCTCCTGACGGAAGGCGAGGTTGACCACTTCGTTGGCGGCATTGACGATGCAAGCGGCGTTTCCGCCCAGCCGTATCGCTTCGTAAGCCATCTGGAGGCAACGGAACTTCTCGGGGTCGGGCTTCTCGAAGGTCAAGTCCTTCAGGTTCCACCAGTCTATGCGCGGGAAGGTGCTCTTCAGCCGCTTGGGGTAGGAGAGCGCGAACTGTATGGGGACGCGCATGTCGGGCATTCCGAGCTGCCCCTTCACGGCGCCGTCCTCGAACAGAACAGCGCTGTGGAGGATGCTTTGGGGATGCACGACGACCTGTATCCGCTCGGGTGTGACATCGAAGAGCCAGCGGGCCTCGATGACCTCGAAGCCTTTGTTCATCATCGAAGCGCTGTCGATGGTTATCTTCGCCCCCATGTCCCAGTTGGGATGCTTCAGGGCCTGAGCAGGGGTGACGTCGCGCAGCTGGTCGAGCGTGAAGGTGCGGAACGGACCGCCGCTGGCCGTCAGGATGATTTTCTCGATGGGACTCATCTCGCCCATCAGGCTCTGGAAGATGGCGCTGTGCTCGCTATCGACGGGCAGCAAAGGCACCTTGTGCTCCAGGCAAAGCCGGGTGATGAGCTCGCCGGCCACAACGAGCGTCTCCTTGTTGGCGAGGGCGATGGGTTTGCCGGCCTTGATGGCACTGATGGTGGGGCGCAATCCGCTGAAGCCCACAAGGGCAGTCAGCACGATGTCCACCGGCTCCATCTGCACCACCTGGCAGAGAGCATCGGCGCCGGCATACACCTGAACCGGTTCGTCGGCCAAAGCGTCCCGCACATACTCGTACTTGCTCTCATCGGCTATGACGACGCACTGCGGCCGGTACTGCTTAGCCTGCCGGATGAGCAGGTCGGCTTTGGAATTAGCGGTCAAGACGTATGCCTCGAAGAGGTCGGGATGCTCAAAGATGACCTGCAGCGTCTGTGTCCCGATGCTGCCGGTAGAGCCTAATATGCAGATTCGTTTCATTTATTCTTAACTCTTAACTCTTAATTCTTAATTCTTAACTAAATTACAGGTCAAGCAGTCCTTCCGGCAGCGCCATGCGGATGGTTCGCTCCTTGTGGTTGATGTCCGTAATCCATTCCTCGGCAGCAGGGATGAGGCGCGTCCCGATTTGGAAGAGAACGTTCTGTGTGGAGTCATCCACGCTGTCTATATTGCCAATCAGGCCTGCCGTCTCGTCGAAGAGAGCGAAGCCCGTGAAGTAGCGCCAAGTGTATTCGTCGTCCTCGCTTGCCTCGGGGGTCAGCGAGTGCGGGAAGAAGACTTCGCATCCTATGAGGAACTGCACGTCGTTGGCGCTGTCGTAGTCGAGGAACTTCAGGAGCGCCGTCGTGTCACTGCGGAAGCGGTATTCCTCAAGGAAGAACGGCACGAGTATGCCCTCCACACGCAGGAAGAGGTACTCCGCCTCGGCACGGTCCCAGACGTCGTCGGTGAAGTTGAACGTCACCTCGCCCTTGATGCCGTGTGTCCGGCCAATCTGTCCTATCTTATAAACCTCGTCTTCCTTAATCATTGAACATTGACCATTGAATCTCCTTCTCCATGTGAGGCAGGAAGGGGACTATTCCACTCTCTTTATCTTTGCTCCGAGGGCACAGAGTCGTCCTTCGATGTTCTCGTATCCTCGGTCTATCTGCCCGATGTTGTCGATGCGGCTCGTGCCTTGCGCACTCATGGCTGCGATGAGCAAAGCTATACCAGCACGGATGTCGGGACTCGTCATGCGGCCTGCATGTAGCTGGCGCTGATGGTCGTGCCCCACCACAACGGCCCTGTGCGGGTCGCACAGGATGATCTGCGCTCCCATGTCGATGAGTTTGTCGACGAAGAACAGTCGGCTCTCGAACATCTTCTGATGAATGAGCACGGAACCCTTGGCTTGTGTGCTGACCACGAGCAGGACGCTCAGCAGGTCGGGCGTGAAGCCTGGCCAGGGCGCATCGCTGAGTGTCATGAACGAGCCGTCGATGAAGCTCTCTATCTCATAGTGCTCTTGCCTGGGCACATAGAGGTCGTTGCCATCTTTCTCAATGCTGATGCCCAACCTCCGGAAGGTGTTTGGGATGATTCCCAAGTGCTCTGGGGCGACATCGCGTATGCGGACGCCGTCGCCCACCATCGCCGCCATGCCGATGAACGAGCCGACCTCGATCATGTCGGGCAGGATGGTATGCTCTGTGCCGTGAAGAGAGGCGACACCCTCGATGGTGAGCAGGTTGCTGCCGATGCCGGCGATGCGTGCTCCCATCTGGCAAAGCATGCGGCAAA
>JAEEGG010005958.1_pt1 | contig 28700 bp, 16 predicted proteins | sample 9134161 | NCBI WGS metagenome assembly JAEEGG01 (sample SAMN16246543, study PRJNA631951) | gut metagenome | biome: gut microbiome; feature: rumen; material: CR-attached | host: Bos | place: Iran: Karaj | collected 2018-10 | reverse complement strand
TAGGAGATAAGGGTGCAATTGGTGGTCCGGGTCTTGTTGCATCACGAAAATGAAGGCCGGAATAAGCATGTAGAAAGCGTATGGTTTCCTTGTTTGGACGAGGGTTCGATTCCCTCCAGCTCCACAATATTATAACTAAAACTATGACAAGACAACTTATTTGGAAAATAGTTGCTATGAGAAAGTGGATAGCAGTTTTCCTGGTGATTGCCTTTATGGCACCAACAACGAGCTACGGCCAGCCCACGGCAAAGGAGTGGAACGCTGGTGTGGTAGGCTGGAATCTCGGTAACCAGTTGGAGTGTCCTGCACCAGGTCAGGACGGTGGATCAATGCAGATTGGCATGGTTGACAACAGTATCAAGGCTGAGACGGCATGGGGTAATCCTGTCGTTACCAAGAAAACGATTAAGGCCGTCAAGGATGCCGGTTTCAATGCCATCCGTATTCCTGTCCGTTGGCAGTTCCACATCTCGAATGCTACGTCCATGAGTATTGACAAGGCTTGGGTGCAGCGTGTGAAGACCATCGTGGATTGGTGTCTGGCCAACGACCTGAAAGTCATCATCAATACACATCATGATACGTGGTTGGAAGGTCGTCCTACCTACCAGTATAAGGAGGAGAACAACCAGAAGTTGGCGTTGTTGTGGACGAATATAGCCCGCGAATTTGCCAAATACGACTATCGCGTGGCCTTTGCCGGCACTAACGAGGTGCATATCAAGGATAACTGGGGCAAGCCGGAGGCTGAGAATCTGGCCGTCCAGAACTCATACAATCAGACATTCATCGATGTGGTGCGTGCCACAGGCGGTAAAAATGCCAAGCGTCACCTCATTGTTCAGACTTATGTCTGTAACCCTGATTTTGGCCTGAATGGTGGTTTCATCATTCCTACAGACGCAAAGAACAATAGTCTCGACTACGTGAGTGTGGAGTTCCATTACTATACACCATGGGAATATGCCGGTGATTGTAAGTTCGATTACTGGGGAGAACCCTATAAGCAGAAGGGTGAGACACCATCCAGTGACGAGAAGACCATGACGGAGTTTTTGGATAAGGTCGTTGACACCTGGAGTAACAAGGGTCTTGGCGTCGTTATGGGCGAGTGGGGCGTTACCGACCGTCAGAAGAACGGTCAGACCGATGTCATCCACGAGAATATGACCTATTACTGCCGTTGCCTTGTCAGTGAGACTAAGAAGCGTGGCATTGCCACCTTCGTATGGGACAACAATGCCTTTGGCAGTGGTTCTGAGAAGTTTGGTATCTTCGACCGTCATGCCGGTATGAAGGTGAAGGCTGACTGGGTGTTGAAAGGTATCATGGAAGGGAAATCAAAATAACATAATAATACAAACAAATAATGAGAAAGATTATGAACTACATGGCAGTGGTAGCCATGACGGTGTTGGCAATGACAGCCTGCACGAAGAAGAGTGAGACAAACGAAGTGAATAACTTTAAGATTCAGCGTGGAACGAATGTGAGCCATTGGCTGTCACAATCGGAGGAACGTGGTGAGGCTCGTGAGAAGCACATCCAGGAGGATGACTTTGCACGTCTAGACTCACTGGGCTTTGACTTTGTTCGTCTGCCGATTGATGAGGTACAGTTCTGGGACGAACAGGGCAACAAACTGCCTGAGGCCTGGGAATTGATGAACAATGCCATTCAGTGGGCTGAAAAGCATCACTTGCGCACTATCGTCGACCTGCATATCATCCGTTCACACTATTTCAATGCTGTCAACGAGGGTAATGGTGATGCCAACACGCTGTTCACCTCCGAGAAGTCGCAGCAGGACTTGATTAATATGTGGTACCAGCTGTCGGATGTACTGAAGGTCTATAGCAACGACTCTGTGGCATACGAATTCATGAACGAGCCCGTAGCAGAAGACCATGAGCAGTGGAATCAGCTCATTGCCAAAGTCCACAAGGCTTTGCGTGAGCGTGAACCACAACGTACATTGGTTATAGGTTCAAATATGTGGCAGGGCTACGAGACGATGAAGTATCTGAAAGTGCCCGAGAACGACAAGAACATCATCCTTTCGTTCCACTACTATAATCCGATGATTCTGACGCACTACGGAGCTTGGTGGACACCTATCGGCAAGTACACTGGCAAAGTGAACTATCCCGGTATCATTGTGTCAAAGGAGGATTACGAGGCTGCTCCTGATTCGTTGAAGAAGGAACTGGAGCCTTACCTCACACAAGAGTGGAATATTGACAAGATTCGTGCAGACTTCAAGGATGCCATTGAGGTGGCCAAGAAATATAACCTGCAGCTGTTCTGTGGCGAGTGGGGTGTCTATGAACCCGTTGACCGCGAACTGGCCTACAAGTGGACAAAGGATATGCTGACTGTCTTCAAGGAGAACAATATTGCATGGACTACTTGGTGCTACGATGCCGACTTCGGCTTCTGGGATCAGCAGAAACATGCGTTCAAGGATAAGGGACTTGTAGATTTGTTGATGGCGAAATAATTGTTTATAGTTTACTTTATAATATATAATTTTAGATAATGAAGACGTTTGGATATTTCGACGATAAAAACCGCGAGTATGTTATCACAGAGCCGGCAACGCCATTCCCTTGGATCAACTATCTGGGTAACGAAGACTTTTTCGGACTGATTTCGAATACGGCAGGTGGTTACGACTTTTATAAGGATGCAAAATTCCGTCGCATTACGCGTTACCGCTATAATGGTGTGCCCATGGATGCCGGTGGTCGCTACTTCTATATTAATGATGGCGGTGCCGTATGGAGTCCGGGTTGGAAACCATGCAAGACCCCCTTGGATAGCTACGAATGTCGTCATGGCATGAATTACACCCGTATTACGGGTAGCAAGAATGGGGTAGAGGCCTCTGTGCTATTCTTCGTACCTTTGAAGACGTGGGCTGAGGTGCAGAAGCTGACGCTGAAGAATACCGGCAACGAGGTGAAGACTTTGAAGTTGTTCTCGTTTACGGAGTGGTGCTTGTGGAATGCCGCTACGGATATGGAGAATTTCCAGCGCAACTGGTCGACGGGTGAAGTGGAAATAGAAAACGGTTCTACCATCTATCACAAAACCGAGTATAAGGAGCGTCGCAATCACTACGCTTATTATGCATTGACCAATGCCAAGGCTGATGGCTATGATACTGACCGCGAGTCGTTCGTTGGACTATATAACGACTTCTCGAATCCGCAGTGTGTCATGGCAGGCAAGCCTGCTATGAGTGTCGCTCACGGTTGGAGCCCCATTGCCTCACACTATGTGGAGATAACGCTGCAACCTGGCGAGAGCAAGGATTTCATTTTTGTATTGGGCTATGCTGAGAACGAGCAGGAGAAGAAATTTGGTGAAGCCTCTGGTGGACTTATTACTTCACTTGGCGATTTAGACCATACTATTATTAATAAGGAGAAGGCACATCAAGTCATTCAGCGGTTCTCGACGGTGGAGGCTGTTGATGCTGCTTTCGATGAGTTGCGCCAGATGTGGGACGGTTTGCTGTCGAAGTTCTCGGTAGAGAGCAGCGACGAGCGCATGAACCGTATGGTGAATATATGGAATCAGTATCAGTGCATGATTACGTTCTGCTTCTCGCGCTCAGCCTCGTTCTTCGAGAGCGGCGTGGGTCGCGGTATGGGCTTCCGCGATTCGAACCAAGACCTTGTGGGCTTCGTACATCAAGTGCCGAGCCGTGCCCGTCAGCGTATTATTGATATTGCCTCGACGCAGTTCCCGGATGGTGGCTGCTACCATCAGTATCAGCCATTGACGAAGCGTGGCAACAACGATATTGGCGGTGGCTTCAACGACGACCCCTGTTGGCTCATCTTCGGAACGGTGGCGTATATCAAGGAGACGGGTGACTTCTCGATTTTGGACGAGATGGTACCTTGGGACAATGAGCCCGGTACTGAGGTGACGCTGTTTGAACACCTGCGAATCTCGTTTAACCATGTGGTTGAGAACCTCGGTCCACACATGCTGCCTCTCATTGGTCGTGCCGACTGGAACGACTGTCTGAACCTGAACTGTTTCTCGTGGGATCCCAACGAGAGTTTCCAGACAACGGAGAACAACAGCAAGGGGTCGAAGGCCGAATCGCTGATGATTGCAGGTTTGTTCGTATTAACTGGCAAGCAATATGTGGAACTTTGCGAGAAAATCGCAAACCATGAGGAGGCCCAGCGTGCTCAGGGCTGTATCGACAAGATGGTCGAGGCAGTGAAGAAGCATGGCTGGGACGGTGAATGGTATTTACGTGCATATGATTTCTATGGTAATAAGATTGGTAGTAAGGAGAACGAAGAAGGTAAAATCTTCATCGAGAGTCAGGGCTTCTGCACCATGGCCGGAATCGGACTCGAAGACGGTATGGTGGAGAAAGCTCTCGATTCTTGTAAGAAGTACCTGGATTGCGAGCACGGTATGGTGTTGAACAATCCGGCCTTCACACGCTATTATGTCGAGATGGGTGAAATCTCCAGCTACCCTGCCGGTTACAAGGAGAATGCTGGAATCTTCTGCCATAATAATCCTTGGGTGATTATCGGTGAGACCGTTGCCCGTCGTGGCAATGACGCCTGGGATCATTACACGAAGATATGTCCCGCTTGGATTAAGGATCAGCAACTGCATAAGGTAGAGCCTTACGTCTACTGTCAGATGGTAGCTGGTAAGGATGCCGCAAAACCCGGCGAGGGCAAGAATTCATGGCTGACGGGTACCGCTGCTTGGAACTGGATTACCATCACGCAGTATATTCTGGGTATCAAGCCTACCTATGACGGTTTGGAGATAGACCCGTGTATTCCAGAGACACTGAAGGAATACAAGGTGAAGCGCGTATTGCGAGATGCCGAGTTTGAGATTACGGTGAAGAATCCAGAGGGTAAGCAGAGTGGTGTGAAGAGCATTACGCTCGATGGTTCTGCCATTGAGGGAACGACCATCACTGCTACTCCCGGCAAGCATGTTGTTGAAGTAATCATGTAAGACTATGGCAAGACTAAGAGAAAAGATTGGCTACGCAGTGGGTGACGCTGCTGCAGGTGGCATTACGTGGAAAGTGATGTCGATATCATTCCCGCTGTTCTTCACCAATGTCTTCGGACTGACGGTGGCCGATACGGCAACATTGATGCTTATTGCCCGTATGTTCGATGTCGTAACCGACCCGATGATGGGTATGTTGGCCGACCGCACACAGTCTCGTTGGGGTACCTACCGTCCCTGGCTCATCTATGGTGCTATTCCCTTTGGCCTCATTTTTGCGTTACTGCTCTATACCCCCGAGTTCGGACCAATGGGTAAGCGCATCTGGGCATACACCCTTTACTTGTTGATGATGGTCGTCTACACCGCTGTGAACGTGCCTTACGGCTCACTGCTCGGTGTGATGACTGACGACGACAACGAGAAAAACCAGTTCTCAAGCTTCCGTATGGTTGGCGCTTATGCCATGGGATTCGTCACACTGCTATCGTTCCCCTATCTACAGAAGTTGGTGGGTGGTAGCGCCCAGCATCAGTATGCTGTGCTTGGTGCTTTCTTCGGTGTCATCGCTGCTGCGGGTACGTTGGCTTGCGGATTGCTGACAAAAGAGCGTCTGAAGCCAATCAGGGCAGAGAAATTCTCATTCAAACCCTTTGCCGATTTGTTTAAGAACCGTCCTTGGGTCATCCTTACGCTCATCGGTGTCATGATGAACTTCTTCAATGGCTTCCGTTATGCTGTGGCAGGCTACCTGTTTGAATACTGTATGCATGGTGACGTCACAGTTTCTGGTCTTATCATTAACTACACCGTATTCATGACCTTCGGTGAACTGACGTGTATGATTTTCGGTGGCGTCTCGCCTGTCTTCACCAAGTGGGTAGGCTCAAAGCGTAAGGCCTTTATGTGGGCTGCCGTTATCTGTATTGTTACCAGCGTCATGTTCTTCTTTGTACCCATGGATCCCGCCTATATCTGGGCGCTTGTAGCCATCGTCATTCTCACGTCTGTCGGTATTGGCATCTATTCGCCGCTGCTGTGGTCTATGTATGCGGATGTGGCCGATTATGCGACGGAGAAGAATGGTACGTCCTCAACGGGTGTTATCTTCTCGTCGGGAACGATGGCCATGAAGTTCGGTACGGCCGTCAGTGGCTCGCTCGTCGCTTTGTTGCTCGGTTTCGCAGGCTTCATCTCGGGTACTGATGATGCTGGCCAGACGGTGATTACCATCACCAATGCGGATGCCGTCAACCAGATGATATGGCTTCTGTTCTCCATCTTCCCAGCTGTCATTGCCTGTATTATGCTTGGTCTGCTCTATATCTATCCGATTAAGAAATAAGAGACCTTTAGTAATCATTACGAGTTGATGGCTGTGTTAGCAATAGCACAGCCATCAATTCGTGAATGGAATACGGTTGTCAGATTATAGTGAGGTTGATTTGGATAAAGAGACAATTCTGACGTGCCCCGTTTTCAGTCCGTCACTGAGACAGTTGAGTGTGATTTCAGAAGTCTTTTCCGTGCTCTGGACAATCACTTGAGCCAGCCCGTTGAAAGCCGGGATGGAAAACTCCTTGCAGTTTATACTGTTGGGATGATCCTGACCCAAGTACATCGGGTCGCCATTGCCAACGCCTAAAATGCGGGCATCGCCCTCAAGACGGAAATTCAGCAAGGGGCAGGCATCAGGTACGATGCGCCCTTTCTGGTCTTGCACCTCAACGGTAATGATTGCAACAGCGCGCCCGTCGGCAGTAATCTCCTGGCGGTCAGCCTTCAGCACCGTCTGATAGGCAGGCTTCGTAGTCTCTATGATTTTCGTCATGATGCGCTTCCCGTTCTTATAGCCAATGGCAACGACTTTGCCGGGCTGATAGACGGCTTTCCACTTCAGGTGCCCGTTTCTGGGCATCTGCTGGCGACCCAGTTTCTTGCCGTTCACAGTCAATTCCACCTCATCGCAGTTGCTGTATGCCCATACCTCTATCTCCTCACCTTCATGTCCTTGTAGGTTCCAATGCGGGAAGATGTGCAAAGTGGGTTCATCCGTCCACCAGGATTTCAGGTAATATGCCTCGTCTTTTGGAAATCCGCAATAGTCAAGGATACCAAACTCAGAGTCGTGGGCCGGGAAGACGAGTGGATTGGACTCGCCACGATAGTCGAAGCCCGTCCAGTAGAACAGTCCGGCACCCCAAGGACGCTCGGCATAGAACTGCCACCCGCGCTCGATGACATTATCGACGTGATGGTGGGTCGTGTCACGGTTCATGCTGACCATACGCCCGGGATAGTCTGATAGGTTGAAGTACCAGCCACGCGTACCGCAGCCCGTCGTCTCTTCACTGCCAACAATCTTCCACGATGGATTGGACTTCTTGCGGTTGTCCACATCATTCTGCACGATATAGTTAAAGCTTACCACATCAACTCCTTTGATAAGTTCCACACCGCCGGCATTGGCCACGGTGCTTGGACGCGTAGGATCATATAGGCGCGTATATTCACGCATTGCCTCCGCTAAACGAGTGCCCTGAACAGTGTTCTCAAGTCCCCACTCCTCGTTTCCGTCGCTCCACATGATAATGGACGGATGGTTGCGGTCTCGCTTAATCATGCGTTCCAACAGACGAAGATGTTCCTCGTTGATTCCCATCAGACGGTTCTCCTCAATGACGAGAATACCCTCACGGTCACAAACGTCAAGCATCGCTGGTGTCATAGGATTATGCGAAGAACGATAAGCATTGCAGCCGAATTTTTTGATTTGTTGGATACGCCATGCCTGCAAGGCATCAGGGATTGCAGAGCCCACGCCGGCATGATCCTGATGAAGGTTCACACCCTTCAGTTTCACCTGCTCGCCGTTCAGCAGGAAACCTTTCTCGGCATCGAACGCTATCTGGCGGATGCCTGTCGTGGTCTTATAAGTGTCTGTTACTTTTCCATTCTGGATGACGACGGTTTCCACTTGATACAGATAAGGGTCTGTAATGTTCCAAAGGTGCGGACGCTCTACCGTGATGCTCTGCTTGCAACTCTTTGTCTGCTTGGACATCAGATTCAGGGTTATCGCTTCACTCTTACCGATTTCTTTGCCGCCAGCATCCAACAAACGCTGCACGATCTCACACTGTTGCGACTTGAGAGTGCTGTTGCAGACCTCTGTCTCAATGCAAAGTTTAGCCATTGAATACGGTTTGCTCAGTTCCGCATAGATAAAGGTACCGAAAGGTGCCACGCTGACCTCGGCACTTTTCTCTAACCACACATCGCGATAAATACCAGCACCCTCATAAAACCAACCTTCCTCCAATGAGGCATCCGCACGGACACAAATCAAATTCTCCTCACCATATTTTATATAGGGTGTAATATCGAAAATCTGCGTTGCGTATCCACTGGGTTCTGTACCCATATAGAAGCCGTTGAACCATATCTGAGCATTGCGGAAGATACCGTCGAAACGCAGCATCAGACGTTTGCCAAGGTCTTCATTACCGATTTTGAATGTCTTCCGATACCAACCTACGCTGGTTTCCGGATACTTATAACCTACAGTCTTATAGCCATGCGAATGACTGGCCTCTTTGGCGTAGGGTAGTGTCGATACCCAGTCGTGAGGTATCTGCACTTCCTGCCACCCGGAATCATCGAATTTCTGAGAATAAGGTCCCTCGTTGTGGATGGAGTTAGCCTTCGTCAGATAGTTAAAGTACTCCGTTCCACAGCCGAAGTCTTTCTGAGGGTCGGAGGCATGCCCCATTGCAAATTTCCATCCCTTGTCGAGTCGGATAGTTTCACGCATGCCGTCAACACCAACCGTTGTAGCCTGCACGCCCACGACGCACAAGACCAGCACCATACTGCATAATAATCGTAGTTTCATATATCAATCAAGTAGTTCGTTACTCTGGTACAAAAACGAATGACGTTATCCTATTGTAGCAGTTAGGAATGAGGCGTTTCCGAAGATATATAGCACGTTTTCACAAGCAGGTACGAGGATGGTCTCTCCCTGCCGAATGCTGATGCCATTAATATTGGCCTCGCCCCACAGGCACATGACAACAACAAATGAATCGCAGTGGAAATCAACTTGTGATGCCACCTGAACGACGACGCGATGGACAACGAAATGCGGACAGTTGACGAGCTGTGATATGGGTTTGGTCGAGTCGTAACTGCTACGGTATTCCGGCCATACGCGGTAGTCGATGGCATCACGAGCCTCAGCAATATGCAACTCGCGAGGCCTGCCATGGGCATCCTTTCGTCCGAAGTCGTAGACACGGTAGGTGATGTCGGAAGTCTCCTGAATCTCAGCAAGGAAGTTGCCAGCACCAATGGCGTGTAGCCGTCCAGCAGGCAGGAAATAGAGATCGCCGTCATGCGCTTCATGAGTAGCAATGACATCCTGCATGGGAGAATGGGAACCCGACGGAGAACCGTCGGAAACGGGCGCATTGGCTAACTGCTCATACTCATCGGGGGTGATGCTCTTCTTCAGACCGGAATATATTTTGGCACCAACATCACTTTTGATGACATACCACATCTCGGTCTTACCCTGACAGCCGTGCCGTTCCATAGCCAGTTTGTCATCAGGGTGAACTTGCACGCTGAGATCCTGGCGCGAGTCGATGAACTTCACCAACAACGGAAACTTGTTGCCATACTTTTTATAGACCTTCTGACCTACAAGCAGACCTTTGTACTTGTCAATGAGTTCTGTTAATGTAAGTCCAACGTCGACATCATCGATAAGTCCGCGCTCGATAGCACGGCTCTCATGTCCTGGGACGCCGCTAATTTCCCAGCTCTCACCGATATTCGGCTGAGCTGTAAAGATGCCCTTGAAGGGCGCAATCTGATAACCACCCCATAATGTTGTCTTCAGATACGGTTCAAACTTATACGGTTTCATGCGTCGTTTCTTTAATTAAGTTCAAACACACGTGAGGCATAGTCTTCCCACAGAGGAACCTCGATGCCTACGGACATCAGGAAGCGACCTGAGAACTGCTTGCCGTTTAGATTACAAGGTTTCTGACTTACGCGCACATCGCGCTCCGTTAGCGTATAGGTCTTGTCTGGATTCAAGCCTGCCAGACGCAAGCGTGGCAGGGGTTGGTCGTAGTAGTTCTCGATCTTATATACGAAGAGTACGGCGTTGCTCTGGGCATCGTCGACATACATGAGGCTGGCCACGCCCTTACGGTCGTAGGGTGAGAGGAGGCGGTAGAGGTTACCTGTCTGAACGATGGGACGCAATTGCTTGTAGTCGGCAAAACAGGTGGTACATTGCTGGCGCTCCTCGTCAGTCATGTCCTTGGGCTGCAGTTCTATGCCCAGACGTCCGCTCATGGCCACATCGCAACGGAATTTGACAGGAATCCGCCGACCGCCCGTATTCCAATATGGCACGTGGTTGATGTGTTGAGCCATGGCGTTGGCGGGGAAGAAGAGGCTGGTGCCATATTGGATGTAGACACGCTGCAGGGCATCGGTATTGTCAGATACCCAAAACTCGTCGAAGTAGGGTAGTAGGCCATAGTTGGCACGTCCACCGCCCGAAGCACAGTCTTGAATGACCAGGTCTGGGTACTTGGCACGGATACGCTGCAAGGTCTTGATGAGTCCGCGATGGTAATCGATGTAGATGTTGTTCTGCTTCGACTTGGGCAGATAGAGCGAGCCGTAGTTCTGTATCGGAGCATTGGCATCCCATTTGATGTAGCTGATTTCGGGGTACTGCGTCATGAGCTCGTCAACGATCTTGAATACGAAATCCTGCACTTTAGGATTCGTCATATCAAGTACAACCTGTGTGCCACCACGGCCCTGCTTTAGTTCACGTCCCTTAGTCTGAAGCACCCAGTCTGGATGCTGTTCGTACAACTCACTGGTGGTGTTACTCATCTCTGGCTCAATCCAAATGCCAAACTTGATATGGCGTTGCTTAGCAGCATCAGTAAGGGCTTTGATGCCATTTGGCAGCTTTTGGCGATCTACCACCCAGTCGCCTAACGACGAGTCGTCCTTCTTGCGTGGATACTTATCGCCAAACCAGCCGTCATCCATCACGAACAACTCACCGCCAAAGGCAGCTATATCGTCCATCATTTTGATGATTTTCTCTTCAGTAATGTCTAAATAGATGCCCTCCCATGAGTTCAGCAGGATATCCCCCGTCCTCATACCACGATGCAACATACCCTCCTTGCGTGCCCAGTCATGGAAGCTGCGGCTCACGCCACCCATGCCCTCGTCAGAGTAGGTCATGGCCATGTGGGGTGTCTCGAAAATTTCTTTCGGTTCCAACACATACTCACTCGAAAGGGGTGAGATGCCTGCATAGATATGGTGCTCTTTGTGCGAAATCGTGTTGACGCGTAGTTCATAGTTGCCGCTCCAGCAGAGGGCGATGCCAATAGTGCGCCCCGTCTGTTCCTGTGGATGTCCGTCGAGTGAGAGCATCAGTTCGGGTGCATCAAGATGAGAGTTACGGGCACCATCCGTGTTGCTGATGACTTTCATACCCTGCGTTACAGGCTCCATAGTAGGTTCTGTCTCAGCGGCCCAGTTGCCATGCAAATGTGTCATCCAGACATTACCCTGACGCAAGGTTAGGTGACCGCTATCGAAGCGTTTAAGAGTGATGGCCTTCTTTTCCTGATGTGTTATCTCAGTCCACGTTTCAATGATATCGACGTTCTTGTATGCTTTGTAATAGACTTTGACAGTGAAGGGCATCAGTTTGTCCGTCATCGTAAAGATATGTATTCTTGCGCGCACTTCATCCTTCATTTCATAGTCAGTAACCTTTAGTTCCAAATTCAGGTCACCGTCCGCATGCTGCACCTGTAAGGCAGGAGCCTGCACGGCATCAACTGTACCGAAAGCAGGCATAGCATGGAAGTTGAGGTCGCTGCCGCCATCGCGTAGTTCTTGTAAGGTTGCATTCTTATCGCCATAGTACGACTGACGGAGGTCTCCACCCTCCTGTGCGGTCAGCAACAATTGCGTATTAGGGGTTTCAATAGTGACGTCACCCTGCCAGGCCATGGCGTATACGCTAAATGATAAATGACAAATGATAAATAATATTTTTTTCTTCATAACGGTTTCATTTTTCAACTTTCATCTTTAAATCTCTCTAACGTTTCCAGACACATGCGACTATTATGGTAAGGACATTTCCAAAAGCCTGCATGGTCATCATCCAAGTTCAGTGTGCCGTCCTTCCGACGGCTCCAAAACCACTCACCATGTTCATAGTCTATCAGGTTCCGTTTGATGTATTCCCAGCATTCCAAGGCACGCTGTAACGCCTTCTCATCGCCAAAATACTGATAGATGTTCAGCCATCCTACGACGTTCTCAGCCTGTACCCACCAATGTAGGTCATCGTCCACATAACCAGTGTCCAGATTGGCTTCGTGTATCATGCTGCCATCGGGTCGCAGTCCTTTCTCCGACGCCTTGGCTACAGCAAGCACCACAGGTTCCACCTTTTCTATGACGTTTTTATCGCCCAAAACTAATGCGGCTTCATGCATCAGCCACGAGCATTCAATATCGTGACCATAGCTTTCCAGCCGTCCTGCCCCACGCTTCCAGTCCATTTCGAAGAACAAGTCCAAATGATTGGTTTCGGGATTCAAAATACGGTTGGTAAAGATGCTGATCAGATTACGCAATGAACCCTCTATCATCGCTATCGTCTCGAAAGGCACACTCACGCCAACAGGTAGCACTGATCCTATGGCAGGCACATAGTCACATGATTCGGCAGCTTGCAGTTCCTTCAAACATCTCAGCAGGTTTGTATAGGGCTCCATGATATGCAAGTGGGTGTTCTGCGACTTGGGGTAGTTGGCATCCAGTTCCGACAGTCGCATATCAGCCATCTTTCCCCACTCGCGAGTACAGGCTTCAATATAGCCGTTGTTTTGTGGATCGAAAGCATGCTCCTCAATACACTCATACAACAGGATGGCATAGTCCAGTGCCTCACGGTCGCCAGTTGCACGGACATATTCGCTCAGCCCATAGATCATAAAGCCTATGGCGTAGAACTGCTTCTTCGTGTCCTTCGCCTGACCCAGATAGTCCGTCGACCAGAAGGTGCCTCCATATTCTTTGTCATAGAAATGCTCCAATATATAATCCTTCATATTAGTAGCAGCAACCAGATATTCTGGCTTGCGCAATACGCGATAGGCGGCAGCAAACGCCCATAGTATGCGTGCCGAAAGTATAGCCCCCTTGTCTGCAGTCTTCACGAGCTGGCCTCTTCCTGTCATCTGTCCGTAGAAGCCGCCTTGCTCTGAGTCTTGCATCTTGTCGAGCCAAAAGCGCAGAATGTTGTTTTCCAGTACATCCTGCATTTCCGTCCTCATTGTTTTTATTGCCTCAACCATTCTCACCTTCTCGCTTTCTCATTTTTCCTAATGAGTTTCTTAATAGTCTCTACAGAGGCAGCCGTATGGAGTCCGTCCTCTGGCGTGTTCATGCAGTAGTCAATGAGTTTGTCTATCGTCGATGTTGCTACGTGCATACGGGTGTCGGCCGATGCATAGTAGATGAACACTCGGCCATCGTCATCAGCTATCCATCCATTGGCAAAAGCTACGTTCATGACGTCGCCAACGTATTCGCTGCCCTCGGGTACCAAAAAGTAGCCACCGGGTTTTGCTATGACCTTTGTGGGATCGTCGAGAGCTGTCATATACATATATAACACATAGCGCAACCCGTCGGCAGTGGCGCGCACGCCGTGAGCCAGGTGCAGCCATCCCTTGGCCGTCTTAATAGGATGTGGCCCCTCACCATTCTTTACTTCAGTAATGGTGTGGTAGTTGCGTGGATAGATGATGGCCTCTTCCTTGATTTCAGCATGGGTGATGTCGTCGACCAGTGCCCAGCCTATGCCTCCACCGCTGCCTGTATCAATGAAACCGTCTTGCGGACGGGTGTAGAACGCATATTTACCATCTACGAACTCTGGGTGCAACACCACATTACGCTGCTGGCTTCTGCTCTTCAGGTCTGGCAGGCGTTCCCATTTCACAAGATCCTTGCTGCGCGCAATAGCTGCTGTTGCCGTGGCAGCCGAGAGGTTGCCCGGTTGTGAGTCGTCGTGACGCTCAGCACAGAACACGCCATATATCCAGCCATCCTCATGCTGAGTGATGCGCATGTCATAGATGTTCGTGGCGGGAATCACGTCGTCTGGCATGGTAATAGGTTCCGGCCAGAAGCGGAAGTTGTCCACGCCATTAGGCGATTCGGCAACGGCGAAAAAACTCTTGCGGTCGGCACCTTCGACACGAACCACCAAAACATATTTGCCCTGCCACTTAATGGCACCCGAGTTCAATGTGGCATTCATCATGATGCGCTGCATCAGGTAAGGATTGTCCTGCTCGTCGAAGTCGTATTTCCACTCCAATGGTACGTGTTCAGCAGTGATAATGGGGTGCTGATACTTGTCGTATATCCCGTTGCCCCACTCTTCAGGTTCATTTTTGCGCGCCAACAGCTCTTCGTGATGGGCACGCAACATCTTTACTCTTTCTTGAAAATCCATATTCGTTCGTATTTATTTCACCTTTTCACTTTCTCACCTTCTCAATTTCTTTAAGAAACAACGTGTTCTCCGCCTCGTACAGCTTCCTGAAATCGGCAGCGCATGGTAACTCTGGCGATGGGCCGAAGTACTCTTCCTTATAGTTACGCCACAATAGGAAGTAGCTGAGAGGATACTCATCCATGATGGGCTTCAGCACGCGTGTCCACCATGTCGAGTCGGTCATATTCTTCAGTCCGCACTCTGTCATGGCCAACAGCTTTCCATTTTTCTCGGCAAAGCCACTCAGGAAAGTCAGGTCAGCCTGCAAGTCCCGCTTGAAGTCTTCCTCCGTCCCCCACTGATAGGCATCCTCACCTATGAGCATGACGCGGTCGTTACCAGGATAGCGTTTCAAGAAGCGTTCCTCAGTCCACCGACCGTCAAGGTTTGGCGAGAAACACCACAACAGATTGTCGAAGCCCCGCTCTTCCGTCAGGTAGTCCTGCAACATGTTCCACAGACTCCGAAACTCGTTGTCTGTACACAATTTCTGTCCCCACCAGAACCATGAACCGTTGTTCTCGTGCCAAGGGCGGAAAATGATAGGAACGGGCTGTCCGTCCTTAGTCTTCAGGGTCTGGAGGAAGTCACCCAGTTTCTGCATCCACGACTGGAATTTCCCGTGTTGGCTACCGCCGGGCAGGATGCTGGCCACGACCGTCGTGTCAGCGACGTCCCATGCCGAGCCTTCAGGAAACTTCTGCCCATCCAATCCTCCACGAGGAGCGGTAGTCAAAGGATTGCGTGGGTGCCAACTGACCGTGACGATACCACCACGCTCATAGTGAGCTATCAGCTCATCGTGAATACGGTTAAAAGGTACACTGTCCAAATTTTTGGTGTCGCCCAGTTCAATACCGCCCAAGTCAAAACCCATTACAGCAGGATAGTCGCCCACGGTAGCCAGCACATCGCACTTGTCCAGTTCAGCACTGTCACCTTTATAGGTACCATCCCACGTAACACCATACATTGGAGCATCTTGATGCCCCATCATATATCCATTCTGCCGCAGTGTCATTAGCCTGTCAGCCAATTGCCCGGCAACGGTCTTCTCCTTCACTTCCCTTGTTCCGCAGGCAGCCAACATCATGGCTACACCTATTATTAATATATAAGATTTCATAACTCTTAATTATTAATTCTTAATTCTTAACTCTTTTAGCAGCCAATTTTCCCATTCATCCCACTGTTCCTGAAACCAGAAGTGCCATGTGGCTTGATAAGGAGATATCTCTTTCGGTCCCGTCACTATATTATAGGTAGCCCATGCCGTAGTAGGAGGTACCACATCATCACAATAGCCAAACGAGAACCAGCCCTTCTGGTTACCAGTGATCAGTCGGGCAAAGTTCACACCGTCATAATACCGTGAGGTCTCAATCTTCTGTTCCTGGCCCTTGCCTTTGTTCTCTGACCGACGGTCAGAGTGTGGCGTTGCATTCCAATAAAAGTAGTGCGGCCAACCACAAGCCACGCCCTTCAACGAGGCAGTATGGTCGCACATGGCAGCGTGCACAGGAGCGTATGCAGTAATGCGTTTATCGAGTCCTGCGGTAGCCAAACTCAAGAATCCTCCTTGACTGGATCCTGTGACGGCCAGTTCTTTACCATTCCAAGGGGTGTACTGCTCAATATAGTCGAGAGCACGTATACATCCTATTATGACACGCTTGTAGTAACTGTCGTCACGACTATCCATTCCAAAATTCCAATAGTTCATCAGTGCTCCGTTGAACACATCGTCATATACCTTCTGTTGCATGGTAACTGAAATGCCATGGATTCCTATTTCAAGGGTAATAGCTCCCTGAGAAGCCGTATACACATCGCCCTCATAGGGACGAACACCTGCTCCTGGCACTCGCAACAAGGCTGGATACTTACCTTCCTTGACAGGTACACAAAGAATGCCATACGTACGCCAGTTCCACTGCATATTCTGGAACGACACCTCATAGACGTTGACATCCTTCGTACAACGTTCTGGCAACAGACGTTTCGTAGGATTCAAATCCACATAGCGAGCTTGTTTGATGGCATTCTGCCAATATTCGCTAAAGTCCTTGGGCATTACGGTTGTTGGCTGTAACTTCTCTGGCGAGAAGGCTGCCGCACAGGCACCACGATAGTCCTTACCGCCTACGTGGGCCGTTACATCCACGCGATAGAATCCTGGCGAGGCCATCTTACCTGTAAGTTTCAACGTACCATCTTTCAGCGTAACAGTCTTTTTGGGGTCCTGATACATCTCAGGACCTGTAGTATAATCAATACTAACATCACTGACAAGTGTGCCAGAGCGGCGTACTTCAACTGTGAATTTGGCTGTTTCACCTACGCGATAGTTCCAGTCCTGATGGTCCGGTTCCACTGTTACAACGATGTTGTTACCCTTGATTTGCGCATCTATGGGCAACATGGTCAGTACAGCCAGCAGAAGGAATAATTGTCTTTTCATACTTACCATAGTTCTTGGTTTTACTCGCTGCAAAGTTATACATATTAGTACGAATGGACTTGTATTTTTTTAGCAAATACTGCTACTTTGGTGTAAAATTGCAGAAAAGTATCAAAAAAAGATAAAAAAATATTATGTTCTTAAAAAAATAACAATTATCTTTGCAGTCGATATTCGAATCAAACTAATGATATCATATATTCTAACTTAAATAATAACTAAACGGTATGAATTTAAATTACAGTAAAAACTCTCTGCTGGCAGGATTATGTTCTGTTTTCCTGCTGGGCGCTTCGCCCGTCATGTATGCAGCAAGGGGCAGTGCTCCACTGCCCGCTGAGATGCAACAGGCAAAGAAGATTACGGGTACTGTGACAGATGCCATGGGTCCTGTCATCGGTGCCAGTGTAGTCATTAAAGGCACGTCGAACGGTGTCGCTACTGATTTCGATGGTAACTTCACCCTTCAGGCCTCTCCTGGTCAAACCCTCGTCATCAGTTACATTGGTTATCTGACGAAAGAGGTCAAGGTCACTGGCCAGAACAATTACCAGATTACCCTCGAAGAAGACAAAAAAGTATTGGACGAAGTGGTAGTCGTTGGTTATGGTACAATGAAGAAGTCGGATTTGGCTGGTGCCACTGGTTCGATGGACGAAAAGAAGATGAAGGGCTCGATTATCACAAACCTTGACCAAGCCTTTGCTGGTCGTGTGGCAGGTGTGACCTCAATGGCAACTTCCGGTGCTCCTGGCTCATCAACATCTATCCGTGTGCGTGGTCAGTCAACCATCAATGCTGGTGCCGAGCCTCTGTACGTTGTGGATGGTGTGATTTGGAACAATACTAACTCTTCCAGTTCGTCAGCTGGTCTGGGTAACGCTCTCGGAAATGGTGCTGTTTCGTCAGTATCGCCATTGTCAACGCTTAACCCTGCCGACATTGTCAGTATGGAAATCTTGAAGGATGCTTCTGCCACCGCTATCTATGGTGCCCAAGGCGCTAATGGTGTCGTGCTGATTACCACCAAGCATGGTAAGGCCGGTGAAGCTAAGTTTACCTATGACGGAATGGTGGCTTGGAACTATCAGGGAAAGCGTATTGATATGCTGAACCTGCGTGAGTTTGCCGAATACTTTAACGATATGGTTGATCAGGGAATGGCTACTGCAAGTCCCGCTATGAGCGATCCTTCGCTTCTTGGTAAAGGTACCAACTGGCAGGATGCAGTTTTCCGTACTGCATTCCAGCACCAGCATCAGCTAGCAGCTCAGGGGGGTACAGAGAACGTGAAATACTATATCAGTGGTAACTATATGGATCAGGACGGTACACTGATTGGTTCGAACTTCAACCGTTATGGTGCACGAGTCAATTTGGATGCCCAGCTTAAGTCTTGGCTGAAGATTGGAATCAATGCCAATTTCTCTCACACCGACGAGCGTCTGCTAAAGGCTGACCAGGATGAAGGTGTCATTAGCTACGCATTGACCAAGATGCCTGATGTGGCTATCTACGACTTGTTTGGCAATTATACCTCTGTATCGCGTGAGGGTGATAATTCCCCCAACCCCGTAGCTCAGGCTTTGGCTAACGATATTTTGCTTAAGAAGAACCTTCTGACTGGTAATGTTTTTGCTGAAGTTAAGTTTATGAAGAACTTGGTATGGCATACAGAAGTTGGTTACAGTTTCAACTGGGATCGTGGTGAGACCTTTATGCCTACGCTTGACTTCGGTAACTGGAAGAAGTCTGTGAACGAGATGCGTCTGCAGAAGACTACTGGTAAGTTCATTCAGTTCAAGAACTATCTGACTTATAACGGAAACATTGGTAAGCATAGTTTTACCGCTATGTTGGGTCAGGAGGCTTGGGAAAGCAAGTGGGACTATCTGTCAGCTTACTCTAATGGTTTGGAGTCGAATGCTATCCATAATGTTAAATTGGGTAAAACTGACAGTTATGATATTGGCAGTGGTTTTGGTTCGGCGTCGATGGCTTCTTTCTTCACGCGTGAAACCTATAATTATGATGACCGCTATCTGTTAACATATACCTTCCGTCGTGATGGTAGCTCGAACTTCGGTCCCGATAACCGTTGGGGTTCGTTCCATTCGTTTGCAGGTGCATGGCGTTTCTCTAACGAGGCATTTGTGAAGAAGTTTGCAGAAAAGTGGCTCTCGAATGGTAAGTTGCGTATTGGCTGGGGTCAGACAGGTAACTCAAATATTGGTGGTGGCCGTTGGATGGCTGGTCTGTCATCGATGAACTCTGGTTTGGGTGAATCACAACGTCCTACTGGTTTGGCTAACCGTGAGGTACACTGGGAGAAACAAGAACAGTGGAACATAGGTATTGACCTTGGTTTTTTGAATGGCAAGTTTAACTTGATAGTCGACTGGTATAAGAAGGTCTCTAACGACATGCTGATGAGGATGCAGTTGCCTTCATATATGGGTACGAGTGGTAACGAGTCTTCTGCACTTGCCGCTCCTTACGGAAACTTTGGTAAGATAGAAAATAAAGGTCTTGAGATAACGCTCGACATGCACCCCATTTCGACAAAAGACTTCTCTTGGGATTCTGAGTTCGAAATTTCATGGAATAAGAACAAACTTGTTGCCCTCTCTGGTACTTCAAGCGCTGCCATTATTGGTTACGGTCAGTGGAATGACCCCGTATCGCGTAGTGATATCGGTGAACCATTGTTCCAGTTCTACGGATACGTAACCGATGGCGTATATACCTCGTACGAGGATATCGAGAATTCGGCCAAGCCAGTTGCTTATCAGGGTTCTGACAACTATGACCATTACAACACAGTGTGGGTTGGTGATATCAAGTATAAGGATTTGAACGGTGATAACATCATCGACGAGAAAGACCAGACCTATATTGGTAACCCGATGCCGAAGTACACCTTCGGTTGGACGAATACCTTCCGTTATAAGAATTTTGACCTTAGCATCTTCGTAAATGGTTCTGTAGGCAATAAGGTGTTTAACTACCTGCGTCGCAAGCTGGATGCCATGAAGGACGTGTGGACCAATCAAGCTTCTTCAGTACTCGACCGCTCGGTTGTAACGCCTATCGACCCAAACAAGGACTATACAAATGGCTATAAGGGTCATAATGCCAATACTGTATGGCAGTGGTACAATGATATTGACAATGTACAGGTAGTCAATCCGAACAGCCTTCCTGCAGTTCGTATTAACGACCCCAACAACAATGTTCGAATCAGTGACCGCTATGTTGAGGATGCCTCTTATCTGCGTATGAGAAACATTACGCTGGGATATACATTCCCGAAGAGTATCTGCAAGAAACTTTATATTGATAACCTGCGTGTATACTGCAATATTCAGAATCTCTTTACCATCACAGGTTACGATGGTTACGATCCTGAGGTGGGTGCTTCTACAGCAGACGCTAAAGGTTATGTATATGGGCTTGATAACGGACGTTATCCTTCACCGACTACCTATTCATTCGGTGTCAATTTGTCATTCTAAATATTAATATAAGGAATAAAATATGAAACGATATAATATTAAATCAATTGCATATGTTGCACTGATGGGGCTTGCCTTGACCTCTTGTGAGGACTATTTGGATAAACCCACAGAAGACGGATTCGACACATCTAGCTATTATAGCAACGATGACCAAGTCCGCTCAGGTGTCAACTACTTGTACAATTCGCCTTGGTACGATTTCCAGCGTGGTTTTATCAAGGTCGGAGAGTGTTTGTCTGGTAATGCTTATATGGGTAGTTCTCCCTATATGACTTTTACACTGAATGGCGATTCTGAAAACTTGGCTGATATGAGTGCTTCGTTGTGGGCTGTTAATACGCATGCAATGACTGTCTACAGTAATATTAAAGCCAGTTCAGGTGCTTCTGAAGAAGTAAAGAATGCCTGCATGGGTGAAGCTCTCACTTGGAAAGCTTTTGCATACTTCTATATGGTCCGTACCTTTGGTGCAGTGCCCATTATTCACGATCCTGTAGGTATTATCAATGCGCAGCAGGCAAGCGACTTGTACAAGGCAAAGATAAGCAATGTGTACGACTATATTATCATGACGTTGGAGAAGGCTATAGAACTGTTGCCTGAGAAAGATGCTACCGGTAAAGGTCGTATTGACAAGTATTGTGCCAAAGCACTGTTGGCTAAGGTGTACTTAACAAAATCAGGCTTTAGCGAGGAGTCGACAAAGTACAACTCGGGATCTTACAGCTATATTATTTGTACGGCTCACCAGCGCAATGCTGATGACCTGAAAAAGGCTGCAGATTTGGCTCTAGATGTGATTGAGAATAGTGGCCGTCAGTTGATGCCAGTTTACTCAGACATCTTCCGCGGTAAGAATAATGTCAGCGACGAGTCGCTGATTGCTTGGGCGTGGACAGTTTCTGGCCCCTGGACGGTTCAGAATTCTCAGCAGAGTGACCAGGCTCCTCAGGGCTTTGGTGAGTTTGGTGACAACTGGGGTGAATGGAGCGGTGTTACTGTTGACCTGATGGACGCTTTTGGTGAGAACCCACTGAGCCAGTCGCGTCAGAATACTGACGATCGTCGTAAGGCAACTATTATCATGCCTGGTGATCATTATGACTATTTCCTTAGAGATGAGGGTGGTCTTGAAATCTTAAAACTTGTCTATCAGGGATATTCTGCAACCCATCAGGGTTCTGGTAAGTTTCAAGGCCCTACGGGCGGCTATCCCGCCAAGCACCTTGTAGGTGACATCGCTGACCACGAAGCAGAGGGCCTGGGTGCAATGAGCTCGATGCACTATGGAAACTATACCCACCTTCTTCGTTTGGCTGACGTCTATCTGATTTACTGCGAAGCCGTGATGGGCAATGCTACTTCTACGACCGACGCTAAGGCGCTGGAATACTTCTATCAAGTTCGTCACCGCTCGGTGAAGGGTTATCAGAAGCCAACAGCGCTTACCTGGGAGGATGTTTGGAAGGAGCGTCGCTTGGAGCTGGCTTACGAGGGTGATCGCTGGTACGACTATGTACGTCTTTACTACTACAACCCCCAGAGGGCTATTGATGAGATTACTGCACAGCGTCGTAATTCAATGAGCGGCTTGGATGATGTCTATAAGGCTTATTACAATAGTGGTTATCAGTCATGGGAAGTCGGGGATGCAAAATACAACGAGTCGAATACTACCGTTAATGTGACCGACCGCTCGTTCACTATTCCCATGTCATCTGTTGACATCCAGTTCAATGACCATTTGATGCAAGATCCTCAGGACTATGATGTTAGTACTTTGTCATTCTAACCTAATTCAATTAAAGAATACAACTATGAAGATATATAATAAAACTTTCGGACGTGTACTTGTGACTGGCGTTGCAATACTTTCCCTCTTTGCAATGCAATCCTGCAAAGACGAACCCGATAAATATGAGTCGACAGGTGGAACACCCACTATCCACTATATCCGACCTGCAGATGTGAACGCAAAGGACTCGCTGTTGGTTCAGGCTTCACCTCAAATGGTTATTGCTATGGTGGGTGATAACCTGCGCAGTATCAAGAGAATGTTCTTCAATGACCTCGAGGCCGTTTTGAACTCAAGTTATATGACGGACAATACCTTGATTGTCAGCGTGCCAAAGGATATTCCTGGTGTTGTAAGCGACAAGATTACAATGATTACCACAGACCAGGATACTGTTTATTACGATTTCCATGTCGTCATCCCCGGTCCTTCTCCCACCTCGATGTCTAACGAGTGGGCCAAAGCCGGTGAGGAAGTAACCATCTATGGTAACTACTTCATCGATGATCCGAACGTACCTCTGTCAGTTATCTTCCCCGGCAACGTGGTGGTTACCGACTTTACAAGCATGAGCTATTCGGCACTGACATTTGTTATGCCTGAGGTCGCAAGTGAAGGTCCTGTGTCAGTCAAGTCAGTCTATGGTACGCAGGAAGCTCCGTTCCATTATAAAGATACCCGTGGCATGTTATTCTCTTTTGACGATCCTACATTCCACAATCATGGTTGGAACGGTCATGAGGCAACTACCGACGAGACGGCTTTGGATGGCAACTTCCTGATGATGGGTAATGGTACTGCTGTCTTGGCAGAATCTACATGGGACGAGAAGAACTTCTCGTTTGTTTACTGGCCTGGTGACGACTGGGGTGCCGTGGAGACCTATAAGACATCGCCACGTCTATGTGATGTAGTGGACTTCTCTGACTGGGAGAATATGTCTATCAAGTTTGAGGTGAACATCCCGAAAGAGCATCCGTGGACTAATTGCGCTTTACAGATTCTGTTTGCCGGTGTTGACCAAGTTACCAACCGTGATGCTGGTGTCGATGTCTATGGTAATACGATAGCTGCAGCAAACAATGCCTACTACACCCGCGCAACAAATCCTAATCTGCGTGCTTTGTACCGTCCTTGGGATGATACAGCCGCCAAGACCTACGATACGGATGGTAAGTGGGTGACCGTTACGCTGCCTATTGCTACCAGTTTCAGATATGCTTCTGATGGTACAGTACCAACAGATGCTGTCAAGCTGGATAAGAACAGTTTTGCAAGTTTGTGGCTCTTTGTACAGGGTGGTGGTGTTTATGGTGAGGAATGTACACCTATCATCAAAATAGATAATGTTCGTGTAGTGCCCAACAAATAATCATTAAGCCGATAAATTATGAAAAAGTTATATAATATATTCACCTTGTTAGTGGTAGCCCTTGTAGGGCTATCGCTGACGGGATGCAGCGAGGACGATTTGGACACCAATCCATTCAACAAGTCAGGCATTAACATTCTGGCTTTCGGTCCCTCACCCACGACGCGTGCCAGTGAAATCCATATCATTGGTACCAATCTGCAAAATGTTGATAAAGTGGTATTTGCCGGTGGCAATTTGGAGAAAGGCGGCCACATTATCACCGTCAACAGTACTGCAGTTGAGAAAGCCAACTTCAATTCCTCTGACAACGAGAACATCTATGTGACCATTCCAGACGAGACCGTTCCCGGTAAGATTAAGCTTGTTTCGGGTAACGACACTGTCGCTTCCACCTCCTTGCTGACTTTTGAGGAGCCTATTGAGGTAACATCAATTACTCCGCTGACTGGTCTGAGTGCCGGCGACGAAATCAGCATCAAGGGTGACTATGTCTACAACATCGCCGAGGTCATCTTCACCTCGGGTGTGTCAGGTGCTCCCGTAGCTGCCGAGGATTTCACCTACGTGTCGCGCAAGGAGATTCGCCTGCGTGTTCCCTTGGCAGCCGAGTCTGGTGTTATCACCCTGACCGATGGTGATGAATGGGAATTTGTTTACGAGGAGCCTGCTGAAATAGTCGGTGCAACCATTGCCGACATCACTCCGTTGGCAGACTTCGGCCAGCAGATTCAGATTACCGGTAGCAACCTGCACATTGTGGAGAGCGTGCTCTTCCCAGGCGGTGTATCGGCTGAGTTTACTGTTTCTGACGACCACAAGACCATCACGGCTACCGTTCCTGCCGAGTGTAAGTCGGGTGCGCTGTCGCTGCTGCTCTACTCGGGTGCTGCCATCAGTACGTCAGAGTTCAATGTTCCTGAAGTAGAGATTACCAGTGCTGAACCTAACAAGGACTTGATAGAGGGTGACGTTGTCACTATTACGGGTGAGAACTTCAATCGCGTCGTTGGTGTCAGCCTGCCAGGTATTGGCGACATCCTCGACTACGAGATTAGTGGCAACACGCTGACCTTCACCGTACCCGAGGGAATGGCCGATGGCGACGTGGTGCTGACTCAGAATGCCTATATCTCCAAGTCGGTATCCGTCGAGATGCGTAAGATGGAAGGTGTTATCTGGATGGGTAACCATGTGTTCTCTGGATGGAACAACTGGGGTGTATTCAACTGGGATGGCGACAAGTGGACGAAGTTCCAGCAGGCCATCACCGGTGCCGGACAACTGACATTCCACTTCGAGCCAACGACTGACGCTCCGATATTCAACCTGCGCATGGGTGACTGGAGCACAGCGTTCAGCGATATCTCTATTCCTTACGGCGAGGATGGCAATATCCGTCCTGAAGCAGGTGTTACGGACATCGTTATCAACCTGACTGCAGAGGAGCGCGAAGCCATGTTTGCCGACGGCGGCCAGGGTATTGTGATGTGGGGTGACGGTCTTGTGCTGAAGTACGTCAAGTTCATTGCCGCCGGTGCTGAGCGCACGATGTGGGAAGGCAGTGAAGACTTGACCGACGGCCATCAGCCTTACATCGGAACCGACGGCGGTGCTGAGTTTAAGGACCTTGATGTTTCGGCAGGCAATGTCGTTCGCTTCTACATTGAGCCCGTAGGCGACGACTGGTGGTTTGAGGTGTTTGAAGGCCACTGGGGTCCCTGGTACGGTAAGTGGACTGGTGAGAACAGCGACTTGACACCTGGAACGACAGGCCCTGTGGCACTCACGCTGACACAGGCTATGATAGATGCAGCTTTGACACAAGGCTGGTGGGGCGGCATCTTCGTGGTTCAGGGTAAGTGCAAACTGACGAAGGTCACCGTAGCTCCGCTGTAAGCTACGATGTCGCACATAACAGAAAACGGGGTGCACGTTGCGATGCACCTCGTTTTTTCTGCCCTATAGAACTAAAAATGGAAAACTATTTGGATGTTTCACTCTTTTTTCGTATCTTTGTCACAAAAAATATGCAAATGAACACGAAGATACTCATATTTGGGGGTTTTGTCCTCCTCTTCCTCTCAGCCTGTGGAGGCAGGAAACAGCAGGATGTTTCCTCTGCCGAACTGATTCAGGCTGCTGAAAAATTTGACTACGACACGGTGGCTGTAACTCCTGGCGACACACTATGCTCGTCAGAGGTTGACGACGTCTTGCGCCACTATCCTGAGTTCTACCATGCCACCAAGAATGCCAAGAAGTGTTACGAGACGTGGGCACAACAGGAGAAGACCGTCAATGCGAAAGCTAAACCCGAATTAATGGATATCAACGTGATTCTGGACAAGACACTACACGGCAAGATGACCGTCACCAGCGACAGCGTTTGGACTGCCCTGCCAGCGATTGACAGCCTCTATCTGCAGAGGATAGGCAAGGTTCCTGACAACGCCCTGGACTTAGATGCCCGAAAGACGGAAATAGGGCGCGCCCGCAAGGCCTGGCAGCTATATGTGGAGCAATTGCACCGCTTGTCGGCCGCTGTTCCGGAAGGTTGCCGAGAGCGTTTCCTGCGCATTGTGGCAGATCAGACTGACAAATACTTGACGACACTACAAAAATAATGATAACTAATAAAACAATAACGAATATGAAACATATTACCAAAATCCTTTTACTGGCGTTTCTCACGACCTGCATCCCATTTACCATGCTTGCAGCCGATATTCCAGCCACGCCAGTCACAGCATCCACGAATGCTGCTAAGAACCTGTACGCTTACTTCTACGACCAGTATGGGCGAAAGGCCGTTTCGAGCGTCATGGCCGATGTCAACTGGAACAACACTTGTGCCGAGAAAGTGTATAAACTCACGGGCAAGTATCCTGCCATGAACTGCTACGACTTTATCCACATCTACGTGCCTAATCAGGAGAACAAGGCCAATGGATGGATTAACTACTACGACATCACCCCCGTCACCAGTTGGGCCAATGCTGGTGGCATCGTACAGCTGATGTGGCACTTCAACGTACCCCTCAGCCAGACCACCGAGGTTCAGGAGAACGGCAGTGGCGTCACCTGTTCGCCCAGCAAGACCACCTTCCGCGCCAAGAACGTGTTTACCGAAGGCTCGTGGGAGCGCCAGTGGTTCTACGGTCAGATGGACAAAGTCATCGAGGTGGTGCTGAAACTGCAAGAGGCAGGCATTGCTGCCACGTGGCGACCCTTCCACGAGGCGGCAGGCAACGCCACCGCCAAGCAACAGGCAGGCTGGACTACCAGCTGGTTCTGGTGGGGCTATGATGGTGCCGAGACCTTCAAGAAACTCTGGGTAGCCATGTACGACTACTTCAAGCAGAAAGGTGTCAACAACCTCATCTGGATTTGGACTACTCAGAACTACAATGGCAACAGCGACAGCTATAACCAGGACACCGACTGGTACCCTGGCGACCAATATTGCGATATGGTGGCTCGCGACCTCTATGGCTACGATGCCGACAAAAACCTACAGGAGTTCACCGAGATTCAGGCCACTTATCCCAACAAGATGGTAGTGCTGGGCGAATGCGGCAAGGGCGATGCCGGTGAACAGGGACTCATCAGCGACTGTTGGACTAAGGGGGCCAAGTGGGGCCACTTCATGGTGTGGTATCAAGGTGGGCAAGGCTCTACCGACACCATGTGCAGTGACGACTGGTGGAAGGACGCTCTGGGCAGCGACAACGTCATCACTCGCGACAAGGTGTATATCCCCGATGTCTCTGCCGAGTTCGAGACAGCTGCCGATGCCGTGAAGCACATGGGACTGGGTTGGAATCTGGGCAATGCCCTCGATGCCAACAACCAGCAGTATCATGACCCCACACAAGCCAACTATTGGGGACAGCAGGATGTCACTTCTGAGTCGTGTTGGGGCCAGTTCCCTGCTACTGTTGAACTCATGACGATGATGAAGGATGCCGGCTTCGGAGCCATCCGTGTGCCTGTGACGTGGTATAACCACATGGATATGGACGGCAATGTGGATGCTGCCTGGATGAATCGCGTCCACGACGTGGTCGATTATGTCATCAGCCAAGGACTGTATTGTATTATCAACGTTCACCACGACACAGGTGCCGACAGCAATAACTGGAAGTCATGGTTGAAGGCCGATGCGGCAAACTATACTGCCAACAAAGCCCGCTACGAGAAGCTTTGGCAACAGATAGCCGAAGAGTTCCGCAACTACGACCAACACCTGCTCTTCGAGGCCTACAACGAAATGCTCGATGCCCAGAGTTCGTGGAACTTTGCCCAGACCAGCACAGCCTATGATGCTATTAACAACTATGCCCAAAGCTTCGTCAACATTGTTCGTGCCAGCGGCGGCAACAACGCCCAGCGCAACCTCATTGTCAACGACTACGGAGCCAGCTGTGGCAATGGCACTTGGAGCAACAAGCTGCAAGACCCGTTGAAGCAGATGAAGGTGCCCGACGGCGAAAGCAACCACATCATCTTCGAGGTACACAACTATCCCTCGTTGGTTGACAACAACAAGGAGGATCGCAGCATCAGCGACATTAAGACTGAGATCGACGAATGGATTACCAACCTGAAGACCTATCTGGTCAGCAAGGGCGCCCCCGTCATCATTGGCGAATGGGGTACCAGCAATGTCGATGCAGGCGATGGCAAGACTGACTATGATGTTCGCAAGGAACTGATGTTCCAGTTCGTCGACTATCTGATCAAGGCCATGAAGCAGAACGACATCGCCACGTTCTACTGGATGGGACTAACCGATGGCGTCGCACGTACCTATCCCGCCTTCACTCAGCCCGACCTGGCTTTGGCCATGCTGAAAGCCTATCATGGCGATAGTTACAACCCCAATCTGCCCG
>JAEEGG010005954.1_pt1 | contig 28714 bp, 27 predicted proteins | sample 9134161 | NCBI WGS metagenome assembly JAEEGG01 (sample SAMN16246543, study PRJNA631951) | gut metagenome | biome: gut microbiome; feature: rumen; material: CR-attached | host: Bos | place: Iran: Karaj | collected 2018-10 | reverse complement strand
GTGGGGTCAGTATTATCCCAATGCGCTGAGAGAAGCGCAGGTTAGACAATACATCGAGGGCTGTCAACACCCCACCCCTACCCCATTCCCGAGCAAGCTCGCCTACCCGTAGCCTTTCCCCTGAAAGGGGCGGGGAGCACCTACGGGCACCATCAGCAATACCGCTTTTGGCGCAGCCCCGCGCCTATTGGCACCATCAGCCCCGCACCTACGGGCACCATCGGCCCCACGCAGAGAGGCGTCGAGTCCTTTCTCACACGCCGTCAGCAGCACCGTCGCCCGCTCGCCCTTGGTCGCTTGCCATCGAAGGGACGAACTGAAGAAGGCAACAGTGGCTTAACGTCCACCCGTACCCAGAAACATAGAAGAATAACCGCCGAGACATCCACAGGGATGTTTCGGCGCATCTGTCAAAGCTAAAGTGTGTGCGTTGTCGCCTGCCTGTATATAGGGGAAACTACAGGTCTTCGTCGTCGTCCCACTGGCTGTGCCGGCGGCGGCGCGTGCGGTTGTCGTCGTCACTGTCGTCGCTGCCGCCCGCTTTCGGGTCGCCCTCTTGGGAGCCGCCTCCGCTGAACTCGGTCAGCAGGTGTGGGGTCACTACGTTCACCAGCATGATGGCGGGCACTATGTAATCTTTCCGTTTCATAGTTCTCGTCTTATTTAGTCATTACGCTTTCAACAGGTCAATAAGTCTTTGCAAAAGTACAAAGAAAAAATGAGAAAACAGTCATGACTGTGGCACAAAATAACGGAAATGTTACACATAGGAAACTTTTTGTAACGAAATATTTGGATGACAGCGTTTTTATTCGTACCTTTGCCATCCGTAAAAAACGTATTGCAACCATGACGAAAGAAATCAAAATAATGATGCGCCTATGCGCGTGGCTCTGCTTGGTGTGCATCCAGCCTGCCGGGGCACAGACAGAGAAGAACCACAACCTGGAGGTGGGCAAAAACCTGGAAATATTCAACGCGCTCTACAGCCAGTTGGATTTGTTTTATGTAGACACGCTCAACCCCGGACAGACCATGACGGCAGGCATCAAGGGCATGCTGCGCTCGCTCGACCCCTATACAGAATACTATCCTGAGGAGGACGCGAAGCAACTGGAAATGATGCTCACGGGCAAGTATGCCGGCATAGGCGCACTGGTGAAATACCACTCGCGGCTGAAGCGCGTGGTGGTGGACGAGCCCTACGAGGGCATGCCCGCCGCCGAGGTGGGACTGAAGAAGGGCGACGTGATACTGAGCATCGACGACTCGGTGATGACCGACAAGACCGTGAGCTACGTGAGCAGCCATCTGCGCGGAGCCCCCGGCACTACCTTCGTGCTGAAGGTGGAGAGGCCTGATGCTAACCTTAACGGGAGGGGGAAGGTGCTGACGTTTAAGATAACGCGGCGCAACATCAAACTGCCCGAAATGCCCTACTACGGCATGCGGCCCGACTCCATAGGCTACATCAACCTCAACCAGTTTACCGAGGACTGCAGCAAGGAGGTGCGCCGCGCCTTCGTAGAGCTGAAGCAACGGGGAGCCAAGGGCCTGGTCTTCGACCTGCGCAGCAACGGTGGCGGCTCGGAGATGGAGGCCGTGAACATAGTGAACATCTGGGTGCCGCAGGAGCAAGTGGTGGTGGAGAACCGGGGCAAGGTGGTGCAGGCCAGCCGCACCTACAAGACCCGCTTGGAGCCGGTGGACACCGTGATGCCCATCGTGGTGCTGGTGAACGGCGAGACGGCCTCGGCCAGCGAGATTACCAGCGGTGCACTGCAAGACATGGACCGCGCCGTCATCATGGGTACGCGCACCTACGGCAAAGGCTTGGTGCAGGTGCCACTCGACCTGCCTTATCATGCCAATGTGAAGATTACCACCTCGAAATACTACATTCCGTCGGGGCGCTGCATACAGGCCATCAACTACAGCCGTGAGAAGGGAGCCGGCTACACCGAGCGCATACCCGACTCACTGACGCATGTATTCTACACACGCGGCGGACGTGAGGTGCGCGACGGCGGCGGCATCAAGCCCGACATTGAGGTGAAGAACGACACCATGCCCAACATTGCCTACTATCTCTCGGCCGGCGGCCTCGACTCTACCGAGGTGATGTTCGACTACGTGGTGGACTACATTGCCCAGCACCCGCAGATAGCGCCGGCGGCCCAGTTCCACCTCACCGACCAGGACTGGCAGGAGTTTAAGCAGCGCGTCATCAGCAGCGGCTTCACCTACGACGACTTGAGCCGCAAGCAGTTTGACGAGCTGGTAAAGTCGGCAAAGTTCGAGGGCTACTATGACGATGCGCGCGAGGCCTTCGACGCGCTCTCAGCACGGCTGCACCACGACCTTGGCTCAGAACTGGACCGCCACCGCGAGACCATACAGCAGATGATAGAGATGGACATCATTGGTGCCTATCACTATCAGCGCGGCACCATGGAGGCCGGCCTCAGCTACGACAAACAGCTGCTGCGGGCCGTGGAACTGCTGAAGCACCCCGACGAATACCGCAGGGTGCTCCATCCATAGACTATCAGTTTAATTCAAGTTTCGTAAGTGCTGCACAGCCGATGCCGTAGGCATCAGACAATGGTAGCCAGCCATTGAAATGGCGGGCTACCACTGTCATGCCCCCACGGGGCTGGCTGCGCTGATGGCGCCCGTAGGCGCGGGGCTGATGGAGCCCGTAGGCACGGGGCTGATGGCGCCCATAGGTGTGGGGCTGATGGTGCCCGTAGGCACTCCCCGCCCCTGTAAGGGGAGGGGTAGGGGTGGGGTGTTGACTGCCCTCAATGTATTATCTAACCTGCGCTTCTTCAAGCCTTTAGGAAGATACTGACCCCACCCCTGCCCCATTCCCGAGCAAGCTCGCCTACCCGTAGCCTTTCCCCTACAAGGGAGGGGAGTGCCTACGGACTCCCTGCACTCCTGGCTGCGCTGATGGCGCCCGTAGGCGCGGGGCTTGCGAAACTTGAATCAGCTCAACTGCTGTAGCATTTCCATGAGTTATTGTCTGTTACGCCAGGCGGCCTCGACATCGTCAATCGTCAGGCCCAGTAGCTGCATCTGCCTGAACAGCTCGGGCAGCCGTTGCTGCACGAAGGCCTGGCGACGCTCCTTCAGTATCTGCTCGCGTGCACCGGGGACGACGAAGTAGCCCAGTCCGCGCTTGTTGTAGATAATGTTGTCGCGACTCAGCTGCTCATATGCCTTCACTGCCGTATTGCTGTTCACCTCCAGCATCACCGCATATTCACGCACCGAGGGTATGCGCTCGTCGTCCTGATAGGTATTGGCCAGTATCTCGTCCTCCAGGCGCTCGGCTATCTGCTGGAAGATGGGTTTGTCGTTGTTGAAGCTCATCATCATACGTTGAACCATTTGTGCTGGACTATCTGCAGCCGCGTAAAGAGACGGTAGCTCATCCAGAAGTTAAACACTGTGAGTAGCACCATTGTTATCCTCCCCATCTCAGAAGACATCTTGAATCCAAAGCTATGCCCAATGGTGTGACCTGAGAACATGTGGTAAGAACCTGCAAAGATGCCAATGAGAATAAACAGCGCCGTGAGGCTGACTACAGTCCAGATGAACGGACGCTTGCTGAACAGCATGCCACCGAGCATGAAAACAGAGAGCGACCAAAGGTGGAAAAGGCTCATGTAGAGCACAAAGTGCGGCTCGCTGGTGAAGAACATACTGAAGCCACTGATGACGTGGGGCTGTCCGAACAGCAGCTGTACCAGCATGCGCAGGCCTGTGCCCGCGAAGAAGCATACCACCACAAGCAGTGGCATCAGCACCATGCAATACACTGTTCGGGCCACAAACTTCTCGGCATTCGATGCCGGCAGCATCAGCACCGTGGCGCGCAGCTCCTTGCGACGGGCGTTGCCTAAGAATCCGCTGGCATAGTAGCACAGCATGGCAAAGCCCATCGACGAGCTCATAATCAACCCAAAGAGCACGTCTGTGGCATCTGGCTGAAGCATGAGGTTCTTAAACGTGGTGACAGACAACAGTTGGATAACGAAGAATGTGGCCACCATCAGCAGCACTTGGCTCCTCAGGTTGTGCTTATCAGTAATCAGGTTCCACTTCAGCACCTGCCAGAAGCGGTTCGTATCAAAGTTTTTCATTTTACAAGTCCTTTCGTTACGGCGTTAAACAATAGTTCTATATTCACAAAGGTCTCTGCCTGCCCCTCGTCGCGGCGGGCCATCACCAAGTTGCCCTGCAGCGACGGCTCAGCGTAGATGATGCTGTCGTCGAGCTCTCCGGGCTGGCGCATCTCAAACACGTAGCGGTCGGTGAGGTCGGCTACGCTGGCGTTGAGCAGCATCTCGCGCTCCGAGAGAATGAGTATGTGGTCGAGCAGCTGCTCTACATCGTGCACCTGGTGGGTGGAGATGATGATGGTGCGCCCGTCGCTGTCTTCAGTGTCTGAGAGCGACGAGAAGCATTCGGCCACCACCTTGCGAAACTGGCTCTTCGACGGTATGTCGAGGCCATTGGTGGGTTCGTCCATCAATAGCAGACGGGTGTTGGCAGCCAGCGCCACACTCATGTACACCTTCTTCTTCTGCCCCATAGACAGCTGGCCAAGCTGCATGTCGCGCGGCAGCTCAAAGGCATCGAGGCAGCGGTCGAGCACCTCGCGGCTCAGTCGCGGGTAGAAGGGCTGAAGCAGCTTGACATACTCGCTCAGCGACACGGTGGGCAGCTCAAACTCTTCCGACACAATGAAAATGTCACCGAGCATCGCGGCCATGCGCTTACGTGCTTCCATGCCGTTAACGCTGACGCTGCCCTGCTCAGGGAACAGCAGTCCAGAGATAAGGTACAGCAGTGTAGACTTGCCTGTTCCGTTCTTTCCCAACAGCCCATAGATGCAGTTGCCAGGCAGCTGCAGGCTGAAATCGCTGAATACCGGCTCCTTCTGCCCGGGGTAGCGATAGCTGATGTTTTTTACGTCAATCATCTCTTTTTGTATATTAGTTTATTGTTGTGGTAGTGTACTATTGTACTAGTACACTGCAAAGGTAGGCTGTTTTTCGATTCCAGCCAAATTTTTACGCAGAAAAGTGTAATTACTTAACAACAATTAACCAAACAAGGAGAAGGCTATTTATCGCAGCCTGCCACCACCACCACGAACTCGCCGCGCGGCTCAGTCTCGGTGAAGTGGGCAATCAGCTCCTGCAAGGTGCCGCGCACGCACTGCTCGTGAATCTTTGACAGCTCGCGGCAGGCGGCGGCATGGCGGTCGGCACCGAAGACATCGGCCAACTGCTGGAGGAGCTTCAGCACACGATAGGGCGACTCGTAGAAGACGATGGTGCGCGGCTCGTTGCGCAGTGCCTCGATGCGGCTCTGGCGCCCTTTCTTCTGTGGCAGGAAACCCTCGAACACAAAGCGGTCGCAGGGCAGGCCGCTGCTCACCAATGCTGGAACGAAAGCGGTGGCGCCAGGCAGCGTCTGCACCTCAATGCCTGCCTTCACGGCCTCACGCACTAAGAAGAAGCCCGGATCGCTGATGCCTGGCGTGCCGGCATCGCTGATGAGAGCCACCGTCTGTCCGGCCAAGAGGCGCTGCACAATGGAGGCGCTGGTGCCGTGCTCGTTGAACTTATGGTGCGAGAGCAGCGGGCGGCTAATGCCGAAGTGCTTCAGCAGAATGCCGCTGGTGCGCGTATCCTCGGCCAGCACCACATCGGCTTCCTTCAGTATGCGGATGGCGCGCATGGTCATGTCCTCCATATTGCCAACAGGCGTGGGAACGATGTAGAGCATCTCTATATAATTACGGTTTACTTTGTTTGCAATTTATAAGTGCAGGGTGTGACCCATGCGCTGCTGCTTCGTGGTGAGGTATTTGATGTTGTACTCGTTGGGAGCCACCTCTATGGGCACATTCTCCACAATCTCCAGTCCGTATGCCTCTAAGCCCACACGCTTCACGGGGTTGTTGGTCATCAGGCGCATCTTGTGCACACCAAGGTAGCGCAGCATCTGTGCGCCGCAGCCGTAGTCGCGCTCGTCGGCCTTGAAGCCTAAGCAGAGGTTGGCGTCTACAGTGTCATAGCCCTCCTCCTGCAACTTGTAGGCAGCCAACTTATTCATCAGGCCAATGCCTCGCCCTTCCTGCTGCATGTAGACGATGACGCCCTTGCCCTCTTCCTCTATCTTCTGCATGGCACGGTGCAGCTGTTCGCCACAGTCGCAGCGCCGCGAGCCAAGGATGTCGCCCGTCATACAAGAAGAATGTACGCGCACGAGGATGGGCTCGTCGGCGGCCCACTCTCCCTTGATGAGTGCGAAGTGCTCCTGCCCTCCCACCTTCTGGCGGAAAGGTATGATGCGGAAATGGCCGTACTGTGTGGGCATATCGGCCTCAACGCCCACCTCGATGAGCGACTCCTGCTGTAGGCGGTAGGCTATGAGGTCTTTGATGCTGATAATCTTCAGTCCGTGCTGACGGGCGAATTCCTGCAACTGGGGCAGGCGCGCCATGGAGCCATCGTCGTTCATAATCTCCATAAGCGCACCAGCAGGATACAGGCCTGACAGCTTGCAGAGGTCGATGGCCGCCTCGGTATGCCCACTGCGGCGCAGCACACCGTTGTCCTGTGCGTAGAGCGGATTGATGTGCCCCGGACGACCGAAGGTCTGCGGAGTGGAGGCGGGGTCGGCCAGTGCACGTATGGTGGCGGCACGGTCGTGAGCGCTGACTCCAGTGGTGCAGCCCTCCAGCTTGTCGACAGTGACGGTGAACGGCGTGCCCAGCACCGATGTGTTCTCCACCACCTGGCGCGGCAAGTCTAACTCCTCGCTGCGGCTGATGGTGATGGGGGCGCAGAGCACACCACGAGCAAACTTCAGCATGAAGTTCACCATCTCTGGCGTAATCTTCTCGGCGGCACAGATGAGGTCGCCCTCGTTCTCACGGTCCTCATCGTCCACCACAATGACGAACTTTCCTTCACGGAAGTCGTTAAGGGCAGCCTCTATGGTCGATAATTTCTCGGTCATTGTATTCGTTGTTTCGTTGTTACGTTATAACGGCACGATGCAGTTGAGCCATTACGCTGTTTAGTCAGTATGCTGTTTCGTTATGAAATCTGAAATGGCGTTGCTGGTCTTCTCAATGGTCTTCAGGTCCTTGTACAGGCGCAGACGGAAGCGCAGCATGCGGAAATAGAAGAAAATGCCAACGGGCACGAGGATGCCCATGAGGGCGTTGAGCCAGCGCTGGCGGAAGGGGCGTGTATGAGCGTGCGTGGCCAGCACGGGGTACTGGTTGAGCAGGTGAAGCACCTGCTTGTGGCGAGTGTTTGAAAGGTCATCGATGACGGTCTCCAACTGTTCGTTGATGTTAATGATCTCGCGGTCGTCGCCCGGACGGAAGAACACTTTTATGGGGTTGGGCCAGCGCAGCAGGCGGTGCTCGCGACTGTAGGCATCGATGGCACTGTTGATGTTGAGAAGCTGCTGTGCATCGGCGGCATAGTCGGGGTCGTTGATAATGACCTCCTTGCCCATGATGTTGCGCTTCTGGCGCAGACCCAGCATGCGACGGAACAGCAGCCTGTAGGCATCGATGTTGAACACGGCCGAGTCGTTGTTGGCCTTATAGGTGAAGAACACGGCCAGCGGTGCCAGCACCATTGTCGATATCGACTTGCCAAACCACACCGTCCAGTTGTCGTCGCGTGCCATGCGCATGCCTGAATTCTCAAAGATGTAGTAGACGATGAACACCAGCACCGAGATGATGACGGGCACGCCCAGTCCGCCTTTGCGGATAATGGCTCCCAAAGGTGCGCCGATGAAGAAGAAGATGACGCACGACAGTGCAAGTGTGAACTTGCCTATCGCCTCTATCACATGCATGCGCTCCTGCCGGTGCAAGACCTTGGCATAATCGGCCTTTATCATCACGTCGTTGGCAGCCATCTGTGCCTGTCGGGCGGCAGTCTTCGTCACCTCGCGCTGGCCATCGGCATTGAGCTGGGTGTAGAGCGTGTCGAGATTGGGCAGCTCCTTCTGCAGCGCCATGGCCAATCGTATAGAGTCCTCGCGGCTCAGCACCGGGTCGGCAAAGTTGAAGCGCTTGCCCTCAATGTAGAACTGACGGCCCACGGAGTCGTTGCCGTGGCGTATAGAGTCAAGGTCGTGCAGTATCTGGCGGGTGCTCTTTCCCTTGGCGTTGCCTGATATGAGTGATGCGTCAGCCAGGTTGAACTCACCGTCGAAGTCGAGCAGCACCTGCTTGTGGGCGAATGTCTCCCGGCGGTAGGGCACCTGCGCCGTGCCGCCAAGGTCCTGCTGCTTCATATTCTCGAACCACTCGCCGCTCCACATTGTCAGCAGCAGGTGCTTCTTCTCGGCCGTAGACTGCAGCATGCCGGAGTCGGCCAGGATGATGGCCTGGTCTTCATAGCTTCCCGTCTGCCGGTAGATCATCATGCCATAGAGCATGCCCGTCTTCAGGTCTTTCTTCTGCACGTAGAGATTGGTGTTGGGAATGCCGTCATAAAACACGCCCTCGGGAATCTCCAGCTCCGGGCTCTTCTGCTTCATCGATACCAGCAGCTGTGCCAGGTTCTTGTTGGCATCGGGTGCAATCTTCTCCTGAAAGTACATGGATACGCCTGCCACTAACAGCACGATGACAATGAGCGAACGCATGCTCTGCAACAGCGAGATGCCTGCCGCCTTGATGGCAGTGAGTTCGCTCGACTCGCCCAGATTGCCGTAGGTGATAAGCGATGAGAGCAATATGGCTAGCGGAAAGGCCTGCGGCACCAGCATGAGCGCCATGTACCAGAAGAACTGCGCCATGACATCCATGGTCAGGCCCTTGCCTATAAGGTCGTCGATATAGCGCCACAGAAACTGCATCATCAGCACAAACTGGCAGATGAAAAACGTAGCCACAAACAGCAATCCGAACTGCTTGGCTATGAAGATGTCGAGTTTCTTTATCCTAAACATTGCGTTTGGGCTGCAAAGGTACGAATAAGTGATGGAAAAACCAAATTTATTTCCCGTTTCACTCAAGGATTTTTCGACTTATTAAAAAATATTTGCCTAGTAAGCGTGCAATATCGTTTTTTTTAAGTAATTTTGCGGCCGTAATAAATCAACCAATTGTTTACAATATGCAAAAAAGATTCATTTTGCTCTTTGCCATGCTGCTCACTATGACTGGGGGCGCATTGGCACAGGTAACCACGTCGAGCATGACCGGAAAGGTAACGCTCGAAGGCTCCGACGAGGAAATCATCGGTGCCACCGTGGTAGCAGTGCACGAGCCTTCGGGCACACGCTACACTGCAGTAACTAACACTCATGGTTTGTTTACCATTCAGGGCATGCGCACCGGTGGCCCTTACTCCGTCACCATTAACTACATTGGCCACCAAACGAAGACCTTCCGCGGCATTCAGCTACAGTTGGCAGAGACCTACAACCTGCCAGTGTGGCTGGCTGAGAGCAGCACCGACATTGCCGAGGTCGTGGTCACTGGCAAGGCCTCGAAATTCTCGATGGAGAAGACGGGTGCAGCCACCAACATCAACAGTCAGCAAATACTGAACTTGCCTACGGTAAGCCGCAGCATTACCGATGTGACACGCCTGTCACCCTACGGCGGCAATGGCATGAGCTTTGCCGGTACCGACGGACGTACCGCCAACTTTACCATCGACGGTGCCAACTTCAACAACAACTTCGGCCTGAACGACAAGCTGCCTGGAGGCGGCAACCCCGTTTCACTTGACGCCATTGAGGAGTTGCAGGTGGTCATTTCGCCCTACGACGTGCGCCAGACCAACTTCATAGGCGGCGGCGTGAACGCCATTACGAAGAGCGGCACGAACACCTTCAAGGGCACGGCCTATATGTTTCACCGCAACGAGAATATGCGCGGCGATGCCGTGAACCGCATACAGCAGAACGGTGCCCGCGACAAGGACCAGAGCACCACATGGGGCGTGACACTGGGCGGCCCCATCATCAAGGACAAACTCTTTTTCTTTGTCAGCGGCGAGATGATCAAGACCCCGACGGTGGCCGTGCGCTGGCGTGGCTCGGAAGACGGCAACTACGACGTGACGCAGAACCTCTCGCGCACTACGCTTGCCGACCTTGAGACCGTGAAGAGCTTCGTGAAACAGCGGTTCGGCTACGACACTGGCTCCTACAACGACTTCCCCGCCGACGAGAGCAACTACAAGGCTCTGGCCCGACTGGACTGGAACATTACCGACCACCATCACTTGGCCCTGCGCTACAACTACACAAAGAACACCATCTGGAACGGACCCAACGCATCGTCGATGGACGGCGGCACACGCTCCGCCTATAGCCGCACATCGCAGTACTCTATGTCGTTTGCCAACTCCATGTACTCCATGGACAATCTGGTGCACAGCTTCTCGCTCGACCTCAACAGCCGCCTCAACGAAAACCTGTCGAACCAGTTCCTGGCCACCTTCTCGAAACTCGACGACATTCGCAGCACCAACTCCTCCGAGTTCCCCTTCATCGACATACTCGACGGCTCTGACAACAATGCCAACTACATGGCCCTGGGCTATGAGCTCTTCACCTGGAACAACGCCGTGCACAACACCGTTTGGAATGTAAAAGACGACGTGACCTACTACATGGGCAAGCATAAGATCATGGCTGGTATTAACTTCGAGTACCAGATGGCCGACAACCAGTACATGCGCAACGGTACCGGCTACTACCGCTATCGCTCGCTCGACGACTTCCTCACACAGGCTACACCTGAGGTGGTGTGCCTCACTTACGGCTACGACGGCGAGACAAAGCCCGCAGCCCGTGTGCAGAGCAACAAACTGGGTGTCTACGCCCAGGACGACTGGCAGGTGAACAACAAGTTCAAGTTCAACTTCGGCACCCGCATTGACGGACTGTTCTTCAACAATGGCGACCTGATGACCAACAAGGCCATCTACGACCTCGACTACAACGGGCGCCACATTGACACCGGCAAGTGGCCTGGAAACACCATCACCTTCTCGCCCCGCGTAGGCTTTACCTACGACGTCTTCGGCGACAAGTCGCTGAAGTTGCGCGGCGGCACCGGACTGTTCAGCGGACGCCTGCCTCTGGTGTTCTTCACCAATATGCCCACCAACAGCGGTATGGTGCAGTATCAAGCACAGATCGGTCCCTCCACACGCTACGCCAACCTGCCCGAGGCCGTGAAGGAAAAGTATGCCGACGTGCCTTCCATCCTGCAGCAGTTTAACAATGACAACGGCGGCATGACCACCAGCATCGCCCAGCTGCAGCAGAAGCTCTTCGACATGGGCTTCCCCACCACGGTAAAGCCTGAGGACGGAACTGTTCCCAGTGCCATCTCCGCTGTGAGCAAAGACTTTAAGATGCCGCAGGTGTGGAAGACATCTCTGGCCGTCGACTACCAGCTGCCCGTCAACTTCCCCTTCAGCATCACTGGCGAGTTCATCTTCAACAAGATGGTCAACGACCGCTGCATCTCCGATTGGAGCATACGTCCCGTAGAGGGATTCGCACGCTGGCAGGGAGCCGACAACCGCCCCATCTATCCTACCGACTTCCGTTCCAACACCAAGGCATTCGTGCTTGAGAACACCTCTAAGGGCTACGGTTGGATAGGCAACATCACTGTTACAGCACAGCCGCTGGAGTGGATGGGACTTATGGCCGCCTTCACCCACACCGTGAACAAGGAGATAACAGGCATGCCCGGAAGTGCTGCTGAGAGCGCCTTCACCTACGTGCCCACCTACGAGGGACCGAACAACATTCGCCTGCACAACTCACAGTATGTCACCCCCAACCGCTTCGTGGCCAGCGCCACCATCAGCGACAAGGGCGGCAACCACTATTCCTTCATCTACGAGACCTGGCAGGGCGGCTATAACTACAGCTACATGTTGCAGAACGACATGAACGGCGACGGCTATGCCTACGACGCCCTCTACATACCCACCGATCAGGAGGTAGCCAACGGGCAGTTCCGCTTTGCAAGCGACAACGACCGCGACCGCTTCATGGACTACGTGCACAATAACAGCTACCTGAAGAATCACCAAGGCGAGTATGCCGAAGCATACAGCGTCTACAACCCTTGGGTGCACCGTCTCGACTTTGCCTACAAGCACGACTTCAGCGTGAAGGTCGGCAACACCAAGCACAGGCTGCAGCTCAGCCTCGACGTGAAGAACCTGCTCAACCTCTTCGACTCGTCGTGGGGCGTAAGCAAGTACATGAACGAGAAACTCAACGAGGGCCGCATACTGAAGTATGAGCGTACCGACCCAGAGGGCTATCCCGTCTTCTCCACACCTGCTGCAGTGAGCGGCAACACCAAGACGTGGGCTCCCAACTACGCCATCGGCCAGTGCTGGTATGCCAGCTTGGGCATTAAATACATATTTAATTAATAATATAGGAGGAAACACAACATGAAACTTAGATATCTTTTCGCCGTTGTCCTTTCTGCACTGTTCTTCGTGAGCTGTTCAAGCGACGATGACCCCGTAGGAACGCTGGACAACATCAAGCTCTCCGAAACCTTCCTAAGCATTCCCACCACTGGCGGCGATGTCAGCGTGACGCTCACCGCCACCGAGGAGTGGCAGTTCGACAATGTGTTCGACAAGAGCAGCAAGGAGAAAGCAGTGCTGCCCGTGCCCACATGGCTCACCGCCACACAGACCAGCGGAGCTGCAGGTCAGGCTGTCATCACCTTCCATGCCGACGCCAGCGATGCAGGCCGCGAGGCTATGATCCAGATTAACTGTGGTGGTGTGAAGCAATTCCTCGTAGTGCGCCAAGGTTCGCTCGAGGCTGCCGCCGCCACCTGTGCTGAAATCATTGCTGGCCCCGACTCAAAGACTTACCTCGTCACGGGCACCGTCACCAGCATTGCCAACACCACCTATGGCAACTGGTATCTTACAGATGCCACAGGCCAGGTGTACATCTACGGCACGCTAGACAAGGACGGCAAGACGAAGAATTTCACCAGCCTCGGCATTGAGGTGGGCGACGTGGTGACCGTGAGTGGCCCGAAGACCACCTACAACGGCACCGTGGAGCTGGTCGATGTCACCGTAGTGAAAATAGTAAAGGCCCTGCTCAAGGTCGATGCCACCGAGGCTACCGTGGGCAACGAAGGCGGCGAAGTGGCCGTGAAGATAAGCTACAAGGGCAACGGCACGCTCTTCGCCATCGACGAAGCCGCCAAAGACTGGGTGGTGTTCAAGGAATCGAAGTATATTGCCGGTGTGAAGACTATCTTCGAGCAGAATCCTCCCGACTCAGTGGTCTACACCTTCAACGTGCTGCCCAACAGAGGCGACAGCCGCAAGGCTGCCCTTGTGTTCAGCTCAAACAGTGGCAAGAACCAGACCGAAATCAACTATACCATCAAGCAGGAAGCCTATGTGCTGCCCCACGGTAAAAACAGCGAAGACCCCTTCACCGTGGCCGAGGCCATTGCCAAGTGCCTGGAGATAGGATCCACCACCGACGGTGAGATATACTACGCCAAGGGCAAGATATCAAGCATCAAGGAGGTGAGCACCAGCTATGGCAACGCTACCTTCAACATCAGCGATGACGGCACCGATGCCAATGCCCTCACTTGCTACCGCTCCTACTTCCTTGACAACCAGAAGTTCACCGACGAGAACGCCATACAGGTGGGCGACGAGGTGATGGTATGCGGCAAATTGGTCAACTATGGCGGCAACACGCCAGAGTTCTCAGGCAACGTCTATATCTTCTCGCTGAAGAAGGGCAACGTCCCCGCTGAGCCTGGCACGCTGGAAAGGCCGTTCACGCCAGCCGAGGCCAACGCCTTCTGCCAGAGCCTGGGCGCCGGCAAAACCTCCGAAAAGGATGTGTATGTGAAGGGCAAGATTATCGAGATTACCGAAAAGAACCAGTTTAGCACAAAGTATGGCAATGTCACGTTCTACATCTCTGAAGATGGCACCGACAGCGCCGACAAGTTCTATGTATACCGCGCCCTCTATCTTGGCAACGTGAAGTACGCCGACGATAGCTGGTTAAAGCCCCAGGCTGGCGACGAGGTAATCATCTGTGGCAAGGTGATGCTCTTCGAGAAGGACGGCAACACTACTCCGGAAACCGCTCAGGGCGAGGCCTACATCTACTCGCTCAACGGAAAGACAGAGTAATCGTCAACAGTTTGTTGACAGGAATAACGCTAGATAAGGGCGGAACGCAAAAGAAATACTGACTTTTCTTTTGCGTTTCGCTCTTTTTTCGCACTTTTAGTTGACGCCGAAGGTACTTCCGTTCGGAAAATCAAAAGAAAAATCCGTTTTTCTTTTGTTTTTCGCTCACTTATTCGTACTTTTGCAGCACCGTACTTGCTGTTCTTAACGGGACCATCGGGAAGTGCACATGACTGAAGAAGAGATATACTACACCATAGCCCTCACCCGCCTGACGGGATTCAACGCTGCTACGGCGCTGCACCTCTATCGTGAGTTGGGCGGCGGCAAAAGCGTTTACGAGCACCGCAACGACGTGAAAGACGTGATGCCTGAGTGCTCCGACCGCGCAGCAGAGGCATTGCGCTGCTGGGACGGGCCGCTGGCACGGGCAGAACAGGAGATGGCATTCATCATGAAGCATGGCATAAAGCCACTATGCTACGGCAGCGACAATTATCCCGCACGCCTAACTGAATGTGCCGATGCGCCCATAGTGCTTTACTATATGGGCACCGACTGCCTGAACGCCCCACATATCATTAACATTGTGGGAACGCGGCGCTGCACCGCCTACGGCCAAGACTTGGTGCGCCGGCTTGTGGCCGCCCTGCGCCAAGAATGCCAGCACACGGTCATCGTGAGCGGACTGGCCTACGGCATCGACATCTGTGCACACCGCCACGCCTTGGAGCAGGGCTTCGAGACCGTAGGCGTACTTGCCCACGGACTCGATGAACTCTATCCGCCGCGACACCGCGACACTGCCAAGCAGATGATAGCCCAGGGCGGACTGCTGACAGAGTATATGACTGAGACGCCTGCCGACAAGATGAACTTTGTGCGACGCAACCGCATAGTGGCGGGCATGTGCGACGCCACCATTCTCGTAGAGAGTGCTGCCAAGGGTGGCGGCCTCATCACTGCCCGCATAGCCCAGGACTACAACCGCGCCGTCTTCGCCTTTCCGGGTGCCGTGGGCGCCCCCTACAGCGAGGGCTGCAACAACCTGATACGCGACAACGGCGCCTCGCTCATCACCTCGGCCAGCGACCTCATCAGCGCCATGGGCTGGCAGACCGATGCCCATCTGCGCCAGGCCAAAGAGAAGGGCATAGAGCGAACGCTGTTCCCCAACCTCAGCGGCGAGGAGCTGGCAGTGGTGCAAATACTCGACAAGCAGGGCGACATGCAGCAAAACCAGCTCGCCGTAGCCACCAACATACCCATAGGCCAGCTCACTGCCCTGCTTTTCCAGATGGAGATGAAGGGCGTGGTGAAGCCACTGGCGGGCGGCACCTATCACCTATTGAAGTAACACCATCAGCCCCATTGCCTTAACTTTACACTTATGGAAGAACTGCTACACTACGTATGGAAACACCGGATGCTGCCGCTGCCCCCGCTGCTCACCACCGACGGCCGCGAGGTAGAGGTGATAGACCCCGGGCTGCACAACCGCAACGCAGGCCCCGACTTCTTCAATGCTAAGGTGCGCGTGGACGGCCAGCTGTGGGTGGGCAACGTGGAGCTGCACCTGAAGTCGAGCGACTGGTATGTGCATGGCCACGACCGCGACCCACGCTACGACAATGTGGTGCTGCACGTAGTGGGCAAGGCCGATGCCGACGTGCTGACCAGCAGCGGCCACTATCTGCCGCAAATGGAGCTGCAGGTGCCGCCAACGGTGAGCGAGCACTACGAGGAACTGCTGCACTGCGACAGCTATCCCCCCTGCTATCGCATCATTCCCAACCTGAGTCAGCTGCTGGTGCACTCGTGGATGGCCGCCCTGCAGACAGAACGCCTGGAGCAGAAGACACAGGCCATCAGCCAACGGGCGCAGCGTGCCGGCGGATCGTGGGAAGACGCCTTCTTCCAGACGCTGGCCCGCAACTACGGCTTCGGCATCAACGGCGACGCCTTCGAGCAGTGGGCCGCCAGCATGCCGCTCAGCGCCGTGGGCAAGCACCGCGACGACCTCTTCCAGGTAGAGGCCATCTTCATGGGACAGGCAGGACTGCTCGATGAGCAGAGCATACCTGAGCGCCACCGCAGTGACGCCCTGGCCGACGGTTACTTTGCCCGTCTGCGCAATGAGTATCTCTACCTGCAGCACAAGTTCCAGCTCAGACCTCTTGACCACACCATGTGGCGCTTCCTGCGCCTGCGCCCGCAGAACTTCCCTCACATACGCATTGCGCAGCTGGCCAACCTCTACTACGAGCGGCGCGCCGGACTGAGCACACTCATAGAGTGCCAGAGCATTGACGAGTTGCGACAGCTGCTTGCCACACACGTCACCCCCTACTGGGAGTCGCACTATGTGTTTGGCGCCGAGAGTAGCCACAGCAGCAAGCGTATGTCGGCCGCCTCAGTCGACGTGCTCATCATCAACACTGCCATACCCATGCTCTTTGCCGTGGGCCGGCACCGTCAGAAAGAGGAGTTGTGCGACCGTGCCTTCGACCTCTTGGAGCAGATGAAGCCCGAGAAGAACCACATCATCACCCAGTGGCAGGAGTGCGGACTGACGGTGAGGAGTGCTGGCGATTCGCAGGCACTCATACAACTGAAGCGCGAATACTGCGACCGCAAGGACTGCCTGCGCTGCCGATTCGGATATGAATACCTGCGTGCTTCGCGCTGACGGAATAAGAGAACTACTGACAAAACGACAATGAAGATACAGAACCCTCCTGACTATAGACACGACACGGTGCTGCCCCTGCCCGTGGAGGTGACTGCCGACGCCTGGGCCGTGGATGCTGCCTGCAGCGGCAACCCGGGGCCTATGGAGTATAGAGCCATTGACCTGCAGACGGGCGCACAGGTGTTTCACTTCGGCCCCGTGCGCGGCACCAACAACATCGGCGAGTTTCTGGCCATCGTTCACGCACTGGCCCTCTGCTGGCAGCAGGGTCTGCACACAAAGACCATCTACTCCGACAGCTACAACGCCATGCTGTGGGTGAAGAAAAGGCAGTGCAAAACCAAGCTGGAGCGCACACCGCAAACGGAGCAGCTGTACCAGATCATTGCCCGTGCCGAGAACTGGCTGCGCACACACGACTACCGCAACCCCATCGTGAAGTGGGAAACAGACAGATGGGGCGAGGTGCCTGCTGACTTCGGGCGAAAATAGCCCTCTGTGCTGCGCCACAACAGCCACGACAGTTCTACAGCTCTCTTTATTCGCGCGCGGGGCTATTAGGAGGGAGGCGCGGGCAAACCGCGCCACGCACTGAGCCCTCTTGCTCCCGCCTCCTGCTATATCATTGCCCTAACTGAATGATTTGAGGGGGAGAAACGTGTCGATGCTGTTCCCGTCATAACAGTGGCTACTCACCATGCGGGCGTTGGCAGGCAACTGCGGTGCGCGCGTTCCTCCGGGTGAGGTGAGGCCATGGTTGGTCTCCACACGTATCTCGTCCCATAGCCCCTGCGCCAGAAAGCTTTGCAGCGTGGTGCGGCCTCCCTCCACTATAAGCGACTGAATGTTGTGGTGATACAGGCTCTCGAGGTTCAGCGGATGCTGATGGTCAACAACCAGGCGCTTCGGGTCGGTGCCCACCCAGTGGCGCACGTTCAGCCGGGGGTGCTCGCGCTGGTCGGTGACACGCCCCACAAGTATAGCATCTTCCTCGGCACGCAGCTTGTGGCTGAGCATCTGGGTGAAGGGGGTGGAGATGCTGAGGGGCTGACCGTTAGCGTCGATAAAGCCGTTGGCTGTCTGCGCCCACTTCAGTATGATGTAGGGGCGGTGCTCACGGTGGAAGGTGAAGAAACGGCGGTTCAGCCACTGGCACTCCTCGTCGAGCACACCCACGCTGACGCTGATGCCCGCATCGCGCAAACGCTGCACTCCCCTACCCTGCACCTGGGCAAAGGGGTCGATGCAACCCACCACCACGCGCCTGATGCCTTTCCTTATAATCAGGTCGGCACAGGGGGGCGTCTTCCCGTAGTGCGAGCAAGGCTCCAGCGAGACATACATCGTGGCTTGGCGCAGCAAATGCTCATCGCCCCTGCTCACAGAGGCAAAGGCATTGACCTCGGCATGGCCTTCGCCACAGCGCACGTGATAGCCCTCGCCTATAATCCGTCCCTCTTCCACTATCACTGCTCCCACCATAGGGTTGGGCCTGGCGCTGTGGCGTCCGCACTGAGCCAGCTGCAGGCAGCGCCGCATAAAAAACTCATCGTCGTGTTGTTGCGTCATCGTTTTTCCTGGTTATGTGACTACTTACCGACACTGATCAACAGCGGCTGTTTCTGTCCGCCATGTGCATGCACCGCCAGCGTCGATACGGTTGCAAAGATACACTTTTTTTCCCAATTAGCAAGCATCTAAGTGAAAAAGTTGCATTTTGCACATTTGCACATTTTTGGCATAACTTATTCTCGTAACTCAAATAACTAATGGCTCCTCTCCCTCAGAAACCGTTTCAACAGGAAGGTGAGGAAGTAGGGGAAAGTGTAGAACTGTCCGTTCCACCCAATATTCTTGTACCCTAGCTTTACGCCGTATTTGATGTCAGGATAGGAGTCCCACTTTATGAGGTTGTTGAGCGAGGCTGTGGCCCTGTCCTTGGCCTTCACCTCAACTGGCACCAGTGAGTCGGCATCGCGGACGAAGAAATCCATCTCCAGCGAGGGGTTGTCGTGCTTGTAGAAATAGAGTTGTGGATAGCCCGACTTACGCAGCATCTCGCCCACCACATTCTCGTAGATGGCTCCTTTGTAGGTGCCGAAATTCTTGTTAGCGCGAAGGTCTTCTTGTGCCTCTTCGTCCAGCGAGGCTATGAGCAACCCTGTGTCGTGGTAGTAAATCTTGTACATGTCGGCGTCATAATTGCCCTTGAGAGGCAGCTCTGCGTTGTTCAGGCAGTAGCATACATTAATGACGCCTGCCTGTTTCAACCATTCCACGGCTCCGATGTACTCCCTGTTTCTGGCACCTTTGGCAATCTTGGTGATTTGGTATTTCTTGTTCTCTTTCGCCAGGAACGTTGAGATGTGGCTGTAGACGGCCAGAATCTTAGCCTTGTCGGTCTCACGGGCATATTTGGTGATGTCCTCCTCGTAGTCTTTCAGCAGCTGGCGCTGCAACTTGAGCGTCCCTCCAAAGTGGCCGTTGTCGACATACGTCTTCACCACCTCAGGCATCCCTCCCAGGCTCATGTAGTCGCGAAAGACAGCTGTCAGCGTGTCCAGTTCAAGCGAAGAGAATGGCTGCAGGGTGGCCATGTGGCGATAGAGGTCTTCTATCTGTTCCTCCGAGTAGCCTTTTGCCCAAAGGAACTCCTCAAAGTCCATGGAATACATCTCGTAGTCCTCCTTATAGCCGACGGCGTTGCTCTCTATCTCCTCAAAGTAGATGCCCATGAGTGAGCCGGAACAGATGACGTCGTAGCGCCCATCCTGGCAGAACGACTTTAGCGAGGTGGCGCAGTCGGGACATTTCTGCAGTTCGTCGAAGAAAATAAGTGTCTCATGCGGGATGAACCGCCATGAGGGCTCCAGCAGTGATATGTTCTTGATGATGGTATCCACCTCATAACCATCATCGAAGATGGCTCTGAACTTCTTCTGGAGCACAAAGTTGATTTCAATCACCGACTGATAGCTGGCCTTGCCAAATGCCCTGATGGACACGGTCTTTCCTACTTGTCGTGCACCTTTCACTATGAGCGGTTTCCTTTCCAGGCTGTTTCTCCAGTCCTTCAGATACCTATCAATCTTTCTTCTAAGCAGTTCCATATCGCAAAATCACATTTTCGGCTGCAAAGATAAGCAAAAAATCACATTTTCGGAAGGATTTTTGGTGGAAAAATCACATTTTCTGAGTCGGTAGACACATTTGGGGGCCACAAACTAATGTACCAACCCTATTTCTTGAATGTGGAAAGCTTCAATAGAGGAGGTTGACGGGTTGTATCGTATTATTTAGCAGTTGACCTGCCCTGAGGATGCCCGTAGGCACTCCCTGCCCCTTTCGGGGGAAAGGCTACGGAGTCCAGGTCAACTGTTATATCATTTCCATTATTTATGACTCATTGACGACCCAAAATGTCACTATCTTCGAATAGATTCCATGCTGCTTTGATTGCGCAATGGGGTTCCATCGTAATCGAAAAGCAGCGGAGCGGATGACAAAAGCGTGTTAGCGTGTAACAGTCTAATGACCGATTTGGGTTTAATCATCGTATTCGCTACGATAGAAGGTCACGCCATCCATGTATTTCTCGTACAGCTCAGGTTTGCGGGTCTTAAAGTATTCGAGCACCGTGTCAAGATGTTCCTGGGTAAAGTCAAACCTGCCAGTGGTGTAGTCACCCAGGTCGTCGTAGATGGACGTGCCCCTGTTCGAAGAGCTGTCGTAGCCATATTCGCGGATGGCGAGAGCCAGATAGAAACACTTCTTGGCCTCAGCCGTCTCTCCGCGCGGCTCGCCCACTACACTGATGGTCATGTCACTGGGGCAGTAATGATGTCTTTCAATAAAGAAAAACTTAAAGTCCGACGAGAAGCACACCTTGTTCAGTGCCACCTGCAGTTCTCTGTTGCTTAGTTCATTCATATATTCAGAATATAGTTATGCAGAGCGTAAAATTCAATGATTATAAGTGTTTTTCCCTAATACAAAAAGCCGAAAAGCCAAAGGGGAATCTTGTTCCCCAACACATACTCCTCGTCAGCTGAGGCAATATAGCTATTAGCAACGCCGGCAATCTGCTTGCCGTCCTTCGAACGCCCACCTACCTCAATCGTGTACTGATGGTCAATGGTAAAGTCGGCAGATGTCTTGCTGTATTCCACCACATGGGCTGCTGACAGCTGATTGACGAAAAACACCTCTCGCTCAGTACCTTCGTTCACCGATGTAGTAGTGAGGGCATGCAGCATGTTGGTATTCTCCAAATAAACCTTGTCTGGTTTCTGCAGTCGTTTTACATTGGTGACATCAGAATAGAGCAATTGAATCAGCCGGGCATCACTAAGATTCTGCAGATATTGCAGCAGAGTGTTACGAGAGATTTCCGCCATTGACGACAGTTTTACGGTATCTACCGTAAAGGGAACACCTGACGAAAGGATGCCCAATAGTGACTTTACCTTTCGGATATTACCCACGTCCAGTTTTCTCAACTGGGGCAGCTCCACTTCGATGATTGTGTTGACAATATTCTCTATGCGTACATAGTAATTATTCTGCCCTTCTTTGAGGAAAGGATAATAACCGTAGCGAAGATACTCTGAAAAAAGTGGTAGCGGGCGCAACTGTGCATTGACCTCCGCGCACAAACTGTTGCCGTCTGTCAGAATATCCTGAAGCGTTCTCTTGCGGAACTCTTTCTGATAGAACATCCGCAGGTACTCCCTGAACGAAAGACCCAACATGGTGTATGTGATGCAGCGACGCGACAAATCGGCCTCACCTTCAGTAAGGTTTATCAGCGACGAGCCGCTCAGCACGAAATGCATATCTTCAAACTCGTCGTAGGCATTCTTGATTTCCAGACTCCAGCCATTATATTTATGCACCTCGTCCAGGAACAGGTATTTTCCGCCCTGTGCATGGAATCGCTCAATAAAGTCCAAAAGGCCATGCGTGCTAAAATAGATGTTGTCCAGACTGGCATACAGCACATCTGTAGTGTTCGTAGGGCCAAACTCCTGCAGAATTCGTTGCGTCATGAGCGTTGTCTTGCCAACACCCTTTTGTCCTTTAATCATCAGCAGACGATCATTCCAGTCGACTTCACCCATCATGCTTCTGACGAAATCAAGCTTTACGGTCTGCATCCTGTTCAGATGTCTTTTAATCAGTGCTTCCATTATCTTGTTCAATTATTTCTCCTGCTGCAAATATAATCAAAAGTGTTCAGTGCGCAAAACATTTTTGCCATTAATTTGTTCTACATGCTGAACATTTAACACTTATAAGATGTTGTAAGCATTGTTTTTGTCTTTCTTAAAGAACAAATAGTCCTATAATCTGTTTTGTCTGCACAACATCATCAGGCCATCATAAGGTCTTTGCCATCGGTATCATTTGATGCGATATGAGCGGTATAGTTGGAGTGATACAAACGGTATCATTTGAGCGACAACATCGGTATCATTTGGCCGACATTATCATATAGTAATATAGAGCGTAAAAAAACATGATAATGAGTGTTTATTCTCGACAGTCCATTGTACTCCTCAGCCAGGAACACTGATGCGCTACTGTCATCCGTTAATTTCATCAATACAGAAACCCTGCCAACCATAAAGGAAGTTTCTTTCCAATGGGGAACTCCATGGAGTCTGCCAGAATATACGAGTCAGGGATATCAGCAATCTGGTCGAAGGACTTATCCTTGCCCCCAACCTCGATAGTAATCCGACCGTCTATCTTGAAGTCGCCCTGAGCCTTGCCGTATTCCACAGTATGGCTGGCCGACAATTGGTTCACGACATAACACTCGCGTATAGTACCAATCTTCTCCTCTGTGCTCAAAGCATAATGCATATTGGGATTGTGAAGGTATATCTTATCAGGCTTCTGCATCTTGGTCACCGATTTATTGTCGGTATAGAGCAAAAGTACCCGATGCTTTTTATACAGGGTTTCCATACCTTTTGTATTATCTTCACGTCCTTTTAGGTGCAAAGATAAAGAAAATTATTGAAATAACCAAATATTAGCAGAAAAAGGTTATTGAAGTAAACGGTTTTATGCTAAAAAAGCTCATCCCAATAACCTTTTCCTGCTGTGTAGCGCCGCAGGTCACCTTCGCATGAACCAGCTGAACCCACTAGATGAGGAGGCATAGACATGCCCGTCGGAAGTGGTAGCCATCAGCTCGCTGCCCATGTCTTGGATATCTACAAATTTCCGGTCAGAGCCATTCCGCTTGAACCAGGCCCTTCCGGCGTTTTTGGAAACATAGATGCCCTGGTCTGAGCAAAGGATGATTTCGCCCTTGTGAAGTGTCAGTGCACGTACATTGCCCACATCCGAGCATTTGCAGCGCATAGACCATGAGAAGCCTCTTGAATTGGAGACTTCAATAGAAGATGTTGACGGGTTATATCGGATCATTTCAGACCCATTGACAACCATTAATGACATAATTCTCTAGTTATATTATTCCAAATTGACGGGAGGGTTCAGCTCCATTTCAAGCCCCTTAATAAGGTGCTGTGGCAAATCGGTGAAGAGCTTGTCCAGTTCTGTTTTCCATACTCTTCGCTCTCCCCAACATGCAATCGTTGAAATGGAATCGGGCAGAACTACGTTTTTCAGCTTTTTGCAGTGGGCAAAGGCACCGCGCCCAATATGTTTCATAGTGCCAGGAAAAGTTATGGTGGTCAAATCGACGCATCCCTCAAAGGCATTCTCCTCAATGGCAGTGACCCCTTCTGGGATCACTATTTCTTTAATGTCTCCTGGGAAATCGCCTAAAGCCCCCTTATGGATGGTAGTACTGTTTATGAAGACTTTTTCCTCTCTGACTATAGTAAGTATTTTAGAGTCTTTGCCAATCTTCAATCACATAATCTTAATGATGATTCACCTATACATCGTGAGGTTTTTAGTTGTTTGTTACTATTCTTCTTTAATTCCTTCATCGGCAATTCTTGAATTAAAAAGTATCTCAAATTCATCCACATCCTCACCTTCAGCAACTGCACATTTAATAATGTTTTCTTTTTCCTTCTTCGTTAAAACGCCGTCTCGGAAAGCTGATTTGATGAGAGCCTCCAAACGCGGAGAAAACATAAACTGTTCATCTGTTTCTGATTGAGATGCATTTTCTTTTGCCTGACTGATTTCTTCTTTAGGCCCTTCTTCCATTTCAGGCCCAACACGCATACTCCGAGCCTCATTCTTTTGTTGTTCGTAGCGTTCCAGAACTTCTCTTTTATGCTGTTCGTAGCGTTCCAGAACTTCTCTTTTATGCTGTTCGTAGCGTTCCAGAAGAGTGCTTCTTCTCTTACTAGCTGCTTCGCTAATGCTATCTGCCGCATCACCGAATGATGATTTTAATATTCCCATAATTTCTAATAGTTTAATGAATTTTGACGTTACCTTGTTTTGCCAACTTTACATCTGTATAGTTAATATATCTTGCCTGCGGGGTTCCTTGGTTGCGTTTTGGCAATTTATGACTTTCAAATCTGCCAAGTATATCTTGAGAACTTTGTTGGTTGCTATTGAACGAATAAGTCTTACCATCAGAATTAAGAGACCAACAACCTGAATTAAAAACAGCAACCACTACATTATTACATTCAATAATGGTGTATGTGGCTTTGTTCGCTTCGTCTGGGACAATTTTCCATTTCTTTTTATGAACCAGTTGTGGAATAGAGGTTGCTTTTATATACTCTTCATGACTAATATTAAGGCATAGAAGAGTTTCGCTTTTCATCAGTTCTACATATTTTGTTCTCATACTATTAAAAAGTTTTACGTCAATACTCCCATTTAGAATTTTGCCGTGTCCTGACTGAATATTAAGTATATTACCTACAACATTCTTATAATTAGACGATTTTAGTAAGTCAATAGTAGCTGCTTCTACATGAAACGCTTCATCTTCTGTAAGATTCCGACGTAATATAGTGCATCCTAGATTACCATCTCCAATGCTCTTGATTTTCTTGATTTTCTCATTCTCAACATTACTATTGTTACATTTCTTAGCCTGTATTAAGTGATGACCAAATCTTGAACCTTTTCCTTTACCAACATAAAAGATTTCTTTGGTCTGTTTATCGAAAAGAAGGTATACATAGTACGTTAAAGATGTCCCTTTATTTTTCGTTTTCATTGTGTCCCAATATACTATCAACTGTTGTCGTACCACAAGGCACGACAACAGCCATTACATTTTTCTACAAAAAAGCGAAACACAATGCAGATGATGATATTACCAAAAGAGCAACTACACCCATAAAGCCAAGGCAGCCTTTATTAGCTTTCAATGCAGCTTTTTGGAATTCTGGTGATGACTGAAGTTCGTCGAATCGCTTTTCCACTTTATTCAGCTCATCGATCTCATCGGTTAATAGATCCGAATATCTAGATGTAATCGTCTTAGATAATTTTTTTGCTTCAGCTATGTTATACTCATAAGAATCAACTTTGCCAAATTTTTTAGAGCCAATAGTTATGGCTTTCTTTGCATCACTTAAATATTCGTTGTAAACCTTTAAGAATATGTTCAATTCTTTAATACGCAATCTATTAAATGCTTCCTGAATACCTTCGTTGTTTTTATAGAGAGATGCTTCTGCTAAAACTACTTCTTCTTTAACTTTTACATTGCATGTTCCATTTTCTATTTGACTCTCATCACGATCTTTTAAATCATAATATTGTGGAGTTAGTTTATATTGGCTAAAAGGTATGGATTGAGACATTGACCAATAAAGTATATCCCCATGAGATAGTGAGGAGTACATATTATCACTTAATAAATATATCAAGGATTTCAGTATCGTTAACTTCTCATCGAGTTCCGTTTTATCAATTATATAACCACAATTAGGACAAGCGTTTGCAAGATGCGGTATACGTGTGCCACATTTGGGGCACTCGCGAAATGTCTTTGAGCGAAGCTTTTCGCTTTCCAAGTCAGCCTCTTCCTGTTGGGCACGCGCTTCTCTACTCTTCTTTTCCAACTCCTGTTGACGTTCTTGTAAAATGGACTGGATATAAATTTCCAGTTCATTTAGGTCAACTCCTTCTTTCTCAGCCCTACTTACAAGAGCCTTTTTTTCCTGATCTGTTAAGACACCGTCAGCAAGTGTAGCCTTTATCAAGGCTTCCATTCTTTCAGAAAACATAGTCGTAAAGTATTAGGTTTATAAATAATATATTATCAAATTCCAGGCATAGGGGGCATCTGCGGAGCACCACCTTGGAATAAAGGGGCAAGTTCCATTAACTCACCTGCCATTTGCCATTGCGGCATGCCTTGTTTCCAGACGTATGATTGGTGAGTAAGCTGTCCTTGCTGCACCATCTGCTGCAACCGATTCCAGTCGCAAGGGCCAACCTGCTGCCCATTGACTCCCACCATATAGCTCACTTGTGGCACGACGCCTGGCATTGGAGGCATACCGCCCATCCCTGGCATAGGAGGTGTTTGTGGCATTTGAGGAGTGAAAATACTACCCTGCGACTGAGGAGCAAACATACCACCAGACGATTGAGCCTGAGCGGTTTGTACACCAGCATTGAGGTTGGCTTGGTGCGCACCGAGGAAATTGGTCTCCGTCTGCAAGCGTGAAGCTCGTTGCAACTCTTCACGCTGAATACGCATTGTCTCTCGCTGATGTTCCAACTGCATACGCTGCATCTCCTCCTGTCCGCCAAGACTCAATTCCTGCTGGCGACGCATGGCATCGATGTTAAGGCTGGAGCGAGCTTGTAATGTGTCTGTTTCCAAGTTTGTAGTGACAGCCTTCAGTTCGCGATAGCCACGGCTTGTCTTGTCAATGCGGATATCTGTGATGTCAATGCTACGTACATTGACACCAAAAAGACGCTCAATCTGAGGGGTGACGTAATTCTGAACAAGCGTACTAATCTCCACTATCTTGCTCTCCAGATTCAGAACGGGGATTTGATGGTCGGCAGGGGCATTAGTTACCACGCCCTTGATCCACTTAGTCACCTGCCCTTTCAATTTTTGCTGAAAAACATTATCGTTTACGTTTTGCGTTTTGTTCATACTGTTGAACAAAGCAATGTTGGCAACAGCATATACTAATATACCATGAACGGCTACTGGCACCGCAAAGTTCTCGAAACGGGGGTCAAACACATCAAAATAGTCTACAGCAAACGTCATCTGGCTACCTTTGGCAATGTTGGCAAGGTCGTTTTGCTGACTTTGTAGCACATTCTGTCTTGTTTGCCTGTCACGCTCTTTAAGATCTCCCATAGCCTTTCGGCGAGCCTCTTCTCTGGCTAAGCGTTCAATCTCCTCTACTTCCTTTTTAGAACTGAATCCGAAAAAACTCATATTATGTTTCGTTTTTATGGGTTATACATTATTTATTATTAAAGGGCATGGGCGGAGGCATCAGCGGATTGTTCCACTGCATCTGGTTCAGCTGGTCAAGGAACGGATTCTGCGGTGCTGCCTGCTGTTGCGGTGCTTGTGGCATAGGTGGGGCGACAGCCGCTTTCAGCTCGTTAACGATTACGAGATAGTTTTTTCCCGATTCCGGGAAGTCAACCATCTTCTCCACCTTGAAATTGGCATTCTCTGTACTGATAAACTCAAGCAGGTGCTGACCTGTTGGCAACTCAGTCTTACATACTTGTCCAGCCTTCAGCGGAATGTCTATATACTCACCGTCGCACTGCATGAAGCAGTCGGCATCTACACGCACCGTCACGTTAGCCACGCCAGAGTCTGGTTTCTGCTCTGGCTGCTCAGGCTTCTGTGGTGCCGCATTCTGTAGGAATGAAAAATCTACTGGCATATCATTTTGGTTTTATTTGTTAGCGAATCTTTAGTTTCTGAATCTCGCGCTGAAGCTCAACGGTCTTCTCTATGTAGTGAGCCTCATTCTCCATCATGGCCGCAGCCTTCATCACAGGCTTGAAAATGTTCTCACTGAAGTCTTGATTGAACTTCTGGAACTGGTCATCCTTCCAGATGTTCCCTATCGACTCCGTTTGCTTTTTGACCTGTTGGGTTATCTGGAGTATTTGCTGCTGTGCTTTCTGAAGATTCTTTCCGTAGTTCTGCACAGCTGAGATATTGGTCATTACACTGTTGTCTGCCATAATTGTATAGTTTTAGAGGTTTATACTTATTTAATAGTGTCCTTGTCAGGCATCTGATAGGGTGTAAAGAGCACGGGGTCGTCTCCTTCCGGATAATAATAGGCGCGCAGGCGTTCCTCTTCGTCGCTGAGTGTTTCCACATCTATTTCCTTGCTGAAACGCATGGGCTGCAGGAACTTGTTCTCTGAGCGGAGGATGATCTTATGGCGGAACTTGTCGGTGTCGTTCACATCATAGTCGCCCTCAAAAAGGATGTTGGAAGGCTTGTCGACGAGCAGCACCGTATGAACGCCCTGCAACGGCCCTTCGTCTAAAATATAGGAGAGTGCTTTGAGATAGGTCATCCTGTCGGCAATGCTTGTCTCTTCTGCATCAGTCATTTCTTCCATTTGTGGCGTTTCAGAGGTTGGCTCGTCCTGTTCCAACATCCTTTGCAGCTGTTGCTTTTGCTCTTCGGTCAGCTCCGGAATCACTGCACTCTCATCAATCTCTAAGTCCGGCAGAGGTTCAAATGAGTCAAAGTCGAAGTCATCATCCGTGTCCTCCCAATCATTACTGCCTGAAGACAGTCCCCGAAGTGAGAGATTACGTTTCATCTCGATAAACCGTTCCTGACCGATAATAG
>JAEEGG010005953.1_pt1 | contig 28716 bp, 26 predicted proteins | sample 9134161 | NCBI WGS metagenome assembly JAEEGG01 (sample SAMN16246543, study PRJNA631951) | gut metagenome | biome: gut microbiome; feature: rumen; material: CR-attached | host: Bos | place: Iran: Karaj | collected 2018-10 | reverse complement strand
AGTGTGTTAGTGGCGCCTGATCCCTGATGAAAATAGGAGAACTCGACTGCCAGATAATAGCTGCCGTCTTTTTCAAACAAACACGCGGGCCATACACAGTAACGGTTATGGCTGGCTTCCCAGGATATTACGTCTGACTGTAAAACGAAGTCATTGTCAAAAACGCCGAACCTGAATTCATAATTCTGCAAATAGACGCAAAGCCACCGGTCGCCTATCTGCTCGAAAACGTGTCTCCCGTATATTGGCGGATACCCATCGTAATACCATTCTTCAGGGACGAAAAAGAGCTCGCCGTTATAGTAGGAAGGAGTCATATCGATATATTGCAGCGGTTGACGGTCTTTGTATTCGGGGTAAAGCTGTTGGTAGACCGAAATGATGTGCCGCTGCTCTTCCGTGGGGTCGGTAACGGCTTGTTTTTTCCCTTCATAAACCCTTACCTGGCTGAGAGCCGGAGGCTTGGGAGTGGGGTCGGGTTCTTCTGTCGGTTCGGGAGAAGGGGTGCTCTGCCCGCTATCGCCGGAACCGGTCGGGGCTTCCGTCGGCTGCATATCAGGGGTTCCGGGGGTCGCCGTCTCCGCGGAACCGGTGAAGGGTTCGGGCGTGAAGTTTTCCTGCCGGCGTACCCAATCGCATCCGGCGGTCGCGGCAATCAATGCGAAACATATGACTGCGAGAACTAAAAATACAACGGTTTTTTCTTTCGTAAACATAATGAATTGCTCCCCTGCAAACAAGTAGTCTGTCTAAAGCCATTATAACATATCTTCGCCGGGGAAAAAAGTGACAAAACGCACCCGGGAACGGCCAAAACAGTAAAAAACAGTAACGGAGTGCAGCCCGGTTTCTTTTTCGGACTTTACTGTCCTTTCCCGTTTTCAGGCGCCGGCGTGGGCGTTATCGGCGGCGAGGCTGTCGGCGAGGCGGTGGCGTAAGGGTTCACGGGCTCCGGTGAAGGCGTCACTCCTGAGTAAGCAGTCGGTCTCGGGGTCTGACCGGACGGCGTGGCAGTGGCTTCCTCGCCGGTGTACAGCGGGGGAGTTGTCTTTCGCGGTCTGTCGGACGCGGATCCGCCTTTTTTGCCTGCAAGTCCGAACGACAGAAGCTCGTCCACGGAGTAGGCCCTTGAAAGAGAGCTTGCGTGCAGGTAATATTTGTAATATCCGGAACCGTTGAAGACCTTGATTCTGTAGGGAACCGTCTGTGACGGGGTGTACGAGTCGGAGACCGCGGCTTTTGTCTCGAGAAGGTAAGTGATCTCGATGAAAACGCCCGGTTCCGGTTCGTACCTGAACAATTTAAACGTTGAACTTGTTGTTTTGTAGAGGTAGACTTTAGCCCCGTTTTCTTCGGTCTCCTCAAGAATTTCGATAGTTTTTTTGTTAAGGGAATTCGTGTACTGAGAGTCGAGCATCGAGTCGAAGCCGTCGTCGAAGGGCATATACGAGATATTAAAGCCGTCGGTGCCGTCCGAGAGATAGAACGAGTAGGTGTAGCCGTACCACTCCAGACTCTTGACTTCAAAGCCGTCCGGACAGGTCGCCCGCGGCGGGTCGTCCAGGTCGAACAGCAGAATTCCGTTTTCGTCCGCGGGGAAGGCGATATGCATATGCCGCCTTTTGCCGTCCGTGAAGTCGTCGTTTTTGATCGCCTCCAGAAGTGCGTCGAGGGATTCGTAGGTGATGCTCGCCGAGATGTTGGCCAACAGTTTGGGGTCTATGTACGGAGGTTCGTGAAAGGCTATCCGCCATTCGCCGTTTTCGCGGGCCAGATCGTAGGTCTCAAGCGTTAAAGTGACGTCTTCGGGCACCGGAGTATGGGCGTCCGGAATGATGTTGCCCGGGGCGTCAGTGGCAGGCTGCTTTTGCGCGAGAACCGCCACGAAGACTGCCGCCGCGACAAGCACAGCCGCCGCTGCGCAGGCGATTCCGGCAATCCGGAGCTGCTTTCGCTTGTTGTTCTTTTCCGGAGAATTCATCGCCTCAAGGGCGTCGTCAATGTATTTCTCGTCGATGCCGCCTACCGCGTCATAAATTTTGTCGGTTTTCATTTTACGTCCCTCCTGCTCCGGTTCTTGAGCTTTTTCACGGTTCGTGAAAGCAGCTTCCTGACGTTCGGCTCGCTGACGCAGCATTTTTCGGCGATTTCGGCGGTGTCGAGAAAGAAGTAGTACCTCATGACGAAGACGTTGCGTTCACGGTCGGGAAGTTCTGCCAGGAAGGAGTTGATGAGATTGCTCAGGTCGCTCTCGGATTCTCCGCCGGTGAAGAGCTCGGCCAGGTCTGAAAAAACCGCGTCCGTGTCGGCAATTTCCCGGGGTTCCACGCCGAAAATGTCCGCCAGCTGCCTGACGAAATAGTACGCCGGCCTCCTGACGCCGCTCTCCCATCTGTAGACGGTGTCCGGCGACACGAACAGAAGCCCGGCAAGCTCTTTCTGAGTCATGCCGCTCTGTTTTCTGAGCCTTGCAATCGATTCACCTACGGTCATGGCCGGGACCTCCTTCCGTCAGCCATTGTCTCAAACCGGGAAACGCCAGAAAATAGGACGCAATGTGACAGAACGGCCGCCCGGGACGTAAAAGGGCGGCCGTTTTTGTCAGTTTTCACGTTCCGGTATAATTATGATGGACCGGGCGGCGAAAATCAAGTGGTTTACTTAAAAACCTGTTTACTTAATGTCGTTCAGGACGCCGATGAAGATCGGCAGCTTCGTGGAGTAGTCGACGATCGCGTAGATGAACGGTCTGTCGAGAATGACGGTCTTGGGCGGTTCCGGGTCGGGGCCCGAGTTGCCCGGCATTACCACCGCGGTGACCGCGGCCGCCTTCGTTCCCGACTCGTTCACGTCGATGCGGGTCTTGTGGATCACATTTCCGATGTACAGCCCCGGATTGGCTTCCTCGTCCACTTCGCCGGCTTCGTTCGCGAACCCGCCAAGGCCCGAGAAATCCGCCGTCCCGGAGTCGAAGGCCTTTTTGATGCCCATGTCGCGGAGAACGTCGTTGAGACTCGCGCTCCACTCGAAGGAGAACTTGGGCATTGAGATGTTCGCGCTGCCGGCGTCCGTGCCTGTGAGCGACAGGAATGTGCCGGCGTCGAGGTTCTCAAGATAGCTCTCCATGCTGACGCCTTCGTTGGGCAGAATCGCCGCGAACGCGTACCTGCCGGAGTAGTACTTCATGAAGCCGGTGGCGTTCCCGTCCTCGAAGTAGTAGCTCTCGAGGGAGGACATCATCTTGACGTTCCTGTCGCCGCCGGTACCGTGGAACACGCCGTCCGCCACGTTGAATTCGGTGAACGGCTCGCGCCAGAGGGCGTCGAAGCAGATCGCGTTCAGGAGGACCATCACCGTGTTTTCGTCCACGTCGTCGTAGTTCAGCACCTTGGGGATCATGCCGCCGGTGTGCTCGTCGCACCAGGAATTGATGTCGTCTACCGATTTGTCGTCCGTGAAGTCGGCGGCGGCCACCTGGCCCCTGAAGGTCTCGTTGATTTCATGAATGAACCGCTTGTTGATCTTAAAATCCTCGCGGTCCGTCACGAAAACGGAGTTGGCGGATTCGAGTTTTGCGTTCTCGCTGCTTGTGAGGCTCTCGCAAAAGTTGAAAAACTCCCGGTAGGCGCTGTCTAAATCCGCTCCGCCCGCAAGAACGGCCAACATCTCGTCAAGGGTCTCGCCTTTCGCGCCGCCGGCTGTCATGAGCGTGGCGGTGAGGATCGAGAGGGGGGAGACAAGCGTGCCGTTGCCGCTGCCGGTCTTTTTAAGGAGATCCAGCGCGAAGGCGGTGTAGTTCTGCCTGAACGATTCGCTGACGGCGGCCTTCCTGCGCGTCGTAGTGAACGAGGCGTTGGTCAGGAATTTGAGGCCCCGGCCCGCGGGAAGCGACATGTAGGCGGTGTTGCCGGCGTCGGGCGTTGCCGTGGGCGCTTCGGTGGGTTTTGCCGTGGGTGTCGCGGACTCCTCAGTTGGGGTGGGGGTCGCCTCAGTGGGGGTGGCCTCCGGATCAATGTCTGCGGGCGTCGCGGTTCCGGCCAGCACTTCACCGCCTCCGTGAAGCTTCGTTCCTTTGCCAGAATTGTTCGCCAGCAGAACCACCGTGACTGCCGCAGCCACAAGCACCGCCGCCGCGCAGGCGATTCCGGCGCGAATTATATTCTTCCTTTTGCGTGTTTTCGCGATGCCGTCAAACTCCGGGCTGTTCCCGAGCGCCGACAGCGTCTCCTTGAATTCTTTTTCCGTCATTTTTCTTCCTCCCTGCCGAGAACCGAATTGAGCTTTTTGCGGAGCCTTCCGAGCCGGACCCTGACCGCCGCTTCGTTCATGTTGAGTTCGTTCGCGATGGTCTTGAAGGTCTTCATGTAGAAGTACCGGCCCATGAAAATGTCCACGTCCTTTTTGCTCCGGGACGCGAGAAAATCCTTAAGCACGCCAAGCCGCTTATCCGCGGGAACTCCGGACGGCGCGCTGCCGGTGAACTCGCCGATCTCGGCGCTGATCAGCCCCATTTCGTGCGGTGAACCGTAGGCGTATTCGGGCTCCCCGGCAATGTCGCGCTCGCTGACCCCGAAGATCCGGGCCATTTCCGCCACGCTGACGCCGTCGGGAATCCGCTCCCCCGCCTCCCACATGGCCACGAGAGAGCGCGAAACATGTAGCAGGCCGGCCAGTTCCTGCTGGGTCAGTCCCTCACGGGCCCTCATTTCCGCGACTGTCTCCGCGATGCTCTTCATAATCAAACCTCAAAAAAACTGTGGTCACAGGCGGGAATAGTGCACTTTACCTCTACCTGCAACCACAGTATAACACGCATTCCGGGAAATGTCTTGCCACAATTTGTAACATTCCGGGGAATGATATCCGGCCGCGTTTATTTCGCGTTTTCCGGCCCCCAAAAACACCTGCTTCGCGTAACCAAAATCCGCTTTTGCGGGACGGTTACGTCAGACCTTTTCTCTCTTTTTGCGTTTGCGCAATGAAGCCGCTGCCAGGGAGGCCGCCGCGGAAATTACGCAGACAGCCGCGGCGGCAGGCAGGCCAAGCCCGGAGCCGCAGCCCCTGTTGCCTGACGGCTTTTCCGCGGGTTCGGCGGTTGGGGGGACGGGAACGTAACCGGGGGGTAAGCGGGACGGGGTCGGTTCGGGGGTGTTTGCGGGCGTGGCGGTAGGGTCAGGCGTTGGACCGGGAGTCGGAGTAGGCGTAGGCTCGGAGGTCGGTCCCGGAGTGGTGCCGGTGACGTTCCAGATCGAGTTCAGCCATTCGATGCGGCCGGTCATGAATTCACGCAGGTTTTCGATGCCTTCGCTGTAGGATTCACGCAGCACGAACACGCCCGCGTTGTCCCACTTTTTGACGTCGTACTGTACCGCCGCAGGCAGAATTTTCGCCATGCGGTCAAGCTCCGCCACCCAGTCGCCAAGGATTCCGCTCGAGTAAATTTCAGACCAGCGTTCCTTTACGAGACCGTTGAAATCGTCGCGGTTCAGGAGCTTCACGAACCAGTTCGGCCGGTCCCAGGGGTTGTCCAGGAACTGCAGACCGTCGGTGTAGACGTTGTTGTAGCGGTCGATGCCGCCCATTGCGAGGTCGTAGTCCCACGCCGGACCCATGTAGAGCTTGTCGCCCATTTTGTTGTAGAGGTAGATGCTCGAGTTGAAGACCGTGTCGTCGTTCTTGACGAGCTCGTTGAAGATCAGCCAGTCGATGAGAGAGTCGCGGTCCATATACTTGAAAACCGTGTCGAGGTCGCGGTCGGTGGTGACGGCGTCCTCAAAGCGTTTTATGTGCGACTGCGCGTTGGAGATCGCGCGGCTGAAGGTGACGCCCTCGCCGCCGGCCTCCTCCAGCTTCTGTTTTTGCTTTTGCTCGTCGGGGTCCTTGAAGACGTAGAGGTTTCCGAAGGGCGACGCGAACGTGACAGGCTCGTTCCAGCCGTAGTTGTTGTCGAGTTCGATCAGAACGTCGCCGCCCGTGATGGAAATGTCGAGGCGTTCGTCGTCGATCTCCACTTTTTCCGTGACGAGGTAGATTCCGTTGTAGCGGCCGTTAATGAAAACCTGCGCGAAGGCGGCCTGAGGCGTGAATTTAAAGCGCATTTTCGCGGCCAGCGTGAACGCCAGGTAGTTGCGGAGGTGTGTCTGGTCGGTAAAGTTCGCGAGCAGCACCCAGTCCTTGGCGGCGCCGAAGCCGAACCAGTTTGTCTTTTTGTCGCATTTTATCGCGTAGGGGCGCTTGGCCTGCTCCCAGGTGTAGTTGCCGCGTCCCTTGATCTGCGCGGTGTTCTCGATCTCGCGGCCGTCCCAGCGCAGCCTGTAGCTTATGGGCAGCCATGCGGAGCGGTGGATATCCTCCTCGTGAAAGCCGTTCAGAGTGATCTCGAGGACCGCGAAACCTTCGTTAAGCATCTTTTCGGGGTCGTACTTTTCGGCCGCAAAAACGTCCGCCACAGGCATGAAACGCGCAAGAAAACCGCCCAGAACGGCGGTCAGAACCGTGAATAGAATCAGTTTCTTAAGGAGTCGTGTGCGCATTTGCGTTGATCCTCTCATATTTTTAATCCGGCGGGAATTATATCCGGCAGTGAACGCCGCCTCGCCGGCCGGTGAAAACAACTCTTTTTCTTCGCCTTAAAGGATACCACCCGGCGGCGGGAATGTCAATAAAAACGAATCGGCGCGGCCTCGCGGCCGCGCCTTCCAAAATCAATGTATTATTCTAAAGAATCAGTCCTTTTTCCTCAGTACAACCGCAGCGCAGAGGGCGAGCGAGACAAGGGCGAGCGAGCCGCCAACAACGCCGCCGCAGCCCTTCTTGTCCTTGGGCGCCTGGGTGGCAACAGGGGGATCGGTGGGCTCTGCGACAGGGTCCTGTCCGGGCTGCGTGGGATTCTCGGCAGGCGGTTCGGTGGGGTTCTCCTCAGGAGGCGCCGTGGGCTCTTCGGTGGCTTCGGGGCCGAGGTCGCCTACGTTGGCGTACGCAATCTTGATCGCGGCGCAGTAGTCAAATACCTGCTCGCCGTACTCGTAGAATTCCCAGCCGTCGGGAACCGGCATCACGCCTTCATAGTAGCCGATCGCGCCTTCGTTCGACCTGGTGATGACGATAAGGTATCTGTGGCCGTAGCGGAGCGCTGTTCCGAAAGTCAGCGTGAGGTTCGAGTTGTCCGCGTGGTTCAGGATCTCGCCGGAAGCGATAGGCCTCGCCTTGTAGCTCTCCTCGTAGTCGCCGGTCCATTTGTACACCTCGTAAATGACGTCCGAGTCGCCGTTCGTGTTCATCCACGTGGGGGACTCAATCAGTGCGAACGAGTAGAGCACCTGGCCCGCGGGAACTTCGGGCGTGACGATACCGTAGTCGAAAATCGGGTGAACGCCGATGTTGTTGCGCGGAATGACCGTTTTTTCGGGAAGGATCTCGATTTCGGATTCCTTTCCTTCCAGGTTGAGGAAGTACTCGGTCAGCCCCTCTTTTTTCTCGCAGTCGACGTAGAACACGAACGGTCCCCTCGCGTCGAATTCGAGCTTCGAGGCCGAGAACTTGAGGTCGCTGATCGGAAGCACCGAGTAGGGCCGCTGGTCCTCGTCGCCGATGCCGGTGAGCTGCGTGACCCTGAACAGGTACTGGCCTGCCGGCGCGGGCGTGTCAAAAGGAATGTGGAGATTCTTGACGTCGCCGTCAAAGTAGATATCCTTCGAAACGACAGGCGTTCCGGAAACGGTTTTCGCGGCGTCGGTATCCCACTTGAAGATCTCGAACCTCACCGTGCAGTCCGCTCCGTTGGCAGAGATGCCCGCGTACAGCTCGGGAAAGCCTACCGCCTTGACGGGAGCGGCGCTGTTGAAGATCGCGAAGTCCGTTCCCGTGCACTCGCCGTCCGGGTCGAACGTGTTGAACCAGACAGAAGGCGCCCAGGCGACGGTCGGGTCGTAGGTGTAGACTCTGAAGGTGGTCTCGTCCGGACCGTCAGGCTGCGTTTCGCCGCCTTCCTCCGCGAACGACAGAATTCCCGACATCGCGAAAAGTACCGCCAGAGCCAGAATAACGCTGAGTATTTTTTTCATAATTGCAACTCCTTTCGAATACTTAAATATTGTCTCAGACTCGCCGCTTGCGTAAAGAGCATTTAGTCAGCGCTTCATTAGTCGCAGATCAGATCGCGCTCGTCACGCGTTATCGTTTCCGCGCCGTTTTTGATTTCGGAATCGACCGTGTGATACGAACAGCCGACATCCGCGAAACAGTGGGTGAGTATGGTCTCGCCCGGAAAATCCTTGGAAATTTTGATGACTTCATCAACAAGATTGTCGACGTCGACGCAGTCGATGTAAAGTTCCCATTTGCCGTCTTCGCCAAGATAGTCGTCAAGCGAGGCTATCCTGTTGCCGCAGCGCGAGAGCAGAACCTCTTTGATTTTGACGGCGGCGGCAGCGGAGGAAGTTATAGTCAGATGGAAAAGAATCATGAACGGAATCCTTTCAAAAGAAATAAGAAATGCTTTACTTCTCTATAATTCTACTGTCGGCGGTGATGTAGAACGTTCTCCCCGCGGGGACTTTCACGTTGTAAACGCCGCCTTCAAGCGTAACCGAGGGCTCGGTCAGCGACTTGTCGACGGTGATCGAGTATTTGCGGTTCGCGTAGTTGTACTCGGAAACGCCGGCAAAATTCATGTCGGAGGGCAGGCGGCTCTCGATTTTCAGACCCTTCACGTCAGGGTTGACGCCGATGATCGAGGTCAGGAACGAGAGAGGCACCAGGCCGGATTCCGGGAACTCGCCGACGATGCTCACCTGGTAGAAGTTGCCGGGAAGGGGCCTCGGAGCGCGCCGCAGGGAGTCCTTGTGGAACTCCTCCATAATTGTGTTGAAGCGGCTGATCGCCAGGTCGCCCGACACCAAAGCCCTGCCGGAGACGTCGTAGAACGAGGTGTAGAATATCGTTCCGCCGTTCTGCATCTGGTTCCCGTACTCGCCCCACTGGCCGGGAAGGACGTCCGCGAAGGAGTGTCCGTTGTACCACCAGTAGTGAAGGCCGTCCTCCTCGATCGTTTCGACCGCCACCGTGTTGGAGCGCGCGGAGACCTTGAAGTTGTAGATGTCGGCGCCAGTCGACGTGTCGGTTTTGATGATCCGCTTGCCGTCGACCCAGTCGTAGATCTGCTGCGCCTGTTCCTGAGACGCGAGGCCTGCCGACACCGCCATGAAGTTCACGAACGTGACGCCGAAGTCCAGAACGTCGCCTTTTACGTTGACGGACGTGATGTACCGGCCCTTCGAATTGTCCCAGAAATAGGAGTTAAACTTGGCTTTGACCTTTTCGGCCAGCGCCGCGTAGCGCTCCGCCTCCGGAGTGTTCCCGATGAAGGCCTCGATGTCGCCCATCGCCAGAATTGCCTGGTAGAACAGTATGTTTTCGTACGCGGAGTTGTAGCCGAAGAAGTTGAGGCTGTCCCAGTAGTTCGAGGCCATGCCGCGGACCGTGCCGTCGTTGCGCGGGTCGTAAATGGTCATCAGGCCGGACTCGCCGCCCAGGTTCACGAGCATGTACTCCATCGCCTTGCGGAGCTTGTCGAGCATCACCTGGCCCTTCGCGTTCTTGCTCTCCAGGAAGCCTTCGGTGTCGTTGCCGGTGAGGAGGTAGTCGCGCGAGGCGATAATGAGCGCCGAGTTGTTGGTGTAGTGGTTTTGCGCGTCGAGATGCTGCGGGGCCGAGGAAGTCGCCCAGATGAAGCCGTCGTCATTCGGGTTGCCCTTGTACTCGCTCTTGTCGACAACGTACTTGCCTTTTTCTTCGTCGTAGTACCAGCCGTCGCCGCCGTACACCGCCTTTTTAAGGGAATTCACGTGGATCTGGAGCGCCTCGTCGTAGCCGGACCAGTCCAGCTGCAGGCCGTTCCACTCGGTCCATTCGATAGAGGCGGTCATTGTCGCGCCGGCGCGGAATTCGGCCGGATTCTGGCCTCCGTTGCCCACCGCGTTGTACACGCGCGGCTCCGTTTTCGCGGTCCCGAAGATCGCCCACATGTTGCTGAGGTCGGCGTTGTAGTAGCCGTCGTAGGAGGTGAAGAAGAACGTTCCTTTTTTGCCGTAGACGCGCATCTCCTCGACGCTGAACGAGTTGTTGTCCGGCGAGTAGGAGGGGTAGGTGAGGCACTTCACGCGGATTCCGTTGGCCGCGATGCCGTCAAGGGGCAGGGAAAGGGTGGCGCCCATCGGGTCCGGGAAGTTCATCACGCAGGAATAGTATCCCTCCGAGTTGGGCAGCACGTAATAGTAGTGCGGAAGCATGTACCAGACCCTTCCGCCGTCGGTGGTGTACTCCACGGAAATGTTCGACGGGAACACCGGCGCGTCGGCCGGGAATTTAATTTCCAGTGTGTCGAGGGTGTAATAACCGTCAAACAAGTATCCTACAAACTGCTCTACACCTTCGGAATCTTCAGAGGCTGCGGCTCCTGAGACTTCGCTCTGCCACCTTGTGGCGTTGGAGCCGTCCGCGATATTTTCGCATTCAAAGCCCTCGCCCGCGAACGACGAACAGATCGGGACCACGTCTGCGATCATATCCCCCGGGAAGTCGTCGCCGGACACCTTAACTGCTTTGGCCTCGGTCCAGCCGTAGAGAGTTCCCGCGGTAAGGTTCACCGAGCACGCCTTCACGTTGTACTCGCCCGCTTTCCTGTAGGTGTGATACACCTCCGCGGTGACCTTGTACGACTCCTCGCTCGCGAACGGTCCGTTGTAGCTCCAGGTGCCGTCGCCCCAGTCGACGACGTAGTAGTTGCAGCCCTCGGTTCCGATGTCCAGATTGACGTAGGCGGCCGCCGCTGTGCCTGTGGTAATTCCGTTCGGATGGGGAACGGTCAGCACCACGTGTTCGCCGGTTTTCTGAAGGTTTTTGGTGGGTTCGTATACGATTCCGTTCATGATGTGCACCTCGTTGCCGGAAACCGGGATTGGCGGGTCGCCGGCAGGCGTAATCTTGCAGCCGGCAGCTCCGGCCAGCAGTGTTATACACAAAAGGCAGAGCGCCGCGCGCTTCATTCCCGTCAGTAACCGCGCAGTCCGGCGGCTGTTTTTCCGGTTTGTACGTCTCATGGGAGAAGTCCCTCCTAATACCGATTTTTAAGGCGGGCGGGAATCCGTTGCCCGCGCTTTTCAGCAGTTTCGATAGCTTTGTTAACTGCCGATATGATAGCAAATAACGCGGTTTTTGACAAGCGGCTTTTATTAAAATGAAGAATGGGGAATGGAAAAAAACGGCGCCGGTACGCCTGAATCCCGCCGTTTGACTTGTTTTGAAGGCGCCTTCGGAGTATAATAGGCTCAAGAAAGAGATGCTTCAATGCTCTTTACGCAAGCGCGCGATATGCGATATGGAGGAAAAAAGATGTTCTGCAGTTTAAAGTTTTTCAGTGAATCGCTCGGTATGCAGACCGAGGTGTACGTTCTTTTGCCGCAGCGCGGCACGCAGGGCCAGATCGGCGTCAACGGAACCGCGCCCGACGTGGAGAAATTCAAGTGCCTCTACCTTCTGCACGGCCTTTCCGACGACCACACAATCTGGATGCGCCGCACCTCGATCGAACGCTACGCCGACATGTACGGAATCGCGGTGGTGATGCCCTGCGGCGCTAAGAGCTTCTACACGGACATGAAGCACGGCGACCCGTATTATCAGTTCATTGCCCGCGAACTTCCCGCGAGGATACGTTCCACGTTCAATATTTCCGGGAAAAGAGAGGACAACTTCGTGGCGGGTCTGTCCATGGGCGGCTACGGCGCGCTCAAGATCGGGCTGCGCGAATATGAGAGCTTCGAGGCGTGCGCGGCGCTGTCGCCGGTTACCGACATCGAGCTGTGGAGCGTAAATGAAGTGTTTTATCCCATTTTCGGCGAGAAGGGGGAGGTTCCCGACGACGACAACATCTACAAACTCGTTGAGAAGCGCAAGAACGACCCGCTGCGGCCGAGGATATTCCTTGCCTGCGGGAAGGAGGACGCGATATACCGCGAGTCGCTCAAGATGAAGGACAAGCTTGAAGAGGCCGGCTACGGCAGGTTCAAGTACATGGAAGGGCGCGGCACGCACGAGTGGGCGTTCTGGGACGTGTACATCCAGCACGCACTGGAGTACTTCTTTAAATAAACCGGGGTCGCGACTGATGGAAAACGGCAGAGAGACGACTGAAAACGGGGAAAAAGCGGCGGAAACAGCCCTTGAATCCCCGGAAAAACGCGGGAAATCGCGGAAAATAAAGAGAATAATCATCACCGTTGCCGCTGTTGCCGTCGCTGTCGCAATGCTGCCGTTCGCGCTGGCGGCCACGGTTTACTCCTCCGTTTTCGGCAGAAGGTTCGAGACGGAGCAGGTTAGAATGTTCATGCCGGCCGATTTCGAGGGCCTTGTCGAGACTCGGGAACGGTTCAAGACCGACCGCGGCGTGGAGCTCCAGGGGTACTTCTATTCCCGCGAGGGGCTCGAACCGAAGGGGCTTGTTATCGTCTGCCACGGGTTCGGGGGCGGCGGCTCGAACGCCTACATGGATTCGGCCGATTTGTTTACGCGCGCGGGCTATGCGGTGTTCATGTTTGACGCTGCCGGGAACGATCTCAGCGACGGCGTTGTGACGGGCGTTCCCCAGTACACGATCGACCTCCTCAAGGCGATCGAATTCGTCGATGGCAAGGAGGAGTTCAAGAGGCTGCCGAAAATGCTCTTCGGCCACAGTATGGGCGGCTTTTCGGTCTGCAACGCGCTGAATTTCGTTGAGGACGGCGCGATTTGCGCGGTCTGCGAGATGTCCGGCTTCTGCGATTCGGCCGACGTTATCCGGCTTGAGGCGATCGAGCGGATGGGCAAAGCCAGCCTGATTTTCATGCCCTACGTGGAGCTCTACGAAGCCGTCAAGTTCGGGAAATATTCGACTAAAACAGCGGTGACCGGTCTGAAAAACTCGTCCGCGAGGGTCGTGGTGGTTCACGGTGAACTGGACGATACGATACCGTTCGAAACGGGCTGCGGGCGCCTCCGTGACGAGTTCGGGAACGACCCGCGCTTCGAGTTCCTGGCGCTTCCCGACCGCGGGCACAACAACGTCGACTGGTCGGACGCCGCAATCGAGTACGTGGCGGGGTTCAACAAGGAATACTCGGCATGGTACTCCTCGGAAAACGGGGAAATAACGGCTGAGGACAGGATCGAGTACTTCGCGGAACACTTCGACCGCAAGGCGTGGAGCTCGCTTCTTGACGAAGATTTGTACTCGAAGATCGTCGCGGTTTTCGACGCGGCCGCGGATGATTTTTACGCGAAAACGGCCGGGAAATAAGCCGGAAATAACGGGAAAACCCGGAAAATATGTGGAAAATACTTGGAAAACCCGGAAAAATTCCGGGAAATGACATTCATGAACGGAGCTTTTTAAAATGTTCGGAACGTTGCATTTAATAATGATCGGCGTGTGCGCCGCCGTCTGCGCGGCCATGTGCGTGTTCCTGCGGAAGCTCAAGCTGAAGCAGTGGTACAAAATTCTGATGTGGGTCGGGATCGTTTCCGAGACAATCAAGGTGTTCACGTACATCCTGAGGAACGAACAGACCTACGGCGGCTACCTGCCCAAGACGGACCTGCCGTTCCACCTCTGCTCGATCCAGCTGATCTTCATCGCGCTGCTCAACTTCACGCACAACGAGAAGCTGCACCGCGTGCTGCTGGCGTTCATGATGCCTTCGTGCCTCGTGGGCGGTCTCGCGGCGATACTGATCCCGACGTCGTCGTCGCTGACCATTCCCGTCATCACGTTCCAGTATTTCATGTACCACACCGTGATCGTCGCGTTCGCGATCTACCTTTTCTACTGCCGCGAGATCGAGTGGACGGCGAAGGACTGGGGGAACGCGCTCAAGCTGCTCTGCTTCCTGACGTTTGTCGCGATCTATGTCAACAGCATCTGCTACGACGTCGTGGAGTTCACGAACGTTGACGGCGTGAAAACCGTCGAATACGTGAGCCGCGTCAATTTCATGTACGTGGTCGACCCGCCGGTCTCGGGGCTTCCGTTCCTGAACAAGAACCACGGCTGGCTCGTCTACTTCGCGCACCTGGCGTTCACCGGGCTGTTCGCGGTCACGATCTGCTACATTAAACCCATCGTGAAGGCGCTGAAAAAGTGCGGGAAAAAGGCGCCGGCCGCTGAAGCGTTACCTGACAATCCTGCTGACGAAACGAACGATTTTGCCGAAAACAAGGCAAATAACTGACTTAACCGCAACAAGAAAAGAGAGGTTTAACCATGAAAGAAACGATCAATGTTACAGTTTGGAACGAGTTCCGGCACGAACGGCTGGAGGAGGCCTGCAGGGAGATCTACCCGGACGGTATTCACGGCCTGATCAAGTCGTTCCTCGACAAGGAACCCCGCCTGAACGTCAGGCTCGCGGCCCTCGACGACCCGGACAACGGCCTTCCCGATGAAGTCCTGAACGGCACGGACGTGCTGCTGTGGTGGGGCCACATGGCGCATCATGAAGTTCCCGACGCGCTGGTGGAGAGGATCCGCGACAGGGTCTACAAGGGCAAAATGGGTCTCATCGTGCTCCACTCCGGCCACCACTCCAAGGTGTTCCGCGAGGTCGTCGGCACCAACGGCAACCTCTCCTGGGGCAGGGACCAGCAGGAAATCGTCTGGAACCTTCTTCCCGCCCACCCGATTGCCGCGGGCATTCCCGACCACTTCGAGCTTTTCGAGGAACTCTACTGCGAGCCGTTCTACATCCCGCAGCCTGACGAGCTCGTTTTCGGATCGTGGTTCGAGGACGGCTTCATTTTCCGCTCCGGTCTGTGCTACTACCGCGGCGCCGGAAAGGTGTTCTACTTCCAGCCCGGCCACGAATTCTGCCGCTCGTTCTACAACGAATACGTGCAGCGCATCATCACGAACGCGGTCTACTGGGCCGTGCCGAACGACTTCGGCTATCAGATCCCGGACGGCGCGCCGTGCATCGAGTACAAGCTGTCAGGAAAATAAAAGAATCGGGATGTGAAACGTAAAACGTACAAGGAGGTACAGAAAATGAGTTTGGCAGTTATTCCGACAATTATTAAGGTTCTCGGCGTGTTTATGCTGCTGGCGGGAATCGGGCTGACGGTATCCGGCGCCGTGACAAAGAAACGCGGCCTGTGGATTCCGGGAATCGTTCTCATCTCGGCAGGGCTGCTGAGCATTGTATCTCCGGAAATAGCGAATGTTATTGCCGGATTGTAAAATGAGAAATTCAAAACACGTAACGGTGAATTCACGTTACACGGAAAAGGAGACAAAAACGGTGGAACAGGATAGAGATACTGTCGTACAGGAAACAACGGAGAAAAAAGAGAGAGTTGCGCTGGGAATACTCGGGGCGTTTCTGTTCTCGCTGGCGGGAGCGGCCGTGTGGGTGCTTCTCGACATCGTCGGCTTTCTGGCCGCGTTGTCGGGCCTTGTAGGCGTGTTCTGCGCGATTCAGGGCTACCGGATATTCTCGGGAAAACTGACGAAAAAGGGTGTGATCATCTCGGTGGTGATTGCGTTCCTGGTGCTTGTGGGCGCGTGGTACTGCTGCATGGCGAGAGATATTATGCTAGCGTCGCGTGAATGGTATGCAGCCGGCGAAATAGCCGTGCCGATTACGTACGCTACGGCGTTCATCAACGCATGGAGAGCTCTCGGAGACAAGCCGATGCTTCTAGCTTACGGCGGCTCGCTGCTGCTGGGCCTCGGCTTTGCGGTGCTCGGGTCGTTCGCGTTCATCAAGAAGTCCCTCGGACAGGCCAATGCCCAAAAGGAGGCCGAAAAGGCTGCCGGCGCGCAGGCGATTCCTCAGGAACTGACCCCAGAGGCAAAGGCGGCGATCGAGGCGTACGAGGCGAAGGCGAGAAGGGCGTCCGGAGAGTACGGGGAAGAATTTGGCGAGGCCGTGAATATTCCCGAAGCGGTTGACGAAGCCGCTCACGAAGTCGCTCACGAGGGCGCTACTGAAGCCGGTGAAATTCATGAAGCCGCCGCTGCCAACTCGGAGCAGATCAAGCATGAATGGCAGGAGCTCCTTAAGGATCAGGACCCGGTTGAAAAAGAATAATCTTAGGAAACGCTTATTAAATGCTCTTTACGCAAGCGGCGAATAACTGACTGCGTGCTCTTGAACGTACTTCGATAGTTTCAGCTGTTCTTTCTGCGTATAATGAACGCGTAAGTATCGGCGTGTTTCGCTTAAAAATAGGGGAATGTTGTTTCCGCACGTTTTTAAACCGGCATTTGAAGCATTATGAAAATATCATCGTTTATACGCTTTACCGGATTTGGAATCAAAACGATTCTGCTCAAAAAGAAAGCCCCTATTATAGGGACCGTTATTGTAACGGACAGGTGCAATCTCAAATGCAAGCACTGCTCTGTAAACAATATTACCGGTATTATTTATCCGTACTCCAAGATTCGGGAGGATATGCAAACTCTTTACGATATGGGCGTACGTATCCTGTTTCTTTGCGGAGGCGAGACGTTTCTCTGGAGAGACGGAGAGCACACCTTGCGCGACCTTGTTGCGGAAGGAAAGCAAATGGGGTTCCTTAGTGTTGTCGTTTTCACGAACGGAATGTTTCCGCTGAACCTGCCGGAGGCGGATCTGATCATGCTCAGCCTTGACGGGGATAGAGAACGCCATAACGCGATTCGCGGAAACACGTACGACACTATTATGGAGAACGTCAAAAACGCGGCAGCTGACAATATCTGCTTTTATATGGCAATCAACCGAATCAACAAGGACGCTGTTGAAGACGTCTGCGCGGCGGCCCGCGATACGAAAAACGTGCGCGCTGTATCATTTAATTTTCACACGCCTTATCCGGACACAAGGGAGCTTGCTCTTTCGAGGGAGGAAAAGGCGGCCTGCTGCGATGTCATTAAAAGGATGATGAAAAGCGGCGCCCCTGTGTTCAACCTGAAATGCGCTTTTCCGTACCTGATCGACAACAGCTTCCCGACTCCGTGCTACCAATGCGTGGTCATCGAAAACGGAAAGGTTTCGACATGCGGACGGTGCGTCGATGTGCCGGGACTTTGCGACGAGTGCGGATACTTCTATGTTGCGGAGTACAATATGATCTTCAGAGGAAACCCGAAGGCGGTTTTCGAAATGCTGAGGACATACTTTAAATATATTTAGCGGCAAAATGAGTATTATTACGAACCTTACAAGGGCATGGCTGACCCGGTCGACAAGACCGTTTGTTTTTAAGAATGAATACGACCGGGTGCTTCGGTTCGCGGACTGTGACAGCCTTGGGCTGTACATACATATTCCCTTCTGCAAAAGCCTCTGCAATTTCTGCCCCTACTGCAAGACCGTATACACGAAGGAACTCTGCGACCGGTATATAGACGCGCTGCTCTGTGAGATCCGCCTTGTCGGCGGTATGCATGAGGGCAAAAAGGAGACCACCAGCCTTTATTTCGGGGGCGGGACGCCTGCGCTTGCCGCGGACAGGCTTAAGGAAGTGATCGACGCCGTCAGGGAGCATTTCGTTATCACCGAAGGCATCGGTGTCGAACTGCATCCGGACAACGTAACCCCGCAGGTGCTTCGGACCTTGAAAGACGCCGGAGTTACCAAGATAAGTATAGGAATTCAGTCGTTCCGGGAGAAATACAGGCGCATTCTCGGCAGGACGGACGTTGACGCGGCTGTAATAAAGAAGGCGCTTGCCGAAGTTCCATTTGAAACCGTTTCGATGGATTTTATTTTTGCGCTTCCCGGCCAGACGTTCGACGATCTGAAATCGGACATAGACACGGCCTTCGGAAACGGGGCGAATCACATCGCGATTTATCCGTTCATCGACTTCACGTTTACTTCAAGTAGCGTAAAGGCCATGCCCAAAAAGGAAAAGCGGCTGCTTCTGGACGCGATTACGCGGTACTGCGCCGAACAGGGCTATACCCGCAGTTCCATATGGACTTTTTCGAACGAAAGGAAAGCAAGGTATTCGTCTATGACGAGGGAGAATTTCCTGGGCTTTGGATGCTCCGCGACGACGCTTTTGAAGGATACGTTCAAGATCAACACTTTTTCGGTAGAGGAATATTGCGGCAGGCTTGACAGGGGGGAACTTCCGACGTCGCTGACCCTGAGGTTTACCCTGCGCCAGCGGATGGTATATTATCTTTTCTGGACCGCCTACAGTACGCGGATCGACGGCGAGGAGTTTGAAAAGTTTTTCGGTGTTCCGCTTAAAAAAATGTACGGTACGGAGATGAATCTCGCGAAGTTGCTCGGCTTCGCCACCGAAGAAAACGGGACGTACACCATGACGCCAAAGGGGGCGTTTTACTACCACTACTATGAAAATTTCTACACGCTCGCATACATTGACAAAATGTGGGGAATCATGAGAAAAGAGGCTTTCCCGGAGAAAATCGAGCTGTAGAGAAAAGAGACGGATTTATTTCGATATTAAAAAGGAATGAAACTGTATTTCGCAATCGAGCAAAGAAATCGCAATATTTAATGGCTTTGAATATTGTTAAAAGACAGCGCGCCCGCACATGCTTTACGTTTGGCGGGCGCGCGCTTTATGTATATCTAATATAATAATGGGCCGGCCGGGATCTCGCGGCGTTTTTGTGGTTTCAGAACGGATCAGGAGATCATTCCTCATTCATCATTTCATCCGCTCTAATCTCCTTCACGCTGCCGTCCTCCTCGACCAGGAACGTCTCAAACGCGCGGGCCGGAACGGTGACCGTAAACGGACCGCTCACGAAAACTCCGCCGCTCAGGGTCGCGGTGCGGTCTGTGGCGGTGGGGTTGAAGAGGCGGAGAACAGTTCCTTTTCCGTATTCGGACTGCTTTATCGCGGACATCACGACGCAGTCGTCGCCTTCGAGGCGGAGGCCCTGGGGGAGCTTCTCGCCGGCGCCGGAGGGGAAGAAGGACATGGAGAAGGCCTTCTCGCAGTAGAGCTGGGTGAGGCGTTCGGCGCGGGGCTCAAGGACGCGGGTGTCGCCCAGGGTCAGGCGGAAGTCGAACATGCCGGTGCCCACGTCGATGTGGGGCATGAACCGGTCGTCGGGAAGGATCTTGCGGTCGCCCAGCGGGTGGGCGGTGTAGGCGGCGGTGCGGAGCAGGGTGATCCGGTACTCGTTCCCTTCAACGGAGGAACCGTAGGTGGAGCGGGCGGAGATCAGGATGCCTTTTTCGCCCTCGTCCATCAGCTTGTAGCGCTGGGAGACGGTCTCTTCGCCGTTCATGAGGAGGGGTTCGCTGCCGTAGGCGGTCTGGCCGAGCACGCGTTCCAGGTTCGAAGCGGGAATCGTGAGCTTCACCGCTTTCTGCTTCTCGTACATCTGGAGGCGGACGCTGACGTCGATTTCGGGGGAGTGCTTGGAGAGGCTGTAGCGGACCACCGCGCGGGAATCGTTGTAGCCGAAAATTGCCTCCACCACGGTGCGGACGGAGCCGTTCTCGATGACGCGAACCGGAGCCAGCGGGTGGTCGACGGCGCAGAATTTCGCGGCTTCTTCATCATTCACGAGCGTGAACGAGCCTTCCCGGTCCCTGTAGGCGCGCACCGTCATTCCCCACGGGTCGCAGTTGTCGCGAATTACGTCAAGCCTTAAAGCCCCGCCCGAAGAGGGGTCGACGAGCTCTTTTCCGTCTATAATTAGGGAAGAAATCAAACCGGTCTTAAGCGAGATGTAGGCCTTCATGCGGCCGTTGTCGAAGCGCAGGAACTCGCCGACCCGCGGCAGGCCCACGATCGGCGGCTTCTTGACGTCCTTGAACTTCACGAGGAACATCGCGGCGGACGAGGCGGGCATTTTCGCCCTGAAAGCGACCCGCTTGCGCCAGTCGATCGGAATGTTGGAAAGCTCCTTCTCGGGCTGGCAGGGGAGCTCGTTCCCGTCTTCGTCGAACACGTGGGGGTACTTGTAGAACTCGCCCCAGCCCTGGTCCCAGAGCATGAACTCGGCCTCGTAAACGTCCTCGGCTTCGTAGGGGTGCGGGTTGCACACGATGACCGGAATTTCGTCGGGGGCGGCCTTCCTGAAGCCGGAGCAGAGCGCGAAGAACGCGGCGGTGCGAAGCTTGGTCAGCTTGTCGTAGGCGCCACCCAGCTGGCGGATTCCCATGGCCTCCACGGGCTCAACGGAGGAACCGGGAAGGTAGTCGTGGAACGTGGCGAAGAGCATCGCCTTTTCGGCCTCGTCAAGGGCGTCTTTTGGGTATTCGCGAAGGGGCCGCGCCAGCACGCAGATCTTTTCGGTGAAGTAGTACATGTCCTCGAGGGCGCGGTACATGGATTTCAGCTTGGCCTGGCTCGTGTAGCAGCCCACGGCCCAGGGGTTGATGTCGCGCTCCCAAAGGGGAAGGGTGTTCTCGTCGACGGTCTCCAGGTACTCGTAAAGGTCGGAGTGCTTGACGGTGTCGCCGTTTTTCGCGGCCTCCTTAATGAATTCGTCCAGCGCGTCCAGATCCTGTGCCGAAGCGCCGCCGCCGTGGTCGCCGACACCCCAGAGCGCAACGCCTTTCCCGCCGTCAGGAACCATTCCCAGCAGCCAGGAGGCCTTCGCCGCCGCCGCGCCCAGCCCCGAGCCGTAGCCGTGGGGTTCGCGCCTTCCTATGACCGAGGAGCCGTCGTAGCCGATCCACTTGTAGGTGTTGGGCATGTCGAGAAAGTCGCCGCCCGGCCTGCAGTGAATGTAATATTTGTACCCGGTTTTGGCGAGAATCTGCACCAGCCCGCGGGAATGCCCGAACGCGTCAAAGCTGTTCGCGACCGTGGGAACGACGCCGAACTTCTCGAAAAAGTACTTCCTGCCGTAGACCGCGTGCCTCACGAAGGTCTCGCCCGCCGGCATGTTGCAGTCCGGCTGAATGTACCAGCCGCCTATTATTATCCATTTGCCTTCGTTGACAAGGGCTTTGATTTCCTCGAAAAGGGCCGGCTCGTACTCCTCGACCCACTCGTAAAGGGCCGCCTCGTTGTGGCAGAAAATGTAATTGTCCCGCTCCCTGCAGAAAGCGGCGGCGGTCCTGAAGGTCGAGACCGCCGCCGCGGCCCCTTCCTCCCATTCCCACTGCCAGACAGGGTCAAGGTGTGCGTTCGATACCAGGTAAAGAGTCTTGTTCATATTGTTTCCTCCGGATTGAGTCTTTTTTCTATAATTTTATCACCGGCGTGAATTTCCACCGTCACCGGGACCGTGGATTCCAGCGTAAATTCCGGCAGCCCGTCATCTTCAGGAGTTTCGCCCGCCAGCAGTGTCACGAAGCCGCCTTTAAAAGGATACCTGCGGATCCCGTGGGCCTCTTTGAGATTCAGGTGCCACTCGATCCGGTCCTCCAGCGCGAACGGCCTGATCCCGAACACGTACTCAAACAGAACCGAAATCGGCGCGAGCCCTGTCCAGCCCACGAATTCGTCCTTCGCGGGAACGCCCGGCTCCGCGTGCTCGGGCGCGTAATTCTCGTAGAGCGTTCCCGTTTTCCCGAACACTTCGACCACGTTCTTAAGGTAGCAGCTCGCGATCTCAAAGGCCAGCTTTTCCGCCGTTGGGGTCTTCTGAGCCTCGAGTCCCTTCAGAATCATGTAGTTCGTCGGAGCCCACACCGAGCCGAGCCAGTAGCCGCCGTTCGGGTCGTAATGCGGGTCGTTCGCGGCAAGCGTCGGCACGCGGTTCGGCCGCCTGAACTCATCCGGGTCGTCGAGGTGCGCGATAAAGCCCGCCTTCCTCTCCTCAGGAACGATATCCGCCAGCAGCGTCCAGTACGCCCCGACCGTCTTCACGCCCGAAAGGCTTCCGTCCCGCCTCCGGTCGTAGTAGAACCGGTCATTCTCGCTCCACATCGTTTGATTTATCGTCTTTTTCAGGAATTCCGACTCGTCTTTCAAAAATTCCACCTCGTTCTCACGACCGATGATTTTCGCTATTTTAAGGAGAATTCTGCCGCTCAGGTACTGCTGCGCGCAGGCGTCGATCCACGCGCTGTGTCCGTGGGAGACCACCGGGTTGTAGCCCGGACTTGTCCGCGGCTGGTTGTCCATTCCGCACGCAAGCCCGCAGCTCCAGTACGTTCCGTCCGGCCAGGAACGGTTCAGCATCAGCCATCTGTGGTATCCGACCAGCGGGTCGAAAATGTCCTTCAGCCTCGAATCGTCGCCGGTGGTTCTGTAGTATTCCCACTCGGCCCACGGCAGCACGTTCGGCCCTGTCGAAGCGGGGTCGTCGCGTGAAAACTGTTCCCGCATCATGCTCTCGCAGATCTCCCGGCAGATAAAACCGTCCGCGTGCTGGTGCGCGTAGAAGTTGTCGAGGGTCTGCTGAAAGTTGAACGCCGCCGCGCCGTACTTCCCGAACATCACAATGAACGACGAGTCCCACATGAACAGGAACCCGTTGAACGCGGTGTCGATAAAGTCGGACACAAACCCCGCCTCGCGCTTCGCCTTCCTCAGGTTGCCGAAAGCTATCTCCCAGGCGCGCCGGTACGTCTCAAGAACGTTTTCGTGGCCCTCCCAGACCGGCTCCGGCAGCTTTTTGGATACGTCTTCGAATTTCGGGAGTTCTTCTTGACAAGCGGGGGTCTTGAGCCGCTCGCGAAAAACGTTCCGCGCCGCGTTCGGGTCCGCCGCCGCAAAAAGATTGCCGTCTACAGTAAAAATGTCGTGCATGAGGATTGTTCTCCTAAGTATGAAAATAACCGGCCGCTGAGCAAACTATTAAGATTATCAAGACTGGATAGTCAAGCAAGCTAAAATAGTCGCTTTTTATTTCTGTGGGTCGGAAATCTCCCAATGACCGCTTCTTCCTCCTCCGGTAAACCGTATATCCGGCATAGAGTTCAGAATTCGTTGAACGGAGCGCTCGCTGATTCCCAACTCGGCGGCCATTGCCTTTCGGGTTATTTTGTTGTTCTGTTTAATCATTGTTCTGAGCTGCATTTGTTGCTTTTCAGAAGGACTCAGAGTGCCATCCAGAGTGCCATTGTCCTCCTGAGTGTCTTTCTGGCTGCCTTCATTGTTTCCGCTCCAGCCCCAACCTTCGCCACAGTGACGATAGAACACGACGGTAAACCCATAAGCCTCTTTCTGGAACGCATACTTTACACCAGCTTCTGTGCAAAGAGTTTTAATCTTTTTCAGACCGGAAGCAAAGGTCTCCATGTCTTTGGAGTAATACAAAGTTTGCGTGACCAGTTTATTCCGGCGGATTCTCCGTTTAGTTAGTTATACGCCATTCAAAACCGGCAACACCATTTTCCGTTCTAAGCCGTCCTCTGTTTGCTTGATCTTTAAAGTTTTCCTCGCCGCCCGGCCCCACAATATACATCACGTAATCTTCATCAAGCCACGGTTCCCTTTCAAGTAGCGGAGGATACAACTTATCCTTTACAGACATAATAACCTCTTTCGCCTTTTCAGACGCTTCCAGTTTAGTATATCCATTGTATTTGCCGTTCTTCGGCCACCAATCTGCACCATACTTGAAATCAAACATTCTTATCACCCTTTCTTATCTTCAAACGGCTCGGTTCTTATATAGTCCTGCCCTTTTCCATTCTTCTTTCCTTTATAAAAATTGAACGTATTTTCCGGATTTTTCTCTTCTTTTACAACATCAAGCGGAATAATTCTTCCCAATTCAATTGCACGGCTTACCAATCTGCTCGCCGACAACTCAACCGGTGCGCGTTTATATTGTATCTCAATATCATAACCTTCCGGTTCAAGCTCATCAATATATCTCTGCACACCGCCAATCTCGTCGCCAATAATCGGGATAACAAGATTTGTGCCTTCGAACTCTCCGCCGCGCTTAAACATATTCAGCTCATCTTGCAAGTTATCAGATGCTTCAATAATATTCAGGTCAGCCATACGTCACCTCGTCCGCAGGAATATAGGCAAACTCTGCAAAACCGTTCCAGAAATCTTCTTTATCAATTGTATTTTTGGTGGTAAAAACGTAAAAGACGCCAGACGGAATCCCAACGCCTCTTGCAAATCTCGTCAACGAACATTCGGGAACGACCCATATTCCAGACACGATCGGCGTATCAATATTCGACCATACGCCAAACGACCAAAATTCACCTTCCGTATTCCAGGTCATTCTCAAAAAATATTCTGTGCCATCTAAAACAACGCGCGACATACTATCGTTCTTTTTTGGAATTTGTATCAATAACATTCGCAACGCCCCCTAAAATCTGCCACCGCCACCGCCGCCACCGTGAATCGGCCGCGTTCCGCTTTGCGTTACATTTCCGTTGCTCGGCTGCCTCGGACTGCATTAACTTATTCGCCGCCGCAACAGCATTTTCTCCTTCTTCGGTTTTCGCCCATTCTCCGAACTTCGTTGTCTTTTCAGGACCTGCTTTCCCCTCTCCGACCTTGCTTTCACCTGCCACGGCACCACTTGTTTTCTTCGGGTCTACCGTGTTTATTCAAAATCGCAGCAATAGATATGACAGCTTCTTTTATCTCGCCAGTGCTTTTCTTGAATTCAACCTGTTCGGTCTCGCTGCCAAGAGATACTTTTTTATCAATCATAGTTCATTCTCCTCTTGAGGCCTTTTGGTATATACCAGTTCTATATCATAGCCTAGGGTTTCCAGAATGGATATGAAAGTCTTGTTCACGATTCTGTCTTGGTGTTTGATCAGTCTGCTAATGTATTGTGGTGAAGTTCCTATGGATTCTGCAACCTTCGCCTGAGTGATATTTTCTTCAATGCATTTTACTTTCACATCGATTTCAACGTTGTTTTTAAGCATCGCTAGCCCTCCAGATTAATCTAATATATCATATTATATGTGTCATTTATTATATCACGGATTTGTAATCATTTCAACTCTTTTGCCAATTTAATGTTTCGTCATATTTCGTCATTTTTCGTCATGTCTCACGAGTTTCTCTTATTTAAATGAGTCTGCATTTTCCGCAGATCAGCCGGGAAAGTAGAAACAAAAAACGGAAAGGACGAGCGTTTAACTATCTGTCCTCTCCGGAATCGCGATAATACTTAAAAGCCCTTTTGGGACTGAGTGTTATGTTATTTCTTTAATATGTGCAATGCGTCGCAAACTGTAACCGTTTTCTCTAAGGATTCTTTTTGCTTCTTAGTTAAGTCAAATGGATAAATTCGTTTAGCCGCTCATTTCAGCGAGTAGTTCGAGGAGCTGATTCCCGACGCCCAGATCCAGCCGGAGCTGACCGCCGCCTTCAGCGTGAACGTCTCGGTCGTGTCGCCGAACGTGAACGTGTGTGTTCCCGCGGAGAGCGTTCCCGAGAGGGTCACGTAGCCGGAGGGAAGCGTCGAGGAGGAGGTCATGCCGCCGAATCCGAAGCGACCCCAGCCGGGCCCTCCGCCGTAGCCGCCACCGCCGCCGTTCCCGGGAACAGTCCCCAGCGCGATAATGATGCCGCCCGTTATGCTGACTTCTCCGTCGGTGTCGACGGCGCTCATGTTGCCCGAGGAGTCCGCGTTCGGGTTGCTCACCACGACGAAGCCGCCTGTCTGCTTGTAGCTGCCGTTCGAGTCGATGCCGTCAACGTCGCGTCCGGCCACTTCCACAACCATTTTGCCGCCGGTCACCGTAATGAGGCCGTCGGAGGACCTGCCGTTGGAGGAGGTCGCGTTCACGCCGTCGTCGGTGGCGTAGACGTAGATTTCGCCGCCGTTCACATTGATGTAGTGGCCTTCGAGGCCTTCGTGGCTGTTCACGACGTTCACGTAGCCGCCGTCAATCCGGAGCGTTCCGTCAGCGTGAATTCCGTCGTCCGCCGCGGTCACCGTAATGCTGCCGCCGGAAATTGTGATATTCCCGAGCGGAGTCGAATTGTCGGCGAGCGTGACGTCGTTGTTCGCGTGGATCGCGTCGTCCATCGAGTAGATGACGACCGTGCCGCCGCTGATCGTAACGGAATTGTCTGCCTTGATGCCCTTGGAGCTGTTCGCGCTCTTCTTCACGCCGCTTGTCGAAGTCGTGGTTTTGCAGTCGGAGGCGGTGTAATCCGAGTAGGAATGGGTCTTGATCGTGATTTCAGGCGTTCCCGAGATCACAACGTCGTACGCCGCGTCGATGCCGTCGCAGGCGGAATAAATGGTAATCGTGCCGCCGTTTATCGTGACGGTGCCGCGCCGGTTGCCCTTGGAGGAGACGTCGGAATTATCGGTTTTGATGCCGTCGCCGCGGGTGGAAATGAGCGTGAGCGTGCCGGATTCAATCGTAGCGGAGTCGTTGCCTTTAAGGGCGTTGTTTGGGGCCGTCACGGTGAGGGTCACGTTCTTGATCTCGAGGTCGTCCTTGGTGTGGATGCCGTTGTTGTAGGTCGCGGTGACGGTAAGGGTGCCTTTCCCGACGATGTCGAGGTCGCAGAGGGCGTAAATTGCCGCCGCGCCGGTGGTGTCGGCTTCGTTCGTCTGAAGCGGGCGGGTGTCGTTGACGGTGTTTTTGGTGCCTTCGAGCGACTTGATCTTCACTTTGCCCGCGCTTTTGATAAAAATGGGCGAGTCGTAGGAGCAGGTTATCGACGCGTTGCTAAGGTCGAGTTCGACTTCGCTTTCCTCCGGGGCGTCGACGATGATCTGGCCGTCCGCGAACGTTCCGGAGAGAACATAGGTGCCTGCGGAAGCGATCGTGAACGTGCTGCCGCTGACGGAAACGTTGCCGTCCTCTGTGGTAATCGTGAATCCGTTTGCGGAAACGGTTTTGGACGACGATTCGGGAATTTCGCTCGCGGAAGGCTCTTCGGTGGGCTCGGAAGTCGGCTCAACTGACGGCTCGGAAGTAGGTTCCGCTGTCGGCTCCGCAGTGGGTTCCGAAGTAGGCTCAACTGTCGCTTCCCAGGTCGGGTCGGCGGTCTGCTCAACAACATTCCCGCTTTCCGAACCTTCCAAATCTTCCTGCTCGCCGTCGTCTTCCTGCGAAATGTAAGATGTATTTACCGTCTGGGTATCTGAAACTGAACCGGCGTCGTTTGACGTTCTGCCCGGATTTAAGACCGCACAGCCGGACATAAGCAGTGCGACAACCAGCGCCGCGATAGTGATGTAGTACTTTTTCATTGTCGGTTCCTCCTTGTTTGTGGGTTTGGGCGGAATCGCCGCCGGGAGCCGGAAAGAGCTCATTTCCGTCTTTCGTTCATTTCCCGGAAATATCCGGTGCCTCTGTTTCGAAAGCCCGGCGGTGTTCCTTACGGCTATAATTATCGATTTTTCGCTAAAAATAAGCTGAAACGAAACTTAAATAAAAACAAAACCGCCGCCCGGGAGGTGCACCGCCGCATTCCCGAAAAACACTGCGAATCGCCCGATTTCAAAATTTCATTGCAAATCCGTGAAAAATGATTGAAATCCGCGCGCGTTTATGGTAATATATATAACGGCCGCCGGCGGTTGACCGGGGGCATGACGATTTTTTTCGGAGACGAAAATGAATGTTGAAGGATTGAAATACGAGTTTATCAATAATGTTAACGCGCGTCGCGAGCTGTTCTCGACTACGGTAAAGGATTTCTTTGAGATTATAATGCCGTCCGAGGGCAAGTGCGTAATCGCGGTGAACGGGTACGGTTTTGAAGTGAATCCGGACGAGTTCGCACTCATTATGCCTGACGAGGCGCTCAGGTTCGTGAAGGCGGAGCCCGACACTTCCGTTTCGGTGCTGAAGATCTACCCCTACGTCGTCGGCGTGGGAACGGAGATCGAGACGAACGTCGAATATTTCCGGGAAAAGATTGCCGCCGAGAAGGCGCGCGTGTTCTCGCTTCCCGCAGCGAAGTGGGGCCTGGCCCGCGACTGCATGGTCAGGATCTGCCTCGGTGAGGTTTCCGGGAACGACGGCTGGCAGTTCGCGTACCTGGCGACGATGCTTTTTGAGATCAGGGCGTTCGGCGAACCCACCGGGGCGCTCGAAAGTGAACCGATCTACGCCGAGAAGGAGATGCCGCTGTTCATGGAGACGGCCGCCCTCATTGCCGACAACCTGCAGTCGATCGACAGCCTTGCCTCGCTTGAGCGGCTGACGGGAAGAAAGAGCTTCGCCGTCAACAGAGTTTTCCGGAAAATGACCGGAACTTCCACGTGGAACTACATTCTCCGCAAGCGCCTCGACCTCGCCTGCATGCTGATCCTGAAAGGGGAAAGGGCGACCGAAGCGGCTGCGAGAAGCGGGTTCAAGGACTACTCGGTCTTTTACAGGCTGTTCATGGGCACGTACGGAATCGCGCCGACCGCGGTCAGAAAGACCGGCAAAGTGCCGATGAGGCTGGCGGAAGCGGCGGAGGCTACTGAGACTGTAGAGGCTGCGGAAGCTGAGGAAGCGGCGGAAACTGCGGAAGCGGCGGAAACGCCTGCGGTTCAGGAAGCTGCGGAAGAATAATGACAAGAGCCGGCGGCGGTTTCCGGGCTGTATTTTACAAGCGGTCCGGGGACAGAGCCGCCGGTTTTTTATTGTAAACACTGATTAAATGCTCTTTACGCAAGCGGCAAATGAGGAACATCATACGCACGAACGTAGTTCGTTATTTTCTACAGTTCCTTTAGACTATAAGGTGTCTTACGACATATTGGTTGCCGCTTGCTTTGCGCGGACCCGCGTGTGTCTCCGCTTGGTCTCCGGTTTAGCTGACGCTAAAAGTCGCCCTCGCGCGAGACACACGCGA
>JAEEGG010005952.1_pt1 | contig 28718 bp, 17 predicted proteins | sample 9134161 | NCBI WGS metagenome assembly JAEEGG01 (sample SAMN16246543, study PRJNA631951) | gut metagenome | biome: gut microbiome; feature: rumen; material: CR-attached | host: Bos | place: Iran: Karaj | collected 2018-10 | reverse complement strand
TTGTCGGGAACTCTACTATGCGTACTGGTACTCGTGGTGACGGAAGCAACGGACAATGGGGATGGGGATATTATGCTCACGAATACTACGATGCCGACAAGATAACAGTTGAGAATCTTGCACTCGGTGGCACTTCTCCTCGTACCTTCTATCGCGAACTGTGGGCTCCTATCGCAGCAGCAATTCGTCCTGGCGATTATGTTTTTCTGGAACTCGGACACAACGATAACGAACCAAAAAATCAGGTACGCGAACGTGCTTCATATAAGCCCAACGGAGTACTAAGCATCGCAGAGGATTCTATTATTCGCATCAATAAGCGTACAAACAAGATGGACACCATCTATACATTCGGAGGTTACACTCGCCGTTTCATCAACGAAGTACGTGCAAAGGGCGGTATTCCCGTGCTCTTCACACTCACTCCACGCAATGCTTACGAAGCAGACGGAAAGACCATCCAGCGCAAACTCTCCGACTTCACTCCTGCTATATTTGCTATCGGTAAGGAGATGTGTGTACCGGTTATCGACCTGAACGATATCTCTGCAAAGAAATTGGAGAAGTACGGTCCTTGGAAGACCGACTATCACTTCTTCCTCGATAAGATTCACTCTTCTGCCTTCGGAGCTATGATGAATGCCCGCAGTGCTGCAGAAGGTATTGCTGCTTCAAACGACCCACAACTCGTTCGTCTGAAGTCATTCATGAACGACAGAGTAAAACCAAAACGCTGTGACCAGAAGCGTGAGAAGGGTAAACCAATGGTATTCCTCTGTGGCGACTCTACAGGCAAGAACGAAGATAAGAAACCAGATGGCATGTGGGGCTGGGGTTCACAGGGTTACACCGTATTCGATGCGAAGAAATGTGTATTCCAGAACCAAGCAAAGGCTGGTCGTTCTACTCGTACTTATCTCGACGAAGAACGTTGGGAAGAAGTGTATAACTCACTCGAACCAGGCGATTTCGTACTCATTCAGTTCGGACACAATGACATAGGCGGTATCGACAAACAGAAGGAACGCGGAGTAATCGCAACAGATAAGGACACTTGCCACGTTTACCACATGGAATCAAACGGTAAGTATAAGGTCATCTACTCTTTCGGGTGGTATATCCGCAAGATGGTTCGCGATGCCCAGGAGAAAGGTGCTACACCTATCATCCTCAGTTTCACTCCACGCAACGAGTGGCATCAGGGCAAGGGTGAGGTGCGAGGTACTTTCTACCCTGTAAACGAAAAAGCTAACAAAGAGTATATCGAACGTCGCAACGACAAATATATCCCAGAATGGGACAAGAAGATTGCAGAGGAGAATGGTGTTGCATTCGTCGATGTGCACAACATCACAGCTGATGCTCTCGACAAACTCGGTAAGGAGAAGGCTGCTGCTTACTTCAACCACGACCATACCCACACTTCTCTGAAAGGTGCTCAACTCAACGCAAAGAGCGTTGCAAAAGGACTTAAGGCTATTAATCATCCAGCTGCAAAACTGCTGAAATAAAACACAAATATAATGAATTTCCAGATTAAGAACCCCGAAAATGAAGGGGGTATGAACGAGCGCATAAAGAGACTGCGCAAACAATGTTTCGACACTCCAACCACACTGAGCATCGAACGTGCTCTGATTGAAACAGCATTCTACAAAGAGAACTACGGCACTATGCCTGTGGCTGTGTTGCGTGCGAAAAACTTCTATGAGATATGCAAGAAGAAAACAATATACATTGGTGACGACGAGCTCATCGTAGCAGAACGTGGACCAGTGCCAAAGGCTGTACCTACATTCCCTGAACTGACTTGTCACTCAGTAGAGGACTTGCACACACTGAACAGTCGTGAACTGCAGCGCTACACCATCAGTCAGGAGGATATCGACACATACGAGAAGGAAGTAATTCCTTACTGGAAAGGTAAGACCCAGCGCGAACGCATCTTCAACCACGTTTCAAAGGAATGGGAAGAGGCTTATCATGCCGGAGTATTCACAGAATTCATGGAACAGCGTGCTGCCGGCCACACAGCCATGGACGGTAAGATGTACCACACTGGACTGCTCGACGTGAAGGCTCGTATTGAAAAGAAGATTTCCGAGCTCGACTATATCTACGATCCAGAAGCTACCGACAAACAGCAGGAGTTGGAGGCTATGGCTATCTCTTGCGATGCAGCCATACTCTTTGCAGAACGTCATGCAGAACTGGCAGAAAAGATGGCAGCAAAGGAAACCAATCCACAGCGTAAAGCTGAGTTGGAGAAAATTGCAGATGTATGTCACTGGGTACCTGCACATGCTCCTCGCGACCTCTGGGAGGCTATTCAGATGTATTGGTTCGTACACCTGGGAACTGTAACCGAACTTAACGGTTGGGACAGTATGAACCCGGGACATATCGACCAACACCTCTACCCATTCTACAAGAAAGGTATCGAAGACGGCACACTGACTCGCGATAAGGCAAAGGAACTCATCTCTTGTCTATGGATAAAATTCAATAACCAGCCAGCACCTCCAAAGGTAGGTGTTACTGCGTTGGAATCAGGCACTTACAACGACTTCACGAATATCAACATCGGAGGCGTTGACAAGAACGGCAACAGTGCTACCAACGACATCTCATATATGATTCTGGAGATTCAGGAAGAACTGCACGAACTGCAGCCAGGACTCTCTATTCATATTGCTGAGAATACTCCTGACGACTTCCTGATGGCAGGACTGAAGGTGATTCGTCAAGGTCACGGCTATCCTTCTGTGTTCAATCCTGATACCTATGTAAAGGAAATGACACGAGCAGGAAAGACCCTCGAAGACGCACGCGAAGGCGGTTGTTCAGGTTGTATCGAAGTCGGTGCATTCGGTAAGGAAGCATACTTGCTTACAGGCTATCTGAATACTCCAAAGATTCTGGAGATCACCCTCAACAACGGTTACGACCCAATCGCAAAGAAACAACTCGGTCTGAAAACAGGCGACCCTCGCACCTTCACCAGTTTCGAGCAACTCTACGATGCTTGGCACAAGCAGATGATTTACTTCGTCAACCTGAAACTGTCTGTAAACAACTATATTGAGCGAATGTTCTCACTCTATGCCCCTGCTACCTTCCTCAGCCTGTATATCGACGACTGCATTGAGAAGGGCAAGGACTACTACAGTGGTGGAGCCCGTTACAACACTACATATATCCAGTGCACCGGTTTGGGAACAATCACCGACTGTTTCACAACTATCAAAAAACACGTCTTTGAAGACCATCGCTACACAATGGATCAGATTCTTGCGGCTTGCGACAAGAACTTCGAAGGCGAAGAACAGATGCGTCAGTATATTCGCAACCACACTCCGTTCTTCGGTAATGATGATGAATATGCCGACACTATCGCAGTGAAGGTATATAACGACCTTGTGGATGCTATAGAAGGTCGTCCTAACACTCGTGGTGGTCAGACTCATCTGAATATGCTCAGTACCACTTGTCACAACTATTTCGGTTCTGTATGCGGAGCAACTCCAAACGGTCGTTTTGCACATTTCGCAATCAGCGACGGCACATCGCCAGCTCACGGAAGTGACAGTCATGGACCAACAGCAGTGATTAAGTCGCTCGGAAAACTCGACCAGACAAAGAGTGGAGGTACACTGTTGAATGTACGTTTCACCCCAGCCCTCTTCAAGCGCGATGAGGACATAAAGAAATGTGCAAGTCTTGTGCGTACTTACTTTAAGTTTGGCGGGCATCATATTCAGTTCAATATAGTAGATACAGAAACTCTGCGTGATGCTCAGAAACACCCAGACCAGTATAAAGACCTGTTGGTTCGTGTAGCTGGGTACTCTGACTACTTCAATGATATGACAGAGCAACTGCAAAACGAAATCATTGCCCGTACTGAAAACAGTGCTGTATGATTATCTTCGACATCAAGCGATACGCCATAAATGATGGTCCGGGCATCCGAACCACCATTTTTTTCAAAGGGTGCCCACTGCGTTGTGTGTGGTGCCACAATCCTGAGTCGTGGAGCACAGAACCGCAGATTCTCTTCAACAAGAACAAATGCATCCACTGTCCTAAGTGTGTTGGGAAGAATGCGGACGAATGTCCTACGACAGCCCGAGAGATATGCGGCAGGGAATGGACCCTTCCTAACCTCCTCAAGGAGATAGAGAAGGAACGCGACATAATGGAGGACAGCGGAGGCGGAGTTACCCTCTGTGGCGGCGAACCCCTCATGCACTTCGAAGATGCTCTCGCACTGTTGAAGGAACTGGGAAAACGGGACCTGCACCGTTGTGTAGATACCACACTCTATGCAAAGCCGGAGGTGATTAAGGAAATAGCTGCTAATTGCGAACTATTCCTTGTGGACCTCAAACTGATGGACGACGAGAAGCATAAGCAATATACAGGGGTGAGCAACAGAATCATTCTAGAGAACATAAGGATGTTGGCAGAAATGGGTGCCGACTTCTTCATTCGCATTCCACTGATAGAAGGAGTCAACACCGATGAAACCAACATACATGACTCTATAGAGTTTCTGAAAACCCTTCCTTGGGAACGGAAAACTGTCAACCTACTTCCCTATCATGATGTAGGTAAAGACAAACACATCAGAATGGGCAGTCAGTATAACCCTAAGGGATACGAGATGAAAGCTCCCTCTGACGAAACCCTCAACCGCTGCAAACAAGCCTTTACCCAAGCCGGTTTCACCACAATCATCGGAGGATAATCTCAATAACCTATAACCAATAACCTATAACCAATAAAAAAAACTATGAAACGCGAAGCATTTAAAATGTTCCTGAAACCAGGAAATGCAGAAGAGTACAAACGTCGTCATGCAAACCTTTTCCCAGAACTGCGTCGTTTGCTCACAGAAAGTGGAGTACGTAACTACAGCATCTACTTAGATGAGGAAACAAACGTTCTGTATGCTTATCAGGAGCTCGAAGGTGAAGGCGGAAGCCAGGATCTTGGCGAGACTGAAGCATGCAAGAAATGGTGGGCTTACATGGCTGACATCATGGAGACAAATCCAGACAACTCTCCAATCAGCATTCCGCTGCCTGAGATGTTCCACATGGATTAACAACAAACGAGCCCACCTTAACAGTGGGCTCATTTTTTATTTCTTTTTCTTTGATTTCTTCGAATTGGTTGCCTTCTTCGGGTCTGTCTTAATAGCGGCAGCAACGAGTGAAGCAATCTGTGCGGCACCCTTATCGGTAGGATGTATTCCGTCTGGCTGCATCACCTTTTCTATATTCTTAAATTGAGAATGCAGGTCGAGATATTCCAGATTCTTTTTCTCTGTATATTTCTCCAGCAAAGGAATGATTCCGTTTGTGATGACACTGTCTGTAATAGTCCATATATCCCTGAAAGCAGGAATAGGAGAAGCCACGATGATACGTGGTTTTGAAGGCAGAGCATTCAGCGAATCAATCATCTGATTCAAACTCTGTATATAATCATCCTTTGCATAATTCCAGTTGGCAGTCTTTGAGTCGTTAGTACCCAGTTTGATGACTACGATATTTGGTTTCCAAGCCAGACAATCCTTCCAAGCCTGTTCTTTCTGATAAGGCAGATCACCGCGTTCCGACATAGTGCGACCACTCACACCGAAATTCTTTACAGCATATCCTTCGCCGAGTCGCACACCGAGTTGAGCAGGATAACCGAACTTACTTGCCATATCTATGCCCATTCCATCGGTGATACTATTACCCACACAAGCCACTCTGATGTCAGATTCCTTCTGAATACGAAGGTCAGCCAGCCACTGACGGAGTTCTGCCTTCATCAGTTCGTGATAACGGAAAGTATCCTTAAATCCGAAACCATGTCCGCCAGAAGGATAAGCCAGGAACGAACAGTTGTTGCCTGCCTGACGCATCGAACTGTAATATGCAGCTCCATTAGGTGCTGGAGGTACTACTCGGTCGTCGTTGGCAAGGATAACAATTGCAGGAGGTGTAAGGTGACGGCGAACAGCCTTATCACTACTCCACTCCCTTACCAGTTTTTCGTCCTGCAAACCATTCTCGCCTAAAAATCCGGCACATGAAGCAGTATGAGAAATCCTTGTATTCATCGTGATTACAGGGTAGAAAAGAATAGAGAAATTTGGACGGGCATCAAAAGGGGCATGGGTAGAAACAGCAGAAGCAAGGTGACCACCAGCTGAGAAGCCCTGAATACCTACGTTATATGGATTGATATTCCATACCTTACAACTGTCGCGCACAGTACGAATAGCTCTGTATGCATCGCTCAAAGGCACATTCCTGTTTCCGTATGGCATACGATATTTCAGAACAACATAAGCTATACCTTGTTCGTTATAGAACTCAGCCCAGTTATGTCCTTCATTCTCCATGGACAGATGAGAGTAACCACCTCCAGGACAATCCACAATGGCTCTACCATTTGCCAGTGCCGCACTTTCAGCACTTGGCAGATAGACTGTTATTTCCGACTGTCCATCAGCGGAGTTTGTTAAAGTGAACTTACGCACCGTACTTTGTGCAAATGTCTGAACAGACATCGCGCAACAAATAAGAGAAAGGAAAATTCTTGTTTTCATAGCATTTATATTAATTCATAATGCATAATTCATAATTCGTATTAATTCATATTTTTTCGTTTACCGGGAAATACTCCGCCTTCGGATTGCCTATGTATAGTCCGCACACAGATGCCTGCGGATACATAGCACCGTTTTCCGTCAGACTGATGCCAATCCTTTTGAAATCGATTGCCTCAGCCAGTATGAAGATGCTATGTTGATCAGGTAAAGACGGATAACCAATCGCAGGACGGATGCCATCCCAGCCAGTCTGACGATGCAGGTATTCGCTTGCAGCCTCAACCAATCGGTCGCCCACTGTCTGCATCAGCAACGCATCATAATCACTGTTTCCCTTCGTTTTCTTCAGGTGTTCCAGTCGTTCGATGAAAGCCTGACTCACTGTGGTTGCAAACATACCAATATAGTCGTTTCCATCGGCAGAAACATAATCACACAAACTCTTGTGTTCACCCCACTGCTGTCGTGGAGTAGGAATTTCCACTGTGCGTAGCTTGTGCAACAAACGATTCGTGCAACAAGGGCAGTCACTCTTAGTAATTACAATCGAGTCATCACCTCTACGTGCCGGATAGAAAGCCTGGATAGCTCTCATTCCATATACAGGATTATCCTTCAATTCATCGAGCAGAGCCTCCGCATCCTTCTTCAGTTCCCTTGCCTCTGCAGAACCTTCCTTCACCTTCCAAGGCAGGTAGAACATCTTCCAATTAAAATAAGGTAGCAAACAGCTCACAGGTATAGGTTGCATCACTCGCTGTCCAAGGAAGAGAGGAGAGGGATGCTGGTTTATGGTTAATGGTTCAGGGTTAATGGTTTCTTTAACCTCTTGAACTTCTTGAACTTTTTGAACTTTTTGAACCTCTTTCTCTCTTGAACCATGAACCTTGAGCCCTGAACCATGAACCCTAAGTTCTTCCTGTTCCCTATAATTCTCGTCAATAACAGTTTGACGCTGTTGTGGGTCAACCAGTTTCATAGCCATTACGGCATCAGCTGAGGCGTCTCGCACATGAAACACACTTCCTCCGTACAGCGGAGCAATCTTCACGGCAGTATGAAGAGCAGAAGTAGTGGCACCGCCCACCATCACTGGGATATCCAGTCCTGCGTCTTTCATAGCCTGAACGGTATGTCCCATTTCTTCGAGCGACGGAGTGATAAGTCCTGACAGACAAACCATATCCACCTTCTCCTTAATTGCCGTTTCAACGATGGTTTCTTTTGGCACCATCACACCCAGATCAAGCACCTCGAAATTATTGCAGGTAAGAACCACTGCCACAATATTCTTTCCTATATCATGTACATCGCCTTTCACCGTTGCAATCAGTATCTTCGCAGCCTTTGAAGCCTTATTATCATCACCTTGCAACATATATGGTCGCAAGATGTCAACCGCCTGTTTCATAGTGCGGGCAGTCTTCACCACCTGTGGCAGGAACATCTTTCCGGCACCGAACAACTCACCCACCTCGTTCATTCCTTCCATCAAGGGACCAGAGATAATGTCTATAGCCTTATCGCCTCTACCTATCAGTTCCATGATGTCAGCATTCAGAGTGTCCGACCCGCCCTTGACAAGAGCCTGGCGAAGACGTTCCTCAGTTGTCAGATTACTCTGAACAGTCGGCGCACTCGGAGCATTCTGAGCGCTCTGGGTACTCTGCGAATACTTCCCAGCCAGTTCTATCAGTCGTTCGCTTGCCTCAGCATCGCTGTTAAGCACAACATCGGCTATTGCCTTTTGCAGTTCAGCAGGGATAGTGTCGTAATCTATCCTTGTAGCAGGATTCATGATAGCCATACCCATACCGTTTTGTATTGCATAATGCAAGAAAACGGAATGCATAGCCTCACGGATATAGTTATTTCCACGGAAAGCAAAACTCAGGTTTGAGAGTCCGCCCGACACCCTTGTACCCTTCAGGTTGTCTGTCACCCACTTCGTAGCTCTGATGAAGTCCTTCGCATAGTCAGCATGTTCCTCCATACCAGTGGCTATAGTAAGCACATTAGGGTCAAAAATTATATCGCTCGGATTGAATCCTACTTCCTCAGTCAGCAGTCTGTATGCTCGTTGGCAGATGGTAACACGGCGTTCGTAGTCAGTAGCTTGTCCTTCCTCGTCAAAACACATCACTATGACGGCAGCCCCAAGACGTTTCACCACTTTAGCATGTTTCAGGAAATCCTCCTCACCCATCTTCAGACTGATGCTGTTCACGATACACTTACCCTGACAACATTTCAGTCCTTCCTCAATCACTTCAAAACGACTGGAGTCAATCATCAATGGCACACGGCTGATAGCAGGATCGCTCATAAGCAGATTTACGAAAGTACACATCTCTGCCTGTGCATCAAGCAGTCCGTCGTCCATATTTATGTCGATAGCCTGAGCTCCGTCCTCCACTTGTTTGCGGGCTATACTCAGAGCCTCCTCATACTTCTTCTCATTTATCAGTCTGAGGAACTTACGCGACCCAGCCACATTGCATCGCTCACCGATACACACGAAGTCAGAAGGAGAAAACTCGAAATGCTCCAAACCGGAGAGAATCATGGGCGCCTTGTCTGTCGTTAATGCCGCCTCTCGACATGACGACATAACGACATGACGACATAACGACAAAGAACGCGGCATTCTAAAGCCCTTCTCATCCAGCATCTTTCTCATTTCCTTTATATGGGCCGGGGTCGTTCCACAGCAGCCACCAATGATGTTTACAAGACCTTCTTCCACCATCTCCTGCATCTGTGGTCGCATCGTTTCGGGAGTTTCATCATACTCTCCGAACTGATTCGGGAGTCCTGCATTCGGGTGGCAAGACACATAACACGGAGCAAACTTCGCCATTCGTCTCAGATAAGGCATCATTCCGCTGGCACCCATACCGCAGTTCATACCTACCGACAACGGATTGGCATGCATCACCGAAGTGATGAAAGCCTCAACGGTCTGTCCGCTGAGCAGTCTGCCACTCGAGTCACTTATGGTCATACTCAGCAGCAGTTCTGTGTCTGTACCGAGTTTCTCTTTTGTACGCAAAAACGCAGAAATGGCAGCCTTTGCATTCAGAGTATCGAAGATAGTCTCCACGAGGATTCCATCTACCCTTTCCTCCATCAGCGCCTCAATCTGTTCTATGTAGTTTGCCTCCATTTCATCGAAGGTAATGGCACGTGCCTCTGGCACATTCACATCCTCACTCATGGAGAGCATCTTATTTGTCGGTCCCACATCTCCCAGCACATACCTTGGTCGCTCAGGAGTCATCTGTGTCATGCGGTCAGCCTCCTCGCGAGCCAGTCGTGCACCGGCACGGTTTATCTCCCTAATCTTATCGTCCAGATGATATTCTCGTTGCGAAATTCTCTGAGCACAAAAGGTATTAGTAGTAATTATGTCGGCACCAGCCTCGAGATACTTGCGATGCAGGTTCCTCACCGCCTCCGGTTGAGTTATGCACAAAGCATCGTTATTGCCTGACATCAGCACCGACCCGGTTCCTCCGTCAAGCAACAGAATTCTCTTTTGTAAACTCTCCCGTAATGACATCATCATTATTTCCTAAAATTGTGTGCGAAGGTACGTAAATCCTTTCCAATGTACACTAACTTTGGTGCAAAATCTTCAAGTTTTTTAAAACCAAACGTCAATAATTAGAAAAAAAAAGTTTGCAATGTTTAATGTTACCCCACTTCGGGATTAGAGCAAATAGTTGCAAGGATTATGGATACATTATCTACTCCACCGCCTTCACAAGCAATGTGGTAGAGGTCAGCAGCGGTGGCTCCCTCGGCGATGGCAGATTCTATCTGATTGTCTGTAGCCATGTCGCAGAGACCATCGGAACAGATGAGCAGAATATCGTCCTCAAGCAGTTTGCCATCGAGACTGGTAACAGCCAATCGTCCTTCGCAGCCGCCACCAAGACAGTTCAAAAGCAGTTTGCTGGCATTAGGGTTACCCGTCACACCACGTTCGGTTTCATCAATAGTCAACTGACGCAACATTCCGTTTCTAAGACGATAAGTCCTACTGTCGCCGGCATTAATGAGCCATGCATGACCATAATGCCACACTACACCCGTCAGGGTACATCCCATAGGACGTTGTTGTCCCTTCTCTGCTGCCATGCGATTGAGTCGCGCAGATATATCGCGAACCATCGCACGCATGTCGTCCTCGAAACTGTATTCACCTATCAGATGTTGACCGAACTTCTCATTTATCACGTCGAAGGTAAACATACTTGCCACTTCACCGTCTTCATGTCCGCCCATTCCATCAGACACTAACAGATAGAAAGAACCGCTTTCCGGAGTGTCGGCAGTCAGGGAGGCTGTATCGTCACGAAGCACGAAACCGCCTATAGACAGGGCATCTTCATTATTCTCGCGTACCAGTCCCTTGTGGCAGAGGGCATCAATCTTGATTTTCATACAACTGTGAATTCAATGGTTGCAATAGTTATTTTACTGCCAATGGTTATCGTTGCAGGAGTACCTGGAGTAAGGCGCACTCCGTTTATATATGTGCCATTGGTCGAACCCATATCCGTAATCATCCAACCGCCCGGAACTGCTGTAATAGTTCCATGATTACCAGACACAAACTGGCAACTTGAGAGTTCTGGCCAGATGCCGCCCCTGCGACCGAACTGTCCTTGCTGCAGAGCAAGACGCCAACCGCCACCCACGAGTGCCGACGGTGCAGGACTGGCAGTTGCAGTCGGATTTGGCAGCATTGCCAGATACTTACTTCCCGAAATCAGGTTATTACCACATACCGGACACTCTGTTCCACGCTTGGGTCGCTTACATTCCGGACACCATTTCAGTTCTTTCCCGCACTGGTCGCAAAAAGCGCTGTCATCGGGAATCATATTTCTACATTCTGGACATTGTGTCATAATACATCCTCCATCTTTATTGTTTTACGTTCTTCAGATGTGTGGGTTCCGCCCTCTTCAGCAAGACGTGCAGCCAGATTACCCTTCACCTCTTCGAATAAATTACGGGCTTCGCGTCCGTTGCCGAATGAACGTCCACGGTTATTGTACATCATAGTGAGTTTTCCACGTACAGCATTCTCAGCCATACTGTCGAGCATATATCCGCCCTTATTGGCATGAATCATGAATATCTGGAACAACTCATCGGGTGTGTAGTCTTCGAAGATGATGCGGTTGCGTTCTGGGAAACGGCTCTCAAATCCACTGTTTCCAGCAAGGAACGATTCCATCTCGTAACTGTATCCCGCAGCGATGCAGACAAACTTACCGCGATCGTTTTCCAAACGCGTCACCAATGTCTGAAGGGCACTATTGCCATACTGATCACCTGTCAACTGATATGCCTCATCAATAAACAGAATGCCACCCATAGCCGAATCAATCAAGTGAGAAGTGAGAGCTTCTGTATCGCCCAAATAACGACCTACCATCTTCGACTTGTCAACTTCGACAACATTGGGCGATGGCAGAGCCCCCATAGAGTAGAGAATCTTACCCATCAGACGTGCCACTGTAGTCTTGCCTGTACCCGGATTACCAAGGAACAGATAGTGACCAAGCGGGATGTCAGGACGGCGGTTCTCCAATTTGGCACTCTCTATCTCGTTATTGATGGTATGGGCCAATTTCGCAAGTGCAGTCTTCACGCCATTGAGACCTACGAGCTGGTTGAGTTCCTCCAAACACTTCTCCACCGATACTTTCGCAGGTTCCTCGTAAGGAATATCCTCAAGCAGAGCAGTATGAAGAAATTCGTCTGTCCACTGTTCCCTTGGGGTATCATTTATGCGGTTGTAAATATTATTCTTCGTCTCAGCCACCTTTTTCATTGCCTCACCGGCATTGCCAAACTTTTGGTCCTTCATTGCCACCATACCACGGAACATATTGAGAACCTTCATGCGTACCTCTTCGTTTGCCAGTTGGAAATTATACCTTCTCGTCTTGGCAGCCCTTTCATATATCTCCATAAGTTCCTCAGCCGTATAATCGTCGATATGAATGAAATGTGAGAAACGGCGTTTCAGTCCGTCGTTCGAACCCAGCCAGTCATTCATCTGTTTCGGATATCCTGCACAAATTACGACAAACTTCCCAGCATCGTTTTCCATGCGGGTTAGAAGAGTCTGCACAGCCTTCTTTCCTTCACTCGAAGTACTATGTCCGGCTTCATCCATCGGTTCAAGGTCGTAAGCCTCGTCCAGGAACAGCACCCCACCCATAGCCTCATTGACAGCATCATTCATGAGTTTATCACTCTCATTCACATACTTAGAAATGATATCCTTCGGTACTTTCTCCGTCACATGATCAGTACTAGTCACACCCAAAGCCTTGAATATCTTTCCGAACGTGCGGGCTACAGTGGTCTTACCCGTACCCGGATTTCCTGTAATAATGAAATTGTATCTGGTAAGTCCCTCACTTACTTCACCCATCTCTATGAGTTGTTGCTGCACAGCCACTTCTTTTGCTATACGGCGAATAGCACTCTTAACACTATTCATACCCACGAAACCGTCCAATTCCTTCATTATCTCATCCACCGAAATGCCCTCAATCGCATCCTCGCCTACTATATCAGCATAACTAAACACATTGTCGGCAGCATTGCGCAGTCGGTGACGTTTCACAGCCAAGTCGAAGAGATTTCTTACTTCACGTGCATTACCGAACGTTTCAGATCGTTTCAGATACATCCTGTCGAATACCTTCGGCAGCATCTCTTCAGCCTTACTGTCCAGAGAAAACTCCGTACATTCCGCATTGCGTGTCAGCATCATACGGAAGAGCTGTTCCAGTTCTCTTGCATTATAATCCGGGAATTCGATAATCACATTACAACGGGAAGGAATGCCTGGATTCATTCTCATAAACTCATTCATTTCCTTCGTATAACCAGCCATGACACATACGAATTCGCCCTTGCGGTTCTCCAGCAGGGTGATAAGTGTATTGACAGCATCCATTCCGAAACTGCCTCCTTCTGCACCGCCAGTAGATTGGTTTAGGGCATAGGCTTCATCGATAAACAGCACACCGCCCATAGCCTTATTCACATATTCCTTCACTTTCTCTTCTGTATCTCCGAGGTATCGACCGATGAGGTCCTTAGCCGACACCTCCACGAATTGTCCCGTAGGCAGTGCTCCGACAGCATTGAGCACCTCTCCGAATATACGTGCAAATGTAGTTTTGCCCGTACCCGGATTTCCTGTAAAGACAAAGTGATCCTTCAGCAGTTTTTCCTTCACTCCGCTCTCCTTGCGCATCTTCACATTTCTTACTATAGCCTTTATCTCATCTTTCACAGTCTGCAAACCTATATAATTATCAAGATCGGCAAGAATCTGTTCTTCCGACTTAGGTATGAAGCACTGTGCAGTGTCTATATCATCAACCACAACGGTTTTGTCGGGTCTGAGTGCCATCTTATAATAGATCGTCTCAGAGACATATTCAGCCAGGTGACCGTTCAAATGACCTAAATCCGGCTGGCGCATGAACCACGCGAAATGAGCATTCAGTTTTTTCACGATATCATCGGCTACCTTCACTTTGTATTTTTCCTCCAGCAGGCTGATGGTCAGTTCAGTCAGGTCTTTCAGTCCGAACGTCTCAAGTTGGAATTCGAATTCGAACAGACGTCTCACATCCTTATTATTATCCATATACTTGGAGACATCATTCAGATTTCCGCATAACAGCACAATAGGAGTGCCCTCCGTCTTTCTCATACGGGTAAACAGTTTATCCAGTCTATCCACAGCTCTCGACTTCTCTGTAGGCAGCAGTTTCTGTGCATTTGTGATGAGCAGAATACCATCTTTGAGTGTTTCCATATTTTTATCGAAATCACCCATAAACTCATCCCACTCAGCAGCGTCCACTTCCTTGGCTGCATGTTTCGCAACCCCCGATGAAATCATCTTAGATGCAATAAGATGGGCAATGAAATTCTTTCCCGTACCCGAGTCGCCAAGAATCAGGCAATCGAGTCCTATGCGGGTACCCTGTGAAATCACAACTTTCGCCACCTTGAGTTTATTATCGAGGTCTTCCAGCATCGGCACTATTGACTCCTTTCCTATAAGTCCCTTCTGGGTCATCTCCTGAGCCATAGGTTCTCCGCAGAAACGACAATAGAGAGCCTCCTGCCGGTTTTCTTTTCCACATTTTTTACAAGTCATAGTTGTGTCTTTATGGATTTTTGTTTTGATTAATCACTTTAATAAGATCATCGAGCCGAACAGAAGGAACATCGGATGCAGCAGAGGTAGTCTGCTGAGCAGGAGCCGACTCTGCCTTAGGTTCGGGTTGCGGTTTAGGTTGTGGAGTTTCAACAGGTTTGGACTTTTTTGCAGGCTTAGGCTTCTGCTCAGGCTTAACCGTTTTTATAGGTTCCACCGGTGTTTCGGGTTGTGTTTCCTCCACATTGGTCTCTGTCCTTGTAGCCACAATTTTGCTTATCTCTACAATAGTCAGCGAATCCACAATACCTGTCGCTTCGAGTCCCTGAGCCTGTTGGAAAGCCTCCACAGTCTTTTGGGTTGCCGGTCCGTAATCTCCATCGGCACGTAACTTCGTATATCCTTGCTCGCGCAGGAAGTTCTGCAGTTTCACTACTTCCTCGCCCTTGTCGCCCTTCTGTAACGGTTGCAGAATATACAGTTCTATCGCAGGTTCCTCTTGGGCAGGCGAACTACCGAATATTCGTTCTATGATAGGAGCTGTAAGGCGGTCGAACCGTTCGCTCTTCGGAATCAGCATACTGAAGAGTAGCAGAAACCATACCACGCCGATGAATATCAGCATAAATATGCGACGCACACGAAGATCTGCTTTCCAGTTTTGCATCTCCTCATCGTTGAAGGCACCGTTGAGTGAAGAGTCGAACTCAATCTCATTGCCGAAGGCATAGTATAAAGGTTCGAGCACCTTCTCGTCAAAACCCGGTTTGATGAATTTACGAGCTTTATTTGCATATGCACTCGGCGAGAAGATGGTTCTTATACTGAAAAACACCAGTACAACAAATACCACTACAGCATAGAAATAAAGTATGAACTGCCCGAGGAACTTCACTAGAAAATATAGTATCACAGCCAATATTATTCCCCCTATGAGGGACGCAATACACCCGAGATTTTCACCATCGCCCAAGGAAAGTACATATACTCCGACGCCCAGCACCAGGCCCACTGTCCAAATATAGTTCTGCAGATGGAGCGAGTCCGTATTGACAAGCGGATTCTCGATGATGGAGAATACCAGCATGGCAAGTAACAATACAGCAGGAATCACAGCGAGAAGTAAGGTAAGAATATACTGTGCTAAATTGCGGGTATTCAGACTGCGGATTTTTGCCTTACCATCACCAAGCAGTCTCTCAGCCTCTCTGACAGCACGGTTGAAACGGACTACCGGTCTCATCGTGTCGTCGATTCGTTCCATATCAAGCACATACTGCTGCAGGAGTTTTTCGTAAGTAAACTGAGGTTTCAGGTTGGCTGTAGGGTCGTCCATGCGACATACAGCAAGGAAACCGCGCAGGCCCTTATTTTCGAATTCGTCTTTCAGCACCTTCTTGCTTTCGTGGAACACCTCCTTCGTGGTAGTGACAGTTTTGTTCGAACCTGTAAAGAGATATTCCGGTGTAGCACCATAGCCCTTGATTAACTTCATCCACGACGACTGGAAGAAATACATATCATCATCGGGACCTGCCTTCTTCGCATATTCCTGCGATTCACGGTCTGTAGCCGAATAGAACCATCGCAACTGTTCCTTGAATCGATTATTCTTAGTATTGAGGAAATTGACGAAGTAGCGATGTTTCACCGTATTTATTATGCTAGCTGCCACACACTTAATCATATCGGCTGATATCTGACGGTTCAGTGGTGCGTTCTCCTTTCTGTTCCAGATGCTATCCACCTGTCCAATGTTTCCTCCACAGATATTCCAGTATATGTTATATATCTTATTGAGGAATCTTCCTATCCCCTCACCTGTCATAGCATAGTCGGGATGATTCGGGTCATTGCGCAAAGCGATGTCGGTCAGCGGATCAATCAGTTGTATGCGAAGCATGTACGCTCCTGCATACATATTATTCTCTGGGTTTGGAAAACTCTCCACGATGCGGGCATTGCGCATCCTGACCCATTCCTTAAATCTATCATTCTCCAGGTCGGCTATAGACTTGTCGTCGAGCAACGCATTATTGCAGAAGTTGCTCACATCCTTTAGAGTCACACAATCTCTCTTCACCGTTTCGCCTGTCTTACGCGAAGTACCGGAGAGGACGAACGGGTGAGCCGGATTCAGTGCACAAACAGCTGCGAAACGTCCTAATTCGGTATTTTTGGGGAATCGGGTCTCCACTATATCCTGCATTTCGATAGCAAGTTCAGGATAGTAGTCTTTCAGCCAATTCTCTATCTGCCCCTTGTAAAGATACTTGATAGCCAGTTCGGGGTCTTCGTCCATACAGTATGCTAATTCCTCGGGAGTATTGGCAGTAAGATGTTTGGAAGCATTGAAATTTATTTTGAGGTCTTCCACCAGCATATCTTCCTCTACCTCCACATCCTCGCCCTCAATGGTGCGCACTATCTCATCCAGATCCCAACGTTTTCCGGGATTCTTTATCAGCAGTCCCCTGCATATCTTGTTCAGAGGGTCGGGCATATCATCAGGGATCGCTATTCTGCCTTTTTTCTTGTCCATCGACAGTTCGTGTTCCTTCTGGCGGAACTTTTCCTCGCCCAGCCATAGCGACAGAATCGTCATACCCAGAGAGTAGAAGTCGGCTTTGGGTGTCAGTTCGCAGTAGATTGTATCTCCCAGTCTATTAGTGTTTTCCGGGTCATACACCTCCGGTGCTGCATAGGTAGGAGTACGTGTTTGAGGAGTATTTACCGAACCATTCGGTCCCAACACATCTGCAATACCGAAGTCGCACAATACACTATTCCACGTATCTCTGTCCTTTATGAGTATGTTGGCAGGTTTAATGTCTTTATGTATAATGCCAGCCTTGTGCATTTCATCGAGGGCAAACGCCGTTTTCAGCACTATACCGGTTATAGCCTTTGCGTTTCCCTTAATTCCGGCAGAAGCGGCACTGTCTCCCGGCACATATTCCAAAAGTTCGAAGTCATCGGCAAAATCCACTATTTCTACCAGCACATGTTTGTCGTTCAGTTTTTGCAAAGCAGGCATCACAGCGACATTAGCGTGAAATTTCGGGTGATACTTCTTCAGGGCATAGCGTCGTCCGTCTTTCTTCACTATGAATATATCGCCTTCTCCTCCGCTACCGATCTTTTTTTCTATAGTATAATTCTTGCCGCCTACTGTAATAGTGTCACCCTCTTTATAGCCGCTGGGAGGAATAGGATTACCTGCCGGATCGGCTTGAGAAACTATGGCAGTCTTCTCAGAAGCAATCGCAGTCTTCTCAGAAGCAATCGCAGTCTTTTCAGGAGAAATCGCAGTCTTTTCAGGAGAAATCGCAGTCTTCTCCACCTCTGGTTGCATTATACCATTTGGATTCTCCATAAGTATTATCTTTTATAAACCCTTTTTTCAGCTTTTGTTATATGCAACACAGCACCCTCGGTATTGGCATCGACCACTTGCCACAGATAGGCATTAGTCCACTTACCGCCAAATTCCCGGTAAAGACATTCATTGGGATTCATATGCAGCACATGACACTTTTCACACTTCCAAACCATGCAAGGTTCCGGATTTATACCATACCATTTCTCTTCGACAATCTCCATCACTGCAACCTTACGGGCTGTATAGTAATTTCGTTGTTCCTGCGGAGTAGCTCCTGCAGGAGGCAACATCTTCTCCATAATGCCGTTTGCCTCTTCCAGGGCTTTCTTGTACTCTGCCAGAATCTCCTCACGACTGCGGTTCACCGTCTTTGGTTTTGCCGCCTGCGGTTTTTCAGCAGGATTAAAACCTATTTTAGTCATGAGTTCCTGATAGCGGATCTCTATATTGCTGAGTTCCTGAGCAGTTTCCTCATCAGTCACCTCTTCGCCTGCTGCTTCCAGTTCCGCCTCCAGTTCGGCTATCTTCACTATAGTCCGAACCACAGCCAGCACATTCTCATCGTTTTTCGCTTTCTCAACAGCGGCTCTTGCAGCTCGCGATATTGGTTTACCACACTTCAGACAGAAAGAGCGGAAGTTTCGTGTACCACAGGTAGGACACACCACTCCGTCGGCAGGCATACCACATTCAGGACAATCAATATCGTCAGGGCGCATCGGAGCACCGCAGAATGTGCAGTAATCTACCAGTTTCCATCCACATTGGGGACACAATTCCATATCGGGTTCTACAGCCGCACCACACTTGGGACAAACGCCAGTGACAGCATTCTCCTTAGACTGAGTAATGGGAGCAGCATTCTCTTGCGGCTTTGGAGTAGTGACTACTTTCACTGCCTCCTGTTCACGTATTCTTACATTTGTATTAGACATAGGGTCACAAAATTACAAAACTAATCTCAAATTAACATATTTGACATTTAAAAATACACTTTTTTTACGTAATGAAACACACAATTTACGTTTTGACACAAAGCCACCAAAAGGAAAACATACACATAATAAATATAATGGAGTATCTTTGCAAATAACAAAAATCTAATCATTACTAACCTTTTTTCAATTATGCATTGTTTACTTCTTTACTCAATTAACATTCCAACATACGTAGAGATTTTGTTGGGGTTGGCTCCATTAATTATCACCATTCTCAATTGGATTATAAAAATCAAGTTTCGCAAGCCAGAAACCGTTGCCTATGGTTCAAACGGCGGTGTAGGTGGCTATATTATGATGTTCTATTTCATGTTCTGGGTGTTTACCGTCATTCTGAACGAATGGATAACCCCAGCCATTCAGAAGACGGACCTTATGCCCGAGATAAAAAGTCTGTTCGATCATTTAGGCAACGATGACGGCAAGAATTGGTATTTTCACGGCTTCACACTCTACTGTTTTATCTGCTACTTCTTCATGAATTTTCGCGAACTCAACGAAGAGCAAGCAAAGAAAGCCAAGGCAGACGGAGGACTGGTTGCCCATTTCGGAGCTGCAGCTGCCGGATCAGCCGTTGCAGCAGGGTCGGCTGCTACATCTATATTAGGTATTATATGGTCGGGCATCATGGCTGCAGCCTACCCTGTAATCAACATAACAAGTACAACTATTACGTATGTGAGTGCGAGTGCAGGCATGTTCTTCGCAGCACTTGTTCCAATGATGATTATCGGAGTCATCTTTGCTGTGATTCTTAAATTTGTCCTGATGCTTCTCTTCCTCTTTGCATGGGTACCAGCATACATTTTGGTAGTGATTAAACTCTTTACTAATTTACGAGTCACTATTATGGGACCGACGAGAGTTCCGTATAAACCAATAATGGACAACGATTAACAAAAAACAAAGCGCTTAGAATTGATTTTCTAAGCGCCTGCTTTTTTTGTTTTCGTTTTCGTATTGGTTTTCGTCTTTCGTACTTCGTCTTTCGTACTTCGTCTTTCGTCTTTACCCCCTAACCTTCCTCATTATTTCTGCTACTTGTGCAGCAGCATTCATCGTATAGAAATGCAGGCAAGGTACATTATGTTCCATGAGTTCACGACATTGCTTTATGCACCACTCGGTACCTACTGCTTTGGCATCTTCGTTTGTCTTGCATTCCTCCAGTTTTTCCACCAATTCATCGGGGAAATCTACTCGGAAAGTGCGGGGCAGTGTGGTCAGATGATTCAGTGTACCCAGAGGTTTCAGTCCTGGAACGATAGGTACATCTATACCTGCCTCGCGACAGCGATCTACGAAACGGAAATACTTGTTGTTATCGAAAAACATCTGAGTCACAACATACTGGGCACCGAGTTCCACCTTACGTTTCAGGGCTCTCAGGTCGGCAGCCATACTCATCGCCTCCTCGTGTTTCTCCGGATAACCAGCCACACCAAAACTGAATGGGCGTTCGTCAGCCACCTCGCGCTGTTCTCCGTAAAGCAAATGTCCGGCATTGAATCGGCTCACCTGCTCACATAGTTCACTGGCATATCTGAGTCCTCCCTCCTTAGGAATAAACTTCGAATCCTGCTTTGACTTATCACCTCGCAGCACGAGCAAATCCTTCATATCGAGGAACGAGAGGTCCATCAACTCGTACTCCGTCTCCTGCTGCGAATAACCGCTACAGATGACATGAGGCACCACAGGCACGCCATACTTCTGCTTGATGGCATAGGCAATAGCCACAGTACCCGGACGGAGTCGTTCCTCTACCCTCTTGTACTGCCCAGGCTGAATCTCCTTATAGGTATAATCCGAGCGGTGGGTAGTCACCTCTATGAACGCAGGTTTAAACTCCATCAACTGGTCGATAGTCTTATATATCTGTTCGATACTCTTACCTCTCAGCGGTGGCAGAACCTCAAACGAAAACAAAGTCTCCTTTGTATTCTTCAGTATATTAGCAACACTTTTCATAATGCATAATTCATAATACATAATGCACAATTACAATTCATAATGCATAATGCATAATTATTAGCGTTATCGTTAATTGTGTGCGAAGGTACGTAAATATTCCTAAACTGCAACAAACTCGATGTACGTTTTTAGGCGACCATACACAAAAAGGCTCCCGCACATCACTGCGCAGGAGCCTAAATTCTCTTTTCACCTGGTATCTCGCGACACATTGGTAGGTGAACTTAATTAACTAACTTAATTTAACTTTTTAAATTACACTGGCTTTCACCAGCTTTATCTTGAAGCGAGGAGTAAGCAAAATGCTCACCCCTAACCGTTTATTTACCAAAGATCTTCGTCGTAGTCGAAGTCGTCCTTACCGGCTTTTTCAAATCCGCCTTCAGTTCCAGAAATAGAATTTCCTTTCACCGTGAAATCTGAAGTAGTAAGCATTTGCTCTACATTTAATTTTACCACCTCTGTAAGTGGTGCTTTATATGTCTTTTTCATTGTTTTGTTTTCCTTTCTTTAGATTTAAGATTAATTACTTCTGAAAACGCTTTTCACCCTTCTGGTTGATTACAATTCCCTTGTAGTTCTTGTCTACACGTACACCTGCTGTATTGTAGAGGATCTCCTCTTCTTCAGCCTCAGTTACTTCTGGAACCTCTACACCTGTTGCAGTGCCATCAACAACTACATTCAGCATCTTAACGCTTAAAGGAATTGCAAGATAAACATCACCTGCATCAAGAGTACCAGTGAAATTGTAGAAACCGAAGCCGTAAGCATCAGTGTAAGCAAGAATGTAAACACCAGACTCACCACCATCAGCAACCTGCAGAGCATTGCCAGTGAAGTCACCTGTACTAGCAGTTTCTGTAGCGGTCAGAGCAATAGTATAATCAGTAGTGTTAGTAGTCTTCAGAACAACTGGAGTATTCTTTGGAATGATATTGCCGTCAACAGAAGTCAGAGTAACAGTTCCAACTGTTGCAGAACCCTTGTAGATAGTAGTGTTAGCATCTACCTGATAGTTGCTTACTGCATTGTAGAAAGTTTTGTATCCCTGAAGGTTTGCAGAAGAAGTAAGTTCTACTTCTGAGTCAGCAACCTTCTTTATTAATACATAGTCGAGATTGTCGGTATGGTTAGTTGATCCATTACCATATGCAGTTATTACAGATCCATCATTTGCTACGTTAATTATAAGAGAACGAAGTCCATTAACATTGCCTTCAAGATTTGCTACATTTACATCATTAACACTTACACCTTCATTTCTGTGATTAGAACCACTTCCTGCCTTAGAAACGACATTGAAAATTACTTCATAGACACCAGCATCGACTGTAACATTAGCTAATTGCTCGCTTGTATCGATGTAACTTCCTCCTGAGTAAGCCACATTAGACACTGAGCCTGCATCTATATCTTTAAACCATACAACATCTGGTGCAGTTGCTGTATAGTTAACAGTCTTGGAAATACTCTGTCCATCTGTAAAGTTTCCAGTCTCTCCAAATGCTGATGTAACATCAGCAATATAATATACATCACCCTTCTTTATGTACATAGGATAAGCATAAATCCAAGAACAAACCTTCGCATCAGTTTCTACCAGATTTGTCACCTCTGGCGTCTGTGCCTCACCACCAATATTCTTTGTAACAGTCAAAGTAGCTGTATAAGGAGCACGAACAGGAACATCCAATACGTTGCTCGCAGCAGCAGAAACCAAAGTCATAGACGGAGCCACACCAGCTGTAATCAGATAGTGATTTCCTACATATCCTTCTTCTGTACCATCAATTGCAACGTCTGCAGTAACAACCTGATCAACAACACCATCATTAGAAACGGTCTTCACAACATTATCACCAAGTTTATAATTTACTGTGTAAGAAGTACCTGTAGCTGCCTCACCTTCTGTGGTAACAACCTTCAAATTATCAAAAGAGCAACGACGACCATCATTATTATAGTTTGATCCTATTTCAAAAATAGCCAAAGGATTACTATTCGTCATATCAACGGTGTGTTCAGCATTGGTTGCAGGCTTACTAGTACCACTCTTATAACATGTAGTAGCTGTTGTTATTTTTCTTGTTTTATAATTAAGTGTTATCGTGAACGATACTTTTCTTTCCCATAAAACAGTATTATTGGCATAATATATGTCATCCGTTGCGACACCAAAAGTATTGGTTGAGAACGATCCACTATAAGGACAGAAGTTAAACTCACCAATAACACCGCCTTCTGAATCTTTCAATCGGAACCAAACATTTTTACCCGATAATTTACCAAATGCCAAGTCAAAAGTAACATCTATCTGATCACCAGAACCTGCTGCGCTACCAGTAAGAGTTGCAGAACTTGTACCATTTCCGACGATAAGGATACCATCAGAGATAGCAGTATTACTACCACCAATAGTCATTGAACCAGTTGCACCAGCAACTTTACCCTCAGAGATAGCATTGGAGAAATCAATGTCAAGATTAGTTGTTTTGTCTCCAACTGCACCCCACGCATTTGCACTTCCCAACAGCAGTCCGGCTGCAAGGAGAAGCGACTTAAAAGAAAAAGTAAATTATTTCATTTTGTTAATGAGTTAATAAATTAGGTTAATAAATATGTATAATAAGTTTGAAAAACTTGCTGAGGACTGTGGGCTGCCTTCAGCGAAAAAGTATACATTATTTATTATAAGGATACCGACACGCATAAAAAAGGCGTAGAACTGCTTCACTTTCTACATCCCCTGATTGCGGTCCTAGGAAAACCTTTTGCACAAAGATATAGTGATACAACAATCCCACGCTATAGCGTGGAGAATCACCATGTTATCTTGTGTGCAGTTTGAAATTTCCTAGGTTTCAATCAGCAAGAATAAGCATGAATTTCTCTACTTTAACCCATAAAGTCTTGAACCTTTTCGCATACTACTATGCGCATAGTTCGTCGCAAAGGTACGAAGTTATAAATTATTAACAAAAGAATAGTCAAAAAATCGCATTTCAGTAAGAAGGTAAAGGATTACTAACATTCATAATTATATCTGTTTTGTTTGATTATTCATGGCAGAAATCAAAAGCATTGAGTTAAGAGCTAGAAACCGAGGTCTATGTTGATGTCCTCGCTGCATATGGTCATTATGATGACAAATAAATTCAACCTTTATCCTTAAACACAAAGGCAACCACATAAAAAAGGCTCCCGCACATCACTGCGCAGGAGCCTGAAATTTTTCTTCTTTTCACCTTGTATCTCGCGACACATTGGTAGGTGAACTTAATTAACTAACTAAATTTAACTTTTTAAAATACACTGGCTTTCACCAGCTTTATCTTGAAGCGAGGGGAAAGCACAGGGCTCACCCCTCACCGTTTATTTACCAAAGATCTTCTTCATATTCGTCGAAATCATCGAAGTCGTCCTTGCCTGCGATAGTCATGTCGCCGGGTGTAAAATTACCTTGCTTTGCAATTGATTCGCAGATCATCTGTTCTGCATTAATCTTTACCACTTCCGCGAGTGGAGCTATATATGTCTTTTTCATTGTTATGTTTCCTTTCTTAGTTTTAAGGTTAATTACTTCTGAAGACGCTTTTCGCCCTTCTGGTTGATTACAATACCCTTGTAGTCTTTGCCTACTCGTATGCCAGCTGTGTTGTAGAGAATCTCTTCCTCTTCTTCTGCCTCAGTTACTTCTGGAGCCTCAACACCTGTAGCTGTTCCATCGAATGGGAGGAATGCCTTAACACCAGATACTGGCTTTTGCAAGTAAGCCTTACCTGCTGCAATAACAGTACCAGCTGTCAGGGTGTAGAAACCAGCAGTAGTTGATGGATTCTCATTTTTAAATGCGAATACAAAGTTACCTGCTGCAACTTCGGTTCCGTCAGTAGCAACCAATTGGTTTCCAGTAAGAGCATCACCACTTGCAGCTACAGGAACATTGTAAGTTTCTCCAGCTGTACCTTTGAAGAGGATACCTTGATTTGCTGCAACTGTCTGATTAATTGCGGTGAGCGATACATATGTGTCTTTTACGTCCTCAGAACCTACATAGTAAGCCTCAAGACCAGTAGGAGTATTTGCTGTAGTCAGATCAAGAGCATAAGCAGAAGAGAATGTTGCATAACCTGCATCAGTAATGGTTACAGGAACAAAATCACCTGTCTTTGTATATGTAACATCACGCCATGTGAGCCAGTGAACATTAGAACCAAGTTTAACATCAATGCTCAATGTCAAAGTACCATCTGTCACAATACCTGTTGCTGTATAGTGACCAAGACGCATAACGCTACCACCAGTACCTACATTATGTTCTGTGTCACTCATAATACTTACTGGAGTTCCTCCATTAACAGACATTGTAATCATGCTATTGTTAGCATTGAAGTCTGCATCAGATCTGCGCTGTACACGAGCCCAAAGTTCTACTTCATAGAAACCATTCTCCAAACCTGACAAAGTAGCAGTCATTGTCTTAGCAGGAAGATTCTGAGTGTCACTTGCAAAGTACTCAAAGAATGGGACAGAGAATCCAGAACCATCGTTGTCACCTTCTGTTGACCAAGTATTGATGTAAGGAGCTTCCCACCAGTTTTCGTTAGTTTTGCCCCAAGCACTTGCCATAAACGCGCCAGCTTTACCTTCGATACCAATAGCATGCCACCCAGAGACAGCTGTACCAAGCACGGCTATTTCTGCTGTAGCCTCTGCATCAGTATATGTTTCGTTTGTCCATGCAGTAGTAGCTGTGCTGATTTCGTTTTCGAAATCTGTTGTTGCTGCTGCTGTTACAAAGTTATTAGCATCTTTAACACCATTTGCCTTGTCGATAGCAGCCTTTAATTTTGCATAGTTGGCTACAGAAGCTTCTGCCTCAGAAATAGCAGCAATCAATGCATTGTAGTTTGCTAAAGTTTTATCAGCAAGGAATGTTGTTTCTGCTGTTGACTGAGCAGTAGCCTTATCACTTGCCATCTTACCAGTAGCAAGAGTGTAAGTGAGGTCTTCTACGCTACCAACATATATTAATCTAAAATTGTCTAATGCGAGCCAACTGTTACCAGCGCCTGTTCCAACACCTTCAAAACCAATATTTAATGCAGTTCTATCAGATATTTCAAAAGTAAGATTATAGTCATTCTCTGCATCAGCAATTGTCAAAGCTAGTTCATTGCTATTTGCAAATATCTTTGCAGATGTTACACCACGCGCTTTGGCACGAACAGAAAGTTGATATATACCAGCAGGAAGTACACTGATTGTTTGCGAAATACTCTTTGTGCCATTTGGCTGCCATGCTTCACAATACTTTGACCCGGTTTTACCAAAAGATGTGTTATTTTGGAAGCCCATACCACTGTTTGTCCAACCAGTGCCATCACTCTCGAATGAAGGATTTACAATAAATGATGTCAAATCAACATTTGTACCACCATCGATTGTAGAAACGGCTGTGTCATAAGTAGTTTTGGAATTAACGGAAGCAGTTGCAGCGACACAGGCAGCATCAAGGTTTGAAGTAGCTGTAGTCAAAGCCTCTTGTGTCAGTGCAGGGTCATCCAAATCCAGTGTGTTATCAGAAATAGCATCCTGTAATGTAGTCCAATCAGCAGGCCACATACTTTCCTCTGTGAAAGCTTTAGCATTATCCAATGATGTATTGTAAGCAGCTATTGCAGCAGCTCTTGAGACTCCTACACGAGTTAATGATTTAATCTGAATAAGATGCCAGTTAGTACCAGCAGCCTCTTTAGAAAATCCAATCTTGAGATTTCCGTCATCACCAACCAAAACATCAGAAAGTGTATAAGGACCTAGTTCACCCTCATTAACACTTGTACGCGGATCCCTCATCGGCATAGTATTTTGATATCGCATAGAATTAGCATCAGCAAAAACAAAAGCTCTTTCTAATTCACCATCCTGACAAGCATCACCGCTTTTGTTCCAGGCATGAGAAGCTGCTGCATATACTTGTACTTCATACAATCCTGGTGTGAGGCCGGAAATGTTTTGGTACATAATGTCACCTGTTGTATTTCTGGTTTCTTCAAATTTCTCTTTGCACTGAACCGAACCTGCAGTATAAAAATTGCCAGAACCTGTCCAGTCAGATGTGCTCACTTTGGCAGTTTCATCAACGTTAACAACATTGAATTGTAATGTTTCTTTTGTAAGTGTTATGTTATCAAAAAACACTCTACCATTTGCACCAGTACCACCAGATACAGCATGTCCACCTATTTGGATGTATCCGCTTGTGGTTTCTGTTAAATAGAAAACAACTTCATCAACAACCCATTCTCCTACAGTAAATGAACTCTTTGTTGATATTGCTTGGCTACCGTTTGCAGTAACAAATCCAAATTTTGACTTGAATTGTGTAACACCTGTAAGGTTATTGTAAGCATGTACACGTAACGTGTACTTACCGGCAGGAAGGGAAATTGCAGATGAACGATAAATTGTGGCATTTCCCCATCCTACAGAGAAACCTAAAGTTTTACCACTATTGCCTGCATTATCTTGCGCTGGAGCGTTAGTACCATTCACTTGTCCAGCACCGCCATATTCTACTACTGCAGAATATGCATAATTTGATCCTGCATAATACTTTGTCCATCCATCAGTAGCGTAATCAATAGCTGATGTAATGTTACCAGTTTCTGCAGTACAATCTTCAAATCCCGGATTTGTGACATACGTTGCAGTAACATCTGTCTGTGCACTCGCATTACTCCACCCAATCAATAGGGCACAGAATGCCAAAAGTAGTCTAAGTTTTTTCATAAAAGAAAAGTTTTAGTTAATAAATTAGGTTAATAAATAATGTATAAAGGTTTGAAAAAAACTTGCTGAGGACTGTGGGCTGCCTTCAGCGAAAAAGTATACATTATTTATTATAAGGATACCGACACGCATAAAAAAGGCGTAGAACTGCCACTCTTTCTACATCCCCTGATTGCGGTCCTAGGAAAACCTTAGCACAAAGACATAGTGATACAACAATCCCACGCTATCGCGCGGAGAATCTGTATGCATATCTTGTGTGCTTTGCTTGAAATTTCCTAGGTTTCAATCAGCAAGAATAAGCATGAGCTTCTCTATTTTAACCCATAAAGTCTTGAACCTTTTCGCATACTACTATGCGCATAGTTCGCTACAAATGTACGAAGTTGTTTATTATTAACAAAAAAAAAGTGGAAAATTCGTTTTACGACTATCGGTTAGCAAGTTTTCAAGGAAAGACAATTTATATTTTTACCGATACCTCACTTGATTGGTCGCAAACCCAGTATTCATCGGAGGTTCAGATAGTGAGGTTAGGTCGAGATACCTCACTATAGACCTCACTATCAACCTCACTCAGAGATGTAAAAAATCAAGAATTAGAGAATTAGAGAATTTAAGTTTCGCAAGCTTAACTTTGGGGAGTTATTGTGTAGTTATGAAGGAGTTACTGAGGAGTTATGGGGACGATACTGCATCAAATTGGGCAAGCATCCTCTACTATTGTCCCTTTAACTCCCA
>JAEEGG010005950.1_pt1 | contig 28719 bp, 27 predicted proteins | sample 9134161 | NCBI WGS metagenome assembly JAEEGG01 (sample SAMN16246543, study PRJNA631951) | gut metagenome | biome: gut microbiome; feature: rumen; material: CR-attached | host: Bos | place: Iran: Karaj | collected 2018-10 | reverse complement strand
CGGATGTATTTCTGCTTCAGCAGCGAGAGCTGCAGGTAGAAGAGTTCCTCGAACTTGAGCCGGTAGGTGGCCTTCGCCAAGGCGTTCTGGTCCACGGGGAAGTGGATCTGCCTGAGGGCGAAGCTCAGCGGAACCAGCCCTTTCTCCCGGATGATGTAGTCCGGCAGCGTCTCCTCGAGGGTGGGGAGGACAAGGTCAAGGGCCGATGCGACGAGCTTGCACATCAGTTTGCCGGTGATCCCGCCCGTCTTGAGTTTTTCCGTCGACGTGTACACGCCCGTGAGGACGCCGGCCTGCGCGTTGTCGGGGGCGTCGAACTCGGGATGGACCATGTTGATGCGGCCGTTGAAGGCCTGCGGCTTGCCGAAGAAAAGGAAGGTGTGCCCGGGAATGAGCCGCCCGTGCATGTACTTGACGCCCTTGAAGAACACGATTTCCATCTCGCCGCTGTCATCGCCGATGAGGGCGGACAGGCGGCTCACCGCATTGTACTTGAGCTTGTCCGCGGGCAGTTCGGCGCCGTTCTTGGCGAGCAGGCGGACCTTGAGGACGGTGCCTACAATCTGCACGTAGGACTGGTCCGGATGGATGTCGGCGATTTTCTGGACGGAACTGCGGTCGATGTAGCGGAAAGGGTACAGGCGCACGAGGTCACCCACCGTCGCTACCTCCAGTTCGCTCCGCAGGAGCGCCGCCCTCCGCGGACCGACGCCGGGAAGGTACTGGATGTCCGTTTCCATCGCCTTGCTCATAATGCAAAATTAATAAATCTTTCGTAACTTTGTGCCCGATGGAAAAGATGATCGTCGACAACGATAAGTTCTTCGCCGACGTCCTGCAGATGCTGGACCAGGGGAAGCGGGTGACCATCCCCGTCAAGGGATACAGCATGCTCCCGTTTATCCGCGGCAGTAAGGACCTCGTCGTCCTGGAGAAGGCCGACGGGAACCTCCGGGCCGACGACATCGTCCTTTTCCACCTGGGACCGCGGGCCGGCGGCCGATACGTGATGCACCGGATTCTGTCCATCGACGGAGACGCCGTGGACATCATGGGCGACGGCGTTCCGAAATACCATGAACACGCGCTTCGGAACCAGATTTACGCCAAGGCCGTGGAAATCCTGCGCGGGGGGAAGCATCCCGTGGACCCGTACAGCCCCGGCCAGCTCCGCCTGGTACATTTTTGGCAGTGGCTGCTCCCTGTACGCCGGTATATCCTTTTCATCTACCGGCACCTGCCGTGGAACCGTCGTTGGATCAAAGAAAACAGAAACATATGAAAATCAAGGAAGGTTTTGTCCTCAGGACCATTTGCGGACAGAGTGTCGTCTCCGGGGAGGGAACGGCCAATGTCAACTTTTCCAAACTGGTGAGCCTCAACGATTCGGCCGCATACCTGTTCAAGGCCGTGGGTAACGAGGAATTCACCCCGGAGCGTCTCGCCGACCTGCTCACGGAGGAATACGATGTGGATCGCGAACGGGCCCTGAAGGACGCCGAAACCCTGTGCGCCCAATGGAAGGAAATCGGGATCGCCGAGTAGGGCAGGGCACTGACGGACAGTTTTTTGCACTGCTGCGCTCCGGGCTTTGGAACGAAGTCCCGGAGCGGGCGTTTTTTGCCTCCGGCACAGATTGGGAGTCCCTGTACCGCCTGGCTTCTGCACAGACGGTCGCCCCCCTGGTGACCGACGGCATCAACCGGCTTCCCCGGGAACTGCTGCCCGCGGAGCCCGAGCGCCTGGACCCTTTCCTTGGAGATATGATGGCCACGTCCAAGCGGAACCGCCAGCTGGACGCCTTCGTCCCCAAGCTATTCGGCGCGCTCGCCGGTATCCCGGTCGTCCTCGTCAAGGGCCAGTCCCTGGCGGTGGACTATCCCGATCCGGAGCGCCGCCAGCCGGGTGATATCGACCTCCTTCTCCTTCCCTCCACCTATGAGGCTGCGAAGGCCGTCCTGTTGCCCAAGGCGACGAAGGTGCTGGAGGAAGAGACGGCCATTTGGCACCAAGGCATGTATTTCCGCAGCATTGAGGTTGAGATTCATGGTAGTATCAGTACGCTGATGTCCAGGAAGTTGGACAAGAAACTTGCAGCGTTGCTTGAGGAACAGTTCGATGGCCGTCCTCTCCCGGAAGTGTCCATTGACGGGGTGGGGATTCCTGTTCCGGAGGCGGATTTCAATGCGGTTTACATTTTCGTCCATTTCCTCCACCACTACTGGGCCGGCGGTGTGGGACTGCGGCAGGTGATCGACTGGATGACTTTCGTCTCTGTCCATAAGCGGGACATCCATCCTGTCATCCTGGAGGTCCGCCTCCAGGACCTCGGACTCCTCAACCTGTGGAAGGTGTTCACCGGCTTCGCGCAGGAATACCTGGGCTGCCCGGCGGAGAAACTTCCCCTCGCGGCGGCGCCGGATCCTGCGAAGAACGCCCGGATCTGGCGGTACATCCGGCGCTGCGGCAACTTCGGAAAGAACGTGGACCGCACCCGCGGGAAAGAGGCCTACCTGGTCCGGAAGGTCCATTCCTTCTGGCGGCTGGTGGTGGCGGACCGGCTGCGGCATTTCCGGGAGTTCCCGCATGAATCTGTCCGGTTTTTCCTTGGAGCTTTCGGATATGGTTTGCAAAGACTTGCCAATGGAGAATGAAAGAAATACTTAAATATACGCGCTGGCTCTGGTCGCACTCTGTGGGAGCGCGCGGGGCGATCCTGGTGAACATCCTGCTGGGCTCGCTGACAGTAGGCCTGAATCTGCTGTTCATCTTCCTGTGCAAGCGGCTGGTGGACATCGCCACCGGCGTCGTGGCCGGAAGCCTGGGCGAGTACACGGTCTTCGTCCTTTCCGTCGTCGTCCTCCGTCTCGCGGTATCCACCATCAATGTGCGGGTGGAGAACCTGACGAATTCCAAGATGAACTTCATCATCCGGAAGGGCCTCTATTCCAACCTACTCTATGCCGAATGGCTGGGGAAGGAGAAGCGGCATACGGGGGATACCGTGAACCGGCTCGAATCAGATGTGAGCACGGTCACGAATGTCATCGCCTCCGACTTCCCGCAGATATTCACGACCTTGGTCCAGCTGGTGGCCGCCATCATTTTCCTGTGCACGATGGAGTGGCGGCTCGCCGCGCTGCTGGTGCTCATCACGCCGCTCTTCATCCTGTTCAGCCGGATCTTCGTCCGTCGCCTGCGGGAGATGACCCGCGGTATCCGGGAGACGGAAAGCGAGGTCCAGAGCCACCTCCAGGAGAGCCTCCAGCACCGGATGGTGATCCAGTCCATGGAGAACGAGGGCCGGATGGAAGACCGCCTGGACGACCTCCAGGACCGGGAATATGGCCAGATCAAGGAACGGACGCGGTTCAACGTCATCGCCCGGTCGATGGTGGGCGCCGCCTTCTCCTTCGGCTACATCGCCGCTTTCCTGTGGGGCGTGTACGGCATCTCGAAAGGAACCCTGACCTATGGCGTGATGACCGCGTTCCTGCAGCTCGTGGGACAGGTCCAGCGCCCGCTCGTGAACCTGACCCGCCAGATCCCGGGCCTCATCTATTCCTCCACGTCCATCGACCGTCTCATGGAGATGGAGGATGCGCCCAAGGAGGTGGCGGGCGATCCCGTGCGGCTCGCCGGGCCCGCCGGCATCCGCGTGGAGAACCTGGATTACCGCTATCCGGACGGCCAACGGATGATCCTGAAGGACTTGACCTTCGATTTCCCGCCGTTGTCCCGGACCGCCATCGTGGGCGAGACCGGGGCGGGCAAGAGCACGCTCATCCGGCTGATGCTCGCCCTCCTGAAGCCGGTCGGGGGCCGCGTGGTCCTGTATGACGAGGCGCAGGAAACGCCGGCTTCCGCCGCCACCCGCTGCAACCTCGTCTATGTGCCGCAGGGCAACACGCTGTTCAGCGGCTCGGTCCGCGAGAACCTCCTGATGGGCAAGCCCGACGCGACGGAGGACGAGATGAAGGCGGCCCTGGAAACGGCCGTGGCGGATTTCGTGTACTCCCTGCCCGACGGGCTGGAAACCCGCTGCGGCGAGGGCGGCTCCGGCCTCAGCGAAGGCCAGTCGCAGCGCATCGCCATCGCCCGGGGCCTCCTGCGCCCGGGCTCCATCCTGCTCCTGGACGAGTTCAGCTCGTCCCTCGACCCCGAGACCGAGCAGAAACTGATGGACAATCTCACGAAAAAAGCGGCGGGCAAGACGATGATCTTCATTACCCACCGCGAAAGGATCGCGCAGCTTTGCGAGCGGACTTGCCGGATCGACCGGCTGTCCTAGCGCTCCTGCTTCATTTTCCCGCTGTGCAGCTCGTCGAAGGCGAGCCGGTTGTTGAAGATGTCGATCGCCGTGTAGATGGCGTGGAGCATCGAATGCGGATCGGCCTCGTCGCGGCCCGCCATGTCATAGGCGGTGCCGTGGTCGGGCGAGGTGCGGACGACCGGCAGGCCGGCCGTGTAGTTCACGCCCTCGGCGAAGGCGAGGGCCTTGAACGGGGCCAGGCCCTGGTCGTGGTACATCGCCAGGGTGGCGTCGAAGCGGCCGTAGTTCCCGAGGCCGAAGAAGCCGTCGGGGGAGTAGGGGCCGAACGCGAGGATGCCTTCCTCCTGCGCCTGCAGGACGGCCGGGAGGATGATCTCCTTCTCCTCGTCGCCGAGCAGGCCGCCGTCGCCGCAGTGCGGGTTCAGGCCCAGCACGGCGATCTTCGGCTTCGGGATGGCGAAGTCGCGCTCCAGGGACTCGTTCATCAGGCGGAGCTTGGAGAGGATGCCTTCCTTGGTGATGGAAGTCGGCACGTCCTTCAGCGGGATGTGGCCGGTGGCCACGGCCACGCGCAGCTGCGGCGAGACCATGATCATCGCGATCTCCTTGGCGCCGAAGGCGTCCTGGAGGTACTCCGTGTGGCCGGTGAAGCCGAAGCCCTCGGCGGTCATCGCCCGCTTGTTGATCGGGCCGGTCACCAGGACGTCGATGTAGCCGTCCTTGAGGTCTTTCACGGCCGCCGACAGGGAGAGCATCGCCGCCTTGGCGGAATCGGGGCTGGGCTGGCCGGGCTCCGCGTAGAAGTTCTCCGGCAGGCAGTTGACGATGTTGATGCGACGCTGGTGGAGGTCCTTCGCCGTGTGGATGACGTAGGTGTCCATCTGCTCGATCTCGTGGAGCTGCTTGCGGTAGAAACCGAAGATCTTGGACGATCCGTACACCACGGGGGTGAAGGAGTCCAGGATGCGGGAGTCCGCCAGGGACTTGATGAGCACTTCGTATCCGATGCCGTTGCTGTCACCTTGGGTGATGCCGACGACGAGTTTGGGTTTGTTCATATGTTCAATCCTTGATTTTCAGTGATATAGCCGGTGTCGTCCGGCAGGTTTTCCGGGTTCTGGTAAGCGGCCACGGCGAGGGCGTCGCAACGCTCGTTCTCGGGGTGGCCGGCGTGGCCCTTGAGCCAGTTGAAGGACACGCGGTGCCGGCGGTACACGGCGTCGAAACGGAGCCACAGGTCCACGTTCTTCTTCTTGGCGAAACCGGTGCGTTTCCAGGTCTCCAGCCAGCCCTCGTTGACGGCCTTCACCACGTAGGAGGAGTCGCTCCAGACATGGACCTCCGCGTTCTCCCACTTGATGGCCTCGAGGCCCTTGATGACGGCGAGGAGCTCCATCCGGTTGTTGGTCGTGAGGCGGAAGCCCTCGGACATTTCCTTCCGGCGGCCCATGCATACCAGGACGACGCCGTACCCGCCCGGTCCGGGGTTGCCGCTGGCGGCCCCGTCGGTGTACAGGTATATGGGCGGTCGATTCTCCTGCATAGGTATGCAAAGATAACACATTCCAGCCAATAATTTGCTTTCCTTACGGAAAAACCGTAATTTTGTACGATTATACGCCAATTGATTCGTATGAAAAAGATACTAGGATTCCTTTGTTCCGCGACCCTGCTCCTGGGCCTGCATTCCTGCAGCCCGGAGACCTACAAGAAAATCAACTACTTGCAGGACGTCAGCGGGGACACCACCATGTCCATGAAAGAGAACCGGGGCATCATCATCCAGCCCCAGGACCAGCTGTCCATCATCGTCACGAGCCGCGATCCGCGGATGGCCACCCCGTTCAACCTCTCCGTGTCCACGTTCTACACCGGATCGGAGCTGTCCGCGTCCGGCGCCAGCCAGCGCATCACGGGCTACGTGGTCAGCAACGAAGGCGACATCAACTTCCCGTCCCTCGGCGACCTGCATGTCTCGGGCCTGAACCGCTGGCAGCTCCAGGACCTGATCCGGGACCGCCTCGCGGACAGCGGCCTCCTGAAGGACGCCGTCGTCACGGTCGAGTTCCTGAATTTCAAGATATCCGTCCTCGGTGAGGTGGCCTCCCCGGGCACCTACAGCGTCACCGGCGACAAGATCACCATCCTCCAGGCCCTCGCCCTGGCCCGCGACCTCACCATCTACGGCCGGCGCGACAACGTCCAGGTCATCCGCGAGCAGAACGGAAAGCGCCAGATCTACACGCTGGACCTCACGAATACCGGTATCTTCGATTCTCCGGCCTACTACCTCCAGCAGAACGACGTCGTGTACGTGACGCCTTCCACGGTCCGGGCCGGCCAGGGCGAGATCAACGAGAACTACTTCAAGTCCGGCAGTTTCTGGATTTCCCTCGCCTCCATTTCCATGACCACGGTCAACTTCATCATCGCCCTCACCAACCGGGCCAAATCCAAGTAGATGCGCCATGTCTGAAAGCAACCTGAACAACCTTCCCGTGTATAACGTCCAGGGCGACTCCGAAGAGGAGCAGTCCCTGCAGCTCGCCGACCTCTGGGCCCTCGTGTGGGACCACAAGTGGTGGTATGTCATCTGCATCCTCGTCGCCCTGATGGCCGCGAGTTTCTATCTGTACAAGACCCCAAAGACGTACAGCCGCACGGAGAAAGTCATCGTGGACGAGGATTCCCAGAACTCGATGATGCGCGACCTCACCTCCTTCGCGGGTACGGCCCGCCGGTACACGTCCGGCACCAATGTGGACAACGAGATCGAGGCCTTCGCCGCTCCGGACCTGATGCAGCGCGTGGTCACGCGCCTCGGCCTGGAGACCGCGTACATCGACAACCAGTTCCTCCGCGTCCGCGAGCTGTACAAGAACTCTCCGATCGAGATGCGCGCCCCCGATAACGTCGCCGCCTCCAGCTTCTCGTTCAGCATCAGCAAGGGCAAGGACAGCACGTATGTCATCCGCGACTTCTTCGTCGGCGCCGAGGAGTTCAAGGGTTACAAGCTGAACGGGCATCTCTCGGACACCGTGGAGACCCCGGTGGGCAAGATCGTCATCTATCCGACCGTCAATTACGACAAGTGGGCCCATGACATCACGGTTTCCTGGGTGAATGCCGCCAGCCGCGCCAAGTCCTACTGCGCCCGGCTTTCCTCCAGCATCTCGTCCAAGCAGTCCTCCGTCGTCGTGCTCTCCCAGAAGGACGTGTTCCCGGCCCGCGCCGAAGCCGTCCTCGGCACCCTCCTGGACATCTACAACGAGGAGTGGGTGGAGAACAAGAACCAGTCGGTGCGCAACACCTCCCTGTTCATCAACGACCGCCTGAACGTCATCGAACGGGAACTCGGCGGCATCGAACAGGACATCAAGGACTACAAGCAGAGCCACAACATCACCGACATCCAGCAGGCGGGAACCGCCTACATGCAGCAGTCCAGCGCCTATTCGGCCCAGGGCTTCGAGGCGTCCAACCAGCTGGCGATCGCCAAGATGATCAAGCAGTTCATCAACGATCCCGCCCACGTGAACGACCTGATGCCGGCGAACTCCGGCCTCTCGAGCGCGAACATCGAGGCGCAGATCCGCGAGTACAACACCGCCCTCCTCGAGCGGGACCGCTCCCTGAACCTCTCCAGCGAGAACAACCCGTACGTGCAGGACCTGAACAAGAGCCTGGAAATGTACAAGCTCGCCGTGAACAGGTCCATCGACAACCTCATCTCCACCCTGCAGCTGCAGGTGAACAAGATCGAGGCGCAGGAGAACGCGATCCTCGGCCGCCTGTCCTCCACGTCCGGCCAGCAGCTGGAACTCCTCTCCATCGAGCGTCAGCAGAAGGTGAAGGAGCAGCTGTACATCTTCCTCCTCCAGAAGCGGGAAGAGAACGAACTCCAGGGCCTCCTGACCGTGGGCAACACCCGACTCATCCAGCGCGCGACCGGCAGCAATGCCCCGATCGCCCCGAACAAGATGATGATCCTGCTGATCGCCCTCATCCTGGGCTTCGGCCTTCCGTTCGCCGTCTTCTACGTGATGAAGGTGCTCGACACCTCGGTCAAGGGCCGCAACGACCTCGGCAAGCTCTCCGTGCCGTTCCTGGCCGAGATCCCGCAGATGGGCGTCACCGCCAACTACTGGGAGCGCCTGCGGCTCAACCGCTTCGACGACAAGAATACCAAGATCCTCGTGGAGCACGGCAAGCGTGACTCCATGAACGAGGCTTTCCGCGTCCTCCGTACGAACCTGGACCTGATGATCCACCGCGAGACGGAAACGCAGGCCATCATGATCACCTCCTTCAATCCGAACGCCGGCAAGACCTTCACCCTGATGAACCTGGCCGCGTCCATGGCCCTGAAGGGCACCAAGAAGGCCGTCATCCTGGACCTCGACCTGCGCAAGGCCACCCTGTCCAAGGCGCTCGGCAAGAACGCCACCGGCGTCGCCTCCTTCCTGAACGCCAAGTATGACGATCCGTTCGAGCACGTGGTCCACGTGCAGGAGAACCTCGACCTGCTGCCTGTGGGCTCCATCCCGCCGAACCCGGCCGAGCTGCTGGTCTCCGACCGGCTCCCGATGCTGATCAAGGCGATGAAGGAGAAATACGATTACGTGTTCATGGACTGCCCGCCGGTCGACCTCGTGGCCGATACCAGCATCGTGGCCCCGCATGCGGACATCACGGTCTTCGTCCTCCGTTCCGGCCTGTTCGACAAGCGCGCCCTGCCGGCCGTCGAGGAGATGTACAACGAAGGCAAGTACAACCGCATGGCCATCATCCTGAACGGCGTCGAATCCTATTCCGGCCGCCACGGCTACGGTTACGGTTACGGCTACGGCTATGGTTACGGCTATGGCTACGGCAACGAATCCGACGAGAAGAAATCCTGATGTTCAGACTGTTCAACCGACGCCGCTCCATCCAGGAGAGCGGCCTTCTGAAGGGGGCTGTCGACCAGCACTCCCACATCCTGTACGGGCTGGACGACGGCGTGAAACTGCAGGAAGACTCCCTGGCCATCCTCCGGTTCATGGAGGAGCAGGGAGTCTCCGAAGTCTGGTTCACGCCCCACATCATGGAGGATGTCCCGAATACGACCGAGGAGATCCGGGCCCGTTTCGAAGAACTGAAAGCGGTGTACGAAGGGGGTCTCAAGCTCCACCTCGCCGCCGAATACATGATCGACACCGTCTATGAGGAGAGGCTCGCCAACCGCGACCTGCTTTTCCACGGCGAAGAAACCGTGCTGGTCGAGACCTCCGCCATCGCTCCGCCGATGAACCTCTGGGAGGTGCTCGAATCCACGCTCAAGGCGGGCTACCGTCCCATCATCGCCCATCCGGAACGGTACCGCTACATGGACCGCTACGACTACAAGCGGCTGTATGAGATGGGATGCCTGTTCCAGATGAACCTCCCGTCCATCGTCGGTTTCTATGGCGAATCCGTCCAATTGCGGGCCCTGGACCTGCTGGAGAAGGGCTATTACCGGATGATGGGATCCGACTGCCACCGTTTCCGGGCCCTCCAGGCCCAGTACGCCGCCCGGGAACTGAAGAAAGACACGATCGAGAAGCTCATCCCCCTGATGGGCGGTCCCGAGGAGATATAGGCCGGGAATCCGGTTTCCTGGACAGGAAAGCGGTTCCGGCCTTCCTGCTCCGTCCATGCCAAATGGGCGGAGGAATATAAACATATGCCTTTATGAACATACTGGTCACCGGCGCCAACGGCCAATTGGGAACCGAGCTGCGGAACGTCTCCGCGGGAGCTCCCGACCGCTACATCTTCACGGACGTCACTTCGCTTCCCGGGGTGGACACGGTCTATCTGGACATCACCAACCGCGATGCGGTGCGGCTCATCTGCGATTCCGAGCAGGTGGACGTCATCGTGAACTGCGCGGCCTACACGAACGTGGACAAGGCCGAGGACGACTTGCAGATGGCGGACCTGCTGAACCACCTCGCCCCAGGCATCCTGGCCGGCGTGGCGGCGGAGCGGGGCGCGCACCTCATCCACATTTCCACGGACTACGTGTTCCAGGGGGACATCGCCCTGCCGTGCCGGGAGGACTGGCCGGTGCACCCGAACGGGGTGTACGGGGCGACGAAGCTCCAGGGCGAGCAGGCCGTGCAGGAGGCCGGCTGTTCCTGGCAGATCTTCCGCACGGCGTGGCTGTATTCGCCGTACGGGAAGAATTTCGTGAAGACGATGCGGCAGCTCACGGCTGAACGCCCGACGCTGAAGGTCGTCTTCGACCAGGTGGGATCGCCCACCTATGCGCGGGACCTGGCGGAACTCCTCTGCCGGGTGATCACGGACCGGAAGATGGACCGGGGCGGCATCTACCACTTCTCGGACGAAGGGGTGTGCTCCTGGTTCGACTTCGCCTGCGCCATCCGGGACCTGAGCGGAAACACGTGCGACATCAAGCCTTGCCATTCCGACGAGTTCCCTTCCAAGGTCCGCCGGCCGCATTTCTCGGTGCTGGACAAGACGAAGGTCAAGGAGACGTTCGGCGTCGAGGTCCCGCACTGGTATGATTCACTGAAACAATGCATTGACAGACTATGAACGTAATCGAGACCGGCATCGAAGGGCTCGTCATCATCGAACCGAAAGTGTTCGGGGACGAGCGGGGCTATTTCTTCGAGAGTTTCAACGAGCGGGAATTCACCGAGAAAGTGGGTCCCGTGCACTTTGTACAGGACAATGAGAGCAAGTCGCGGTACGGCGTCGTCCGCGGCCTGCATTTCCAGAAAGGGGAGTTCGCCCAGGCGAAGCTCGTCCGGGTGGTGCGCGGCGCCGTGCTGGACGTGGCCGTGGACCTGCGCGAAGGATCGCCCACCTACGGCCGCTGGCACGCCGAGGAACTGACGGGGGAAAACCACCGCATGATGTTCATCCCGCGGGGTTTTGCCCATGGGTTCAGCGTCCTCAGCGAGGAAGTCCTGTTTCAGTACAAGTGCGACAACCTGTACTGCCCGTCCTCCGAGGGGGCCATCGCCTGGAACGACCCCACCCTCGCCATCGACTGGCGCATCCCCAAGTCCGAAGTCATCCTTTCCGAAAAAGACAAACATCATCCTTTCCTGTATGAGCAGTAGAACCATTCTCATCACCGGTGGCGCCGGTTTCATCGGCAGCCACGTCGTACGCCTGTTCGTGAACAAGTATCCGGACTACCGGATCATCAACCTGGACAAGCTCACCTATGCGGGCAATCTCGCGAACCTCAAGGACATCGAGGACCGGCCCAACTACCGGTTCGTCAAGATGGACATCTGCGACTTCGAGGGCGTGCTGGCCCTCATGCGGGAGGAAAAGGTGGACGGCGTGATCCACCTGGCCGCGGAATCCCACGTGGACCGTTCCATCAAGGATCCCTTCACCTTCGCGCAGACGAACGTCATCGGCACCCTGTCCATGCTGCAGGCCGCCAAGGCGTACTGGGAGAGTCTCCCGGAGAAGTACGAAGGCAAGCGCTTCTACCACATCTCCACGGACGAAGTCTACGGCGCGCTGGAGATGACGCATCCGGAGGGAATCGAGCCGCCGTTCACGACGAAGGCGTCCAGCGGCGAGCATCACCTGGCCTACGGCGAGAAGTTCTTCACGGAGGACCTCAAGTACCAGCCGCACAGCCCGTATAGCGCTGCAAAGGCGTCCAGCGACCATTTTGTGCGGGCGTTCCACGACACCTACGGAATGCCGACCATCGTCACGAACTGCTCCAACAACTACGGCCCGTACCAGTTCCCGGAGAAGCTCATCCCGCTGTTTGTCAATAACATCCGCCACCGGAAGCCCCTGCCCGTGTACGGAAAGGGCGAGAACGTGCGCGACTGGCTGTACGTGGAGGACCACGCCCGCGCCATCGACCTGATCTTCCACGAGGGGAAGGTTGCCGAGACCTACAACATCGGCGGCTTCAACGAGTGGAAGAACATCGACATCGTGAAGACCCTCATCCGCGTCACCGACCGCCTCCTGGGCCGTCCGGAAGGCGCCGACGACGACTTAATCACCTATGTGACGGACCGCGCCGGCCACGACCTCCGCTACGCCATCGACAGCACCAAGCTCCAGCGCGAACTGGGCTGGGAGCCGTCCCTCCAGTTCGAGGAAGGCATCGAGAAGACCATCCGCTGGTACCTCGACAACCAGGCCTGGCTGGACAACGTCACCAGCGGGGATTACCAGAAGTATTACGAGGAGATGTACAAGGGACGATGAAAACGGCGCTTGTCATTCTTTCCGCGCTGGTTGGAATCCTGTATCTGAAATGGATCCTGATCTTCCTGGTCTATCCTTGGCAGGCATTCCATTATCGGTACCGGAAGGGCGGGGGCGCGCTTTGGAAAGTACTCGGCGGGCCATTCTGGCTGCTGGAAAAAATCTGCCGGGGCGGCTGGCAGCGTTTCTCCCTGTATCAGATCGGTTTGATTCCGTCTGTCCATCTGCGCAAATGGCTATATCAAGGTCTCGGTGCCACGTGCGGCCCCCGCTCGCTCTTCCATTTCCGGACCGAGATCCGCGAGCCTTGGAAACTGCGTGTCGGTGAAGGGACGGTGATAGGGGACAACGCCCTCCTGGATGCGCACAATTATCTGACACTCGGCGCCGAGGTGAACCTGTCCTCGAACGTCGTCATCTACACCGGCCAGCACGACCATCGCGACCCGTATTTCCGCAGCAAAGGCGGCAAGAAGTCCGTGGAGATCGGCGACCGCGCCTGGCTGGGGAGCAATGTCCTGGTCCTTCCCGGCGTTGTCATCGGGGAAGGTGCGGTCTGTTGCGCGGGCGCCGTCGTGACCAAGGATGTTGCGCCGTATACGGTCGTGGCCGGCATCCCGGCCAAGCCGGTGGGCGAGCGCCCGCGCGATCTCCGGTACAAGTTCTCCGGAAACACCTGCCGCTTCTATTAGGAACGTATGTCGACCATCAAGCGCAACTATTTCTATAATAGCTTGTTGACGTTGTCAAACTACGTCTTCCCGCTGATTATATATCCTTATGTTTCGCGGGTGCTTGGTGCGTCGAATATCGGGATCTGCAATTTCGTCGACAGCGTCGTCCACTGGTTCATCCTCATTTCCATGATGGGCATCTCCATCCTTGGGAACCGGGAGATGGCCGCGGCCGGCGCTGACAAGGAACGCCGGAGCAAGGCATTCTCGGGTCTGCTGACCCTCAACCTGCTGACCACGCTCATCGCGGCGCTCGCCCTTGTCGGTGCCATCTATACGGTTCCGAAACTGTTCATTTACAGGAAATTGCTTTGGGTGGGCGTCCTCAAGTTGATGTCCAATTTCCTGTGTATCGAGTGGTATTTCATCGGAACGGAGAATTTCCGGTACATTACGGGACGGACCATCCTGGTCAAGACCGTTTTCATCCTGGCCGTCCTGCTGTTTGTCCGGAAGGCGGATGACTATCCGGTGTATTATCTGCTGAGTGTCCTGGTCGTCCTGGCGAATGCCGTCATCAACATTTCCTACGCCCGCCATACGGTTTCGTTCTCTTTCCGCGAGCTTGAAATCCGGCCCTATGTGAAGCCCTACCTGATGCTGGGCCTGTACATGGTTTTGACCGCGACCTATGTGACGCTCAACGTGACCTATCTCGGCTTCGTGTCGGATTCGGCGCAGGTGGGCTACTATTCGACGGCGTCCAAGCTCTATAACATCGTCATTTCCTTCTTCTCGGCGTTTACGGGGGTCATGCTTCCGCGGATGAGTTCCCTCCTGTCCGAAAACAAGGAGAACGAATTCCGTCGGATGATCGGCAAGTCCTTTGACTTCCTGATCACTTTCTCCATCCCGCTGGTCCTGTTTGCGACCGTGTGCGCGCCGGAGATCGTCCGGATCTTTGCCGGAGCCGGGTACGAAGGCGCTTACATTCCGGCGCGGTTGATCATGCCGCTGATCTTCATCGTGGGGATGGAACAGATTTTCGTACTGCAGGTGCTGATGCCGAACAGGCGCGACAAGTCGGTCTTCATCGGCGCCTGCGGAGGTGCCGTGGCCGGCATTACATTGACGCTTACCCTGGTCAGGCCGCTTCAGGCTGTCGGCAGCGCCCTTGTCTGGGTTAGTTCCGAACTGGTCGTCCTGGGTTTTTCGGCTTATTTCTCCCGGAAGGAAGACGGCATATCCTTCCCGTGGAAACAGCTCGGGAAACAGTTCCTCGGCTATCTTCCGGCATGGGTGCTAAGCATCCTGGTCTATCTGCTGCTTCCTTCGGGATTGCTGCGTCTGGGCGTTGAGATGGCCTTGATGGGAGTCTATGCCCTTGTCTATGTCCTATTCGTGCAGAAGAACGAGCTCGTGCTCAACTTCCTGCAAAGCGCTTTCCGTCGATGGCAGGGATAAATGCACGCTCTTTCAAGAAAGGACATCGTCTGATGGGGCTGTGGCTGTTCATCCTGCTGCTCCTGTCGGTGGAAGTGTTCAATCTGGAGGCCATTTCCGGATTCTTCAGTCCCAATGCCTGCTTCGGGTTTTCCCTGGGAATCCTGTTCCTCCTCTTCACCTTTTTCATCCGGATTCCGATCTGGGACATCGGCAAGTCCATGTGGCCGGTCATCTGGCTCACGTTGGGAACCGTCTTGACCTACATTCCGGCTTTTTACTACTATGGACAGGATTTCTCCCGCTCCTTCCTGACGAACCGGCACATGTTCATGATCTGGATGGTCCCGGTCCTGTATGCCATCCGCCCCACGCTCCGGGAGGTGCGCCAGGCTTTCTATGCGTTCTCCGTCCTGTTCTTCTTCCTGTCGCTGGTGGTCACCTTCGTGGACCCCTATCTGATTCCGCACTCGGATGCGGAACCCTTCGTGGAAGAAGGGGATTTCGTCCATATCCTTCCGGGAATCCGGTTGCTGGTCATCGCCCTGATCCTGGCCTTGAACGAATGCCGCAAACACTTCAGCGTCAAGAATCTCCTGTGGGCCATCTTCATCTTCGGCGTCATTTTCATGGTCCAGAACCGGACCGCCCTCCTGACCTCCTTCGTCGTCATCTTCCTTGCGATCAGACGGACCGACAGTGCCAAGGGAAGGCTGATCGGAACCGCCCTTGGCATTCTCCTTGGATTGGTGATGGTCGTCTATGCGGCCACCCAGTGGGATCTCCTCATCCAGCGGACCATCGAAGAGCTTTCCGATCCGGAGTATAACCGGAACAAGGCCTATATGTACATGTTTTCCGAACGCGACTTGACGCGGTATATCCTGGGGGACGGTTTCATCTCCTCCTACAGCAACCAGCTGATGACCCAGCTCCAGGATCGCGGCATCTTCTTTTCGGATGTCGGGATGATCGGTTTCTGGAACCAGTATGGTGTCATCCCGACGGCAGCCCTGCTGACCTTCTTTATCCGAGGCCTGGCCCCGAAATGCGGATACGTGGTCAATTCCCTGTCGATCTTCTTCATCATCGGGATCCCCAGTCTGTCCTATTTCGGGATGTATGCGACCCTGGTACCCCTGAGTTTCGCCTTCTACCTATACTTCGTGATGTCCGAGAATCCGAATTATGATGTCCGTCCCTACGTTGTCCGGTACGATGTCCATTCGGAGAAACGCGTATTCCGGACCATCTCCTCGATATGAAGCTGCTGATCGTCACGCATAACTATCTGCATGGGAACGGTGGAAGCAACTATGCTTCCCGCTGTTTCGTCAACGCTTTTGCGCGGCTTGCGGATGTGACGCTCCTATGCCCCGTGACGGAGGATCGGATCCCGGAAGAGATCGACCCGCATGTCCGTCAGATCCGGGTTCCCTATGAGGTTCCGAAGTGGCGGAAGGCCTGGAACCTGGTCCGTGGAAGGTTGCACCGGTATTATGGCGTGTTGGACCGGGTCCTGGCCGAAAGCCGTTTCGATACGGTCGTGTTCGATACGTGCTACCCATCCTTCGGGATGCTGGACAAGGTGCGGAGCCGGGGCTGCCGGATCGTGACCATCCATCACAACTGGCAGTATGAGTATGTCCGCGACAGTTATCCGTTCCCGGAGCGGTCCTTGCGGCTTTTCTGGGTGCGGCGCTGCGAAGAGCAGGCGGTCCGGGGGAGTGACTTGAACCTGACCCTGACCCCGGAGGACCGGGAATTGCTCTATGCCGCCTATGACCCTTCGCGGAAAGCCCGGATCGAGGTGGTCGGAGTACATGAGTATAAGCCGATGCCTCTCCCGGCCCCCGTTTCCGTCCCGGCGCCGGTATTCATCATCACCGGCAATCTCGGCGCCAAGCAGACGGAAGACTCGCTGGTTCCCTGGCTGGGCGTTTATTATTCCATCTTGAAGGAACGGGTTCCGGAGGCCCATCTGATCCTGGCCGGATTGAATCCTTCGCCACGCCTGGAGAAGCTATGCCGTGAAAGGCAGGTGGAATTGGTCGCATCGCCTCCGGACATGCAGCCCCTGCTCCAGCGCGCCCGTTGCTACCTCTGTCCTACCGACCGGGGCGGCGGAATCAAGCTGCGGATCATGGACGGCCTCCGAAACGGCCTGCCTGTGATTTCGCACGCCGTTTCCGCCCGCGGGTATGCTCCGTTCCTGGGGAGCGTCCTGTTTACCTATACGGATCCCGAATCCTTCCGGACGGCCTTGGACCGGTTTCTCGCCACCCAGTCCGATCCGGCCGCGGTGCAGGAGCTCTACCATCGGCATTTTTCATTCGAGTCCTGTCTGGAAACCCTTTCAAAATGGCTCTGACCCCCGTCGCTGTTTTCGCGTTCAACCGCCCGCAGGCCCTGAAGCGGACCCTGGATGCCCTGGCGGCCTGCCCCGGTGCCGCCGAGACGGACCTGTATCTGTTCGTGGACGGCCCTCGCCATGAAAAGGATGCTCCGAAAGTCGCTGAGACCCGGGCCGTTGGAACGGCCATAACCGGTTTCCGGTCGTTCACGCCGGTGTTCTCGAAGCGGAACAAGGGACTGGCGGCTTCCATCATCGGGGGAGTGACGGACGTGCTGGCCCAACATGACGCCGTCATCGTCCTGGAAGACGACCTTCGTGTGATGCCCGGGTTCCTGGCTTTCATGAACGCGGGACTGGAGAAGTACCGGGACTGCCCGGAGGTCTTTTCCGTATGCGGGTATTCCAACCGGTTTACTCCGCCCAAAGGGTATCCCTACAACACCTATTTTTGCGCCCGTTCTTCGTCATGGGGATGGGCGACCTGGCGCGACCGCTGGGAAAAAGTGGACTGGGAGCCTTCGATGGAGTCCATCTGCCGCGAACACTTCGGTTTCAACCGCTGGGGCGGATCGGATTGCACCCGGATGCTGAAAGCGTGGAGAACCGGGAAACTCAGCTCCTGGGCCATCCGTTTCTGCTTTTCGCAGTATTTGGCGGGGGCCGTGTCCCTGTTCCCGGTAAAGAGTCTGGTGGATAATTCCGCCGGCTTCGACGGGGAGGGGACGAACTGCCACAAGTTCACCCGGTTCAAATTCGAACTGGACGGGCGCGAGGCCCCGGCGTTCCGTTTTCCGGACACGACCGTCCCCGACCGCCGCATCGTCCGCCGGGCGCTCTGGTACCATTCGCTCCCGCTCCGTTTCTATTCTCTGATCAGGTATCAGTTTGAGCGATGAAGAACTTCTGCACCCTGTTCGACTCGTACTATATCCACAAGGGTCTTGCCTTATACAGATCCTTGGAGTCGGTATGCAGCGACTTTACGCTCTATGTCATGGCCTTCGACGAGCCTACCTACCGGACCCTCACGCATCTGGGCCTGTCCCATATGGTGGTCGAGAACGAGTCCGGACCATTCCTGACCGACGAATTGGCCGCCTGCAAGGCGGAGCGGAAGCGCAACGAGTACTGCTGGACCTGCGGGTCGGCGGTCACGTGGTATTTCCTGACCACCCGCCAGTTGGACCACATCGTCTATCTGGACGCGGACATGATGTTCTTCCATGACCCGCAACCCCTGTTTGAGGAACTGCAGGGGGATTCGGTCGGCCTGTCCCCGCATTTTACCGCCGAGGAACTGTATGGGAAGTACTGTGTCCAGTTTGTCTATTTCAAGAACGACGATAGCGGCCGGGCGGCCCTTTCCTGGTGGCGGAACCAGTGCATCGCCTGGTGTTACGACCGATACGAGGACGGGTTGTTCGGGGACCAGGCCTATCTGGACCGGATGGCCGGACAGTTCCCCCATGTCGTCGAGATTCAGGACCGGGGATGCGGGGTGGCTCCTTGGAACTGCGGCCAATACCGTTTCCCGGGGGGACCGGTCCTTGTTTTCGAAGGGAAAACGATGCCCCTCTGGTTCTTCCATTTCCATGGGATTTCGGTGGAGTATCGAAAAGAAACGATTGTCATCCAATCCCGGAAACAAGTCTTCTCCCGGGCGATCCTGGATGCGATGTTCCGTCCCTATGGAGAACTCCTTGCCGATGTGTACCGCAACGATCTGGGAAAACCCGTCTCGGAAGTCCTTCTCCGGAATCCGTCTTTCCCCAGGCGCCTGCTGCAAGCGGCGAAAAAGCTGCTTCGCGACAACAAGCTCGTCCGCCGCGTGTATTTCAAGTATATCAAGGGCCATACCGGCTACAATCGGAAACAAGTCTGAACGTGAACCTGTTCTTCGGCATCACCGTCGCGCCTTACAGTGTGGACTTCTGCAATTCCCTGCATGAGGAGCTGCATTGCCGGATGTTCCATATCCTGCGGCCACCTTTCGAGATGGCCTTCGATGTGGAAGCGGCGGAGCGGCGTTGCCATTTCCCGTTGGATCGATATGAGAAACGGCTCGGGCTGCGTCCTTTCCTTTCGCTGTACCGGCTGGTCAAGGAGGAGAAACCGGAATGGGTCTTTGTGCCCGAGTTCTCTCTGACAGCCCTGCGGATGCTCCTGATCCGGAAGCTGTTACATCGGCGGTTCCGGATCATTTCCGTCTGCGATGACAGTCTGGACATGATCCGTGGGAACGACTTCAGCCGCCTTCACCGCCTCGCACGATGCTTCGTTCCCCGCTGGGTGGACGATCTCGTCCTGGCCAATCCGGACGCACGCAAGTGGTATCGGGACCATTTCGGAAAGGGTCTTTACATGCCCATCGTGTCCGATGAGCAACGGCTGCGTGAAGAGTTTGGGAAAGCGCTTGGGCGGGCGCAGGAACTCCATCGTGCGTTCGCCTTGCAGCAGAGGCCGGTCATCCTTTATGTCGGCCGCCTCATTCCCTTGAAGAATCTGGAATTGATGCTGGAATCCTGCCGTGGAATCGATGCAACCGTTGTTTTCGTCGGAGACGGACCCTTGAAGGAAAAACTGGGGGAACAGGCCCGTTCACTCGGTATCTCCGCCCTGTTCGTCGGCCGGAAAGACGGACTGGAACTGGCGGCCTGGTATGACTTGGCCGATGTAGTCGTCCTGCCCAGCCTGCAGGAAGCGTTCGGTGCCGTGACAGGCGAGGCCCTTTCGGCCGGATGTCCCGTTGTCGTATCCTCCCGCGCCGGCTCTTCATTTTTGGTTACCGAGGGGAAGAACGGTTCCGTGGTGGACCCCGGCGATCCTGCGGCCCTGGCGGCGGCCCTGCGTCTGTGGACGGGACGGGCCCATGGGACCGGGGCGATGGAATTGCGGGAGAATCTGCTCCCTGTCCGTTTCAAGCGCCTGTTCGAACAGTTAAAAGAAGAATTGGACCATGTTTAGGAGATTTGCCTGCTTGCTGCTTGTTCCTGCGGTGATGGCTTGTGTGGGACAGAAGCCCCTCCCGCCCGGGGGGACTGAAGCGTCGAAGGAACTCAGGATCCTCGCCATCGGGAACAGTTTTTCCTCCGATGCCGTGGACCAGAACCTCTACGAATTGTTCCTGGATGCCGGGTACACCGTCGTCATCGGGGACATCGCGGCGACCGGATCGTCGTTGGAAGATCACTGGAAACGCGCCTGCAGCCAGGAAAAAGCGTATTCCTATACGAAGATTGCCGACGGGAAATCCCGGGTTCTTGCTGATGTGGACCTGGACACGGTCCTGCTGGATGAAGCATGGGATATCGTCACGCTGCAGCAGGCCAGCGCGTATTCCGATTGGTACGAAACCTACCTTCCTTTTGCAAAAGACCTGGCCCGGTATGTGGCCTCCAAGACCCATGCGAAACTGGTCTGGCACCAGACCTGGTCCTATGGAGGCGTCGCCTTCGAGAACGAAACGGACCGGACGCAGCTGAGCATGTATGAGGCGATTGCCGATGCTTCCAGGAAAGTGGCGGAAGAGGCCGGTTTCGCTTCCGTCATCCCGACAGGAACAGCTGTCCAGATGGCCCGACGGCAGCTTGGGGATGTGCTGAACCGCGATTTCCTGCACTTGGAATTGACCTATGGCCGATACCTTGCTTCCTGTACATGGTTCGAGGCGCTCACCGGTAAGTCCGTTATCGGGAACGGGTATTACCCTGACACGGTCGCGGAGGAGCGCGCGAAGCTCTGCCAGGAAATTGCGCACGGAGCCAATCGGCATCCCTTTCAATTGACCGGAAGATAGCATGATGATGAAACGGCTGCTGCTTGTCCTTTTCCTGCTGCATGGGTGTTTGCTGACGCCCTTGCAGGCGGTGGATATCCGCGTGGGTGACCAGGCGTCTTTTGACCGGCTGGATACCGATTTGAAGGCCGCCCTTGCCGCCTCTCCGGAGAGGATTGACGTCTACCTCGCTCCCGGTTTCTACTACTATAGGGACAAGCATCTCTACCTGAAGGATTTGCAGGCGGAGAAAACCCTGATCGCCCTGCATGGGGAAGGGGTCACGCTGTATCCCCGGATGGGGCGCGAAGCGGGATTCTCCCCGTTCTCTTCCTATTATACCCGGCGGGATTCCCGTCCTGAACTGATCCGCCGGAAGGATCCTGTCAAGATGGCCGGGTTCTTGGTGAAGGTTCTCGACCGGGAGAAGATGATATGCCGGCTGAAGGTCGATGAGGAACTTCCGCCGGAGGTTGCGAAGGACGGCTATATCTACCTGACGGAATGGTACCGCGGAAAGACGTACAAGATCCTGAAGACAGAGGGGAAGATGGTGTATTTCCGTGCGGATGACCTGTATCCCATCCGGTTCCTGTACAATGTCAACCTGGACTTCACCTTCTCCCTCCAGTTCCCTCGTTACCGGCTGATCCATTGCGGTTTGTCGGAACCGGAAGATCAGGGACTCAGGGCGCAGGTGACGACTTTCCTGTTCCTGGAGCATACCCGCCTGGCCGGCCTGACCTGCACCGGCATCTCTTTCATCGGCAACCGGTATGACGAGAGCAAGCCCGGCGTCGGGCTGGTCACCTATGATGCGGTTTCCGCCCCGGGCGCTTTTTCGGGCTGCCGTTTTGAAGGGATCCGTTCCGACTGTTTCGCCGTCTCGGGCACTTCTGGCTTCGGGGTGGAGGATTGCCTGTTCACCGGCAACTACCGCCACTGTCTCAAAGCGGAGTACGACTGTGTCGGCATCCGGTTCCGGCACAATACCGTGACGGATTCCGGCCTGTGCGGGGACAATGTCTATGCCGTTTTCTGCAATGGGAAGGATTTCCTGATCCAGGACAACAAGATCTCCGATTACGGCTACGGGGGGATCTATACGGGGTTGTATTATGCGACGGAAAAACGGTACTGTGTCAGCGGACTCGTGACGGGAAATGAACTGTTTCAGTCCCCGGCGTACTTCGAGGCCGCCCCTGATGAGCTTCTCATGGATTCCGGCGCCATTTACATCGCCACCCAGAACGACGATGTCCGGATTGAGGACAATTACATCCACGACATCAACGGCCCCACTTACAACCGGGGCATTTTCGCGGATGACGGCACCTCCAACGTGGTGATACGCCGCAACCGGATCGAGAATGTGAAGAACCATTTTGCCCTGGACATAGACCCGCGTTCCGCCTGGAAGATGTTGAGACGCAAGGAAAGGAAGGTGAATTATGTCCATGAGAATGTGGTGGTGGAGGACAATGAAGTGTCGGGCCGAGTCCGCGTTCCCAAAAAATGAAGCCATGCTGGGCGTCGTAATCGTCAATTACCGAAGCAATGCGTTGACTTCCCGTTTCGTCCGGGAAGAACTGCCGAATATCGGGATTCCCCATGTGGTCGTCATCGTTGACAACGGGGGGACGGAGGAATCGTCGAAATGCTTGGCGGAAGAAACGGGCGTCCCCGTCATCCCCTGTGAGAACCTGGGCTTTGCAAGAGGGAACAATGTCGGCATGGCGTATCTCTCCGAACGCTATGAGATCGATTATTACCTTTTCACCAACAACGACATCCACTTCCGTTCCCCGGATGTGGTCGATGAACTGGTGAAGAAACTGGAAAGCGATCCCTCCATCGGCATTATCGGCCCCGAGATCGTCGGCCTGGACGGCAAACGCCAGTCTCCGGAACCTTATATCTCCCTGTGGGACAAATATGTATGGGTCTATCTCTCCACCCCTTTCCTGTCCCGGGAGAAAAAGGCGGAGCGGTTCCGCTTCGGGTATTCCGAGCAAGCGGAGGAGGGAGCTCACTACAAGTTGATGGGTTCGTTCCTGCTTTGCCGGAGGACCGATATCGAAGCGGTCGGGGGATTTGACCCCAACACGTTCCTGTACGCGGAAGAGACCATCCTTTCCGAGCGGATGAAGCGGATCGGAAAGAGTCTGTACTTCTATCCGGCCGTGACGGTTGTCCACGAACACGGGGCCACCATCTCCTCCCATTTGAGCAATGTGGCGATGGCCCGGCAGCAGTTCCGCAGCGACGCCTATTACTATCGCGCCTATAAGGGGGTGTCCCGCCTGTCCATCTGGCTGGCGAAAGGATTGTATGACTTGATCCTTCTGGTACGCAGGCGCTTTTTCAGGCCGGACGATTCGCGGGGAGTCGATATCATACCGTACGCCGGCCTTTGCAACCGGATGCGCGTCATGGCTTCCGCCTATGCCTGCGCACGGGAACTCGGTTATCCCGCCCGCGTGCTTTGGTGCGGACGCAACAAGGACTGCAAGGTCCGTTTCGACAGTCTGTTCCAGCCTGTCACGCAGCCCGGTCTCACGGTCGTGGAAACGAATGCCTTGTACAGCGAGACCAGCTCCAAGCGGCATCTGTATCTGCCCTCCCTCCTCCGGCGCCTCCGGTACGAGAAGGTCTATGCCAATTACAATTTCCGGAACCCCGGGAACCGTCCGTCCCTTCGGGAACAGATTGCGATGGATAGGCCGGAAAAACGCTTTGCGATCTATTCGATGCACCAGTGCGGCCCCAATTATCCGCTGACGCGTTTGTTCCGCCCCGTGGAGGAGATTGAGGAGCAGGTAAAGGCGCTGTTCCCGGATGGCGCGCCGGTCATCGGCGTCCACATCCGGCGGACCGACCATCAGGAGGCCATCAAACATACGTCCGTCAGCCGTTACGAAGAAGTGATGGCCGGAGAGCTGGAGGCCCGGCCGGACGTGCGGTTCTTTCTCGCCACGGATGACGCTGAAATCAAACGACGTCTGCTGGACCGTTTCGGGGAGGACCGGATCATCACGGCGCGGATGGAACTGCGACGGGATTCGCAGGAAGGGATGAAGGGAGCCGTCCTGGATTTGTTCGCCCTGAGCCGCACGGAAAAGATCATCGGCAGTTATTACTCGTCATACTCCGAGATCGCCGCGGAATTGGGCGGTATTGAACTGATTATTCCTTGATTATTAGCGATATGGATTTCATTGGGACCATTAAGGAACAGATGGCAGAAGCCGTGAAAGTGAAGCAGGCGCTTCTCTCGGACGAGGCGCTGCTGGAAAAGATCGCCCGGGTGGCGGATGTCATGGTGAACGCTTACAAGTCGGGCCACAAGACGCTCTGGGCCGGAAATGGCGGAAGCGCGGCGGATGCCCAGCATATGGCCGGGGAACTGGTGAACAAGTTCTCCTTCGACCGGGCGGGCCTGGCGGCCCTTTCCCTTTCGACCGACACGTCCATCATCACCGCCATCGGCAACGACTACGGATTCGACCGGCTGTTTGCCCGCCAGGTGGAAGCGCAGGGATGCGCAGGGGACGTCTTTATCGGCATTTCCACTTCCGGGAAATCGCCGAACCTGGTGCATGCGCTGGCCGCCTGCAAGGAAAAGGGCATTACATCCGTGGCTATCGTGGGCGCAAATCCCTGTCCGATGGATGATTACGACTATGTAATCCACGTCCCTTCGACGGTGACGCCGCGGGTCCAGGAGTGCCAGACGCTCATCGGGCACATCCTGTGCTTCCTTGTGGAAAGCCGGTTGTTCGGCCGGGATTGAGCCTTCAGGCGCCCTGTTCGATGAGGCGTTTCGTCTCCGCGATGTGCGCCTTGCTCGAGGCCCCGAAGACCACGGATTCGATCTTGGGGAACCGGTTGACATAGTCCATCGCCTCCGCCGGCTTCAGCGCGCCTGCCGCGAGGCACTGCATCGCCATGGGCCGGAAACGTTTGTCAGACTGCAAGTACGCCTCGTACTCGCCGAGCCCGCCGCTCATCCGGAATCCGATCTTGTTGATGGAGGAGCAGATGACCGGGTTTTCGATTCCCACCCTTTCACACAGGTCCACCATCCGGGGCATGTTCATCGTGATGAACCCCGGTTCGGCGCTGTACCGTTGGCGGATGTATTCCGCATAGTGGACAAACAATTCGTCCGTTCCCAGGCCGAGCATCAGGTCCACGATCACGTTCTGCAGGAAGATGACGGGCGTGTTCATGCCCTCGAACATCTTCATTTCCGCATCCACGAGCAACTCCATCAGGGAAGGGAAGTCCTTCCGGAGGTAGGCGAGTCCCGCCTTGCCGGTGACGGCGAAGATATTCCCCGGAATATAGGCCTGCAAGGTGCCCAGGATGCCCAGCTCCGTAAGCGCGTTCGCGTATTTGTGGGCGTAGGGCATGCCGGGAAGGAACTTGAAGTCCGCGTACTTGGCCGGGTTCTTCCGCATGTGGTCGCAGATGGCGGCAATCCGGTCGTGTGTCGTGCACATGAACGTATTCACGCCGCATTCCATGGCCTGGTCCAGGACGTCGATGATGGCCCGGTTGTCCTTGAACCGGATTGCCTGCGCACGGCTCCTTTCGTCGGAAAGGTGGTTGACGGCGAAGAACTGGTTGTCTCCGAGAATGGCTCTGTCCATCATTTCTCCTCCTTTTTCAAGCTCGATTCCCAATCGGCGCTCATGGCCGCGATGATGCGGTCCGTGTTCAGGGCGCTCTCGAAGGAATTCCTCCCTTCCGTCCGCCCGGTGCGGATCGCGTCGATGAAGTCTTCGGTCTCGGCCGTGTATTCCTCGCCGCGGAGGTTGAAGGCGACCGGATCGGTCACATCGGTGATATAGCGGAAGTTCCAGCCCTTCTCCAGGCCGAATTCCGGCTTGTCCTCCTTCACATAGATTTTCAGCGTGGTGGCATCGGCTTCGAGCTTGCCGCCGTCGCCCTGGATTTTGACGGAGGTGGTCATCTTGCGCACGGTATCGTCGCTCCAGTTGACGGAAATCTGCCCGCGGAGCCCATTCTCGAGCACCAGCGAGCCGTAGGTGGCATCATCCACCTCCTTGCTGAAAATGGAGGGCATCTGCACGCCTGCGCAGCCGGTCAGGCGGCTTCCCGTCACATAGTCGATCAGGTTGAGGACATGGGCGGCGTAATCTTCGATGCAGCCGCCGCCACTCTTCTTGTCCGACCGCCAGGTGCTTCCTTTTTTCTTCAGGACGACGGGGCCATAGGCTTCCCCGATGAAGTGGAAAGGACGGCCGATGACGCCCGCGGCAAGCAGCCGTTTCATCTCATTGAACGTGCCGATATAGCGGTTGTGATAGCCGACCTGGTTCACGACCCCTTTTTCCCGGGCCAGGGCGACCATCTCTTCTCCCTGCCCGACCGTGAGGGCGAAGGGCTTTTCGCAGAAGACGTGGCATCCTTTCTCCAGGGCGTATTTCACCATCTCATAATGCATCCGCGTGGGGGTGATGACGTAGACACAGTCCGGGCGGACCGTGTCGATCATTTTCCGGTAATCGGTGAAGATGGGGATGCGCGTGAGTTTGCCGAACCCGCTCTGGATGAGTCCGTCGGTATCGCAGACGGCGGCCAGTTCCACGTCGGGAAGGCCGCCCAGGATGGCGGCATGGCTGATTCCCATCTTGCCGAGTCCGATGACAGCTGCCTTGATCATATCCGTTATTTCTTGATTCTCAGTAATTTCAGCGCCAGGTGGCGGAAGAACACCATCTGGTTCGAGATGTTCCGCTTGAAGATCTCCGGCCGGTAGAAGATTCTGACGAACCATTCCAGGCCGGCTTTCTGCCAGAATTTCCCCGGCCGGCGGGTATTCCCGGCGTACCAGTCGAAAACGTTCCCCACGGCGATGCTGACATGGGCCTGCAGGAAGGGCATGTTGAAATAGGCCCACTTCTCCTGCTTCGGCGCAGTCATCCCGACGACGAGGACGTCCGGCGAGAAGGAATTGACCGCCTCGACCATCCTCTGGTTGTCCTCCGGGTCGAATTCCGGTTTGAAGGGTGGGGAGTAGCTGTCCACCCGGACCGCAGGATACTCCACCCGGATGCGGGAAGTCATTTTCCGGAGTGTCTCGGGGGTGGAACCGAGAAGAAACACTTTCCCACCCGTCTCCTGCATCCGTTCCAGATAGTAGATAAAGCTGTCCCAGCCCGTGATCCGGTGCGCTTTCTTCCCGTATCGCAGCAGGGGCCAGAGCCCGAAATAGACGCCGTCCAGAATCAGATAATCGGCCCCCTTCAATGCCTGGTCCATCTCGGCATCTTTCTGGGATATCCCATAGGAGTTGGGGCTGATGGTATTGACGACCGCCTTCCCGTCCATGGGGACACAGTCCAGCGATTCCTTGACCAGGGTGTAACCGTCAAAACACAGGCATCCATTCCGCTCTTCCATCATGGCTAGTATGCTTTTTCGTCCTGATGCCGGAGCATCTGCCAGATGGTCGTGAGAATGATGGAGACGTCCAGTTCCACCGACCAGTGCTCGATGTACCAGATGTCCTTTTCCACGCGTTCCTTCATTTCGGAGAGTTCCCGGGTCTCGCCGCGGCATCCGTTGATCTGCGCCCAGCCGGTGATGCCGGGCTTCGCCAGATGGCGGATCATATAGTCGCCGATGAGCTCGGAATAGATGTCCGTATGGTGGAGCATGTGGGGGCGGGGACCGACGATCGACATGTCGCCCCTGATCACATTGAGGAATTGCGGCAATTCATCGAGGGAACTCTTGCGGAGGAATTCCCCGAACTTGAACACGCGGCTGTCGCCCTTGACGGCCTGCTTGGTGTCGGCGTCGGCGCTGGCGTGCATCGACCGGAACTTGTAGCACCAGAATTCCTTGCCCTCATAGCCGGTGCGCTTCTGCTTGAAGAAGACCGGGCCGGGGGAGGAGAGCTTGATGCCGATGGCGCAAATGATCCAGATGATCGGGAAAAGCGTGAGGAGGAAGAGTCCGGAAAACACGATGTCACCGGCCCGCTTGACCAGTTTGGCCAGCGGCTTGTTCAGCGGCTCCTCGTGGAGGCTGATGACGTTGACATTGCCCAGTTGGGAGATGTTCATCTTGCGGCGGGGATACCCCTCCATGCCGGGGACATACGTGAACCGGACCATCCGGCTCTCGCAGATGGAAACCAGCCGGTTCACAAAATCGGTCTCCGTGGCGGGATTCAGGGAGCAGTACACTTCCTTCAGGATGGAATGGTTGTCTTCCACATACTGGAAGGCCTTTTCCGGAGCGCCCAGGTTGGTGATTCCCTCCGGAATCTCCTCCGGGCTGGCGGTGAACATCCCGAGGACGTTATACCCCATTTCGGAGCTGGGCCCGTTCAGGAACTGGCATACCTGGCGGATGTTGGGGTCGGAGCCGACCAGGACCACGGTGTAGTTGTTGGCGCCCTTGCTCCGGAACCATCCGATGAGCCGGCGCATCAGCAGATGCCAGAGGGCATAGAGGAATCCCGTCAGGAGCGCCTGCAGGCCCAGGAGCTTGCCCTGGAGGACGAGCTCGTAGATGAGGGCCATGAGGCCGTTGTACAGGATGAAAGCGACGGCGGCGTTGAGGATGGCCCGGTTGGCGATGTTCACGGGGCCCCGGCCGCGCTCGTTGACTTTGATCCCGAGAATCCAGGACGATGCGATGGTGCTGACCACCAGGAGGAACCAGGACCCGACCTGTTCATAGAGGGGCAGGTTCTTGACGCGGACCATGTCGGTCCCATAGATCAGGAACGCAAGGACGCCCGCTTGGATGAGGATGTCTCCCACAAGCGTAGGAAGCTTGTAGAACAAGGATTCTTTGGTGGCGGTCTTGATGATGCTCAACATAAAAGCGGGTGCTTTGCAAGGCAAAGTTAGCATTTTTTCATATATTTGCTTTCTAAACCACGCATTATGAAAGGAATCGTCCT
>JAEEGG010005948.1_pt1 | contig 28724 bp, 9 predicted proteins | sample 9134161 | NCBI WGS metagenome assembly JAEEGG01 (sample SAMN16246543, study PRJNA631951) | gut metagenome | biome: gut microbiome; feature: rumen; material: CR-attached | host: Bos | place: Iran: Karaj | collected 2018-10 | reverse complement strand
TCGGCTTCCGTTCTGTATGGGAAAACAAGATATTCTGTATCTGTTATCGTAGAAGTAAGATAAAAATCATCCTCGTTTTGATGATTGCATATAAATGTTGCTATTTTATCCGAAAAAGGTTTTTCGTCATCAAGAAAATAAATTATAGGAGTCGTATCAAAATATATTTTACTCATGCTTCTTCCCTAAGCTGACGGATATAATCTACTGTAGAAATTCCTTCAGGAATGGACTTACTGGAACTGTCCATATATGATTTAATTTCTGAAAGTGAGCGATGAGGTCTGGCAGGCACATAATCATCAAGAATTGTAATAATTACTTTTTGATTTGTCTTTATAGCTACATTGCCTTCCGTTACATAGCCGTTGCCGTCATAATAGCCGTTTACTGCAAGCATAATTTCACCTCCATTTATGAAGATATGTTTATTATACCACGAAATTAAATTTTTGTGGAATTATTTGAAAGATTTGAAAGATTTGCAAAGTTCGGAAAGAAGTTTAAAGGGCAAGAAAGCGAGTCCCTAAAAAAGAAACTCACCGTTGAAATAAAATCACCTATTCTTTCAGCAGTTAAACCGAACATTGCAACATTGAGAATGTCGGCTTCATCTGCGTATAATGATTTTGTTCACGCAAGATTTTTATTACACTATTCATTTTTGTCATCCTTTGCCACAGATTCTATAAAGTTGGTTACAACCGAATTAATTTCTGGTGCAGATTTATCTGAAATTACAGAATGTCCTATTTCTGCTTCCAATTCCTTACGCGCGTTTCCTGCAATTCTTCCACCACGGCGGGCAGCAGACTTGTTTTCTTCAAAGTTTTTAGGGTTTTCCACCTGTGATATATTTTTTGTCGCTGTTTCTGCAAGCATATTTAAAATGATTTCTGTTGTAGTCATATTATCCCGCAGATTTTGCTTTGTAAGACCTTTGTGTTTTTTATAATCGCGGGTTGTCATTCCAGACCAGGCTTTTGTTATTTCGTCTGTGAGGATTGCATATTCTATTCCTTTTTTAACACCTCGATTATCCCATTCGTCGGTTAATTCTTTGCGTACTTGAATCGCTTGCAAACGTTGATTTATCCATTCTCGTGAATAACCTTTTTTTGCATAATTTGCAAGAGCACGGTCTATGGTCTGTTCTGGAGCAATAGTTTCTTCTATTCTTTCCTTACCAACTTCTGCAAGCCAGAGTTTGAATGGTTCGGCTTTTTTTGATGGTATTGATTGAATTATTCGTAATAGTTGTTCTGTATTAGCCACATCTGTAAGACGCATTTTTCCGTCAGTGGATTTCATTTTCAACTGCTTACAATTTGTAAGCAGTTGTTCGGCTCCTTCTTCTGTAAGCCTCTTCTTTAACACAGCCCAATATGTACTTGCAGTTCTAGGAGATGCCTGTTCCGTCAACACCCCCACAACATCAACAACAGAAAAATACCATTCCTCTTCCTGCTCGTTCCATATAGTACGAATCGCTGAATTTTCAAAAGTTTTAGGAGAATCGTTCATACAGACAGTATAACACAAAAAAACAGAAAGTAAAGTAATTTATACAAAATTGTATATATTTATATTCTAAACATAAGTTGTTATGGCTACAAACATAACAGATAGCTAATATTACACTTTACTAAAAGCAATACGTAACTCCAACCTTTGCATATGGAGACGGGACATAGTACATTTCGTAATTTTCTTTTGCAACTCCCTGTCTTGTTTTAATAGAAAGGATTGTATTTACAAAATCAAACCTGTATCCACCCTGAATATATAAACGGATATTGTTAAACACTGCACTTGCCTCACCCTGAACAAAAAGCCCTGCCACACCCGCATGAATTATAGTTCTGTAACCGTCCAAATCAAGGCCGAAGCTCACTTTTGTGTCAATAAAATCATTCTTAAAAGGGTGATAATCAACACTGCCGCCTACGTTAATCATTGGGAACGCAAGGCACAAAACAGAACCCGGTATAGCAAGCAGACAGGCTGCCAGCCCAGTTCCGCACACAAGGATTCCCGCAATTGGAATAAGAAAAGCTGTAGCGATGTTTAAAACCAGCCAGCCATCAGAAAGAGCCCAATTAAAAATCTTGCCGCAGGCTTCCAGACAATTCAGGGCACCATTCCAGCAGGCAGGTATCCATTCAAAGGCCGTGGAAAAATAAGATGGAATAAAATTAAGTGTAAGCTTTGCATAGGCTGTGATAGAAAAATTATTGCCCCATAACCATTCAAACTGATTTACCACACGGAACAAATGACCATTGCTTCCAGGCCTGTCAATTGCCATATTCAAAATGGTCTTCATATCCTGCTGCCACATAGAAGAAAATGGCATGGAAGAATAAGATGGAATATCAAAAGCATAAGTGTATTCTGCTCCCAGATTGTATGAAAAATCCGGACCGTTTCCAGTTTCCATTTCTATTTCAGATTCTGTTTCAGAAAAAGCCGCCCCTGCAAAACAGATAAACACTGCAACAAAAACAAACAACCTCTTCATATCATTTATCTCCTTATATTCAATAGTTAAGCTTTCCTATGAATAAAACCTTCCTATTTTATTATAGTTAAAATCACGGATATTAATTTATAAAACAATACTTGACCATATTTAATTTTTTACTTATTTTCGATATATAAACATTATTCAATTTACGGGGAAACCCATCAGGAGAAATAAATGAAAAAGAATCGAATTGTTGCCGTTATTACAATTCTGTTTGCTACTGTTTTATTCAGCAGCTGTGGTTACAACACCATTGTTACACTCAGAGAAGGAGTAGATGCACAGTGGGCAAATGTAGAAAACCAGTATCAACGCAGAGCAGATTTAGTTCCAAATCTGGTTTCTACCGTAAAAGGATACGCTAAACACGAAGCCGAGATTTTTGAACAGGTTTCACAGGCACGCGCACAGCTTGCTTCCGGAATGAGTGCTGATTCATCAATCACAGATGATCCTGCCAAACTTGCTGCTTATCAGAAAGCTCAGGACTCACTTGGTGCAAGCCTTTCACGCCTTATTGCAATTGCAGAAGCTTATCCAGACCTCAAGGCAAACGAAAACTTTAAAGATTTGCAGAGTCAACTTGAAGGAACTGAAAACCGCATTGCAACAGAACGCGGCCGCTATAACAACGCAGTAAAAGAATACAATGCTGCAATTCAGCGCTTCCCAGGCCTCTTGTGGGCAAAATGGTTCCACTTTGAACCAAAAGCTTATTTCTCAACTACAGAAGAAGCAAAAACAGTCCCAACAGTTTCTTTTGACTAATACAAAACTCTTTTACATCGGAAGCAGACATGAATTACAAAAGGCTCATAAAAAGAATAAATCTCAGCGAATCCGACTATAAGGATATTGAAGAAGCCGTAAAAAAGGCAGAAACCGGTACAAAAGGCGAAATAGCCCTTGCAATTACTCCACAAAGCGACACTTATGCCTTCTGGGAGCTGGCCATAGCGGTATTTACAGCATTTATGCTTTTATGCAGCCTTTTTCCACTTGCAAACCAGATTTACGCCTGGATGAACAGGGTTTTCTGGCTTCCAAAGCCCTGGCATCTTATAGCCTTTTATACCGTGCTCTGCGTAATTGAAATAATCATATTCTATCTTTTATATAACATTTCGTGGTTCGACTCGCTCATTATTCCCGAAAGATTTAAGGAAAAGGCAGTTACAAACAGAGCAATGCGTTATTTTGCAGAAAGCGGAGTATATTGCACAAAAGAGCACACAGGAATATTGATTTTTGTTTCTTATCTTGAGCATGAAGTTCGTATTATTGCAGATAAAGGCCTAAACGACAAAATCCCGAATGATTTATGGACCCAGATTGCAGACGAAATTGCGCAGGATATTGCAAAAGGTTCTGTTAAAGATGGATTTATAAAGGCGATTGAAAAGTGCGGGGCTTTGTTTGCAGAAAACTTCCCGCTGGAAAATGCAGAATCAAGCGTTTCTGCAGGACCAACAAGTTCTGCGGTAACCGAAGAGTCTTCCAATGTAAATCCAAATGAGCTTTCCGACAGCCTTGTCATTTTGGAGGATTAGAAATGGCAACTAAAAAACAGCAAAAATACCAAGCACAGCGCAGAAAACGAAGAAGAATCAGAAGACTTATCCTCCTGGCAATTGTTTTAGGTTTTATTTTTATTCCAGAACGCACAGTTGATGCAGTAACAGAGGAAGCACCTGTAGAAGTTGTAGAAACCGCAAAACCAGTTGCTACACAACAAACAAATGTACAATCAGCAACTACCCAGGAATCTTCCACAACCGAAGATTCTCAATCGCAAGCACTTGTCCCAAACAAGGCAAAAAAATCAAGCGATTCCTTTTCCCAGCAGTTTTTAGATTCAACTAAACCGTATTATACAAAAGACAAAAACGGTCTTTACGACCTTGTAGGCCCCGTTATTGATGCAGCTAACCTCTTAAATACATCCCAGTACAATCAGCTGGATTCTTTCCTGCGCAACCTGGATGAAACAACAGGCGTTCAAATTGCAGTACTTACAGTACCAAGCCTGAACGGAGTAGCCCTGGAAGAGTTTTCCATCCGTCATGCAGAAAAATGGCAGCTTGGACAAAAAGGCGTAGACAATGGAGCCTTACTTGTTGCCTCAATGGAAGAACATGCCCTCCGCATAGAAACCGGTTACGGTACAGAAGGCACTCTTACCGATGCAAAATGTGCCCAGATTATCCGCAATGTCCTTGTTCCAAACTTTAGAGACGGCAAATATGGCGAAGGTATAATCGAAGCTGTAAACAATATGGCTGGCATTATCACTAGTGACGAATCCTTAATCAGTAAATCTGTACTTTCTGAATCATCTTCATCTTCTTACAGTGATAGTACTTTTATGGATGTTTGTTATATAATTTTGGCTATAATAATTATTATTATAGTTTTAGCTCTTGTTTCTGGGGGCTCTGGTACCGGCTCATATTCAGGCGGTTCTTATCATAGCAGTGGTCACAGTTATAGTGGCGGTGGTCATAGCTTTAGCGGTGGTGGTGGTCATTTTGGCGGCGGTGGAGCTTCCGGTCACTGGTAATCGTCCGTAATCATCTGTAATCACCCGTAATATCCGTAATAATTTATCAGAATCTTTATAAAAACTTTTCTCTTGCCATCAGCTCAAATTGCTTTTATTATAGTATATATAGATAATACTTTTAAAAGAGATGTGCGTATGAAAAAAATCCAATCTTTATCACTATCATTATTGCTGGGAGCCATACTCTGCAGCGCAATTTTTACTGGATGTGCTTCTAAACCAAAGGTACTCTCATCAAAATCTTCAAAACACGTAACCGTGCAGCAAACAAGCGTTGGCGTTTATATAGATGTTCACAAGGAAAAAGGCGAAGATATTACCAAAGTTATACTGATTGACGACCCTAACGGTAACGGCGCCACAGTAACTTTCGAAAATGCCACTTCAGTAAACTTCCTCTGGCCTTATGCTGAATCTGGAAAAACCTATACAATCCACGCAAACCTGTATAATTCCAAAAAGTTCAAGGGCGAAGAAACTGTAACATTTACAACCGACGCAGTAAGCCAGAATATCGTTAATTACACCGAAGATTATACCAATTCAAGGCTCGTTCTTGTTGCCGCTAAAAACACCCGAACAGTAATGCTCAAAACAACAAAAGAAGCTCTTCTTTCAATCCTTGGACCAACAACAACACTCAATGCAAAAGTTAATGTAGATATTTATTCCGGCAAACACGCTGGCGATGCAACTCCAAATGACAGCGAATATATCGGTTCCTTTACAAAAGATATTCTGAATGTAGCAGATTTCAAAAAGCTTCTGGATGGTTACGATATCATGTCAATTTCCGGGGCATTCGGTTATACTCCATCAGAACTGAACAAAAAACTGGCAGCAAACAAAACCTATTTTGCACGTGCCTGCGTAATCTACAATCTTTCTGCCGATGATAACGCTTCTGTAAAATATATGACCAGATATCTTTACACCAACGACACAATCTATACTCCAATTGCAGAAGAAGATTTACCTGAATCTCTGGTTGGAAACAATACCAACGATGCAGCAAAATAAAACAACCCACGCAAAGAAACTCGCAATTCCTACTGCAAAACTCCTTATGTATTTTGCGGTAGTTTTTGTGATGTTTTGCAGCTATCTAATTGTAAGGCACAAAAACCAGGTGCTGGAAGCCAAAAATCTCCCGTTCTATAATACATCTTTAGAAGCTGTTGATGATGGCACCTATTATGGAAAAACCTACACAAAGTTTTTGCATGTTCAGCTGGAAGTTACCGTGCAGAATCATCAGCTACAAAATATAAAGGTGTTGGAAAACAAGGGTTCCCAGGGACAAAAAGTAGAACCAATTCTCCAGGAAATGATTAAGCAAAACAAGGTCGTAGTTCCCGCAATTAAAGGCGAAGAATTGGCAAGCCTTGTTTTTATATCCTGCGTAGACACCGCCTTGCATTCCGGAGCTGGTCAAAAAGAGGTATCTGAGTAAAAATAAATTGCTATAAATTGTAAATATAGCTATATTGTAAATCTGTCATTATCCGGCTTGATCCGATAATCCCAAAAGAAGAGTAAAAATGCCGTCATCCCCATACCAGAAACAATTAGATGAACTTCTCAAAAATCTAGCTATAGCAGAAAGTTATAGTCAGCCTAAACCAACCCTTTTGCTTCATGCCTGCTGCGGTCCGTGTTCATCTTATGTTTTGGAATATCTTTCGCAATATTTTGCAATCACGGTGTTTTATTACAATCCAAACATTTACCCGCAGGAAGAATACAACCGCCGCTTTTCCGAGCTCAAAACCTTTTACACAAAGTTTGCCCCAGCCGCAAATGTACGCGTAGTAGAAGAGGTTTACAACCCGGAAGATTTCTACAACGCAATCCAAATCCACGAACACCCAGAACGTGCAACCGAACCGGAAAAAGGTGAACGCTGCCGGCTGTGCTACAAGTTCCGCCTGCAAAAAGCTTACGAATATGCTGCGGCTCACAAGTATGATTATTACTGTACAACGCTTTCAATCAGTCCGTTTAAGGACGCAGAGAAAATAAACGTGCTTGGCACAGAAATTGCTAAAAACCAACAAGTTGCCGGTAACCAATCCGTCCCTTCCGACCAATCAGCATCCCCCCGCTGGCTCCCTTCCGACTTCAAAAAACATGGCGGCTTCCAGCGCAGCCTGGAACTCAGCTCCGAATACGGCCTCTACCGCCAGCAATACTGCGGCTGCATTTATTCAATCCACTCCGCTCAATAAAGTATTACAATAAAGTAGAATAAGTATAAAAAACTTGATTTTTTACTATAAAGTGATATTATATAATGGGCTTTTTGGGAGAATTTCAAAAAAGTAGGGGGGAGATTCATCAAAAAGTCTTTTTTTATTAAGGACTTTTAAGAATAAAGTGAAGTAAACGTAGAGAACATATATCAAAAAATAAATATTTGTTAAGACAAATCATATATAAATTGTTATTTAAAAAGTGCCGAAAAATAAAGAATAGAAGAACTTTAAATTTATAGTTATAGGGGTATCAACTATGAAGAAAGGTAAACTGTTTGTCGTGTTAACGGCTGTTTTCAGTCTGTTTTTGGCTTCCTGCGAAGTGGAAATTGGTCTTGGTTCTGCAGTAGATACAGAAGCTGCAAAGCTCAGTGTAGACGAAACTCCAAAAGCAGGTGATGTAGTACGTAGTTATTTTAAACTTTCCGGTACTTGTACTGATGATACGGAAATAAAATCACTCACAATCACATTCGAAGATACGAGTGGTCAGAATCCGAATAAATATGTTTTCAGTACCAAACCAGAAAAATCCGGTAAGTGGGCTATTGTCATCGACCCGGCAGGCGAAATTGAAAAAGCCAGAGTTGCCGCAGCCGAAGCAGAAGCAGCAAACGCCACAATAATACCTCCAGTTCCAGAGCTTCCAGAAGGTCTTTCTGTAGGAATGTATAAGGCTACAGACAATCAATATTATTATGAAGTTCCAGACGGCGAATATCAGGTAACTTTCCTTGTAATTGATAAAGTTGACCACGAAACAATCGTAACCCGCCAGTTTACAATTGATAATACAGCTCCTGTAATTGTTCTTGATCGTCCTTCTTCAAAAGTACTAAAAGATGAAAGTGGAAATCCAGTAATAGATGAGGAAACATTAGATTCTTATGGACAGTCTTTTACCCTGGAAGGACAGTCTGCTGATGATAATAATGTAAGCCTTATTGAAGTTGAAGTAACAAATATTGCAGATGAAAAGCTTGGAATCGCTACCCCTAAAAAGATTTCAAAGCAGGATATCCCATCTAGAATTAACATTGATATTGCAAAATGTATAGCTCATATTGAAGAAGCTACAGGCAACACATACTATGAAGAAAATGCATATACAGAAATCTATGATGCAACATCATCACAAGGTCAGAAAGATTACTATTTTAAATTAAAAGCTTACGACTCAGCCGTTAGATACCCCGTTGACGGTTCAGAGCAGACAGCTGATGATTTAAAAGGAAACTGTACAGATTCTTATTACCTTTACGAAGATATCTCAACCTACATTTTCACGGAAACTGGTTTAAAGATTACAGACCTTTATCATATCAAGAACAACAGTTATTCAAATAGAGCTGCTTTAACAGATGATGTAAAAGATGACATTACTAAGTTCCTTAATACTTCAAAAACAGAAGATGGTTGTTTCTCTTTGAATCCGGAAAACAGCCCTACCTTTACAGTTACATCAAGGGAGCAGCTTAAAGGCAATGCATCAGATTTTAGTGATGAAAATGATGATAACAAAATAATAAACGGTTCTTCATTAACAATAGAAGTAAGCCCTGGTCTTGACTCAATTACACTTCTTTCAGAAGAAAACTGTGAAAAATATATTGCATACGGTATTGAGTATAACGACGACCCAATTACTAATAAAGAAAAACAGCGTTATGCTAAATATATTTCTGTAAATGAAGAAACAGGTGAAGGTACGTATGCTAAGCTTAACAAAGATACAAACGAATACGAATCAATTTATCATTTCAGACCATATTTTGTAGAAATGGAATATGATGCAGATGGAAATGCAACAGTAAGTAATACAAGAATCTATCCGTCTAATGTATCGTTTAAAAAGGCTGGTTCAAGTTATAAGTTTACAGTACAGATTGATAAAGATGATGGATTAAAGTTTGGCCGCCCAGGAAAAGGTTATAAAATAGGTGTAGAAGGCCGTGATGAATCTGGAAACAGAATTGAAGACGAAGGCAATGGCTACGGCTTCTACCTTGTTACAAGTGGAGCAGCACCAAACATTAAAGCAGAAAAGCCAGAAGAATCAATTTCTCGAGTAAAAAAAGGTGATTCAGTATTATTCAAAGGTATAGTTTCTACAGAAGATGGAGCACCTACACTTACATTTAAAAGATTCCGTGAAGGCGAAAAAGACGGAACAGTTATTAACAATATTTTAATGAAGAAAAAAGATGGGCAGGAGGTTCGTTTTGCAGACGGTGTTATAGAGTTTGAAGATACCGATGGTGTTTTAAACGAAACAGCAGGCTTAAATGACTTCCCGTACGAAGTTGAAATACCAGATTCCTGGTTCAGTCAGAATGAAAGCCAGCAGTATAAAATCGTATTATACGCAAAAAATGGTGCCGAATCAAAAGATGAAAAAACTATTCTTTACGACGTTGACGCACCAAACCTCAACCTCACAGATATAAAACCAGTTGTTACAGTTACAGATGAAAATAACCAGACAAAAGATTGCATAAACAGAACCTTCTCTGTAAAGGGAACCTTAGACGACTCTTTTGATAACATACAGCTTGATTACGATTCAACAGTTGACGAAGAAGACCACCGCCCAAGCTGGAAGCTTGTTAATAAAGACGAACAGGATGAAGACGGTAACTATGTAGTAATAGATGAGGGAGTAATACTTAAAACAACCTTTACCTTTGAAGTAGATACAGGCGATGCCGACAAAGTAAATACAGATTTAATAATCACCGCCTACGATAAAGCCGGCAACAAAACAGAAAAAACAGAGCATTTCTATATCGACCAGGATACAGATATGCCTACAATCGCTCCAAGCGATCCAAATACGCTTACCTTCGACTATAATACAAAAGACGAGTTAGTCACAGCTAACAACACAAGCACAGGAAAAGAAAAAAAGAACTTCTATACAGGTGGTTCACAGGTAATTATGAAGTTTACAGATGATGATGGAATTAGCAGCATTACTGTATCTTCAACCGTACACGGACAGACAAATGTAGGCAATTCTTCAGAAGCAAAACCAAACGGAGCAACAGAGTATACCTATGCCTACAAAGCACCTGAATCAGAAGGTTACTATAAAATAGATGTAGTTGTAACAGATGTTAAAGGAACTTCAGCAACAGAAGATTTCTACATTCTTGTAAGTGGCGAAACACCATCCTTAAAGCTTACAACTTCTCCAGAGTTCATTACAACAAATACAGAAGACATAGCTCCGGATGCAAAAAAGACCTTTAAAGTTATAGGTACAAACAGCGGTTCTGCACCGTTTAAGAATGTATATAAAGTTCTCGACGATGACCCTGAGGTAGAAGATGAAGATGAAGGTGACCCTATTCCTAGTCGTCAGTATACCGAAAGTGCACCAGGCAAAGGCGATGCTACAGACAGAATCCGCTGGGAAGATGACTTTACACCGGAAACAAATGCAGAAACAGGAAGCGTAAAATATACAGTTTACGATGCATACGGAATCAGTGCATCCGAAACCTTCAACTACAAGGTAGACAGCATTCGTCCAACCTCTACAATTACAGGCTGTCTTGATGAACATACTTCAGGCAGCGGAACCTTCAGATTTGTAGGTACCGCAGCAGATAACGAAGCAGGTTCAGGACTTGCAAAAGTTCAGATAAGAATTGATAACTGCGCTGAAGATGAAGAAGAGGAAGATTTTGCAACATCATGGGAAGACCTTGCACCAACAGGTAACAACACAACCGGCTGGATAGATGCTTCAGGTACAGATAACTGGAACTGTCTGATTGACTTCAACGAATATACTGATATATTTGGAACAGAAGGCAGAAAGGTTCTCTATGTACGCGTAACCGATGGTGTTGGAAACTACAATGAACTTACAGCTTTCGATGAAACAACAAAAGCAGGTTCAAGAAAAGTATTTACCTTCGATAAGGAAGATCCTAAAGTAGCAATTACAGAATGGACAGATGAAGATGATAATTCTGAATCCCTTGTAAACAAAAACAGCTTCGAAACCCGCCAGCAGTTTGCCCTCATAGGAACCTTCTCCGATGGATATGGCATTGCAGGCATTAAAGTTGAGCAGACTAAGGGCGAAGGCGAAAATGCAGTAACAAAAACAATCTACGAACAGACATTTGACGAAGCTGAAGAAGGCTGGTCAGTTGAAAGCCTTCCTAGAAAGAGCGATTCTCCACTTGAAGCACAGCCACGAGATGCACTTGAATCAGACAAGTATGTATATAAAGTAACAGTAACAGATAAAGCCGGAAAACAGAGCTTTGCAACAGTAACAGTTACAGTAGATATCACACCTCCTACATTAACAATTACAAAACCTCTGAACAACAGCAATACAGGTGCCAATGCAATCAGCGGTACTTCTTATATGTTCCAGGGAAAAATCGAAGATAATGTTGGCGGAACAGGTGTAGCAAAATACTATTACATCCTTACACAGGAAGATTGGCAGCTTGCCGACCTTGAAGAAGATGCCTGGGGACGCGGGGTTGATTGTGACGGAAACATGACAATCAGCAGAGTATTGGTTAATGGTACAACATCAACAGGAACAGATTTACACGAAGGTAACTGGAAGCTTTTTGTAAAGGCAGAAGATAAAGCCGGTAACCAGACAGAACCTCAGTACAGAGAGTTTACTATTGATATGGCAGACCCTGTGCTTACTGTAACTTCAGGTCTGGACGAAGACAGAACAAAAACTACATACTTTAAAGGTGCTTCACGTACAATAAGCGGAACCGCAACAGATACTCACGGTATAGAGTATGTAAAAATCATGAGCGGAACAGAAACTCTTGCTCAAATCAATAATGTAACAAACGGTACCTGGAGTACATCTGTTGGATTGTCTCCAAATACAGGTAAAACAATCACTATATTTGCAGTAGATAAGGCCGGCAGGGAAAGTTCAAAGGTAGTCAGCAACATCTTCAGAGATGAAGAGGGTCCAAGTATTTTCGTAACTACAGACTTAAGCGGCCTGATCCTTGATGCAGATCTTACAAACGGATTAGAGATTTCTGGAACTGTAAACGATGGTGCAGGAAGCGGTGTAGATAAAGTATTGTACTCAATAGATGGCAGCGCACCTTCTCTCCAGGCAAGTGTTAATACACAGGGCAGCTGGAGCATTAAAGTTTATGGCCCAACAGCAACAGGCAATAAAACTCCAAAACTTCCAAGCCAGGGTATTTATGCACTCAAGCTTAAAGCAGTAGATAAGTTTAATAACATTACAACTCCTGCAGATAGAAATATCATTTACGATACAGCAAAACCAACCTTAGGTGTTACACTCAATGGTACTGCAGTCACAAGCGGCGAAAAGAAATACATTAAGAACAATTCATACGCAATAGCAGGTACTTTTGCTGATTCAGGAACTAACGTAACAGTTTCTGTAAACATGGATTGTGCCGATGCTACAGCTAATACAAGAATCACCCAGACTCCTACAACAGGCAAAACCGGTACCTGGACACTTACTCAGACACAGGGTGGTTCAACCATTGCAGACGGAACTTACACATATACAATTACAGCTACAGACGAGGCCGGTGCTTTAACAGGCAGCACTTCAAGAAAAGATACAGTTACCCTTACAGTAGTAAAGGATGTAACAGCTCCTGCTGTAGAAATAACAGGTATTCCAGATAAAGATTCAACAAAAATCTCACAGTTCACATTCCGTGGTACAGCAGAAGACGTAACATCTGGTATTAAGAATGTAAAGGTTACAGTTGCAGACAAAGCAGCGCCAGACAGAAAGCAGGTATTAACAGTAAGCGGTAAAGAAAACTGGACAGCTGCAGTTAATTATCAGAATGCAGGTTCAGTATTCTACAATAACAATGCATGGGATGAAGGTTGGAAAACCATTACTGTAGAAGTAGAAGACAATGCCGGTAATAAAACAACAGAAACAGAAGAGTTCCTCTTTGATAGAGCAAACCCTTCTCTTTCTGTAAACGAAAGCACACATCAGCAGTATATGAACCAGGGTGGTTATACTCTTACAGGTTCAGCTTCCGATTCTTATGGACTTACAAAGAATGCAGGCAATAAACAGATAGTAACTATTGAAGAAAGCTTAGACGGTGTTTATATTGGCAGCAGACCATTAGAGCTTAATGCAACTGGAGCCTGGAGCGTAAATCTTCCTCTTGGTGTAGATAATACAACAAATCCTGTTGTACCAACCAGCGGAACTTACAGCTACACAATCAAAGCAGAAGACTTAGCTGGTAATATAGTTGATGTTGGTCCTTACAGCACAATAGTAGATATTACACCTCCATCAATCACAATTGTAAATCCTACAGAAGGACAAACAAATACAAGCTCATTAAAAGAAACACAGGCAAGCTTCAGCGGTTCAGTAAATGATGCAAGCGGAGTTAAAGCCGTATGGTATAAGATTATTTCAAGAGCAGCAGATGATTCAGTAATAGCAGAACCATCAGTACCTGAATCTTCATCAAACGCACTTAATGACGAAGCTTGGGCAGGTTGGACAAAAGCAACTTCAGGAATAACAACCTGGAGCTTCACACAGGCCTTCAAGCTTGGAACTGCAGCCACAACTGCCGAAGGTTTACCAGAAGGACGTTACACTCTCTTTGTAGCAGCAGTAGACAATGCCGGTATGGTAGCTGGTCCATCATACGAAACAAGACCAGGTCAGATTCGCACATTCGATGTTGATATGTCTGCACCAACATTAACAGAAGCTTCCCGTTCAGAACAGCAGACTCGTGTAGGCTTTACATTCAGCGGAACTGCAAGTGATACAAACGGATTTGGCACACTCACAATTGCAGACAGCTTTACTGCTCCAGACAGTACAATAGCAACTGCAATTGCATCACAGACAATTACAGTAAGTTCAAATGGTTCTTGGACAAAGGCTTATACATTGGGTTCAGCCGAAGGTCAGCTCGCAGATGGAACACACGTATTTACACTTACAGCAACAGATGTAATGGGTAAAACAACTATTCTTACTCGTACTGTAACAGTAGATACAACAGCTCCAATAATTGATGTTACAACTCCTGCAGTTGATTCAGAAAGAAGAAACACAAGTGCTATAAACGATACTAACTTTAACTTTGCCGGTTCAATCGTAGAAAATAATACGGGCGTAAAGGCAGTTTGGTATACAATTTTACCAAGAGATACAGCAGCTCCTGCAAAACCAGATAATGGTACAGATGCTCTTAATGACGCATCCTGGACAAATTGGTCAAAAGCAACATCCGGAAATGCATTGTGGAGCCAGGCACAGAAGTTCCGTACAAAGGGAACAACAGCCGAAGGTTTGGATGAAGGTACATGGACAATTCATGCATACGCAGTAGATAACGTTGGTAATGTTTCTGCTATTATAAGCAGACAGTTTGACGTTGATATGTCTGTACCAACACTTTCAATAAATAGTCTTGCAGATAAGACAAAGGTTAACTTTACAATCAGTGGTTCAACAAGCGATACTCACGGATTCCAATCACTCACAATTGCAGACAGCTTTACTGCTCCAGACAGCACAACAGCAACTGCAATTGCAGCACAGACAATAACAGTAGCAAATGATGGTACTTGGTCAAAGAATTATACATTAGGAACAACTAACACTGGTAGTCAGCTCGCAGATGGAACACACGTATTTACACTCACAGCTACCGATATTATGGGTAAAACAACTGTAGCCGAAAGAACAGTACTTGTAGATACAGTTGCCCCTGAAGTTACAGTTAATGCATTCAGTGGCTATACAACAGCAAGAAGCACAGTATTTACCGGAACTTCAACAGATTATAATCTTTCTACAACAGCAATTGCTCTTTATAAAGATGGAGCAGAAACTCCTGTACAGCAGAATAACCTCTATCCAGATCAGGATGGAAACTGGACATGGAACGTATACAACCTTGTAGACGGAAAATATACAATTAAAGTAACTGCAACCGATAAGGTAAACACACAATCAATCATAGATACCGGTGCAGGTACATATACACGTGGTGGTGTTGCAGTAACAACAGGAAGTTATTCTCACAATATTACAGTTGATACAACCTTCCCAACATCTACACTTGCAAAAACATCAGAAACTGGAAAGAAGTTTGTAATTGCAGATGGTAGTGAAACTTCTACAATAACAAATGGTGGAAAATATTACACTAATGGTACATATTCAATCAGCGGTACAGTAACAGAAACTAACTACAATGCAAACAAAGTAACTCTTACTGTAAAGAAGGACGGAGTAGCTGTGCCTTCTGCAAATGTTCCAACAGTAGCAATCGATGATACAAACAATAAGAACTGGAGCTTCAATGGAATTACATCAGCTAATGCAGAATACGAATATACAATTTCAATAGAAGACGAAGCTACTAATACAACAACTTATACAGTAACAGTTGTTTATGATACAGTTAATCCAACAGCAATTGTTTCTGGACCAGGTGAAGATTTGAGTGGAACAGCTTCTCTTAAGGGTTCAGAATATACCTTCAGTGGTGTAGCATCTGATGCAACTGCCGGAATCCTTGTAAACAAATATATGTTTACTCAGACTCCTCTTGCAGATGCAGCCGCAATAACAGCCTCTGCAACAACTGCAGCAAATCAGGCAAGTGGCACAAATGCAAATACTCAGGTTAATAAGTGGATTTCTGCAACAGCTTCTAACGGAACCTGGTCAAATGTAAAAGAACTTGCTACAGGTTCTGCAATACAAACAGGAAAACTTAACGAAGGTAAGTGGTATATCTACATTTATGCAGAAGACATACTTGGACACCCAATTACAGCTTCAAGAAGCTTCTGGATAGACCAGGCAGACCCTGCAACAACAATAAATGCAGTAACACTTTCAGGTAGCACAGCTACACACAATGATATAGTTCTCAGCGGAACAACAACCGATGCTAACAACATTACTCAAATTGTAATAACAGATACTCTTACTCCAACAGCAGCCGGACAAACTGGTGTAGCAACAATTACTCTTACACCAACTGGTGGAGAAGGTCTCACAATTAATGATGATGGCACTTGGTCACATACATATCCTGCTTCTGCTCTTAACGATGGAAGACACTTGTTCACAATTACAGCTACAGATACAGCAGGAAAAACTGGCAGCGTAACAAAAGAAGTTACAGTAGACAAGACAGCTCCAAATCCTGTACTTCCTTCAACTTCAATACCAGGAATTGCAGAAACAAAGGGTAGTGCATATACATTTGCCGGAACTGCAAGCGATGCAACTTCTTCAATCACAAAGATTGAACTTACAATTACAGATGCTTCAGATGCAACTAAGACAAAGAAAGTTGTTGCAACCGGAAAAGAAAACTGGTCTGCAAAGGTTGAATATGCCGCAACAGCAACAAATGATGATGTAGACGGAACTGCAAACTCTTGGAGCCAGATATTTGGTTCAGAAGGTGTAAAGACTGTAACTGTAACTGCAACCGATGGTGCTGGAAATACAGCCACAACAACTGCTCAGAACTTTACTTATGATAAGGCAGATCCAACTCTTACTGTCACAGAAAGTACAGTATTGGGTTATATGCCTCCACAGGGATTTAATATTTCTATCTCGGCAACAGATACATACAAGCTTGGAACAATTACTCTTATCGAAGAGCATAAGGGTACTGGATCTACAGCAACATTTACAAGAACATCAGCTTCCAGCACATCAAAGACATTTACAGGAAGTGAATTAACTTTAGGAACTTGGTCAGTTCACGTACCTCTTGGAACAGGTACAACTCCTGCAGAAGGTACATACCGCTACCAGTTTGTATTAACAGATGATGTAGGACACGAAGTAAGTTCTAAGGCTTATACATCAATAGTAGATACAGAAGCTCCAGAAGTAACAATAACAACTCCAGCTTCTGCAACAGCAAAACGCCAGAAAAATGCAATTAACGAAAACAACTTTAAGTTTATTGGTAGTCTTGATGAAGATAATGAAGTTCACGCTGTTTGGTACACGATTATTGCTGCTGGCGATTCAGCTCCAACAGTAAGTGTAACCGGTCAGGAAGCTTTGAATGATTCTAACTGGTCTGGTTGGACAAAGGCAACTTCCGGTAATACAAGCTGGAATGCAATTCAGGCATTTAAGAAAAACGGAACAAGCGGCGACGGTATAGTTGAAGGACTTGGATATACAATTTATGTTCGTGCAGTTGATAGTGCTGGTAACGTAAGTGATAATGTTTCTCAGGTATTCGATGTTGATATGGAAGACCCTGTAGTTACAATCAATACTCTGGCAGTAAGAACAAAAGAAGGCTTTACTCTTAGCGGAACTGCAAGCGATTCTCTCGCACTCGCTTCTGGAACGAACGCAATTACAATTAAAGATGGAGACCAGACTTGGAATGTTTCTGTTGATAGTAACGGAACATGGTCAAAAGCATTCAGAGTAACAGGAGAAACAGGAACAGATCCTCTCCTTTCTGACGGATCTCATACATTCGAAGTTACAGCACAGGATAGTGCAACAAAGAATAATACAGAAAGAAAGACAGCTACTATTATTGTAGATACACAATCTCCTACTATTGTAGTAAATCCATTCTATAATGCAAATGAATCAAATGGATATGAAGCAGTAAATAATCTTTCATTTAGCGGAAGCTTTACAGATGCAAACTTTGAAACAGCAACAATTTCACTTTATAAAGATAATACCGCAGTTAGTGGTAAAACTAAGACTGTTACTGCAACTGGAGAATGGACTTGGAATGTAAGTGGTAGTTCAACAGAACCTCTTGCAGACGGAACCTATACATTACGTATAACAGCTGAAGATAAAGTTGGAAATACATCTTCTGTAAATACAGCTGGAGATACAACTTATAATTACAATATTAAAATAGATAATACAGCTCCTACATCTACACTTGTAAAAGGAAGCGGAACCTTGTACTTAGCAAATGGTACAACAACAGAAACAATTGCAAATGGCGGAACCTACTATGCAAAGGAAGCTTACACAATCAGCGGTGTAATAACAGAAAATAACTTTGATGAAGTAACTCTTACAACAAAAAAGAACGGAACGACATTTACTTCACCAAGCTTTACAAGTGCAACAAACTGGAGCTTCTCGGGCATTTCTGCTACAGATCATTCAGCAGACGGAACATACGATTATACAATTACTATAACAGACCTTGCCGGAAACCAGACTTCATACAGTATAACTGTAATTTACGATACAACAGTACCGGTAGCAAGCGTAACAGCCCCAGCAGCAGACTTTGATGTAGATGAACTCAATTCAATTGGCGGAAGCTCTTACACCTTCAACGGACAGGTTACAGATGCCAACATCCTCATCAACAGATACCTCATAACACAGAACGATTATACAGTTGAACAGATAAAGTCAAACGGAGCAACAGGAACAGGCTGGACAAATGCAACAGCATCAAACGGAAGCTGGTCAAGCGTAGGAAGTCTCAAGGCAGGAAGAACTGCAGAGACAGGCAAGATACACGAAGGAAAGTGGTACGTATATATCTATACAAAAGACATACTCGGCTATGAGGCAACAGCTAAGAGAACGTTCTGGCAAGACCAGGATGCACCATCAATAACAGACCTCAGCCGCGGAACGCTCACAGGAACAAGGGCAACAGATGGAAATGTAACAATCAGCGGAAAGGTGACTGACGTAAACGGCATAACAAGCCTTGTAATCCATGACGTACTCACACCTGTAACAAGCGGAGATACAGCACCAGCAGACGTAACGATAAGTACATTTGGAGCAGATGGAAGCTGGAGCAATGTATACACAGCAACATCACTCAAAGAAGGCGTACACAGATTTAGAGTAACGGCTACTGATACAGTAGGAAAGACATCAGAGGATAGCATAGAAGTAACAGTAGATAAGACAAACCCTGTACCAGTATTGTCAGCAACACCTAACAAAGATGATACAAAGGGAAGCTCATTTACATTCACTGGAACTGCAAGCGATACTAACGGAATCACAAATGTTAAGCTTACAATTGCAGATGCAGACGGACATACAAAGACTGTAAATGCAAGCGGAACGACTGAGTGGTCTGCAAAGGTTGAATATGCTGCAACTGCAACAAATGACGATACAGACGGAACGGCAAACTCATGGAGCCAGATATTTGCAAGTGAAGGCGTAAAGACAGTAACAGTAACTGCAACCGATGGTGCAAACAGAACTGCTACAACTACAGCACAGACATTCGTATACGATAAGAATGACCCTGTACTTACTCCAAACAAAGCAACAGTACTTGAATATATGCCAACGGCAGGCTTCACAATCACAGGTACAATTTCTGATACATACAGACTTGGAACTCTCAGAATCATTGAAAAGAAAAATGGAGATCCAACATCTGCAAGTGGTCAGAATGGAGCCGAAATAATAAGACAAACTGATGTTAATCCTTATAATTTTAGTGTTAATGTACCTCTTGGAAACGTAACTCCTACAGACGGAGAATATTCATATCAGTTTGTTCTTACAGATTCAGTAAGCCATGAAGTAAGCTCTGAAACCTTTACAACAACAGTAGACACAACTGCACCTGTATTAACAATTTCTACCCCTGCAAACGCTACGGCAAAGAAAAATACAAATGCAATAAATGAAAATAACTTCCGCTTTGAAGGAAGCATAACGGAAACAAACAGCGTACAGAAAGTATGGTACAAGATATTGGCCGACAATGAAGATGCCCCTGCAGTTGTAACATCAGGACAGAATGCCCTTAATGCATCAAGCTGGGATGGCTGGACAGAAGGAAGTGCAGGAACAGGAAACTGGAATGCAATCCAGGCATTTAAGTCAGGAGCAACAAGCGGCACGACATACGGTGAAGGCAACTACAAGATTTACGTATGTGCAGTAGACAAGGCAGGTAACGTATCTACACAGGCAGCACAGGTATTCGACGTAGACATGACCGTACCAAACCTTGCAGTAACGTCAGCACCAGCACAGACAGCAGAAGGCTTTGAAATAAGCGGAACAGCCAGCGATACATTCGGACTTGCAGCAGGAACAGCAGCAGTCACAATTACAGCAGACGGAAAGACATTCCCTGTAAGCGTAACAGACGGAGACTGGAGCCAGAGCTTCCTTGTTGGAAGTGGAACCGACCACATAACAGACGGAAATCAGACATTTACAATCACTGCAACTGACAAGGTAGGAAGGACAACAACTTTAACAAAGACAGTACTCATAGATACATATGAGCCGGTAATAAGTGTAGACTCATTCAGCGGTTATACAACAGATTCAAGCCTTACCTTCACAGGAACAGCATCAGATGAAGATGCAATTCACAATGATAACCTTACAGAAACAAAGGTAGAGCTTTATAAGGACGGAGAAGCTTATAAGGTAAACAACGTGGCAGTTACAAAGGTAGTAGCAACAGATTCAGAACACAACTGGACCTGGAGCGTACACGACCTTCCAGACGGCGTATACACAATCAAGGTAACAGCAAAAGACAAACTCAACCACGTAACGACAGTAGATACGTCAGATACATCTGCATCAAATGCATATAAATACAACATCACTGTAGACAAGACAGCCCCTACATCAACACTGACAATAGGAAGCGGAACGCTGTACGTATCAGACGGAACAACAACAACAACAATAGCCGACGGCGGAACCTACTATGCAAAGGCAGCATACACAATCAGCGGTACAATTACAGAGACAAACTACGAAGCTAACGGAGAAACTGCAAAAGTAACGCTCAAAGAAAACGGCAGTACAAAGGCATTTGCAGCCAATGCAAACAAGAACTGGAGCTTTAACGGAGCAACAACAGACGGAACATACCTGTATACAATAACAGTTGTAGACAAGGCTGGAAACCAGACTTCTTACAGCATAACCGTAATCTACGATACTACAGCTCCTGTGGCAGCAGTAACGGCACCGACAGCAGACTTCAGCGTAAGTGCACTCAATTCAATCGGCGGAAGCTCATATACGTTCAGCGGACAGGTAACGGATGCAAACATCCTCATCAACAGATACCTGATTACGCAGGAAGACTATACGGCAGACCAGATAAAGACAAACGGAGCCGCAGGAACAGGCTGGACAAATGCAACAGCATCGAACGGAAGCTGGTCAAGCGTAGGAAGCCTCATTTCAGGCAGCACGGCACAGACAGGCAAGATACACGAAGGCAAGTGGTACGTATACATCTATACAAAGGACGTACTCGGCTATGAGGCAACGGCAAAGAGAACGTTCTGGGCAGACCAGAATGCACCGTCAATAACAGACCTCAGCCGCGGAACGCTTACGGGAACAAGGGCAACAAGCGGAAACGTAACAATAAGCGGAAAGGTAAGTGACGTAAACGGCGTAACAAGCCTTGTAATCCATGACGTACTCACACCTGTAACAAGCGGACAGACAGCACCACAAGACGTAACGATAACATCATTCGGAGCAGGCGGAAGCTGGAGCCACGAATACATAGCAGCATCACTCAACGAAGGCGTACACAGATTTACCGTAACGGCAAAAGATACAGTAGGAAAGACATCCGAGGATAGCATAGAAGTAACAGTGGACAAGACAAACCCTGTACCGGTATTGTCAGCAACACCTAACAAAGATGATACAAAGGGAAGCTCATTCACGTTCACTGGAACTGCAAGCGATACTAACGGAATCACAAATGTTAAGCTTACAATTACAGATGCAGACGGACATACAAAGACTGTAAATGCAAGCGGAACAACTGAGTGGTCAGCAAAGGTTGAATATGCTTCAACAGTAACAAGTGATGATACAGACGGAACAGCTAACTCATGGAGTCAGATATTTGCAAGTGAAGGCGTAAAGACAGTAACAGTAACTGCAACCGATGGTGCAAACAGAACTGCTACAACTACAGCACAGACCTTCACGTACGACAAGAATGACCCTGTTCTTACAGAAAATGCTTCAACAGTACTTGAATATATGCCTACAGCAGGCTTCGATATTACAGGAACAATTTCTGATTCATACAGACTTGGAACTCTCAGACTCATTGAAAAGAAGGATGGAAGTACAACATCTGCAAGTGGTCAGAATGGAGCCGAAATAATACGTGAAACTGATGTTAATCCTTATAATTTTAGTGTTCATGTACCTCTTGGTGGAGTAACACCTGAAGACGGAGTATATTCATACCAGTTTGTACTTACAGACTCGGTAGGACACGAGGCAAGCTCAAAAACTTATACAACAACAGTAGATACAACTGCACCTGTAGTAAGCGTAACGAATCCAGAGACAGACGGTACAAAGAAGAATAATAATGCGATAAACGAAAATAACTTCCGCTTCGAAGGTAACATAACTGAAGCAAACAGCGTTCAGGCAGTATGGTACAAGATACTGGCTTCTAATGCTAATGCACCAACAGCAGCTACATCAGGACAGAGTGCACTCAATGCATCAAGCTGGGATGACTGGACAAACGGAAGTGCCGGAAGTACAAAATGGAACGCAATCCAGGCATTTAAGAAAAAATACAATGAAGATGGAACCTTGAATACAAGCGGTGACGGTATTGAAGAAGGCAGCTACAAGATTTATGTATGTGCAGTAGACAAGGCAGGTAACGTATCTACAGCAGCAGTACGCGAGTTTGACGTAGATATGACTGCACCTACAATTACAACTGGTACAATCACAACAGGTGACAACTGTATCAACAAGACAAGTACATATTACTTCAATACAGAACTCAAAGGAACTGCAATTGCAACAGATACCTATGCAATGGCTGAATCAACCCCTGTAACTGTAAGCATAAACGGCGTTGCTAATTCAACAGTAACTCCAAATGCAAGCAATGTATGGACAATTGCAACAGACAAGTTCACAGCAGGCGAAACACAAGTTGTAACAATTACAGCAACTGATATAGCTGGAAAAACAACAACAAAATCATTCAACGTATACTATGACTCTACAGCTCCTGTAGTTGAAATTGAAACTCCTGCAAATAACTCTAACATAACAAACTCTTCAGTAATTGCAAAAGGACCAATTACAGAAACAGGCGTTGGTCTGGATAAGATACAGTGCACAACAACTGCTAGTGCAGATGCAGCAGATTGGTCAGACACAACAAACTGGCATGACATTGGTGTTTCAAGTGGAAGTACAACTTGGAGTCAAAACCTTTCATTTGATAAAGAAGGTGCAGTTGTTCTTAGAGTACGTGCAAAAGATAAGCTTGGTAACATAGCAACAGTAGCAACAAGTAACTTCAACTACGATAGCAATAACCCTAACCTTGCAGTTACAAACCTTGCAGACAATGTATACAAGAATGCTAACTTTACTTTAAGCGGAACAGCTTGGGATACAAACTCTATTGAAAGCATAGAAGTAAAGGATGATGGAAAGACTGGTGTATGGACTCACACATTTACAGGTACTGAGCTTAATGCAAAGAGTGAAGCTACTAAGACAACTTGGAACTTCAACTTTGTAACAGGCATAGACAATTCTTCACAGGGTAACTTCCTCTCAGAAGGCCTCCATACTTTCATCATCACACTTAAGGACGTTGCAAACAGAACAACTCAAATTACAAAGACATTCACAGTAGATACAGTTGCTCCAGTAGTTGGAACAATACCAACTCCTTCAGTAACAGAAACACAGAGTTCTACATACAATTTCATCGGAACTGCAAGTGATGCTACAACAACAGTTGAAGCAGTACAGATTGCATTCGTTGATCCAACAGTTGCAGCAAATGCAGACAGAATCCACAATGCAAACGGTTCAACAACCTGGACATACACTCTTAACTTTGCAACAGAAGGAGCTTTCGGAGCTTCTGGTGAAAAGAATGTATGGGTACGTGCAAAGGATAAGGCTCAGAACTGGAGTGATTGGGATAATACAACATTCAATTATGATACAAGTATTCCTAACGTTTATGTAACACATATAGCTCTTTCAGAGGATGGAACATCATACGGTTCAGATGAAACAGCAACTCCAAGTATGCAGAAGAATAAGATATTCAAACTCAGTGGTACAGCAAATGATGACTGGGATTTTGATTCTACTTCACCTATTACAATTACCCAGACAATGACACCTGCTGGTGGTTCTGCAGGAAATGCAGTAACAATTAGCGGAACAGATCTTTCAGTAACAGGTACAGGTCAGAACAGGACCTGGACAATTACAGGCCTCCCAAGGAATCCTTCTTCAGCAGGAACAACATCACTTGCAACCGGAACATATCAGTATGTAGTAACGACAAAGGATAAGGTCGAAAAGACAAATACGGCTACCATTTCGGTAACGGTTGATGTAGACGGACCGGAAGTAAAGATTACAACCCCTAACGTAGACAAGGCAGAATCAGATTCAATTTCCGGAGATTCATATGCATTCCGCGGAAGTGCAAATGACGTTGGTATTTCCGGACTTGCAAGCTACAGCTATGCATTTACTCAGAGCGGTACAGCACCGGCAGCTGATTCAGGAGAATGGGTAACCGTAACGGCAACAGACGGAACCTGGAGTATTCCAAAGGACTTAATCAGCGGAACAACAGTATCAGGCGGAGTAACAAATAACACAGATACAGAAAAACTCCATGAAGGCAAATGGTATCTGCATGTTAAGGCAGTAGATAAGTCTGGTAACGAAGGAAATGCTTATTATGCAGAAGATGATACAGAGCATACAAGTCCTATACAGGCCGTAAGAAGCTTCTGGATAGACCAGAGTGCTCCAACCTTGACAGAAACAAATATTGGAAATGCAGATAGCGAACAGGCTACAAGATATAACACAAATACAGGCTTCACACTTAGTGGTTCAGCAAGCGATACATTCGGATTGGCAACTGGAACTAATGCAATTACAATTAGCAATGGAAAGACAGGTGCTGCAAACAAGACATGGAATGTTTCTGTAAATAGTAACGGCGAATGGTCAAAAACATTCGTTGTATCTGAGTATAATGATGCGGGTACTATTACTAATTCTTCAGAAGAAAACTACGTAGCAGACGGTGACTACACCTTTACAATCACTGCAACCGACTTGGTAGGAAAGCCAACAAGTGTAACAAGAACAATCCTTGTAGATACAACTGTACCTGATATAACAGTTGAGCCGTTCTGGGAGTCTCCTGCAAACGGCTATGTAGCAGAAAAGAACCTTTCATTCAACGGATTATTCGCAGATACAAACTTCAAGACTGCAACAATAGCACTTTACAAAGACGGCAGTGCCGTAAGCGGACAGACAAAGACCGTTACAAGTGAAGGCGACTGGACTTGGAATGTAAAGAACCTTGCAGACGGCGTTTACACTCTCCAGATTAGTGCAGAGGATATTGTTGGAAATACAAAATCTGTAAATACAGCAAATCTTGCAAATACTTATACTATAACTGTAGATAACACATTGCCAGAATCAACACTGGCAATTGGTAGCGGAACTCTGTACGGCTCAGATGGAAATGAAGTAAGTACAATTGCAGACAAGGGCAAGTACTATGCTAAGGCTGCATACACAATCAGCGGTTTGATTGAAGAAACAAATTACAATGCTTCAGACGTAACACTCACAGCAAAGAAGAATGGTACAGCAGTAGCAGCTGCATCAGTACCTGCACTCACAAAGAGCGGCAAGAACTGGAGCTTCTCTGGTATTTCTGCAGCAGACGGTGAATACGAGTATACTCTCAACATTACAGACCTTGCTGGCAACGAAAAGCAGTACATAATCACAGTTGTATTTGATACAACAGCTCCTACAGCAAATGTTACTACACCAAATACTAATCTGGCTGGTGAAAACTCAATTAGAGGAGCAAGTTATAACTTCAGTGGTGTTGCAACGGATGCAACAGCAGGAATCCTTGTAGAAAGATATTTAATTACACAGACTTCTTATAGTTCTGATGTAATTTTGACAAACGGAAGAACAGGTACAGGCTGGACATCAGTTACTACAGATAACGGAACCTGGTCATCTCCTACACAGACACTCATAACAGGAACAGAAGCAAGTGCAAATGCCAATACACTGTGCGAAGGTATCTGGTATGTATACATCTATGCAAAGGATATCCTTGGTTACGAAGCAACAGCTTCAAGAACAGTTTGGATAGACCAGGCAGTTCCTGCAATTACAAATTTAAGCAGAGGAACTCTCAGCGGAACAACTGCTACAAACAGTAATGTAACAATCAGCGGAAATGCAACTGATGCAAACGGAGTAACAAGAGTTGTTATCCACGATGGATATTACGGAGACTCAACAACAAATGATATTACATTTACAACTCTTGAAAGTGACGGAAGCTTCTCACACGAATATGAATCAGTTGATCTTGCAGAAGGAACTCACACCTTCACAATCACAGCAACTGATGGAGCTCAGAAGACTAACGCAGAAACAATTTCTGTAATAGTAGATAAGACAGACCCTGTTCCTTCATTACCTGTAACAGCAGTTCCTGGTGCAGATGATACACTCGGAAGTTCATTCACCTTCTCTGGAACAGCAAGCGATACAACAGGTATTACAGAGGTTAAGCTTACAATTACAGATGTTGCCGATACAACAAAGACAAAGACTGTAACAGCAAGCGGAAAAGAAGATTGGTCTTCAAGAATCAGCTTCTATGACACAACAGCTGGCTGGAATACAGTATTCGGTACGCAGACTTCTCCGGTTCAGGGAGAAAAGACTGTAACCGTTACAGTAAAAGATGGAGCTAACAATCCAGGAACAACATCTCGAACCTTTGTATTCGATAATGCAAACCCTACAATTACTGTAAATGAAAGCACAATCAAACAGTATATGTCTGCAGCTGGATTTACAATCACTGGTTCTGTAGCAGATACATACAAGCTTGGAACGCTCAGACTTATAGAAAAGAAGGATGGTACTGTAACAGAAGCATCCGGTGCAAATGGAGCTTTAATAGCTGGAACAGGATCATCAACAGTATTCGATTCACTTACTTCTTCTAACTTCTCTATTAAAGTACCTCTTGGAGACGTAACTCCAACAGATGGAACGTATACTTATGAGTTTGTAGTAACAGACTCTGTAGGACATACAGTAAACAGTAAGACCTTCACAACAACAGTAGATACAACAGCACCTTCAGTAAGTGTAACTACACCTGCAGCAGATACAACAAATAAGGGAACAAACGCAATTGCAGAAGCTAACTTCAGATTTGCTGGTGCTTCTACAGATGCAAACGGAATTGCAGGAGTTTACTACAAGATAGGTACATCTGCCCCTACAAATGTTCCAACAACAGCAACTTTGGTTGCAAGCACTTGGACAACAGCTGGCTTTACACAGGCTACAGCTTCAACAGGAACTTGGAATGCATACCAGGGCTTCAAGTCTGGTGCAACAAGCGGAACAACATACGGTGAAGGACAGAACTATAAGATTTACGTATACGCAGTAGACAATGCTGGTAATGTTGGTCATTCTTCAGAAAATGTAGCAGCAGAACGCGAGTTTGATGTTGATATGACAATTCCTACAATTACTGATACTTCAACAGTAACACAAACAAAAGAAAGCTTTACACTCAGCGGAACAGCAAGCGATACATACGGACTAGCAGCTGGAACTGGTGCAATAACAATCAGTGATGGAACTCACACATGGCCGGTTGCAGTAACAAGTGGAACTTGGAGCAAGAAGTTCTTCGTTTCAACATCAGCAACAACTGAAGAAGGTTATGATGCAGATTCTATTATTACAGACGGAAATCCTAACTTCACAATCACTGCAACAGACTTGGTAGGCAAGACTAACTACATTACAAGAACAGTACTTGTAGATACAACAGCACCTACAGCAACAATAGATTCATTCTCAGGCTACACAACAGATAAGAACCTTTCATTCAACGGAAGCTTCACAGATGTAAACTTCAGCACTGCAACAATCAGTCTTTACAAGGATGGTAGTGCTGTAAGCGGACAGACAAAGACTGTTACAAGTGACGGAGATTGGACCTGGAACGTTAAGAACCTTGCAGACGGAGTATACACACTCAGAATTACAGCATCCGATGTAGTTGGTAATGAATTAACTATTAACACAGCAGAAACAGGTACTTATAGCAATAATATAACAGTAGATATAACATTACCTGAATCTACACTGGTAATCCCTGATGGAACTGAACTTTACGGTTCAAATGGAAATACGGTAAGCACAATTGCCAATAACGGTAAGTACTATGCAAAGGCAGCTTACTCAATCAGCGGT
>JAEEGG010005947.1_pt1 | contig 28724 bp, 27 predicted proteins | sample 9134161 | NCBI WGS metagenome assembly JAEEGG01 (sample SAMN16246543, study PRJNA631951) | gut metagenome | biome: gut microbiome; feature: rumen; material: CR-attached | host: Bos | place: Iran: Karaj | collected 2018-10 | reverse complement strand
ACTGTCAAGTATATCATTGTCTATCACCATAATAGTCTTCCCCTTATTTTGTGTCATACAATTGGCAAAAATAAAAATTTTTCTTATTCTGTCACTATTCTCCCTAAAATATTTGTCCTCTTTGAGAAAAGATATTCACCATACATCTTCCATCTGTCATCCGCCCTCCCCTTTCGGTTAATCCCTTATGGCTTCAACAAATTGATCGGAACCACATACACTCCGTCTTCACGCCTGTATGCACCACCAACAGCAGTCAGCACCAACAAAAACGATGGTGCCTTTTCATCGCTTTTCTCCACAATCTTGTCACGAAGCGTCTTCAGCGATTTTGCCCCGTCGTCAATCAAGTCGTCACCGCCAAGCTTTATCTCAATACCACCCCAACGTCCATCCTCCAAATGTACTACAGCATCGCATTCCAACCCGGCATTGTCCCTATAGTGCTTCACAACACCGCCAAGACATTCCGCATACACCCTGAGGTCTCTCACCGCAAAATCCTCGAAAAACAGCCCAAAGCTCTCCAAGTCATTCATCAAATCATTAGGATTCACGCCCAAACATCGGCAAGCAATCGAAGTGTCCACAAAATGCCGAGTCGGAGTACTCCTTATCGAAGTCTTCGATCTTATGTTAGGATTCCAAGCTTCCATATCCTCAATGATATAAATATCTTTCAGCGCCTCCATGTAATCACCGTATGTCTTCGTGTCCATCGTGCGCTCATTGCTCTGGCGTATATCCGATATGATGGTCGATACCGCCGCCTCGCTCGAAATATTACGGGCATAGCTCCTCAGAATCATCCTCATCACCTCAGGTTTCTTGTTGCGGAACCGCTCGTTCTCGCTATCCTCAAACACGAATAATCCGTTATAATAGTTTTTAGTGATTTTAAATTCCCACGATTTTCAATCAAAAATTCCCATAATTTTCAATTTGCATCACATCTGCACCCTGATTATCAGGAAGCCATGTCCAACTCTGAAGTGGATTTATTCCCCCAAAAGCCCCTAAGGCATAATCTCAACTTGCATCCAGCGTTTTGACGAAATCACAATCTGGAGTGATCATGTATGGGTAATGTGTCAAAGAAATGGAATATCCCTCTTGCACAATGACAGTATATCGACTACTGTTACTTGGCTTTTGAGCATAAACAGATAATGCTATACAACATACTAAGCAAAAAAAAATGATTCATTTCATATATCTCTGTTATGAGGGCTAACATACTAAATAAACTTTGTACTTTGGCTGAAAAATGAATCACTATGTCAAAAGCACAATACTACGCCATACATCCAGACCTCAAACATTGATAAATGTGTACGGAACCCTGTAGAGACGCGCCATGGCGCGTCTCTACAATCCCCAAACCGGGCGTTGACCCATCGCGGTCGCGTCCGGTTTTTATGTCGAAAAATATGTGTACCTTTGCGGCTGCAAAAATAAAAAAACAATGTGTCAAAGGCACAACTCTAAAGCGCCTCAACGCTTTAGAGTGACAAGGGTATAATTCCTATTAATAAATATACGGGAAAACCTTGTACCGCTTCTGCTGCTTGAACTCGTCGCCGAAAAGCTGCTCGTAACGCTCGTACACGGCTTTGGCACGCGGCACCAAGTTGGCAACCGTCCACAGCAGGAACACACTGCCCGCCACCGACCACGACAGAATGGCAAAACCCGTCCACTCGATGATCTCCCCAAAATAGTTGGCCGAGTTCACTTTATTGAAAAGCTTGCCGTAAGGCAGGTAGTAGTTGTTGTCGTATTTGTCTTTGCGCAAAGCACGAATGACAATGTCGGCCCGCATGTTGATGACCATTCCCAAGAAAAACACCAGCGTCCCCACAATGAACTGCGGACTCCACAACCACTGCAACGTATATTGTTCGGGGGCAACATAGAACAGCCAGCCGCCTTGCATATAGGCATTGGTCATGTTGAAGAAAAAGCCCGAGAAGATGATGGAAAGCGGCATCTTGCTGGTACCCTTCATTTTAGAAGGAAACACATAGCTGCGTTGCAGATAGTGAAGCTGAAAGAATACAAAAATAACTGTGGCGGTCCAGGGGAAACTATGAAGCGTATAAGGAGCCCCCATAATGGTGGTGTTGACATAAAAGGCCAGCATCAGCAGGAATACAGGCGACTCCATGAGGAACCAGCCCCAGTTGCTGCGGATGGAGATGCCCCACCGGTTGTTGAAGGTGAGCCCATAGGCCGGAGTAACAAACTGTAGTACAGTGAAGACGACCGCCGAGAGGATTGTCATCCCTAACAGAAAATAATAGTAGAAAGGTCCGAATAAAAAATCTATCATAGTGAAAATGGGTTAATGGAATGACTTTCCGTCGAAACGGTGTTTTCTTTTGATATGATATTGGAAAAGGATGGAGGTGTGGCACACATCCTTGTACGCCTCGAAACTCATGTCTTTCCGTTTGGCTTTCATCTTTCTATATTGCGATAGAACAGCAAATTGCGCCTTATAGACGGACAAAAAGTCGCGGCCATGACGCTGCAGCAGGAAGACGAGAGCGGCGAGGTTGTCGAGGAAGAGCCGCGCCCAGAAGGTGGGAAAGAGCCGGCGGGCGGGAAGGTTCTTGATGAGCAGAAAATGGTTGTTGCGGAAATTGAGAAAGGTCTTGAAGGAGTTGTTCTTGGGCAGGGTGCCGCCGCCCACGTGATACACCACCGAGCGGGGTTCCACCACGATGCGGTAGCCGGCATTGCGGATGCGCCAGCAGAGGTCAATCTCCTCCATGTGGGCGAAAAAGTCGGCGTCGAGACCACCCACCTTGCGATACACATCACTACGAATGAATAGCGCCGCACCAGTGGCCCAGAAAATGTCCATCGGCGTGTCGTACTGGCCGTTGTCGGTCTCCACTGTGTCGAACATACGTCCCCGACAGAACGGGTAGCCGTATTTATCGAGGAAACCGCCCGAAGCACCGGCATACTCGAATTTTTCGCGGTCGGCGTAACTGCGGAGCTTGGGCTGCACAGCGGCAATCTTCGCGTCGGCATCCATCACCTCCATGACCGGTTGAACCCAGCCGTCGGCGACCTCAATATCGGAATTGAGCAGACAGAAATATTCGGCCTCAATCTGCTCCAAAGCGACATTATAGCCGCCCGCAAAGCCATAATTGCGGTCGTTCAAAATCAGACGCATCTGCGGATAGTTGGCCTTCATGAAAGCGACCGAGTCATCCGTGGAGGCATTGTCAGCCACTATAACTTCCGCATAATCAGGGGTGTGCGAAAGCAATGAGGGAAGAAATTTTTCCAAAAAACTTCTTCCGTTATAATTCAAGATGACAATGGCTAACTTCAATTTCATCACTCAAAATAAGGCTGCAAAATTACACGAAATTTTTATACTATCGCAATTGAACAATTTTAAAAAATATTTGTTACTTTTGCACTCCTTTTTGAGAGAGATATTATTAAATGTTAAACCTTAAAAATAAAAAAGTTATGTCAATCAAACTCAAACCATTAGCAGACAGAGTTGTTGTAGAACCTGCCGAAGCTGAACAGAAAACTGCCGGTGGCATCATTATTCCTGACACCGCTAAAGAGAAACCGCAAAAAGGTACCGTCGTGGCCGTCGGACCCGGCAAAAAAGACGAACCCATGACCGTCAAAAAAGGTGACACCGTTCTCTATGGCAAATACTCCGGAACGGAAGTCAGCATTGATGGCAAAAACTACCTCATCATGAAAGAGAGCGACATTTACGCTACGCTTTAATGAATTGAAAATTGAAAACTAAGAAATTAAGAAGTTAAGAAACTAAGAACCACCTTTTATCGCTTCACTTCTTAACTCCTTCACTTCTTAACTTTTAACTCTCAACATTTTACTTGATAAACTTAATAAAAAAAATCGATAAACTAAAAAAACAGAAAAAATCATGGCAAAAAATATCGTTTATGACTGGGAAGCCCGCGACGGTTTGAAAAAAGGCGTGGACGCATTGGCAAATGCAGTGAAAGTGACCCTCGGTCCCAAAGGGCGTAATGTGATTATTGACAAGAAATTCGGTGCCCCGCACATCACCAAAGATGGTGTGACCGTGGCCAAGGAAATCGAGCTGAGCGAACCCATCGAAAATATGGGTGCCCAGATGGTGAAAGAGGTTGCCTCCAAGACTAACGACCAGGCCGGTGATGGTACCACCACCGCCACCGTTTTAGCACAGGCCATCTTCAACACCGGTCTCAAGAACGTGACCGCCGGTGCCAACCCGATGGACCTCAAACGCGGTATCGACGCCGCTGTGGCCGCTGTTGTGGCTGAACTCAAGAAGATGTCCAGCACCATCGGCGACAACAACGAGAAGATCGCCCAGGTGGCCACCATCTCCGCCAACAACGACGCACACGTCGGCAACATCATCGCTGAAGCGATGCAGAAAGTGAAAAAAGAGGGTGTCATCACCATCGAAGAGGCCAAAGGCACCGAAACCAACGTGAAAGTGGTGGAAGGTATGCAGTTCGACCGTGGTTACATTTCCCCCTATTTCGTGACCGACACCGAGAAGATGGAAGCCGTTTACGAGAATCCTTTCATCCTGATTTACGACAAGAAAATCAGCAACATGAAGGAATTCCTCCCCATCTTGGAGAAGGCTGTCCAGAGCGGTCGTCCGCTGCTCGTTATTGCAGAAGACGTTGAAAGCGAAGCTCTTGCCACCCTCGTCGTGAACCGTCTGCGTGGCGGTCTGAAGATCGTGGCCGTGAAGGCTCCCGGCTTCGGCGACAGAAGAAAAGAGATGTTGGAAGACATCGCCATTCTGACCGGTGGTTATGTGATTTCAGAGGAGAAGGGCTTCAAACTCGAAGACGCCACCCTCGAAATGCTCGGTACCGCCGAGAAGATCACCGTTGACAAGGAGAACACCACCATCGTCAGCGGTAAGGGCGACAAGAACGCCATCGCTGACCGCGTGGCCCAGATCAAGGCTCAGATTGCGAAGAGCACTTCCGACTACGACAAAGAGAAACTTCAGGAACGTCTGGCCAAGTTGGCCGGCGGTGTGGCCGTCATCTACGTCGGCGCCGCTTCCGAAGTGGAAATGAAGGAAAAGAAAGACCGTTTCGACGACGCTTTGCACGCCACCCGCGCTGCCATCGAAGAGGGTATCATCCCTGGCGGTGGTGTCGGTTACATCCGCGCCATCAAGGCTTTGGACAAGATCAAAGGTGTGAACGATGACGAGAAGATTGGTATCGACATCGTGCGCCGCGCTCTGGAGGAACCGCTCCGTCAGATTGTGGCCAACGCCGGCAAGGAAGGCTCCGTGGTGGTGAACTCCGTCAAGGAGGCCAAGGGCAACGTCGGTTTCAACGCCCGCACCGAGGTTTACGAAGACCTCATCAAGGCTGGTGTTATCGACCCGACCAAGGTGGCTCGCGTCGCCATCGAGAACGCCGGTTCCATCGCCGGTATGCTGCTGACCACCGAGTGCGTGCTCGCCGAAATCAAGGAGGAGACTCCTGCGGCTCCCGCAGCCGGTATGGGCGGCGGAATGCCCGGCATGTACTAATCGTCGGAACCTATCCAACTAATGCAAATCACGACAGGGAATCAGCGTGCTGGTTTCCTGTCTTTCTTTACATAAAGATTTTATGATGATCAAGTTCCGCCCCGCAACAACAAACGACACCCCTTTTATCGCCCGCGCCATTCTGTCGGCAGTTGGCATTGATGATGTTGACGAAAAGAGATTGTCGCAGCAGGCCGAGCTGTGCGGCCGCGACGATGTGCTGTACAGCTGGCGCAACACCACCCTCGCTGAAATGGATGGCAAGGTGGTGGGCTCCATCACCTCCTACGATGGTCGCAACTACCGCCGGATGAAAGCAGTTACTTTCCCGATTATCAAAGCCTTATATGGTCTCGACTTTATGGCGATGCCCGATGAGTGCGCGGCTGGTGAGTACTATTTGGACTCGCTATATGTGGCGCCCGAATGGCGGAAGCGTGGCATCGGAACGGCACTCGTCCGTCAGGGAGTTGAACGCGCGCGCTGGCTTCGCATCCCGCACGTCACCCTCATTGTCAGTCCGGAGAAACCGGCGGCGGCTGAGCTGTACCGCCGCATCGGCTTTGCAGACGAGGGGCCGTTGTTCGCCTTCAACGAGCACTACACCAAGATGGGGATGCGGCTTGTGCTGGAGCCGCTGTTAGAGGTTTGTGCCGCCTCGCTCGACTCAGCCCGCAAGGCCGACCGTGCCGGCGCACCGCGTATCGAGCTGTGCCGCCGGTTAGATCTGGGCGGCCTCACCCCCGACCGCGCTGACATCGCGGACTGTGTTAACACCCTGTCGCTCAAAACCTTCGTGCTGATACGTCCGCGTGGCGGCGACTTCTGCTACACGGAAGATGAGATGCAGACCATACTGGACGATATCCGCTACTGTCGCGACATCGGGGCGGCGGGCGTAGTGGTCGGCTTCCTCCACGGGGACGGGAGTGTGAACACCGACTATTGCCGCCGCGCCATGGAAGCCGCGCGCGGCATGGAGGTCACCTTCCACCGTGCCTTCGACCGCTGTGTCCACTGGCCGGAAGCGCTGGAGCAGATCATCGAGTGCGGCTTCCATCGGATCTTGACATCCGGACAGCAACCCACTGCTTTACAGGGTGTTGAGATGCTGAAGGCCATCCAGCAGCAGGCAGCCGGACGGATTGTCATCCTTGCCGGCAGTGGCATCAACGCCGATAATGCCGCCACCATCATCCGCACAACGGGAGTGAGCGAAGTACATGGCAGCTGCAAAATCAACGGGTATGAGAGCGACGAAGCGGAAATTCGCCGCACCCTCGCCGCCATCAGCTGCTGAAAATTATTTCTTACCGCATTAAGCCTTTTATTATTTAAAAATTGTATATTTGCAAGCTAATTTTATAGTATTATGAAACCTGAAACACCTGTACTGCTGCTTACCGGCTATCTCGGAAGCGGCAAAACCACCCTCGTCAACCGAATCTTGAGCAACCGTCGTGGCATACGCTTCGCGGTGATTGTCAATGATATAGGAGAAATCAACATCGATGCTGACCTCATCCAGAAAGGCGGCATCGTGGGACAAGATGACGACAGTTTGGTGGCCTTGCAGAACGGCTGTATCTGCTGCACGCTGAAGATGGATTTGGTGAACCAGATCAAAGAGCTCATCAACCAGCAGTGCTTCGATTACATCGTGATAGAGGCCAGCGGCATCTGCGAACCCGACCCCATCGCGCAGACCATCTGCACCATGCCCTCCATGGGCGGTCCCTATACCGAGAAGGGCGTACCGCGCCTCGACTGTATCGTGACCGTGGTGGATGCCTTGCGCCTGCAGGACGAATTTGGCTGCGGCGAAGACCTTACCCGCCAGAACATTGGCGATGACGACCTCGAGAAGCTGGTCATCCAGCAGATCGAATTTTGCAACATCATCCTGCTGAACAAAGCCTCGCAGGTGACACCGCACGAGCTGGGGCGAATCCGCGAGATCATACGCGCCATCCAGCCCAAAGCCGCCATCATCGAGTGCGACTACTGCGATATCGAACTCGACAAGATATTGAACACCAACATGTTCGACTTCGACAAGGTGGCCACTTCCGCCACGTGGATTCAACATATTGAAGATATTCCACAAGATGATGAAGACGATGATGACGATGAGCACGAACATCACCATCATGAGGGGCATGATGAGCACGAACACCATCATCACAACGAGCACGAGCACGGACATCACCACCATCATCACCACCACCATGATGAAGGCGAGGCGGAGGAATATGGCATCAGCACATTTGTTTATTACCGCCGTGCACCGATGAACCTCGGCAAGTTCGACGAGTTTGTGTCACGCATGCCCAAGAGTGTCATCCGGGCGAAAGGCATCTGCTATTTCACCAACGAGTACGACGTATGCTACCTGTTCGAACAGGCCGGCAAGCAGGTGTCGTTGAAAGACATCGGTTTGTGGTTTGCCACCATGCCCGCCAACGAGCTGGCCGACATGATGATACGCGAACCCAACCTGCGCCGTGACTGGGACGATGATTACGGCGACCGCATGCAGAAGATTGTGTTCATCGGTCAGAAAATGGATAAAGAGGCCATTATCAAGGCATTAGACGAATGTCTTGTGAACGCCTAATTCTCCTGAAATCATCATCCATAAAAAGAAAACTCATGAGAAAAATCGCCGCCACGCTTCTGTTCGTCAGCCTCTTTTCGGGGTTGTTTGCCCAACATTTCATCACCGATGCCGACTTTCGCAAAGAGGTGCAGCAGGACTATCTGCGCCGTTTGGACATGCTGAACGACCGCACCGAGCCGCTGATGCGTATCTTTGAGGAGGAAGACATCACCACAGAAGAGAGCGAGGCGCTGATGTTCCTGTACGCCTATATGCCGCTGAGCGACCTTGCCGACTACCGCGGCGAGTTTTTCCTCATGCAGGTGCGAAAGGCGTTGGAGGCACGCGACCATTTCCCGTGGGGCCGCACCATTCCGGAGGACATTTTCCGCCATTATGTGCTGGTTTATAGGGTGAATAATGAGAATTTGGACAATGCCAGAGAGGTGTTTTTCAATGAGTTAAAGCCTCGCTTGGAAGGTCTTTCGATGTACGATGCCGCCTTGGAGGTGAACCACTGGTGTCACGAGAAGGTGGCGTACCGTGCGAGCGATGCTCGCACCTCATCACCGCTGGCGACCGTGCGAACTGCCTTGGGACGCTGCGGCGAGGAATCCACCTTCACGGTGACGGCGATGCGTGCCGTGGGCATTCCCGCCCGCCAGTGCTACACGCCCCGCTGGGCACATACCGACGACAACCATGCCTGGGTAGAGGTCTGGGTGGACGGACAATGGCACTTCCTCGGTGCCTGCGAGCCCGACCCCGAACTCGACATGGGCTGGTTTGCCGCTCCGGCCACCCGCACCATGATGGTACACTCCAACTGCTTCGGCAAATACTACGGCAGCGAAGAGGTCAACCTCCGTACCGACCTCTTCTCGCGGGTGAACATGCTGCCCAACTACACCGAAACCAAGAAGATCACCATTACCGTGACCGACCCAAACGGAAAACCTGTGGAGGGTGCGACGGTCAAGTTCAAATTGTACAATTACTCTGAATATTACCCGATTGCGACATCCAAGACCGATGCGGAAGGTCATGCCTCGGTGACCACCGGATTGGGCGACCTGCTGATATGGGCCACCAACGGCAACGAGTATGGTTACCAGAAGATAGATGTACGGCAGACCACCCAGCTCACCGTTGCACTGAACCGAAAAGCGGGCGAGGAATACGTGGAGGAACTTACCATCGTGCCACCGGCGGGTAAAAAGGAGGTGAAGACCGTTTCGCCCGAGAAGGCCGCGGCCAACGCCCGACGGCTGCAATATGAGGACTCCGTCCGCAACGCCTACATCTCCACTTTTAAGACAGAGAAGGACGGTATAGGACTATCAGGACCGAATCTGACGGAAGAGCAGGCCGGCTATTTCCTCAAAAAGAGCGAAGGGAACTATGTGAACATAACTAACATTATCCGCAAATTTAAGGATAGTCCTGACGTTCCCTTGTTTGATTTACTTAACTCTTTATCAGAAAAAGATTTAAGAGATGTTGATTACGATATAATTCAACTTGGTCATATCACCAGTTATAATCCAAAATGCGGCTATCCCTACGATGTTTATCTGAAAGGTATCATCTCACCGCGCATCTCCAATGAAAGGATTTCCTGTTGGAGAGGTGGAATTCCCACCCCATTCCTGCCCGACAACTTTTTCCAAACAGAACCACCCACTGCCCACGATATTTTGCAATGGATACAAGACAATATCGTGGTAGATGATGCAGGAAACTACTTCCACTGCCCGATTTCTCCTATCGGTGCCTATCAGCTGCGCCGCGCTGACCGCCACTCCCGCGACATCATGTTTGTGGCTTCCTGCCGCTACTTTGACATTCCCGCCTATCTTGACAATGCCACTGGACAGAAATATGTCTGGGAGAAAAACCAGTGGATTCCCATCGACTTCCCCGATCAACAAAAAAACGAGAACACGGCTTTTCAAAAGCTCACGATTGATTATCAAGGGAATAGCGATACTAAACCCACTTACTGGACGCACTATACGCTCGCCCGCTTTGAAAACGGCGACTTCGTGACTTACGACTACGAGGACGACCCGCGGGTGGCCAACTTCCCCTTCACATTGGAGGTGGAGCCGGGCTACTACATGCTCTCCACCGGTGTGCGCAACAGCGAAGGCACCGTCCTCTCCCGACTGGAATTCTTCAACATTCCGGCTGACAAGGCGGTGAGCAAGACGGTCATCCTCAGGGATTTCAACCTTGTTCCAGAGGGAAGTTCTTATGGTCACATCAACCCAGACCTCATGTTGCCGGTGGATGGCGCAGAAGGTAGCATCCGATCACTGTCAGGTGTGAAACAGCTGATTGTCTGTTTTATTGACCCCACCCGCGAGCCCACCAAGCACCTGTTGAAAGAGATGTCACAGCTCAAAAGAGAGTTTGAAAGACAAGGCTACAACATCCTCTTTGTGGTGCCAAGCGACAAACTGGCTCCCGACTTTCACTTTGAGGCTTGGGACCTCCCACAGTCACAGCTGATAGAAGATATCGACAACCGCTGGACTGACAGTTTCATCGAAGCCACTGGCCATAACTTCCGAAACAATTTCCCGGCCGTTTTCGTCACTGGCGGCGAAGGCAACATCCTGTTTTTCAGCGAAGGCTATAGTATCGGCACAGGCAACCTCATTGTTCAACCCCGTTAATCATGTTCAATTACACCTACCGCACCATCGCAAAAGAGTCAGAGGGGCTTTACAAAGAGAAGGGCAGCCGTTTCATCGCCCTCGCCTACCCTGTGCGCACCGAGGAGGAGGTGAAGCAGCATGTGGCCGACGTGAAGAAAAAGTACTACGATGCCCGCCACCACTGTTATGCCTACATCTTGGGGGCCAATAAGGATGCATACCGCATGAACGACGACGGCGAGCCTTCAGGCACGGCAGGACGGCCCATCCACGGACAGCTGTTGTCGAAAGATTTGACCGACACGCTGATTATTGTCATTCGCTATTTTGGCGGTATCAAACTGGGAGTCAGCGGATTAATCAATGCCTATAAGACCGCGGCGAAAGACGCGCTGGACAACAATACGATTGTAGAGAAATTCGTGGAGGAGGATTATCAGCTGCGCTTCCCTCCCCTGTCGATGAACAAGGTGATGCAGCTGCTGAAGCGCGAAACGGTGAAAATCACCGACCAGCAATACGACACCGACTGCATCATCCGTTTCATAGTGCAAAAGCGCGACGCCGACAATCTGTTAGAAGCCTTGCGGAAAGTGGACGGCGCGGTGGTGGAGGCTGCAGTATAAATCCTATTTTCGCACCATCACATGCAAATACTCAGTAGTGTTGTGGGCATGGTGATTTCTGTTTTCATCCCTATCGGCCTTGAACCGCTGATTCCGCACCTCAATACGATCGTACCGACCATATTTTGACATAGTTTGTCGGATGGTTTCGGGGGAAAGCAATCCTTCATTATTATAAGAAAGGAAAACATAATGGAAACGGGCATTTTTGAGCAGGTCATCGAATGTGTCTAATACCTTGACGCGGCTGCAATAGTGGGAACGCTGATAAGGTCCGACACCCGTTTTCCCTTTAGGAACAAAAGGTTGATAGTCAGCTATTGTATTTAGTATATGATAATTAGCGCCATATTGACGCACATTATAAGGTGGATCAAGGTAGAGAATATCGCCTTCTATACGATGGATTAAGGCGTTGGCATCCTCCTGATAGACCTCGTTTTGCTGGTCGGTGCAATCGAAGCTGGCGGGGGTGATCACCAAGGGTTTCATCGCCATAGGCTTCAACTTTTTCAGGAAGGCTCCATAAACCGAGGCGGTATTGGCGAGTCGGTCAGCCTCTTCCAACAAACTGCAAATCAGAAAGAAATACATATCTTCCGAAATACTTTTTTCGTCCAACCACTCCCCTATGGCGCGCCGCATGGCATCGATTTTCATGCCGTTGGCATCCGAGAAATAGCAACGACCGCTGCCGCTGCCAAGGCAATAATTTTGATAGATGAATCCATCGCTGACGGGTGGCAGGTTATTGAGTTCGCTAAGCCAGAATTTCCACTCGGCCAATGGTTTACAATTTCCGATATAATGCCGGTTGAGCACAAAACTATACGTTTCGAGATCGTTGGCGATGACCTTGCGCACGAGAGGCTTGACGGCATTTCCCACCGCACCAGTACCTGCGAAAAGGTCACAGAAAACCTTGTCAGACCAATCCTCTCCCGCCACATCGCGCATGGCGCCGAGGAGGAAGCCTGTCATCCTGTTTTTGGAACCTATATAGTTCATGCTTACTTAACCCGCAGTTTGCGCCCGATCTGAAGGATGGTCGTCTCCTTAATTTTGTTGAGTTTGCAGAGTTTACTCACAGTGGTATGGTATTTGCGGGCGATGGAACTAAGGGTGTCGCCCTTCCGCACCTTGTAATACTGTGGAGAAGATGTACTGCGGTTGTGCTGGGCGTTATTCTGTTGTGCAGTTGTTTGACTGTTAGCATTTTGCACATTAACATTGGTAGCCTGTGCCGTGGTATCGGTCTGTGCAGCAGGGGTATTTCCATTACCATTCGACACCGTGAAATGCTGGGTGGAGCGGTCGATATTGGTGTATGCCTTCGACATCGTGGCGACGGTGATGTCCACCTCTTTATTGACCGGACGGTTGGTGTCATTGAGACGGTGGGCAAATAGCCATTGGTAAGTTTCCTCGAGGTAGAAAATCTTGGCTAATGCGCTGTGGCTTTGTCCGGGCAGTTTGGTAAAACGCAGGCGGGAGGTGTCTCCGCAGGCCTTCATCGCATTGACAATTTTCTGGGATTGGGAGAAAGAGATCGCCTTGTCGGCGGTGCCGTGCATGATCCAGAGGGGCACTTGGCATAGCGAGCAGTGGTCGGAGAGGTTGCTGCCGCCGCACAGCGCCATTGCCGCCGCCACCTTGTCGGGATAGGCCGCCACGAAATGGATAGTGCCGTAGCCGCCGAGACTCATCCCTAACACATACAAACGGTTGGTATCCACAGCATAACGTGCTTCAACCCATTCCAGCACACTCATGATGCGCTGCGGGTTCCACGAGCCGCCGGGGTTCTGCGGAGCCACCACCACGGCATCAATCTGGCGACCCATATTCAGCGCATCCAATGTACCATACCGGCGCACACGGTTCAGGTCACTGCCGCAGAGGCTCTGTCCATGCAAAAAAAGCACGATCGGCTTATCGGCCACGGTAGAGTCATATCCTGACGGAGTATATACCCAGAAATTATAGCCATTACTGACGCGGTTGGTATAAGAAACCAGCTGTTGCGCCGGAACAATCAACGGGATACAAAGCAATAAGAGTAGGAGAATTTTCTTCATAAAGCAATATTATTCATTTTACAAAGTGCAAAAATACAAAAAATTTCTGAAACGCCTAAAAAATAGAGGCAGGACTGCACATAATCAAAAGATTATTGTTACTTTTGCACCTCAAACTCTTTGAAGTATGAAAAAACTCTTTTTAACCTTTATCATCTTATCAATTATTTGTATATCAATGACATCATGTCATAAAGATTGTGTATGCAAATACTATCGGGATGGCAAATTATACGACATCAAGACGTGGGATGACAAGCATGTGACGGATGAAGATTGTGAAGGGATGAACGACTCGCGTGAGGTATCTGTCCCCATAGACGAACTCACCGACCTCCCCGTTGGAGATGTCGAACTGGTGAACCTGAGAGTAGAATGTGCAAGAGACTAATTTTTTGAAATCATAAACTTCATAAAAAATGAAAAAGATTTTAACCATCATTGGCGCGGCCGTTTTCTCACTGGCCCTTTTCAGTTCCTGCGAACAGAGCGACTGTCTCTGCAAATATTATGACGAGAATGACCAGTTGCTCGGCTACGACAGCTGGGACGGTTCCGACATGAATGCAAACGACTGTGCCAGAATGGAAAACGACAACACCGTTGAGGTCAACGGCAACGAAGTGGTAGCCAGCAACGTATCCTGTTCCACCTCATGGTAGAGATCAACTTTGACAGTGCGTTACACGAGCGCGAGGGCATAGAGCAGCCTGCTCAGGTGAACCCGCACTTGCAGCGGAAGCGGCGTCGCGACCTCTCGGTAGAGGATTATGTGGCGGGCATCCGGCGGGGCGACCGTGTCATTCTGAGCCGTGCCATCACGCTGATAGAGAGCACCCATCCCGACCACCAGAAGGTGGCGCAGCAGGTCATAGAGGCCTGCCTGCCCTACGCTGGCAACTCGCTGCGTATCGGCATCACGGGCGTACCGGGGGCCGGCAAGAGCACCTTCATCGAGGCCTTCGGCACGCACCTCACCTCCATCGGCAAGAACATCGCCGTGCTGGCCATCGACCCCAGCAGCGAGCGGTCGAAAGGGAGTATCTTGGGCGACAAGACGCGCATGGAGCAGCTCTCCACCGACCCGCACGCCTTTATCCGCCCCTCCCCCTCAGGCCTCACCCTCGGCGGCGTGGCCCGCAAGACCCGCGAGACCATCATCCTGTGCGAGGCCGCCGGCTTCGACGTCATCATCGTGGAGACCGTAGGCGTGGGACAGTCGGAAACCGTCGTCAAATCGATGGTCGATTTCTTCCTGCTCATCATGCTGGCCGGTGCCGGCGATGAACTGCAGGGCATCAAGCGCGGCATCATGGAGATGGCCGACGCACTCGTCATCAACAAGGCCGACGGCGACAACGTGACACCCGCCGAACTGGCCAAAACCAAATACCAGTCGGCCCTCCACCTGTTTCCCAAGAACGAAAACGGATGGAACGTGCCCGTCACCACCTGCTCGTCGTTAGAGAACACCAACATCAACAAAGTGTGGGACATCATCACCGAGTTTGAGGTGCTCACCAAAGGCAACGGCTATTTCGCCAAGAACCGCAACGAGCAGAATGTCAAGATTTTCTATGACTGGATAGAGTTCACTATCCGCAACAACTTTTTCAACAATCCCCACGTTCAAGCCGCCATCGAGAACGAGCTTCCCAAGGTGCAGGCAGGCGAAATCACCCCCTATCAGGCCGGCAACGCCGTGATGGGGATAGAAGACGAAAAAATGATTACAAAATAAAGTCGTATATTTGCACTAAATTTACACATCATGTTACAAATTCAATTATTACGCGAAAATCCAGAAGAAGTCATTACAAGACTGAAAGTTAAAAACTTCGACGCCACCGAATTGGTCCAAAATATCCTCGAGCTTGACACGCAGTTGCGCCAGATGAAGAAAAATCTTGACAACAACCTGATGGAGCAGGGCAAGATTGCCAAATCCATCGGACAGATGTTCAAGGAAGGCCGCCGCGAAGAGGCAGAACAGATGAAGGCACAGACCGCCGAGCTGAAGGCACAAGAGAAAGAGTTGCAAGCCGAGTTGGATGAGAAAAGTCAGAAAATCAACGAGATGATGGTGCTGCTGCCCAACATGCCGCACGCTTCTGTGCCGCTCGGAAAGGGCGCTGAAGACAACGAGGTGGTGTACCAGGAAGGCGATGCCACCCCGCTGGGCGAGGGCTGTCTGCCTCATTGGGAATTGGTGAAAAAGTACGACATCATCGACTTCGACCTCGGCAGCAAGATTACTGGCGCAGGTTTTCCCGTTTATAAAGGGAAAGGTGCCAAGATGCAGCGCGCACTCATCAACTTCTTCCTGAACAGTGCCACAGAAGCTGGCTACTTAGAGGTGCAGCCCCCGTACATGGTGAACGAGGCCTCCGCCTACGCCACTGGCCAGCTGCCCGACAAGGAAGGCCAGATGTATCATGCCACCCTCGACAACTTCTACCTCATCCCGACAGCAGAAGTGCCGGTGACCAACATCTACCGCGACGTCATTCTGAAAGAGAGTGATTTCCCCATCAAGAACTGTGCCTACTCGGCATGCTTCCGCCGCGAGGCCGGTTCGTATGGCAAAGATGTGCGCGGCCTCAATCGTCTGCACCAATTCGACAAAGTGGAGATCGTGCAGATTGAGCATCCTGACAGATCGTATGAGACCTTGGAGCAGATGAAACAGTACGGCATGTCGCTGCTCCAAAAGCTCGGACTTCCGTTCCGCGTGCTGCGCCTCTGTGGTGGTGATATCAGCTTCACATCAGCCCTCACTTACGACTTGGAAGTCTTCTCAGAAGCGCAACAGAAATGGCTGGAAGTCAGCTCCATATCTAACTTCGAAAGCTATCAGGCCAACCGTCTGCACCTGCGTTTCAAGGATGCAAACGGCAAGATGCGCCTCGCCCACACCCTCAACGGAAGTGCCCTCGCCCTCCCGCGTATCATGGCCGCCCTCATCGAAAACAACCAGACTCCTGACGGCATCATCGTGCCCGAAGTGCTCCGTCCCTTCACTGGCTTCGACCTCATCAACTAATGAAAAGGCTGCTCACCCTTCTTCTTCTCTCCCTTGTCCTGTGCACCGCCATGGGACAGAACCAGCGTTCCCAAGAGGAACAGTTGGGCATTCAGTATTATCAGAACGGAGAGTTCGAAAAGGCAGCCCCCATGTTTGAGAAGGTATATAACGCCAATCCTAACTCCTACATCTACTATTATTATTACCAAACCCTTCTGCAACTCGGCGATTTCAAAGAGGCGGAAAAGGTGGTGAAGAAACAGCAAAAGAAATTCCCGACCACCCAACGCTACAAAATCGACCTTGGCTTCATTTATGAGAGCTCGGGCGATATGGAGAAAGCGGAGCAGGTATATAACACTGCCATTAAGGAAGTTCCTGCAAAAGAACAGAGTGTGAGGGAATTATACAACGCGTTTCTGGCACGAAAACAATACTCTTATGCTATTGCGACACTGGAGCGCGGTCGTAAGCTGCTTAACAACCAACAGCTGTTTGTCAGCGAGCTGTCGAATGTGTATATCCAGACCAACCGTACCGACATGGTGGTGCAGGAGGCGTTGCGCTTGGTGAGCGATGACGTGCAGGGCAAAGTGCCCGAGGTGCAAAAGATCATCCAGAACCTGCTCGCCAGCGACGAGGACAAGCAGAAATACACTATCGTTCTCAACACTTTACAACAGAAAACGCAGGAGGAGCCGGGGAATATTTGCTATGAAATCATTCTGCAGTGGGTGTATGAGTTAGATAAAAATTACGATGATGCTTTGGTGCTGGCCAAAGCGATAGACCGCAAGCAGAAAGGGGAAGGCCACCGTGTGTTTGCCCTCGCCAAAGACGCCAACCGCGCCAAGGCATACGACGCGTCCATCGCCGCACTAGAAAATATCATCCAGAGAGGGCCTGACAACAAGTACTACGCCGATGCCAAGTTTCTGCTGTTGGATGTCAAGTACGACAAACTCTCCTCCACCTCTCCTATCGACAAGGCGGAGGCACAACGGCTCGCCGATGAATATGCCGAACAGTTGCAAGAGTACGGGCTGCACCAGGGTACAGCCGACTGGACCCGCAAATATGCCCACCTTTTAGCCTTCTATATCGACCAGCCCGAAGAAGCGAAAAAGATTCTGAATCAAGCAATTGCCAACTCCACCCGCGACCTCAAAGAGAAGGCACTCTTCAAGACTGATCTCGCTGATATTGAGCTTTATATGGGTGATGTGTGGGAAGCCTCCCTCCATTATTCCCAAGTGGATAAAGACCTGCCCAACGATGTGATCGGTCAGAATGCCAAATTCAAGAATGCGAAACTCTCTTTCTATATCGGGGAGTTTGAATGGGCGAAAAGTCAGCTGGACGTGCTGCGTGCCGCCACCTCCAAACTCATTGCCAACGATGCTATGTACTTTTCACTGCTCATTACGGATAATGAGGAAGAAACAGATGAAGACATCGGACTTTTTGCCGACACCAATCAGACCAACCAGCCGCTGCGTTACTACGCCAAAGCCGACTTCCTCATCTTCCAAAACAAAGATGATGAAGCCGATAGAATGCTGGATTCCGTGCTGATGGTGTCACCCTACGGGAAACTCGCCGATGACGTGTATTACCAGAAGGCGAAACTGGCCATCAAACGGAAAGACTATTTGGGAGCGGAACAGCTGTTAGGGAAGATTGTTTCGAACTACTCGTACGACCTATTGGCCGATGATGCCACCTACCTGATGGCGCAACTCTACGACTATTATCTGAAAGATACTGCCAAAGCGATGGAGTTGTATCAGAAGATGTTGAAAGAGCATCCCGACAGTCTTTACACCAACGACTCGCGCAAACGCTACCGCGAGCTGCGCGGTGACACTTTCTAACCGACTCCCATGACCGACCGAGCGACACAACTGGAGCAGAGTAGTATCGGCAGAATGCTGTTTGTGTTTGCGCTGCCCGCCATCATCGCCACCTCGGCCACTTCCGTTTACAACATCATCGACCGCATCTTCATCGGTCATGCGGTGGGTGAATTGGGATTAGCCGGCATGACCATCGCGCTGCCGGTGATGAACTTAGCCACTGCTTTTGGCACGCTCGTGGGAGCCGGAGCCGCTGCGCTCACCTCCATCCGTCTCGGTGAGCGAGAGAACGACAAAGCCACGCTGATATTGGGTAACGCCTTGCTGCTCAACATCATCATCAGCATTGCCTTCACCGTTATCATGCTTCTCTTCCTCAATCCTATCTTGCTGATGTTTGGAGCCAATGAGGTCACCCTCCCCTACGCACGGGCCTTCCTCCAGATCATTCTTGCCGGCAACCTGTTCACTCACATCCTGTTCGGGCTGAACAGCATCATGCGCGCCAGCGGCTACCCCTTCAAGGCCATGTTCTCCATCCTCATCACCGTGGCCTGCAACCTCATCCTTGCTCCGCTGTTCATCTTCGCCTTCGAGTGGGGAATGCGCGGGGCGGCCACTGCAACCGTCATCTCGCAGTTTATCGGCATGTGCTGGGTGCTGGCGCATTTTAGCCAGTCGAAATCACGCATCCACTTCCAAAAACAGTTCATCCGTATCCACCTCAGAACCGCGCTCGCCATTTTCGCCATCGGCCTCTCCCCTTTCATTATCCACGTCTGCGCATCGCTTATCAATGTATTTATTAACAGACAATTAGACCAATACGGCAATTTCGCCATCGCCACCTACGGTATCATCGCGGCCTTGCAGTCACTGGTCGTCACCATGGTGCTGGGGCTCACCCATGGCATGCAGCCCATCGTGGGCTTCAACTACGGGGCACGCCACAACGACCGTGTGATGAAGACCTACCGACTCACGCTTTTGTGGGCGACCATCATCTGCGCCACCTTCTTCTTGGCTATCGAATGCTTCCCAGAGCAGATTGCCCACGCCTTCACCGATGATTCACAGATGATTAGCGCTGCCATCTCTGCCCTGCGCATCAGTTGCGCCGCCATGCTGGTGGTCGGCTTCCAGATTGTGACCTCCACCTTTTTCCAAGCCATCAACAAGGCCGTGGTCTCCATCTTCCTGTCGCTCCTGCGGCAGCTCATCTTCCTGCTGCCTTTCCTCTGGTTTCTTCCCCGAATGTTGTCCATCAACGGAGTGTGGTGGTCGATGCCAGCAGCCGACTTCTGTGCCGCTGCGGTAACGGCAGTGGTCATGGCCTTCGCAACCCGCAAACTCGTACGCCAGTCCTACCCTTCCAAAACCGAAACTCCAACAACGTCAATCTATTAAACCATTCAATAATATGAAAAAAATCCTATCCTTCCTCCCCATCATTATCGCACTTCTATGCTGCACCAACTGCAAACATCCTAAGCTCCCTGCTCCAGATTCAATTTCAAAAAAAGACACTGTAAAGCAAATAGTTACAAAAGCTGACACACTCACTCCCGACACCGAGACTGAGGCGGCCATGCGAGCATTAGGGTTGGTGGATATTCAGGAAATCGAGCCGACCATTCAGGTTCATCTGGTCTATTCCACACCCGACAATTTCACCCATACTATATTATATAAAGACATCCACAAAGCTTTCATGCTGCCTGTGGTGGCCGACATATTGAAGCGGGCGCAGGCGCAGCTCAAGGCACAGCATCCCGACTACAGTCTGCTGGTTTACGATGCGGCGCGTCCGCTCAGCGTGCAGTGGGACATGTGGGAGGTGGCAAAAGCCACTAACACAACCTATTATGTGGCCGACCCGCGCAAGGCACAGGGACTGCACAACTACGGAGCAGCGGTAGATATCACCATCGTGGACGGACGTGGCGATCCCATCTCCATGGGCACTCCGTTCGACTGGTTCGGGGTGGAGGCGCACATCACGCACGAAGACTCGCTGGTGAGGAGCGGCGCGATCAGTCAGCAGGAGTTAGACAACCGTTTATTGCTTCGCAAACTCATGACCGACAATGGGATGCTGACCATCCGCTCAGAGTGGTGGCACTTCGAACTGATGCGCGGTCCTGAGGCGCAGGCTACCTTAAAAATTGTGGAATAAAAAAAGGAGAATTAGATTTCTCCTTTGATACTCATTTTCAGAATATTGACTTCAGCTTGCGTAAGGAAACGCCAGCTGCCACGCGGAAGGTCTTTCTTGGTGAGACCGGCAAACACCACGCGGTCGAGTTTCTCCACCTGGTAGTCGAGCGACTCGAAGATGCGGCGCACGATACGGTTACGGCCGGAGTGGAGCGTGACGCCCACCTCGTTTTTACGGTCGCCCACGTAGGCAATTTCATCCACCTGAATGATGCCGTCATCGAGGTCAAGCCCCTGCGCAATCTTGTCTAAATCAGATGGTTTGAGATTCTTGTCAAGGGAGACATGATAAATTTTGCGGACACCGCTGCGGGGGTGTGTGAGCTTCTTGGCCATCTCGCCATCGTTGGTGAACAGCAGCAGGCCGGTGGTCATACGGTCGAGGCGGCCTACGGGATAGACGCGTTCTTTGCAGGCGCCCTTGATGAGCTGCATGACATGCTTGCGGTTGAACTCATCCTCCATGGTGGTGATATAGTCCTTCGGTTTGTTGAGCAGGATATAGACCGGTTTCTCGCGCTGCAGCACCTTGTCGCCGAAGCGGACCTCGTCGGTGGGCATCACCTTGAAGCCCATCTCGGTGACGACTTTACCGTTGACGGTGATGGCGCCGGCGGCGATGAGGGTGTCGGCTTCGCGGCGGGAGCAGACGCCGGCGTTAGCGATATACTTGTTGAGGCGCACCGGACCGATCTGATCCTCATACTCCAGTGAGCGGATTTTCACCTTCTGCGGGGCATAGCGGCCTTCGCTGCGGCGTTTGTTGACAATCTCGGTAAGGATTTCGGACTCAGCGGTCACATCGCGGCGGCGCGGCTGGTCGTCGTCGGTGCGGGGGCTGCGCTTGCGGTCGGAAGAGAACGAGCGTTTGCGGTCGCCGAAAGGCTTGCGGTCGCGGTCTTTCGAGAAAGAGCGGTCCTTGTTGAAGGAGCGGCCTCCACCGGCAGGTTTGCGGTCGAAACGGCGGGGTGATTTCTCACGGGCTTCATCGCCCTCAGCGGCATCTCCACCCTCACGACGGCGGTCGAAAGAGCGACGTTTGGGAGCATCTCCCCTGTCGGAATCGCCGGAACGACCAGGACGCTGTTTATTGAAACTCCTCTTACTCTGCAAGTTATCGTTTTTATTCATCGTAAAAAAATTTTTGCAAAAATACAAGAAAATCCCGAAAACAGAGACACTTAAAAAATTTTTTAACAATAGATGGTGATAAAGAAAAATTATGTAATTTTGCAGGCTTAATTTAAAAAGGCAAAAAGAATTATAAACACTTAATACAAAGGAGGTTTCTTATCGCAACACAATTCAACAGACCCGTCATCAGAAGGGGCGCGCCGCCAAAAAAGGAGGCTGCACACAAGATTAACGAATACATCACCGCTCCCACCGTACGTGTGGTAGGTGACGGCTTGGAGCCGCAAATCGTCTCATTGCGCGAGGCTTTGGCCATCGCAGAGCGCATGGAGCTTGACCTGGTGGAGATCTCTCCCCAAGCCGCACCGCCGGTTTGCAAGGTCATGGACTACCAGAAGTTCCTCTATGAGCAGAAACGCAAAGAGAAAGAGCAGAAAGCCAAATCGGTGAAGGTGGTGGTGAAGGAAATCCGCCTCGGACCCCAGACCGATGACCACGACTTCGAGTTCAAGACCAACCACGCCATCCGCTTCCTGAAAGAGGGCAGCAAGGTGAAAGTGGGCGTCTTCTTCAAAGGTCGTTCCATCGTTTATAAAGACCAGGGTGAGCTCATTCTTTTGAAATTCGCACAGGCTGTTGAGGAGTTCGGTAAGCCCGAACAGATGCCCAAGCTGGAAGGCAAGCGTATGTTCATCGTCATCAACCCCATCAAGAAATAATTGCAATTTTCTCATATACATTAACTTAAAAACAAACTGGAAAATGCCAAAAGTAAAAACCAAAGCTGCCGTTAAGAAGAGATTCTCTCTCACCGGCACCGGCAAGGTGAAAAGACACCACGCCTATCACAGCCACATTCTGACCAAAAAGTCCAAGAAAAGAAAACGTAACTTGGCTTACAGCGCCCTCGTTGATTCAACGATGGAGAACACGGTCAAACACATGTTGGGCTACTAATTCACATTATTTATTAACTTTATCATCAGCAAATCAAGAGTTTTTAGAAGAAAACCGCTGACTTAAAGAAAGGAGAACATCAAATGTCAAGATCAGTCAATCACGTTGCTTCCAAAGCAAGAAGAAAAAAGATTTTGAACCGTACCAAAGGTTACTTTGGAAAACGGAAAAATGTCTGGACAGTTGCGAAAAACACCTGGGAAAAGGGACAGCAATATGCTTATCGCGACCGTAAGGCAAAGAAAAGAGCATTCAGAAGTTTATGGATTACCCGTATCAATGCGGGCGTCCGCGAATATGGCATGTCCTATTCCGCCTTCATGGGCAGTTTAGCAAAGAAGGGCATCGAGCTTAACCGCAAAGCCCTCGCCGACCTCGCGATGAACAATCCTGAGGCATTCAAAGCTATCGTTGACCTCGTAAAATAGGCCGACACCCAAACGTAAAAAGAGAAATTGCAATATGGAGCCGCTGAAAAGCGGCTTTTTTGTTTTCCAACGAAAATAAAGGGTAGTGGTTATTTCCCATTCGGCTTGAAGCAGTGGATGTATGCGAACTCCAAACCATAGCAGTTATGACGGTAGCTAATGGATCCCACTTCCAAATCGTACATCACCCCCCTCTGCTCATTTACGCTATATTCTCCAGAGTATTTGTTGCAGAGGGCAAAATTGGCCACCAGCCCGAAGCGGAGAACATCGCCGTAAGGCAGCTGATACATAGCGCCCAATTTCAAGTTGGCATCTACTGCAAGCCAGTAAGGATCCTCTCTTGAAAGAGAAAGAAATGTCATTCTGTCGCCCTGTATATTATTGACACTGCTACTTAAATCATCGCCCCAAGACAGTTTTTCGATTCCACCCGCGATGTTAGAGAATCGAAGCCCGACTGCGCTAAATAAGAACCAGTCGTTTTTCAGTGGTATATGCATCTCGAAATTTACGGGGATATGAAAATCGTAGCCCATTTCATGCATGTCCAACTCCAAGCCATCCACCTTATACCGAATGTTGGAAGAGGTGCCAAATTCAAGTCCGAAAGATACTCCGAAATATTTGGCGAAATTGTAAGAAGCTTCGATTCCAGCCAGCCACCCCATTGTGGGAAGGGATTTTACGTAATTTCCGTAAGGTTTGCCGGGGTAATGCGTAGGAGATGTGGACATCGAAGCCGCCTCTCCAATGTTGCACTCCACACGTCCCCCTAAATGCCAGCCGTCTAATGAACAGTCACTGTTTTGGGCTTTTGCAGTCATCAAACAAGTAAGGACAATGAGAAACGCAATTGATTTTTTCATGATATTAATTTTTATAATGCTGAATTCATTTGCAAAATCAAATTCTGCTTCACGATATTGAATATGAACGTATAATCGCTTCCGTTATTGTTTTGTAGCGTGAAACATTTTACTCCGCATCTCTGCGCCTCGGCCTCCGTATCGCAACCTCGTATCATCCCCAAAAACTTTTCAATTTTCACCTTTCAATTTTCATTTTATTAGTATCTTTGCAACCGATTTGTGAAAATGCGCTTTAGCAAAAGATGAAAGGCAATATTCTGAATGACACTCTGTTTCTGGACCGCGACGGTGTGGTGAACGTGCAGCTGGTAGGCGACTATGTGAAAAATCCGTCGGAACTGGTGCTCAGGGAGGATTTTTTGCACTCCATCCCGTACCTCAAGCAGCATTTCCGGAGGTTTATCCTTGTCACCAACCAGCAGTGCATCGGCAAAGGCATCTGCACACAGGCCGATGTGGAAGAGGTGCACCGTTACATGTGTACCCAGTTGGCAGACAATGGGTTCCATTTCGATGCCATCTACCTCTGTCCCCACGTGGCCGGCAGCGGCTGCGGGTGCCGGAAACCCGAGATTGGCATGATTGACCAAGCCCTCGGCGATTTCCCCGACATCAAGCTGCACCACTCGCTGATGGTGGGCGACAGCTTGAGCGACATGCAGTTCGGTCGCGCCGCTGGCATTCCCACGCTGTTCATCGGCGCCGTCACGCCCGAAAACCGCGAGACCGTTACCGCCAACAGCGACTTCATCTCCCCCACCCTTCTCCAATTCTTTCAAAACCTGTAGTCATGAGATTCGCCTTCTACTTCATCTTCTACCCGCTGTCTGTGCTGCCGTTGTTCATCCTGTACGGCATTGGCTACCTGCTCTATCTCATCATCTACTATGTGGTGCGTTACCGCCGGAAGGTGGTGGCCGAGAACCTGCGGAAATCGTTCCCAGATTTGTCGGAGCGCGAGCGGGCGAAGATCGGCCGGCGCTACTACCGCCATCTGGCACAGATTGCCGCCGAGATGCTGAAGATGCTCACCCTGACACGCCACCAGGTGATGCGTCGCTACCGGTGCGAGAACCCCGAGCTGGTGAACCGATTCTACGACGAGGGCAAGAGCGTCATCCTGATGTCGAGCCACTACAACGACTGGGAATGGATGATTCTGAGTCTCCCGCTCCAGTATCGTCATTTGGCGGTGGGCGTCGGGAAAGCCAACAGCAACAAGACTTTCGAGAAGCTCATCAATCGCGCCCGCACCCGCTACGGCACCACGGTGGTGTTTGCCGACCATGTGCGCGAACTGTTCGAGCTGCGCGAGCGCGAACGCCAGCTCAGCGCCTACATGATGCTCAGCGACCAGTCGCCCAACAACATGTCGAGGAGCTACAAAACCATGTTCCTGAACCAGCCTTCCGGCATGATTTTCGGAGCGGAGCATTTCGCAAAAAAATATGACATTCCGGTCATTTATTATGAAATAATAAAAACCAGAATCGGTCGTTATAAAATTGTCAATCATATTATTACAGATAATCCGCAGGAGACCGCCGACGGGGAGATTACGGAGAAATACACCCGACTGTTGGAGGCTACGATACGCCAGCAGCCCGAATACTGGCTGTGGAGCCACCGCCGCTGGAAACACCCTGTGGACCTGAGTGAAATACAACACGCATCATGAAGAGATTTTTGACCATCTTTCTTTTTATCGCCATCCTCACACCCTATGCATGGGCTCAGTACAAGACTGATTCCCAGCAGATTACAGTGGTCTATCTGCTCCCCCTCAATAGTTCCGGCATTGAACAGTCGAAGAGTGCGGACATGAAGGAGTCGAAAGACATCGACCGCACCTTTGCCAAGTCGGTGATCGGATTTTGGTGTGGTGCGCAAATCGCCTTGGACGAGTTGTCCGAAAAAGGTCACAACCTGAAGGTCATCGCCCGCGAAGTGAACGGGGATGACAGCGTGAAGATTGAACGCATTTTTGAGGAAGAGGATGTCCGCAACGCACAACTCATCATCGCGCCGGTAACGAAGAAAATGTTCCCGATAGTGGCGGCACACGCCAAAGAGCTGCGTATCCCGGTCGTCAACCCCATGTCGCCCAACAGCGAGATTGTGGAGGGCAACCCATTTGTTTACAAGATGTTCCCACATCCAGATGCCAAAGCCGCAGCCCTTGTGGAGCATTTCGAGAATGCCCATTTCATCATCTGGGGCAACCACCAGTCGGAGGAGTACACACGCTATTTCAACGAACACGACATCGCCTACACGGTGGTGGACGAGGAGAGTTCTTTCACCAGCCATCTGAAATCGGATGCTGACAATGTAGTCATCGCCTGTCCCGCGCACACCAACGCCTACGCGCAGGTAGCCAATATGTTGGTGAACCGGAGCCGCATGCCCGAATTCCACTGGGTGCTGCCCGAAAGCCTGCTCAACGACAACGGCTTCGACCTCAGAACCCTCAGCCCCTTCGACCTTTACTTCCTCTCGGGTTTCTTTGCCGACGATCAGGGCGAGGATGCGCAGGTGTTCTGCGACAAGTACGTGCGCACGTACAGCACGCTCCCTACCGTGAAGAACTTTGCCTACCAAGGGTACGACGCCACCTATTTCTTCTGCGAACTCATTATCAACAACTTCCACATCCCCAAAGATTTCACCCCGCTCTGCTGCAAACTCAAATTCCGCCGCGGCGACAAAGCCAACGGCTTCGAGAACTACGGAGTACGCTTGGTACAACTCAAACATTTGCAATATACAATCATTAATCAATAAATTTTAAAATTTTTAGACATGAAAAAAGTAAAAATCGGTATCAACGGATTCGGTCGTATCGGCCGTCTCGTGATGCGTGCATCCATCGAACATGAAGACCTTGAAGTGGTGGCTATCAACGACTTGCTGCAAGTTGACTATATGGCCTACCTGCTGCTGCATGACTCTGTACACGGACGTTTCAACGGCACTGTCACCGTGGAAGACGGCAACCTCGTGGTGAACGGCCGTCCCATCCGCGTCACCGCTGAGAAAGACCCCGTCAACCTGAAATGGGACGAGGTCGGTGTGGAATACGTGGTGGAATCCACCGGTTTGTTCCTGACCCGCGAGAATGCGGAGAAACACATCCAGGCGGGTGCCAAGCGCGTGGTGATGTCGGCTCCCTCCAAAGACGACACTCCGATGTTTGTGATGGGTGTGAACAACACCGAATACATGGGCGAGGACATCGTTTCGAACGCCTCCTGCACCACCAACTGTCTGGCTCCGCTGGTCAAGGTGATTCACGAGAACTTCGGTATGGTGGAGGGTCTGATGACCACCGTACACGCCACCACGGCCACCCAGAAGGTAGTGGACGGTCCGTCGGTGAAAGACTGGCGTGGCGGACGTGCCGCCAACGGCAACATCATCCCGTCAACCACCGGTGCCGCCAAGGCCGTTACCAAGGTCATCCCCTCGTTGAAGGGCCGTCTCACCGGCATGTCGTTCCGCGTGCCCACGTTAGACGTTTCCGTGGTGGACCTTACCTGCCGCTTGGAGCGTCCGACCACATACGATGAGATCAAGGCTGCCATGAAGCGCGCTTCCGAGAACGAGCTGAAGGGCATTTTGGGCTACACCGAAGAGAGCGTGGTGAGCTCCGACTTTGTGGGCGATCCGCACACCTCCATCTTCGACGCCAACGCTGGCATCATGCTCAACGACCACTTTGTGAAACTCATCTCCTGGTACGACAACGAGTGGGGTTACTCCAACAAGGTGCTGGAGCTGATCAGCTACATGGCCAAACAGAACGACTAATTCATTAACAACAAGGCAGATGCGGCGACACAATCCCATCTGCCTTTTTTATTGAAAATGATCAATCTCAATTATTTTTTGAATGATGATGTGGTGGGGCTGGCCCGCGACCTCTTGGGCAAGTACGTGTTCACGCAGATAGACGGGCAGATGGCTGGAGGCTACATCACGGAGACAGAGGCGTACAAGGGTTTCAACGACCGAGGGTCGCACGCTTTTGGGGGGCGGCGCACCAAGCGCAACGAGATGATGTACGCCAAGGGCGGCAGGGCATACGTTTACCTTTGTTACGGGATGCACTGTATGCTGAACTTCGTCTCCAACCAAGAAGGCATTCCCGATGCCGTACTTATCCGTGGCATCATGCCAACCCACGGCGAGGAGCTGATGCTGAAACGGACAGGAAAAAACAAGAGCGGTCCTTCGCTGACCGACGGCCCCGGCAAAGTTTGCAAGGCTTTAGGTATTACTTTAACAGAAAATGGCATTTTACTCAATAGTAACACTTTATGGTTAGAAGATAGAGGTAAAAATTTTAGCGATAAAGAGGTGTCTGTCGGTCCACGAGTAGGAATCGACTATGCTGGCGAGGATGCGAAGCTGCCGTGGCGGTTTCGGGTGAAATTGGGTTGAAAATAATTATTTTCAAAAAGGAGTAAAATCCATAAAAAATGTGTATATTTGCAGCCGCTTTTTGAATTCACATCAATATTCATATAATACACATTACCACTATGGCAGAACAAGTCAAAGGAAAAATCTCCCAGATTGTAGGCGCCGTCATTGACGTTCGTTTTGACGAGGGCGTAACCCTACCCAACATTTATGATGCATTGGAAATCACCAAGGACAACGGCGAGAAGTTAGTCCTTGAGTGCCAGCAAGATATT
>JAEEGG010005946.1_pt1 | contig 28729 bp, 25 predicted proteins | sample 9134161 | NCBI WGS metagenome assembly JAEEGG01 (sample SAMN16246543, study PRJNA631951) | gut metagenome | biome: gut microbiome; feature: rumen; material: CR-attached | host: Bos | place: Iran: Karaj | collected 2018-10 | reverse complement strand
CATGGGCATAGTAACTCTTGCCGTTCACGCGCACCTTGTCCTGCGAAATCTTTACCTCGGGAGCCTCGTACTGCTGCGCTGCAGCCTGGAAACCGGCCAGCGAAAAGGCGATGAATATGATTGCAAACAGTCTCTTTATCATAACTTTCCTGCAAATGTAAGCAATTCTTCCGAGAATCGTTTCCAAGAGAGTCTTTCAGACTCGCGGCGTATGCTCTCGATGCATCCCTGCCGCACGGAAGGATCCGCGAAGAATTCCTTTATCTTTCCGGCAACCGAGGCTGGGCTGACCTCTTCTGCAACAAGTCCCGTGCCCGTATCGCCGATGGTTTCCTTAAGCCCGCCGACGGCCGTCACGATCATGGGAACCTCGAAATGATAAGAAGCGGAACTCACTCCGCTCTGGGTTGCGCTGCGGTAAGGCAGCACCGTGACGTCGGCTGCGCTGAAATACAGCTTCACATCCGCATCGTCGACGTAATGCCGGAAGAGCTTGATCCGGTCCCTTGCGGGGGAGGCGTCTATCATCTCCTGATACTTGTCGAACGGCCCGTAGCACTCTCCGGCAACGATCAGCTGGTAATCTTCCGGCAGGGTGTCGAAGGCTTTCAGAAGTATGTCCAGCCCCTTGTATTCCCGTATCAGTCCGAAGAAAAGCAGGTTCTTCATACCGGGTTTCAAGCCCAGGGCCTTTTCGGCCTCGGTGCGCGGCATCTTCTCCCCGAAATGAGTATACAGAGGATGGAATATGACCTCCGATGGCAGGTCGGGAGCCCAGCGGTGCAGGTCGTCCGCAACGGCATCGCAAAGCGTGACGCAGCCGTCCATGCCTCCCAGGAAATACTTGGTGAAGGGCTTGTCGATGACATGCCTTTCGTGGGGGATGACGTTGTCCGCAATGGCCACCACCTTGCAGCCGCTGCGCCTGAGCCTGCGGGCGACAAAACCCAGCGACGGTGCGAAATAGGGCATCACGTAGCGCATCAGCAGCAGGTCTGGCTGCCAACGCTTGATCTTGCGGGCTGCGGAAGGCCAGTTGAAAGGATTGGCCGTATCCAGCACGGCATCGGACGGCAGTGGAAAAGAAGCATCCCCGGCGGACACGTACTGCGTCTTGCCGGGGAAGAGGAATCCCGGATACTGCCGGGAAAAGTTGAATGCCTTGACATCCGCAATCTTTCCCAGCTCATGATAGAGGTTTCCATTGAACTGGGCGATGCCTCCCCTGAAGGGGTGGAACGCGGACAGGATGGCGATTTTCAAATTACTTGGTCTCCTTGGCCTTGGTCTTTACATAAGCTGCGTTGAGGCCCTCGAGGATGGCATCGGTGATGTCCAGCTCGGGATCTGCAACTGCAACAGGGGCGGGGAGAACTGCACCCTGGGTGCTGAGGATCATCGCATACTGTTTCTCTGCGTTGAACTCATCGAGGTAGCTCTTGATGGCATCTGCGATCTGATTGAGCATGACCTGCTGCTCTTCGGCCATCTCCTGCTGCTTCTGTGCTGCATACTGCTGGAAGCTGTTCTGCTGCTGCTGGAGTTTCTGGCCCTGGACCTCAGCAACGCTGCGGGTGAGGAGGCCCTTGTCGATCTTGTCCTGGAAAGCCTTCACGTCTTTCTCGAGCTTGGTGCCGCGACGGTTGATTTCCTGCTGGATGCTGTTGACCTTGGTTTCGACCTGGGTACGGAGGTCGTTGGCCATATCGTATTCTTCGAGTACGCGGTCCAGATTGAAATAGACGATTGCACCTGCTGCGGGGCCTTCGCTGGCGGCGGTTCCTTCAGCGCCTTCAGCGGACTTGACGTTCTTGCAAGAGACAGCGGCAAACACGAGGGCTGCGGCGCTGATGATGAGAGCGATTTTCTTCATTACTGTATTGTTTTATTGTTTTTGTTTCTGTGTAAAGCCTACAAAGATACGAAATAATTCTAAATCCGTGCCAAATACTCCTTGATGGTGCGCTCAAGCCCCAGATATAGTGCATCGGAGATGAGGGCGTGGCCTATGGACACTTCGTCCGTCCATGGGATGGTGCGGATGAAATAGGCGAGATTGTCCAGGTTGAGGTCGTGCCCGGCATTCAAGCCGAGGCCTGCTTCCCTTGCCGCTTCGGCGGCCTTCAGATACGGCTCGATGGCCTTCTCGCGGCCTGAGGCATACTGTGCGGCATAGGCTTCGGTGTAGAGTTCTACCCGGTCTGCCCCGCAGGCTTTGGCGGCTACGGCCATTTCCGGAACGGGATCGATGAAGATGGATACCCGGATGCCTTTGGTATGGAAAAGTGAGCACAGGCCGGTGAGGAATTCCTTGTTCCGGACGGTATCCCATCCTGCGTTGGAAGTGATGGCGTCGTGGGCGTCGGGAACAAGGGTTACCTGATCAGGAACCACCTCAAGTACAAGGTCCTGGAACGATTTGGGAGTGGGATTCCCTTCTATGTTGAATTCAGTGGAAAGAAGCGGACGGATGGTGCGCACGTCGCTGTAGCGTATGTGGCGCTCGTCCGGCCTTGGGTGTACGGTGATGCCCTGTGCGCCGAATCTCTCGCAGTTCAGCGCAGCCTGGGTGACATCCGGCAGGTTGCCGCCCCTTGCGTTGCGGAGAGTGGCGATTTTATTGATGTTGACGCTAAGTTTGGTCATAACGATACAAAAGTAACAAAAACGGCCGAATATCGTAAATAAATGTTAAATTTGTAGGCTTAATATGAAAATCGGATACTACATAAAGAAGAGCGCCCTCAAGGGAGATTCGCGGATAGGGAATCTGCTGTCGCGTCTTGCCGCCGGAGGTGCGTCCCTTTATGAAATCCGCGGCGAGGATTCCGTGGAGTCCGGCACCGGCCTGGCCCTTTGTTTCGGGGGAGACGGAACCTTCCTCAGTGTGGCCCGTCTCGTGGCGGAAAAGGGTATTCCGATCCTTGGAATCAATTTCGGCCGCTTGGGATTCCTGGCCGCCAATTCCGCGGAGGAGGCCGAAAAAGCGGTCATCTCCGGCAAGTGGGAGGTCGAGGAACTGGATCTTTTGAAAGTGAACTGCCTGGGTGCCGATATTCCTGATTTCTGGCCTTTTGCCGTAAATGAGCTCAGCCTTCATCGCGACACGGTCGAGATGCTGGGTATAGACGTTGAGGTGGACGGCAATCCGCTGCCTACCTATTGGGCGGATGGCCTGCTGGTTGCTACCAGCGCAGGGTCCACCGCCTACAGCCTGAGCGCCGGAGGTCCCATATGCCTGCCGGATGCACCCGTCAGGCTGATAACCCCCGTGGCCCCGCACAACCTCAACCTGCGCCCGCTGGTGGTGCCCGCAAGTGCGGACGTGGTGCTGCGCGGCAAGTCCCGCAGCGGAAACATGATCCTGAGCCTGGACAACCGCAGCTACACCATCCCCTGCGGCACGGTCATACGAGTGAGCACGGCTCCCTTCCCCCTGAGGCACGTCAGCCTGGGGAAATCCAATTTCATAGACGCCCTCAAGAGCCGTTTCTTCTGGGGGCAGGACGTAAGAAATACAGTAGAGTGACATGCAGCTTCCCGAGAAACTACCCACACATATTTCCATAATCATGGACGGCAACGGCCGCTGGGCAAAAGAGCGCGGCAAGGAGCGTGCATTCGGCCATGCCGAGGGCATAGAGAGCGTCCGCGTGATAACCGAGGCATGTGCGGAGTGGGGGATACCCTATCTGAGCCTGTTCGCTTTCTCGGAAGAGAACTGGGGGCGCCCCCAGGATGAGGTCGATGCACTCATGAAGCTTATGTTCAAGGCGGTGGCTGCGGAGTATGAAACTATGATGCGCAACAACGTGCGCTTCGTGGTCCTGGGCAACCGGGCCAGGCTCGCTCCTGCGCTGAATGAAGCTGTAAGCCATCTGGAGGAAGCCACCTCGAAAAACACGGGTCTTACCATGATAGTGTTCGTCAGTTATAGCGGCAAGTGGGATATCCAGCAGGCTGCAGACCGGATGGCGGCGGATGGGGGGAACAGCATAGAGCCTTATCTCGTGACCGCCGGTTTCCCCGACCCGGACCTCATCATCCGGACTTCGGGCGAGAAGCGCATTAGCAACTACCTGCTTTGGCAGGCGGCCTATAGCGAATTTGTGTTTACCGACACACTTTGGCCTGATTTTAGAAAGGATAGCCTCCTGTCCGCCCTCGAAGAGTTCGCTTCGCGGGACAGGCGATATGGAAAAGTAAAGTAAGGAATGAAGATCAGAAAGATAATTGCCTTGTCGGCGCTGTTGTTTTCGGCAGCCGTGCTGTTCGCCCAGGAGGGGGGAGTGGAGGTGGATTACAACCATCCCGTGAAGTACAAGGTGGGAGGAATCAGCGTAGAGGGCAACAATTATTTCAGCGAGAGCCAGATTATTTCCCTCACGGGCCTGCAGAAGGGGATGGAGATTACCGTTCCGAGCGAGGACCTGTCCGGAATAGTGCGCCGCCTTTGGCTGCAGCGCTATTTCGAAGACGTGTCGATGGAAATCGACCATCTCAACGCAGACCGTGATTCAGCATATCTCAAAATCTTGATCGTGGAGCGTCCCAGGGTCTCCCGATGGTCGTTCTCCGGGGTCAAGTCCGGGGAGAAAAAAGACCTGCAGGAGCGTCTGAACCTCCGGCGAGGCGGAGAGTTCTCCGATTATGTCGAGACAACCTGCTACGGAATCATAAAGAAATATTATGCCGAGAAGGGCTTCCTGAACTGTCAGGTCAAGGCGGAGGTCCAGAAAGATACCATCATCAAGAAAGCCATCCGCGTCAATTTCGCGGTGGACCGCGGAGAAAAGGTCAAGGTCAAGGAAATCAACTTCATCGGCAACGAGCACGTGGGAGAATACAAGCTTGCGCGGAGCATGAAGAAAACCAAGTCTCCCAAGTTCTACAACTTCTTCCACTCCAAGAAATTCGACCCCAAGGAGTATCCCAACGACAAGAAGACCCTCATAAGCGCATTCAACGAGGCTGGTTACCGCGATGCGCGCATCGTTAAGGACTCTATCTATACCATAGAGCCCGGCCGTCTCGGCATCGACATCACCGTCGAGGAGGGGGATAAGTATTATTTCCGGGACATCACCTGGACCGGCAATTCCGTCTATCATTCCGACCAGCTGAACAAGATACTGTCCATCAAGAGCGGAGACGTATACGATATAGTCACGATGGAGAAGCGCCTGCACGGCGGCGGCAAGCAGACTGAGTACGACATTTCCAAGATGTACCGCGACAACGGTTATCTCTTCTTCAGCGTCACCCCGGTCGAAACCAATATCCAGAACGACTCGGTAGACGTGGAGATGCGCATCTCGGAAGGTAAGCAGGCGACCCTGAACAATATAATTATCAACGGCAACGACCTCACCAGCGAGAAGATAGTGCGCCGGCAGATATTCACCCGTCCGGGCTATCTGTTCAGCCAGAGCGACTTCGAGCGTTCAATACGCGAAATCGCCTCCCTGGGGCAGTTCGACCCGGAATCCATCATGAGTTCTGATGGTTACTCCATGATTCCGAACCAGAACAGCAACACGGTGGATCTTGTATATAACGTAACCGAAAAGCCTTCCAGCCAGCTCGAGCTTTCCGGAGGATGGGGCGGACGCACATTCGTGGCTACGGCCGGCGTGTCGTTCAACAACTTCTCCACCCACCGCATGTTCGATAAGGGAGCCTGGCGGCCTGTGCCTCTGGGAGATGCGCAGAACCTTTCCTTCAGGTTCCAGACGAACGGTTCGTACTATACCGCCCTTTCTGCGAGTTTCCTGGAGCCATGGCTTTTCGGAAAGAAACCCACCTCGCTTAGCCTGTCCGCATACTATACCCGTCAGACCAACTCAACCTATTTACATCTCTCCCACGACAGGATGCTGGAGATCTATGGTTTTGCAGCGTCGCTGGGTAACCGTCTGAAATGGCCGGACAACTATTTCGTCCTGTACAACGGCCTGAGCTGGCAGACATATAAACTTACCAACTGGTGGTCGGGTTATTTCTTCTTCGACGACGGCCTTTCGCACAATCTCAGCTATACCCTGAGCCTGAACCGAAACTCCACGGACCAGCAGATATATCCCCGTATGGGTTCCGATTTCCAGTTCAGCCTGCAGATGACCCCTCCTTATTCCCTGTTTCGCAGGCACACCTACGATGCATACGGCAACAAGGTGGCCGTGAACAGCTACAAGGATGTGAACTACGATACCTGGGATTCGGACCACCGCTTCCGCTGGATCGAGTATCATAAATGGAAATTCTCCGCTGCCAGCTACACCAAGCTGATCGGAGACCTGGTGCTCATGACGAAGGCGCAGTTCGGATATCTCGGCTATTACAACCGAAACTGGGGCTATTCCCCGTTCGAAGGCTTCCTGGTGGGAGGAGACGGCATGTCGGGCTACAGTACCTACGGTTCCGACATCATACCCCTGCGCGGTTACGAGAACTATTCGCTTACTCCGTATACGAAGACGACATATAATGCAAACGGCCAGGCCTATGCCGGTAACGTTTACGATAAATTCACCGTGGAACTCCGTTATCCGGTCATCCTGCAGCCCTCCAGCACCATTTTCGCACTGGTCTTCCTGGAGGGAGGAAACTGCTGGGCGGACATCAGGGATTTCAATCCTTTCCAGATCAAACGCAGCGCCGGAGTGGGTGCGCGCATCTTCTTACCGATGGTGGGCCTGCTCGGCATCGACTGGGGTTACGGATTCGACGACTCCACGAACGGTGGGAGCCAGTTCCACTTCATCATTGGACAACAATTTTAATTTAGTTTAGATATGAAAAAGATTCTTTTGATCGTAGCGGTTTCGCTCATCGGTGTCGCAGCATCGGCACAGAAGTTCGCTCACGTGAATTTCAACGAACTTGTGCAGCTCATGCCCGAGTCCGACCAGGCCCGTGCTGTCATGCAGGAGTCGCAGAAGAATGCCCAGGAATCCTATCAGGAAATGATGAACGAGTTCCAGGACAAATATTCGAAGTATCAGCAGAACGTGAACAGCTATACGCCTGCAACCCGCAAAACCAAGGAAGACGAGCTCACCCAGATCCAGCAGCGTATCCAGGAATTCAGCCAGAACGTAGAGCAGGAACTCCAGGAGCAGCAGCAGAAGCTGATGGAGCCCATCTACAAGAAGGCCCAGGAGAAGATGAACGAAATTGCCAAAGCAGGTGGTTATATCTTCGTATTCGACCGCAGCGCGGTTCTCTACGTCGATGAAACCCAGAGCACGGACATCACTCCCGAGTGCCGCAAGGCCCTTGGAATTCCTGAAGACAGGACCATGGAAGCCCTCCAGGCAGAACTCGCCGCAAAGGCACAGACCTCGGCCCAGTAGCAGTTCGACCCACAGTATTAAAACTATAACCACTCAATTAATGCAACACAAGGTACTTGATGCCAAGGATGTTGTGATAAGATTTGCAGGAGATTCCGGTGACGGCATGCAGCTCACCGGGTCTCTTTTTGCAGATATGTCCGCCATCTACGGCAATCAGCTTTCCACTTTTCCGGATTATCCTGCCGAGATCCGCGCCCCTCAGGGGACGGTTTCCGGCGTTTCCGGTTTCCAGGTGCACATAGGCAGCGACGATGTGAACACCCCAGGCGATTTCTGTGATCTGCTTGTGGCGATGAACCCCGCGGCTCTCATGGCAAACGCCAAATGGTGCAAGCGCACCGCCATGATAATGGTAGACTCCGACGCCTTCGACGAGCCCGGCCTGCGCAAGGCAGGCTTCAAGACGGACAACCCTTTCGAGGAACTCGGAGTAGAGGACAGGGTGCTCATCGTAGCTCCCATCACAGGTCTGACCGAACTCAGCCTCAAGGACAGCGGAATGGATATCAAGGCTATACGCAAGTGCAAGAACATGTTCACGCTTGGTATGGCCTGTTTCATCTACGACCGTCCCCTGGATTATATCTTCACCTATCTCGAGAAAAAGTTCGCCAAGAAGCATCCCGAGGTGATAGAACCCAACAAGAAGGTGCTGAAAGACGGTTTCAACTATGCTGCGAACATGCAGATGATAGCCAACACCTATCACATCGAACCTTCGCATCCCAAAAAGGGCAGCTACCGCAACATAACCGGAAACCAGGCTACCGCTTGGGGCCTTCTGGCAGCATCCGAAAAGAGCGGCCTGCCGCTGTTCTGCGGATCCTATCCTATCACTCCTGCAACCAACATTCTGGAGGAACTCGCAATTCACAAGAGCCTGGGAGCCAAGACTTTGCAGGCAGAGGACGAGATCGCCGGCATCTGCACGGCAATCGGCGCATCATACGCAGGCAATCTTGCGGTAACCACGACGTCCGGCCCGGGCCTGTCGCTGAAGAGCGAGGCTCTCGGACTGGCGGTGATGGCAGAACTTCCGCTCGTGGTGGTGGACGTGCAGCGCGCAGGTCCTTCCACCGGCATCCCAACGAAGACCGAGCAGACGGACTTGAACCAGGCCCTCTACGGACGCAACGGCGAATGCCCCATCCCCGTGGTGGCGGCCCATTCACCTTCCAACTGCTTCGACACGGCCTTCAATGCCGCCAAGATCGCCCTTGAGCACATGACTCCGGTGATGATGCTCTCCGAGGGATTCCTTGGCAATGGCAGCGAGCCTTGGCTGATACCTTCCATGAAGGATTATCCCGCCATCAAGCCGCCGTTCGCAACCAGTCTGCCCGAAGACGGGAAGTTCAAGCCTTTCGAACGTGATCCCGAAACACTGGTACCCCAGTGGGCGATTCCCGGACAGAAGGGATTCGAGCACCGTGTGGGCGGCCTGGAGAAGAATCACGACGGCGTGCTCTCCTCCGACCCCGCGAACCATGCCCTGATGGTGGCCGAACGCGAAGCCAAGGTTCAGAAGATCGCCGATTACATCCCCGAACTCCAGCTGGACGGTCCCGAAAAGGGAAAACTCCTGGTGGTCGGCTGGGGCGGCACCTACGGGCACATCCTTTCTGCCGTGAACGAAGTGCGGGCGGAAGGCGTGGAGGTGTCCCGCGTGCATTTCGATTATATCTACCCTGTTCCCCGCAACACCGGCAAGATCCTTTCCGGATTCGACAAGGTGCTGGTGTGCGAGCTCAACAACGGGCAGTTCGCAAATTATCTGCTCGGGCTCTTCCCCGAGACGAAGATACTGAAGTGTGGCAAGGTCCAGGGGCAGCCGTTTCTCGTGAACGAGCTCGTGGCCGCAATAAAGGAGGCTCTGTAGTATGGCAACACTCTCTTTCAAAGATTTTAAGTCCGACCAGGAAGTGCGCTGGTGCCCCGGATGCGGCGACCACGCCGTGCTGGCAGCCCTGCAGAGGTCTCTCCCCAAGGTTAGCTCCGCACTCAACTACGAGAAGGAACGCTACGTGGTAGTGTCCGGCATCGGATGCTCCTCGCGCCTTCCTTATTATATGGATACCTACGGATTCCACAGCATCCACGGCCGTGCAACTGCCATCTCCACGGGCATCAAGGTCGCCAATCCCTGGCTGACCGTATGGCAGGCCTGCGGAGACGGCGATGCCCTGGCAATCGGCGGCAACCATTTCATCCACGCCATCAGGCGCAACATCGACATCAACATCATCCTCTTCAACAACCAGATCTACGGCCTCACCAAGGGACAGTATTCGCCGACCTCCAAGTTCGGAGCCATCACGAAGACATCTCCCTACGGCACCGTGGAGCACCCGTTCAACCCGGGTTCGCTCGTGCTGGGTGCCAAGGGTACCTTCTTCGCCCGCAGCCTGGATGTGGAGCTGAAGCTCAACGAAGAGATAATGACGGCGGCCGCCCTTCACGACGGCACGTCTGTGATGGAGATGCTTACCAACTGCGTGATATTCAACGATGGAGCGCATAAGGACATTTCCGATCCCGCCACCCGTGCCGACCGCACCATCATCCTCCGCCACGGCGAGAAGATGGTTTTCGGCAAGGACCGCGACAAGGGCCTCGTGCTGGACGGTCTCGGGCTTAAGGTGGTCACCATCGGGCAGGACGGCTATACGCTGGACGATGTACTCGTGCACGACGCACACTGCGAGAACGCCGGTATCCACATGATGCTCGCGAATATGAAATATCCGGAATTCCCTGTGGCACTGGGAGTTATAAGGGACGTCAAGGACGTCACCTACGACGACGGCGTGCGCGACCAGGTGAAGGACGTGATGACAAAATCGAAAATCCATTGCGTGGACGACCTGCTTCACAGCGGCTCCACATGGGAAGTGAAATAAACCAAACCATTTAATAACACAATCAAGATGAAAACGTCAGAAATAATGGCGATGCTCCAGGCAAAACATCCTGGAGAAAGCGAGTACCTCCAGGCAGTCCAGGAAGTGCTCGAAAGTATTGAAGAAGTTTACAATCAGCATCCCGAATTCGAGAAGGCGAAGATCGTGGAGAGGATGGTAGAGCCCGACCGCATCTTCACTTTCCGCGTAACCTGGATCGACGACAAGGGCGAGGTCCAGACCAACCTCGGCTACCGCGTACAGTTCAACAGCGCGATCGGCCCCTACAAGGGAGGACTCCGCTTCCACAAGGCGGTCACCCCTTCCATGCTCAAGTTCCTGGGCTTCGAACAGACATTCAAGAATGCCCTCACGACCCTTCCTATGGGCGGTGCAAAGGGCGGTTCCGATTTCGACCCCGTGGGCAAGAGCGATGCCGAAATCATGCGTTTCTGCCAGGCATTCATGCTTGAGCTCTGGCGCTGCATCGGTCCCGACCAGGACGTTCCTGCAGGCGACGTGGGCGTGGGCGGCCGCGAAATTGGCTTCCTGAACGGAATGTACCAGAAACTCGCACGCGAGTATCATACCGGAGTTCTCACCGGAAAGGGCATGACCTGGGGCGGATCCATCCTTCGTCCCGAGGCAACCGGCTTCGGCGCGCTCTATTTCACCCAGCATCTGCTGCATAAGGCAGGCAAGGACATCAAGGGCAAGAAGGTCGCCATCTCCGGCTTCGGCAACGTGGCTTGGGGCGCAGTCAAGAAGGCTACCCAGCTCGGAGCAAAGGTGGTCGCCATCTCCGGTCCGGACGGTGTCTGCATCGTTCCCGACGGCATGACCCCCGAGATGAACGAGTACATGCTCGACATGCGTGCATCCAACCGCAACAAGGTTGAGGATATGGCCACCAAGTTCCCCGGCAAGGCCCAGTTCGTGGCAGGCAAGAAGGCCTGGAGCGTGCCTTGCGACATCGCCCTCCCTTGCGCATTCCAGAATGAGCTCAGCGAGGATGATGCGAAGGAACTGAAGGCCAACGGCTGCTGGTGCTGCTGCGAGGTGTCCAACATGGGATGCCAGCCCGGTGCCATCCACTTCTTCCAGAACAACGGAGTGCTCTTCGCTCCCGGCAAGGCCGTCAATGCAGGTGGCGTGGCCACTTCCGGCCTTGAGATGACCCAGAACGCCGCTCACCTCAGCTGGAGTGCCCAGGAGGTCGACGACAGGCTTCACACCATCATGGAGAGCATTCACGAGCAGTGCGTGAAGTTCGGCACCCGTGCTGACGGCAGCGTAGACTACGTGAAGGGCGCAAACATCGCCGGCTTCATGAAGGTCGCGCAGGCCATGCTCGAGCAGGGGATTATCTAGTCCTGGCTGAGTACAAAGATTTATTTTCCGATGGCCGTCCTGAACATATCAATCAGGGCGGCTATCGATTTGTGTATGTCGTAGTCTTCGGTGGATTCCGCGTAGCGCTCTCCCATCGCCTTCCTTTCGGTCGGGTTGTCCAGCCAATAGTCGATGCAGGCGGCCAGCTCCTCCGGATCCTTAGCCGGGAAGAGGCTGTGCTCGTCGAGAGCGAACTGGGATGTAGCTGTGAGTTCACCTTTCGCAATAACCGGCACAACCCCCTGCTGAAGAGCCTCCAGGGCAGATAATCCCTCGACTTCCACAGTTGCGCAGTGGATGTACAGGTCGGCCTTCGCCGCAAGTTCGCGTAGTCCGTCACGGTCGTGGAAACGGAAGATTGGATCGTACTTCACTATACCGTCCTCATATAGTTTATGGGCCTTTTCCTCTATGGAATCAGCTTCCGGGCCGCGGCCCGCGAAGTATAGTTGGATGCGGTCGGCATATTTGGAGTATTTCATCGCTTCCAGAAGCGTGGGCTGGTCCTTCTCCACGGAAAGGCGCCCGATGCATACCACCAGGAACGGCTTGGACGGGTCCTGGGCCTTTGCCGCAGGGCGTATGTTAGCATCGGGAATGATGCCATTGGATATAAGATGGAGCCTTGCCTTGAAGCCGAATTTCTGCAGTCGTTCCATCACGTTTTCGGTGGGGCACTGGATATCGGAACAATGGTCGAACACAAGGTCTCGCCAAGCGCGTAACATGTTCTCGTTCAAGAACTTCCATTCACCGAGATTGATGGCGCAGAAGAGGTTTTCCGGGTGCAGATGATAGGTGGCAGTGCAGGGAACTCCGTGCAATTTTGCGATTCGCGCGGTCACCATCTGGATGATGAAAGGTTCCTCGAGATGCACGACATCCGCCCACATCACGGCCTTCCTGATTGTGAGAATGTCCGTGCGGGCGAACTTGTAGCCGTTGGACTGCACCAGGCCGTCGAAAACCGGCACGTGGAAATCTCCCAGCACATAGTCAGGTTGGGGCGTTTCCGCTTCATGGTTCTTGCCGGAAAGCACGCGGACTTCCTGCCCGGCCTCCCGCAGATACTGCACCGTACGCCTGGCGGATGCCGAAAGGCCGTTGCCCGATGCGTAGTAGTTGTTGACGACAAAAAGTATCTTCATAGCTTAGTAATTGAATTTGAATTCATCCACATATACCGTACTGCCACTGCCCCCGGTGAACCAGGAACCGTACCAGCTGGGCGTGATGACCAGAATTGCGTATTTGGGAGTCTTGGCATTCCTATACTTGAAGGGGATGTCGAAGTGAATGTATCCTCCAGTATCTTTGGTGAGTTCCATCACCGCCCTGCCGATTACGCGAGGGTCGGTAACGGTGTCGAAGAACTCTTCCTTGCAGGTGACGATGTGATAGGGCTTGTCCATATCCATCAGGAGCACTTCTATGCGGCCGTAGTCCGTCTTTCCTTTCATGTGAAGATAGGGCTCCTTGGCATAATTGACGGGCTTCGGTATGTAGTGTACGTAGCCGGAAAGGCTCTTCGGACGGCCGGAGAACGGTACGCCGAAATGCAGGTCTGCGCCCGAGAGCTCAACTACTTTATTGAACTTGCCGGTGAAGAGATTCCCCGCCACGAAGGCCCACAGCACCTTTTTGCTTTCTATCTTGGCAGCGGCCTTGCCCTCACCGGGCACGGCCACGTGCTTGTATTCGGGCGTGGTGCCGTTCACTCCCAACGTGCTGAGCCCCGGATTTGCGGAATCCCAGACACGCTTCGACGCCGGAGCGTCCTTCATCCGCGCATACCAGATGCCGGATTCCTTGCTCCAGTCGTCGAAATCCATATTGTAAATCTGCTGGGCACGCATCGGCACAACGCACAAAACAACCAGCAGGGATACGATCACTGTCTTTTTCATGACAATCCCTGCTGGCTGCAAAATCCGTTCCCCGGCGCACCCATGAGCTATCGTATATTAACAACGATAAATCAGAAATAATTTGTTAACTTTGTGCCGCTTTCTAGGAAAGCGGTTTTTTTGACGTGTATAATTAATCTTAATATGGCTGACAAGATATTCAATGTCAAGTATTGCGTGCTTCTGCCCATCGTGCTCATAGCCACAATCTTCCTCTGGGCCGTGCCTACATCATTCTTCGGTATTGACGCCCTTACAGTAGTTCAGCAGCGCGTGATCGCACTTTTCGTTTTCGCTGCGCTGATGTGGATTTTCGAGATCATCCCCAACTGGACCACATCCCTGCTGATCATCACTTTCGCACTCCTGACCATTTCCACGAAGGGTATTGGGTATTTCTGCAACCCTGAGCTCGGCACTCTCATGAAGCCTGCACGCATCATGTCGAGTATGGCAGACCCGGTCGTGATGCTCTTCCTGGGCGGCTTCGTGCTTGCCATCATGGCAGAGAGATACAGCCTGGACGTCGTCATCGCCCGTGCACTCCTCAAGCTCTTCGGCACCAAGCCCCAGTTCGTTCTGCTCGGCTTCCTGATTATCATCTCGGTGTTCTCGATGTTCATGAGCAACACCGCCACTGCCGCAATGATGCTGACGCTTCTCGCACCGGTGCTTTCCAAGCTCCCCGTTGACGATAAAGGTAAGATAGGCCTGGCGCTTTCCATCCCCATAGCTGCAAACCTCGGAGGCATCGGAACTCCTATCGGAACCCCTCCCAACGCCACTGCAAAGGGATATCTGGAGCAGGCCGGCATTGACGTTACCTTCGGTGACTGGTGCATCCACATGATTCCCTACGTGATCATCATGATACTGGTGGCATGGGTGCTCCTGCAGCTTTTCTTCCCCTTCAAGACCAAGAAACTCGTTCTTGAGATTCCTGAAAGCAAGATCAAGAAGGACTGGAAATACGTCCTTGTGTGGATTACTTTTATAGGCACCATCCTGCTCTGGGCAACCGAGCAGCTGACCGGCATCAACTCCAACATCGTGGCGTTCGTTCCTCTGGCAGTATTCACCGCAACTGGCCTCTTTGGCAAGGAAGAAATCAAGGAAATCAACTGGAGCGTGCTCTGGCTCGTCGCTGGAGGATTCGCCCTCGGATATGCACTGCAGGATACCGGGTTGGCCAAAGTCCTCATTGAAGCCATTCCGTTCGGCAGCATGTCTGTTGTTCTGGTTATCGTTGTGGCAGGCCTCGTGTGCTACTTCCTCTCCAACTTCATCAGCAACTCCGCAACTGCAGCGTTGCTGATTCCTATCCTGATTGTCGTTGCTGAAGGCATGGCGGATCCTGCCGCAGCCAGCAATGCCGAGTTCATCGCATTCGGCGGCACCCAGGCAATGATCATCTTCATCGCAACCTGCGCATCCATCGCCATGCTTTTCCCGATTTCCACACCTCCGAACGCCATCGCATCTTCTACCGGTTTGGTGGAGACGAAAGATATGGCCAGGGTTGGCATCATCGTGGGTATCGTGGGTTTCGTGCTTGGATTCTTCTGGCTCACCAAGATATTCCCTTTCGCTTAATTGATTGAATATGAAAAAGATAATTACCATAATCGCTTTTGCGGCAGCCACTCTTTCCGCTTTCGCGCAGGACAGCAAGCCCAGTATCGAGATTCACGGTTTCATCCGCAATTTCTATGCTTTTGACTCCCGCAAGATGAAAGGCCTCACCGAGGATTTCTTCACCTATGTTCCCTATGACCAGAAGCTTGCCTCCAACGGCGATGATGTGAATGGCTATCCTAACTTCCGTTTTGCAGCCCTTACTTCCCGCCTCTGGGTTGAGGTCAAGGGTTATGAGGTGGAAGGATGGAAGGTCGGTGCACGCGTTGAAGGAGACTTCTACAACGGCTTAAGCAGCAAAACGCCCGAGAATAATGTTGATGATAAAACCACGGGAACGGCAAATTTCCGCCTCCGCCAGGCTTTCGTCACGCTTTCCAAGAAGGGTTGGACCTTCAAGGCAGGCCAGAGCTGGCATCCCATGGCGGCCGACATGCCGGACGTTTTCTCTCTGAACACCGGTGCGCCGTTCGGCCCCTTCAGCCGTACTCCTCTTGCTCAGGTGGATTACAAGATTGCTGATGGCTTCAGCCTGACCGGTGCGGCCCTTTGGCAGATGCAGTACTGCTCCACCGGTCCGGATGGAAAGAGCGCGAACTACATCAAGTACGGAAACACCCCTGAAATCTATCTCGGAGTCAATTACAAGGAGGATAATCTCACTCTCCGCGCCGGTATCGACATGCTCAGCATCAAGCCGGTCTTTTACGATAATGCAGGTTTCCGCACGGACCGCATAACCACCTTCATCCCTTTCTTCTACGCACAGTATGCAAAGGACCTGTTCAGCGTGAAGTTCAAGACGGTTTTTGCGGAGGCTGGCGACCATCTCAATCTTAACGGCGGCTATGGCATAGCCAATTCCAATGTAGATGGATACGGCAATATGTCGTATACTCCTACCCGCAACTCTTCCAGCTGGCTGAGTCTCTGCTACGGAAAGAAGGTCCAGGCCATCCTGTTTGCAGGATATGTTAAGAATTTCGGTACCAAAGAAGCGCTCGATGGAGCATCAGGCACTCCCGTCGGTTTCTGGTTCAGCGGCAACAGCTTCGACAATATGAATCAGATGGCCCGTGTGACGCCTACCGTCATCTACAATCTCGGGAAGGTCGCTTTTGGCCTGGAGTATGAGATGACCACCGTGCAGTACGGCGACAAGACCCAGGGCATGAATCTGGCCATCGGTCTTTATGATCAGGGTCTGCACTGGGTTACCAACCACCGCGTGCAGGGATTGGTCAAGTACACCTTCTAGAACAATGAAACGGCCCCTCATCCTTATCGCCGCATCGCTGTTGATTCTGCTGATTCCCTCCTGCAACCAGAAGGGGAGCGGGGAAACATACGACGGCCTTTTCGGGGTGACGATGCCGGAACCCACCAAGGCTATCGATAGGGTGGAACTGACTACGGCGCAGCAGAATCTTTCCGGAGCACTCAACACTTTCGGCTTCAAGCTGACGAACAGGTTGTATGCTGGCAAAAGTATGATAATGTCGCCTCTGAGTCTCTATCTTGCTTTGGGCATGGTTGAAGCCGGAACGGAAGGGAATACTGCCGATGAACTTGCAGCTGTGCTCGGTGGCGATGCTCAGGCGGTGAATGCCTATGCCAAATCTCTTCTTGACCAACTTCCTGCTGTGGATTTGGATGTGACGCTTCGTCTTGCCGATGCCGTGATGGTGAATGACATCTACCAGATTAACAAGGCCTACAAATCTACGGTTGAGCAGTATTATTACGCACCCGTGGAGAACATCTCCTTCACCGATCTCAATAAAGTGAAGAATACGGTAAACGCCTGGTGCGCCCGGAATACCGAGGGCCTGATTCCAAGCATTATCGATGAGGTGAGTCCGGAAACGGTCGCTTACCTGATGAACGCCCTTTATTTCAAGGCGGCATGGACCGATCCTTTCAAAGACGGCCAAATTGAGAAGATGGCATTTACAGGTGCAGGCAAGAAACTGGACTTCCTATGCGAAATCGGCAATATCCGGTATGCCGACTGTGGCACATATCATATTGTGAGCCGGGACTACGCCAAAGGGAAATACAAATTCTACATACTTTTGCCCAAGGAGACGGATGGCCTAAAAACTATGCTCGCAAGCCTCGAAAACCAAGACTGGAGTTCGCTGGTAAATGGAATGAAGTATCAGGCTGTTAATCTTCAGTTCCCGAAATTCGAGACAGAATCCGGGTTCGAACTTAAAGAAACCCTGATGGCAATGGGCATCAAAAAGGCCTTCCTTATAGATGAAGATTTTTCGCCCATGTTCAGCGACGTGCGGGTGTTCGTGAGTTCGGTTATCCAGAAAGCCAAGATCAAATTGGATGAATCCGGTACGGAAGCGGCAGCGGTTACCGTGGTTACTTTTGAGAAAAACATTGCTCCCGGCACGGATGCTCCTATCGACTTCATCGCCGACCATCCTTTCGCATATGTGATTGCGGAATCCACTTCGAACACTGTTCTCTTTACAGGAGTGTTCGATGGGAAGTAACTGATTTTAAAGCAGTTCGGAGAGGCCTTCGGCAATGCGCCGGAGGCCTTCTTTCATTGTTGCCTCGGGGCACGCAAGGTTGATGCGGCAGCCTGTCGGCCCGCCGTAAATGGCCCCGTCGCTGACACGCACCTTATGGTGCTCCAGTAGATAATCTGCTATGGCGTCCGGAGAGGATACCATAGCAGATTCAAAATCGAGCCAAAGCAGATAAGTTGCTTCAAGTTCCGGCACATGGACCGAAGGGAAGTGGGCTGCGAACAGGTCGCGCAGCGTGAGGAAATTGCGATGCACGACGGCATTCATCTGGCCCAGCCACTCCGCACCCTCATCGGAATACGCAGCTTGCAGTGCCACGATGCCAAACTGGTTCACGTCGCAATGCTCCCAGACGTTTATCACGCGGTCCATCCGGGCACGCAGCTCGGCGTTTGCAGAGATTATATTCGCAATCTGCACGCCGGCAATGTTGAAGCCCTTGGTAGGGGAGACGAAGGTTAGGCTGTTCTGAGCGAACTCCTCCGAAATCGAGGCGAAAGGCACGTAGGAGCGCCCCGGAGCCACAATCTCACAGTGAATCTCGTCGCTTATCACCTTAATACCGTGCCGCAGGCAAATCTCTCCCAGCCTCACCAGCTCCTCGCGGCTCCAGAGACGCCCGCAGGGGTTGTGGGGGTTGCAGAGTAGGAAGGCCTTGGCGGCCGGATCCGCGCAGCGGCGCTCGATATCATCGAAATCAATTTCGTAGCGGTGCGCATCGCTGTTCCACACCAGACGGCTTTCGGAAGTCTCGCAGCCCTGATTGGTGATATTGTGGAAGAAACAGTTGTATGCCGGCACCAGCAGGACCACCTTGTCGCTCGGCTCGGTTAGGGCCTTCACAGCGATGGATGTGGCGGGCACTATGCCCTGGACGGGGATTATCTGCTCGCGGGAGATGTTCCAGCCGTGCCTGCCGCCGAACCAGCGGATGACGGCATCATAGTAGCTGTCCGGCACGAGCGTATAACCGAATACACCCTTTGCTACTCGATCCTGCAGGGCCTTGATGATGAAGGGGGCGGCGGGAAAGTCCATCTCCGCTACCCACATCGGAATCACGCCTTCAGCGCAGGAATCCCATTTGACGGAAGCGGTGCCGCGCGGGGCACCCTCGGTAGTAAAGTCGTATTTCATTCAGCAAACTGTTTTTTCATCCAACGCTTGCCCTTGATGCGCAGGAAGAAGATTATTCCACGAACGTTGAGTTCGATACACATGGCAATCCAGTAGCCTGCAAGGCCGATTCTCGGGGTGAGTATGAGGGCCAGGCCGATGCGTACCACCCACATGCTGGCGAAGTTCATCACCATGGGCACCATGGTATCTCCCGCGCCCACGCAGGAGCCGTAACCTATGATGGAAACGGCGTACATGGTCTCGGCGAAGGCCTCGATGCGAAGCACCTTCACGCCCAGTGCGATCACCTCCGGGTCGTTGGTCAGCAACCCCATCATCTGGGGAGCGAATATGTACATCAGGATTCCCGCAGTGGTCATCAGCACGGCGGCGAGGCCGGTGGTGATGAAGGCGAACTGCCGGGCGAGATCCTTGCGCTTCGCGCCTATGCTCTGCCCCACGAGGGATGTTGCCGCATCGCTGAGGCCGTATCCTGGCATATAGCAGAAACTCTCGGCCGTGATGGCGAAGGAGTTGGCTGCGATGGCGATGGTGCCCAGCGGGGCCACTATAACCGTGCTCATCACATATGCGCCGCGGGTGATCAGGTTCTGCAGCCACATGGGACCGGAGATGCCGAAGGCCGCTTTCAGATGCTCGCGGTCCGGAATCCAGGAGCTGCTGTCCTGGAAGATGTTAAGCTCCGGGCTCTTTGTGAAAAGATACCAGATGGCGAAGGCGTGGGTTATCAGAGTGGCCAGCCCGGTGCCGATTGCAGCCCCTTTCACGCCCATTCCCAGTATATAGATAAAGAGGTAGTTCAGGGCGACATCCAGCACGCAGGCGGAAACCTCCACTATGCTGGGAATCTTCATATTGCCGCTGGCCTGTAGCATGGAGCAGGCGGTAACCGCAATCTGCATCACCGGCAGGAAAGCGCAGAAGATGGCGAAATATGCGCTTGCATCGGCGCAGATGGCCTCTTCCCCGCCCAGCCAGTGGGGGAGGAATGGACTGATGGCAAGGCCGATGCCGGCAAGCAGCAGGCTGAATAACAGCACGCTGACAAAACCCTTGCGCATTACCTCCCGGGCCTTGGCATAGTTGCGCGACCCTATCAGCTGGCTGACCTGGACGGAGAATCCGGATGCATTCGCGAAGCAGAAACCGCCGAAAATCCAGGTGCTGGTAGCAACCAACCCTATGCTGGCGGCCTGCTCGGATCCGAGGCGTCCAACCATCCCGGCGTCGATATACTCCATTACGATGGTGCCGAGTTGGGCCAGCATCGCCGGCAGGCCCAGGAGCCAGGCCAGCTTCAATTGCTCGCAGCGCAGAAGGGGAGCCCCTCCGCGCAGCTTTTCCAGAAGGCTGTCTTTGTTCGATGCGGACATAGGCGGCAAAGATACTAATTATCTGCGATACTCGCTCGGGGTTTGGCCGGTATGCGCCTTGAAGAATTTATAAAAAACCGATGAACTCGGGAAATTCAGTTTGAAGACTATTTCTTTTATTGGCATGTCGGAGTATTTGAGCATGTTTTTGGCCTCGAGGATAACGAATGAGTCTATCCATTCCGGGCCGGATTTCCCACTGGCCGTCCTGATGATCTTGGAAAGATATTTTGGTGTCAGACAAAGTTTTTCGGCATAAAAGGCCATTCCGCGTTCCTTGTCGTGATACTCCGAAACAAGTGTGAGGAACTGCTCCAGGACAAGCTTGGACCTGACACCCTGTCCCGTGCCAGGCTTAGGACGCTCGGCGTTCAGGAGTTTGTCCTGCCAGATGGACCCTGCATAGTAAAGGCAGGAGGAGATGATTCCGCGCAGCACCTGTTTCAGGTCATTGTGACCGTTCTTTACGAGTTCATTTATAAGATCGAAATACCTCGCGAAGATAGCCCTCTCGCCCTGCTGCATCTCGAAGCAAGGATTGTCCAGCACTGCGATGCTCTCATTGAACATGCGGACATAGTCCATCCTGGAACTGGAAAGAAAGTCGCTCGAAGCGGCTACAACCACGAAATGCAGCTTCTTTATCTGCTCTTCTTCTATGCTGTAGATTCTTCCGATATTGCCTGGAACATTGATTATCACTGAGTTCTCCTTGATTTTGTAGCTCTTGAGGTTAATTTCTGCCTGAAGTTCTCCCTCGAGGCAGAATACGGCCATGTAGCCGTCCAGGCGGCAGGGGTAATTGAGGATTTGGGGCATATCGCCGTAGCGGACCTCGGAGAGGAAGAAGTCGTCTGACAAATTGTCGCCGACCGACATCGGGAAGAATTTCCTCAGGTCGTGCAGGCTTATGACGTGCAGGTTATTGTCCATAAAACATTTCCTTTTTGTTCACAAAGGTAGTCAAAAATTGTATAAAAGTAGACAAATTCGACCAATTGGTAATAAATGTATGCCTTTTAATTATCAGAAGGATGCATAAAGGGCAAGCGGTTTGCATCTTTGGATATGTGAAAACGAAAATAGTGAAATGAAAAGACTGATGTGTGTTGCCGGCATGGTGCTGGCATTGATTGGAATCCCTGCAGATGCAGAGGATGGCATCCTTACCCTGGATGCCTGCCGTCAGATGGCAATAACGAAGAACAAGACCCTGGATCAGCAGCGGGCAAAAGTGGAGATGGCGGGATACGACCGCAAGATAGCCGCGGCGAACTTCTTCCCGAAGGTCACGGCGACCGGGCTGTACCAGCACACCGGAGGCGAGTTCTCCCTGGTGGATGAAGAAAAGATTCCCGATATCAAAGGAGAATCCGCGCAGCTCCAGACTGCCTACAATACGCGAGTAGACGACCTTATGGCCCTCATAAGCGCTCATCCCGTGATGGGCGCGTTCGTCCAGAGCGATCCCAAAGCAAAGGAAATAGTGGACCGCCTGACCGCCGCTGAAGCCAATTCGGCCATTGCAGGAGTGGGCGAGAGAGTTGATGCGGCCATCGACGAGGCCATCCATCCGGACCTGTCCGACATCTACGTGGGCGTCATCAGCGTGCAGCAGCCCTTGTTCGTAGGCGGAAAGATAATCGCATCCAACAGGATGGCTAAATATGCCGAGGACCTGGCCCGCTACGAATACGACGGCAATTACGATGAGATACTGATAAACGTAGACCAGGCCTACTGGCAGGTGGTCTCCGTGGCCAACAAGAAAAAGCTCGCCGAAAGCTACTCCGAACTTCTCCATAAGATGAAGGGCAATGTTGAAATCGCCGTCAGGGAAGGAGTTGCCACCGAGGCGGATGCACTTACGGTCAAGGTGCGCTCGAATGAGGCCGACATGGCGTTGACCAAGGCAACGAACGGCCTCGTGCTCGCCAGGATGCTGCTTTGCAAGCAGATAGGTATTCCTCTGGATTCCAGCTTTACGCTTGCCGACGAAGCCCTCGAGGTGGTGCCGCTGCCGGAAGAAGAGCAGTTCAAGACTATGGAGGATATATGGGCGTCCCGTTCGGAAACGAAGCGGCTCGACCTGGCGCGCAAGATCTACCACGAAAAGACCAACATCGCCCGTGCCGATATGCTTCCCACAGTCGCCCTGACGGCCAACTACCTGATAAGCAATCCCAACATGAATCACGGCTTCCGCAATGATTTCGGCCAGAACTGGGCCGCGGGAGTCATGGTAAGCGTGCCCATCTTCCATGGCACGGAGGCTCTCCAGAAGACGCGCAAGGCCAAGGCCGAAGAGCGCATCTACCAGAACAGGTACGATGATGCCTGTGAGATGATAGAGATGCAGGTCACCCAGCTACGCCAGCAGCGGAAAGAGGCATACGACCGCGTGGAGATGGCTCAGAACGACCTTGCCAGTGCAGATGAGAACCTCCGCATCGCCATGGCGGGCTACGAGGCCGGAGTGGTGGACGTGAATACGACTCTGGGTGCACAGACGGCATGGCTGAAGGCTCACAGCGAATGCATAGATGCCGGCATCGAACTCCAACTCAACAGCTCCAGGCTGAAAGCAGCCCTCGGAAACTACACATCGGATATTGAAATAAAAGAAAAATAGATATGGAACAGAAGAAGAATTACAATCTTGTAATAGGAATCAGCGCACTGGTAATAATAGTCCTGATCATTACATTCGTAGGGTATCTTGTCAGCAAACCGCGTCCGCAGGTTATTCAGGGAGAGGCAGAAGCTACCGAATACAGGATTTCCTGCATGGTGCCCGGCCATGTGACGGAACTGTACTACAGGGAAGGGCAGGAGGTGCACAAGGGCGACACTGTCGCATTCATCGACTCGCCCCAGGTGCGTGCCAAGCTCGCCCAGGCGGAAGCCGCCCGCAGCGCTGCGCAGGCGCAGAGCACGAAGGCAAAGAACGGTGCCCAGCGCGAGCAGATAGCAGGCGCATACCAGCTCTGGCAGCAGGCCAGGGTTCAGGAAGATATCATGAAGAAATCCTTCGACCGTGTGAAGAAACTCTATGAACAGAAGGTTGTCCCGGCACAGAAATACGATGAGACCAAGGCAAAGTATGATGCCGCTGTCGCCCAGGAGCGTGCTGCAAAGAGCCAGTACGATATGGCTGTGCGTGGAGCACGTGCAGAAGACAAGGCCGCCGCGGAAGCACTTGTGCATCAGGCGGATGGAGCCATCCAGGAAGTAAATTCCTATCTCAAGGAACTCTATCTGATTTCTCCTGCCGACGGCATAGTCTCAAGCGTCTATCCCAAACAGGGAGAACTGGTGGGACAGGGTAGTCCGGTGATGAGCGTGACAGATCTTTCCGATATATGGTTTACTTTCAACATCCGCGAAGACCAGCTGCACAGCATGAATGTGGGCGATGAACTGACCGTCAGCATCCCTGCACTCGACGGTGCAACCATCAGGGCTACAGTTAATTACATGGCCGTGCGTGAAAGCTACGCCACATGGAAGGCTACCAAGGAAAGCGATCTGTATGATGCCAAGACCTTCGAGGTGCGAGCCGTTCCGGCGGAAACGCTGAAAGGACTACGCCCCGGAATGACGGCAATAGTAATCGAGTAAAATGACTTTCATTCAGAAAATACGCACAGTAATCCGCCGCGAGCTCCGCATCTGGGCCCGCAGGCCCATCTACATCATAGGCACCGTGGCCGTGATGGCTTTCTGTACGGTGTTCTACCTGACCTTCCTGGGGCAGGGGGTGCCGTCGGATGTACCTATTGCGGTGGTGGACCTGGATCGCAGCTCCACTTCCAGGAACTTCTGCCAGCAGCTGGACGCTACCCAGCTGGGAAAGGTTGTCTATTACGACGATTTCTCCTCTGCCAGGGCGGATCTCCAGGGTGGCAGGGTGACCTCCGTCTGTCTCATCCCGGAAGGGTTCAACCGCGATATCCAGGCTCAGCGTCAGCCGCATTTCAGCTTCTATATCAATGGCTTGTACTTTCTGGGAGGTTCCCTGGCATGGAAGGATCTTCTTACGATGATCAACCTGACTTCGGGTGCCGTACAGCGTGAGGTCCTCCGCATGAAGGGAGTGAACGAGAGCGAGATAATGGGTCTTCTGCGTCCGGTGGATGTGGACGTGCACCAGATAGGGAACGCTACCATGAATTACGGGGCATACCTTGCTAACATGATGATTCCCGGCATGCTTCAGATGGTGGTGGTCATCGTGTTCATATATTCACTTGGAACAGAACTTAAATATGGCACCGGGCGGCATCTGCTGCAGGTTACGGAGGGTGATATTTACTCGGCCATGATGGGCAAGACCATCCTCTATACCATCCTGTTTACTGCTATAGGCTGGAGCCTGGAGGTTATCCTCTACAAATGGATGCATTTCCCGCTGGAAGGGAGCCTGCTGAACATGCTGCTGGCGTGCCTGCTGCTGGTGGTGGCCTCCGAGTCGGTGGCGGTGCTCATAATCGGCTGCGTGCCGGTCTGCCGCTTCGCGCTCAGCATTGGGGCGCTTTACAGTGTGCTGGGGCTATCCCTGACTGGTTTCACCCTCCCCGTGGAGGTGATGCCTTCAGCCCTGCAGGGGCTCACGATGATGTATCCATTACGCTATTACTACGAAATATATGTGCAGACCGGCATATTCGGCAATCCTTTCGGGGACTGGTACTTGTATGTGCTGGCGATGCTCTTGTTCTGCTTCCTGCCGTTCTTTGTGATGCGCAGGCTGAAGAATGCCTATTGGAATATGGATTATGAAAGGAATTAGAGACGCGCTGGACATATTCAACCTGGAGTTGAGGAACATCCTGCACGATGGCGGGGTGATGATCATCTTCATAGCCGCAGGCTTCCTCTATCCCATATTGTATAATTACGTCTACAAGAACGGCATTCTGGAGGATTCCCCGGTTGCTGTGGTAGACAACGCCGACTGCAGCGATTCCCGCCGGATGATACGGGAGATGGACGCCACGCGCGAGATAGACATCGCATATGAGTGCGTGTCGATGGAGGAGGCGAAGGAACTGCTCCGGACCCGCAATGTGAACGGCATTATTTACTTCCCGGGAGATTTCGGGCAGAGGCTGGCGTATCGTGAGACCGCCACATTCAGCATCTATGCCGACATGAGCAGCTTCCTATACTACAAAAATGTGCTGATGGGATCCAATTTCGTGATGCTGCACGAGGTGAATAACATAAAGCTGGAGCGCTTCCGCGCCGATGGCCTTACCGATGCCCAGGCAGACCAGTCGGTGAATACCGTGCTGTATGACGATATCAATCCCTACAACAGGGCCTTCTCCTACAGCATCTTCCTGATATCGGCAATACTGATGCTGATCGTTCAGCAGGTGATGTTCTACGGGATGAGCATGAGCGTGGGAACGATGAGGGAGGAAAACCGCAGCTTCGCAACCCTGCCGGATCACCTGAAAGGCCGCGGGGTAGGGCGCGTAGTGCTCGGAAGGGGCGCAGTCTACTGGCTGATATTCATGATAATAGGCATCTACGTTACCTGCATCGTTCCGGCCATGTTCCACTTCCCTCAAAGGGGCAGCTTCCAGGACATCCTCGTTCTTCTCGCCCTTTTCGTTACGGTATGCGTATTCTTCTGCATGAGCTGGAGTACACTGGTCACCAGACGCGAATCCGCATTCATACTCTTCCTTTTCATGAGCCCCGTCTGCGTGTTCCTGACCGGATTCAGCTGGCCTACCACCGCATTCCCTGAGTTCTGGAAGTACTTCTCCTACATCTTCCCGTCCACCTTCGGATGTCAGGCATTCATCAACCTGAACACGGCCGGAGCCAATCTGGAGATCGTTGCGCCGCAGCTGCGTGCGCTCTGCCTCCAGTGTGCCGTATACTTCGTGCTGGCCTGCGTCAGTGTGTATGTGGAAAACTTCGTCATCAAGCACAGGGACGAGATAAAGGAACGCCTCGGACGCTGACATAATGTCAGCCATTTCGGCTTGGCAGAACTTTTGTGTATCTTTGTATGGCGACGGGCGGTTGGAATCGTCCGTCCAATTGTGTGAAATTATGGCAGAAAAGAATACAAAAGAAGCGAAAAAGCCCCAGAAGAAAGGCGAAGACCTGCAGAAAAAGATAGAAGAGCTCAACGGAAAGATTGCAAAGGAGCATGATGATTACCTGCGCCTGATGGCGGAATTCGAGACTTTCCGCCGCCGCAGCGCCGAGGAGCGCCTCGCATTGGTTGGCTCGGCATCCGCCGACACCATCAAGGGCCTTCTTCCCGTGCTGGACGACTGCGAGCGTGCGATGGAACTCCTCGCAAAGAGCTCCGACGAAGCTGCAAAAGAGGGCACAGCTCTCATCTACAATAAGTTAATGGACTACCTCAAGACCAAAGGCCTGGCCGTCATAGAAGCAAAAGGCACCAAGTTCGACGTGGACCTGCACGAGGCCGTCACCCAGTTCCCGGCTCCCACTCCGGAGCAGAAGGGCATGGTTATAGACGTAGTGCAGACCGGATACACCCTGAACGGCAAGGTGCTGCGCTATGCGAAGGTGGTCGTAGGAGCATAAACTATGGCAGACAAAAGAGACTACTACGAGGTCCTGGGCATCCAGAAGGGTGCAAGCGAGGACGACATCAAGCAGGCTTACCGCAAGGCTGCCCTCAAGTGGCATCCGGACCGCTGGGTGAACGGCACGGACGCTGAGAAGAAGACGGCCGAGGAGAAGTTCAAGGAAGCCTCCGAGGCCTACTCCGTGCTCTCCGATCCGCAGAAGCGTGCAAAGTACGACCAGTTCGGGTTTGCGGGTGTGGACGGTGCCGCCGGCCCCGATTTCAGCCAGGGCTTCGGCAATCTGAACGACATTCTCGAGAACCTCTTCGGCGGCCGGTTCAGCTTCGGAGGAGGCGGATTCGATTTCGGAGGCTTCGGTTTCGGCGGCGGTTCGCAGCGCCAGGAAACGCGCACCATGCGCGGCCGGGACATCCGCACACGCGTGAAACTCACTTTGGAAGAGATACTTAACGGCTGCGACAAGGAAGTCACCATCGAGCGCAACCGTCCCTGCCCCGACTGCGGCGGGCGCGGCACACGCAACGAATCGGACATCAAGACCTGCCCCACCTGTAAAGGCAGCGGCCAGGTAGGCCAGACGGTGAATTCTTTCTTCGGCCGCACTGTCACATACTCCACCTGCCCCCAATGCAACGGCGAGGGCAAGATCGTAAGCAATCCCTGCCGCAGGTGCAACGGCACCGGCTTGGAGCGTAAGCGTGAGACCATCAGGGTGCACATCCCCGCAGGCGTGGAGAACGGCATGCAGATAACCGTGCGCGGCGAGGGCCATGCTGCTCCCCGGGGTGGAGTGAACGGAGACCTGCTCCTGCTCATCGAGGAACTGCCTCACTCCCAGTTCAAGAGGGAAGGGCAGAATCTTTTCTATACCCGCGTTATTTCCGTGACGGACGCCATTCTGGGCTGCGAGATTACCATCCCATGCCTGGAAGGGCCATATAAGCTGAAACTGGATTCCGGCACGCAGTCGGGCACCGTGGAGCGCCTGCGCGGCAAGGGCCTGCCTTCGGTGAACGGATATGGCAGGGGAGACGTGTTCGTGAAGATACTGGTGTGGATTCCCCGCAAACTGCGCGGAGCCGACAAGGAAGCCGTGGAGCGGCTCGCAGAGTCGTCTGCCGTGAAACCGGACCCTTCCCGCGAGGACAAGAATCTGTTCGAAAAGGAAAGCCAATACTTTTAGTGCGAAATTCTGCAAATAATTTTGCGCGTTCCAAAAATATTCCTATCTTTGCGGTCCACAAAAAGCAGCCTCTCGTTGAACGGTTCAGTGACGCTGCGCTTAATTGAAAGAGTATTATGGATTTACTTAACGTAGTAGACAAGGCATTCGCGAACGAGAATGTAGCGAACTTCCCCGAGTTCAAGGCCGGCGATACCATCACCGTTACCTACAAGATCAAGGAAGGCGACAAGTTCCGCAAGCAGGATTTCCGCGGCGTGGTCATCCAGATCAGCGGCGCAACTCCTTACACCCGCACCTTCACAGTGCGCAAGGTTTCCGGCGGAATCGGTGTTGAGAGAATTTTCCCCTACCAGTCACCCTTCATCGACAGCATCACTGTCAACAAGTATGGTAAGGTCCGCAGGGCTCGCATATTCTACCTCCGCGATCTCACCGGCAAGAAGGCCCGCATCAAGGAGCGCAACTACTCCAAGAAGGCCGAAGCCACAGAGGAATAAAAATTGAAATTCCGGCTCCCTAGCTCAATTGAATAGAGCATTTGACTACGGATCAAAAGGTTACAGGTTTGAGTCCTGTGGGAGTCACTTAAAAAACGCATCTGAAGCATCTCAGATGCGTTTTTTATTTTACTTGCCCCACACTTGCCCCACCGAATTTTTTGAGAGCACCTGTTTTTGTTATATTTGCATTCGATAACAATAACGT